>Ga0182030_10025520_pt1 | contig 10761 bp, 12 predicted proteins | sample 812S3MmetaG_FD_121299 | JGI IMG/M metagenome (GOLD analysis project Ga0182030, IMG submission 121299) | Permafrost microbial communities from Stordalen Mire, Sweden - 812S3M metaG (Illumina Assembly) | ecosystem: Environmental > Terrestrial > Soil > Wetlands > Permafrost | place: Sweden... | reverse complement strand
GCTGGGCTCCATAACAGATGCCGAGCACGGGCAGGCCGACCTCGAATATGGCTCGATCGATAGAGGGAGCAAAGGGGGCGTAGACCGACTTCGGGCCCCCCGAGAGGATGACACCGCGCGGCCGGCGGGCGAGCATTTCCCTCGCGGGCATGGAAGCGGGAACGATCTCTGAGTAGACGTGTGCCTCGCGGACCCGCCTTGCTATGAGCTGTGCGTACTGGGCCCCGAAGTCGACCACGAGCACTGTGTCGTAGGCGGGCGTCATCTTTCTGACCGCTAGGAGCCCATGCCGACCGACTGGGCGCGCTGCAGCTGCTTGCCCTCGGTCTGCAGCGCCGGGGCGATCATGACCTCTACCTTGTGGAACTCGCGGATCGTCTCGTAGCCGCAAGTTGCCATCGAGGTGCGCAGGGCGCCGAAAAGGTTCAGGCGCCCGTCGTTCTCGTGCGCCGGCCCGAGGAGGATCTCACGGATCGTCCCCCGCTGGTCTACTTTCACCCGGGCTCCTCGAGGCAATGTCGGGTGGAACGTGGCCATGCCCCAGTGGTAGCCGCGTCCCGGGGCCTCGTAGGCGGCTGCGAGCGGTGAGCCGATCATCACCGCGTCCGCCCCACAAGCGATGGCCTTGGCGATGTCTCCTCCGCGGCTCATGCCGCCGTCGGCGATCACCTGCACATAGACGCCGGTCTCCTCCAAGTGGCGCGACCGGGCACCCGCCACATCCGCGATTGCGGTCGCCTGGGGCACGCCGATGCCGAGCACGCCTCGGGTCGTACACGCGTTGCCGGGACCTATCCCGGCGAGGACGCCCGCGGCTCCGGTGCGCATCAGGTGCAAGGCGGCCTGATAAGAGGCACAACCGCCTACCACGACGGGGATGTCAAGCTCGCGGATGAACTTCTTCAAGTTGAGCGGCTCAGTTTGCTTTGAGACGTGCTCGGCCGAGACGACGGTCCCCTGGATCACAAGCAGATCTAGCTCGGCTTTGAGCATCAATGGGGCGAACCATGCCGCTCGTGACGGAGTCACTGCCGCGCAGGCCGTTACGCCACCATCTTTGATCTCCCGGATACGAATGCCCACGAGCTCTGGCTTTATCTCCTCGAGATAAATCTGCTGCATGCGGGCGGTCGCCTTGTCCGACAGAAGCTCGGAGATCTCGGCGAGGAGGGGGTACGGGTCCTCGTAGCGCGTCCACAGACCCTCCAAGTTGAGCACGCCCACACCGCCCAGCCGCCCGATCTCGATAGCCGTGGCGGGGCTCACCACCCCGTCCATGGCCGAAGCCATCAAGGGCAGCTCGAAGTCGTAAGCGTCGATGTTCCAGGAGATATCGACGTCTTCTGGGTCGCGTGTGCGTCTCGAAGGCACGATCGCGATGTCGTCGAAACCGTAGGCCTGGCGCCCAGACTTCCCGATCCCGATCTCGATCTCGCTCACACTCGGCCTCCTGTTTTTCTTCGACTGGTCCCATCAACCTAATGCGGTGACTGCGGACGCCATCAGAAACCCTTGCAGAGCTTGCTCAACGCCACAGCGGCGTCGCCGAAAGCAGCTTGACCCGCTACCTGTTCGACGCCGACCACGGTGAGCCGGGCTGCGCCGAAAAGGACGACGAGACCCCATTCGGGCAGGTGATGGGACCACCAGCAGATGCCTGACCACTTGCCCTCGCCATAGATTTCCGCCGCCAGCTTTTGCGTCCGAGGTCGGTTGCAGATGACGACATGGGTCGGGCGGATCTCCCGCTCGCATAGGACGCCCGGGTCGTCGAAATCGATGAGGGGGCTTTTGGCCTCGTCGAAGTCGTAGGCGCAAAGACTCCGCTCGGCACCTTTGAGGACCGGGGAGGCGAACATGGCCGGCGTCCAGGTGAGCAGGTTTCCAAAAGCCTCCCCGATCGCCGCCTCGGGGCTCTTCGCGAGATAAAAGGCGCTATATAGCCCGGGATTGTCCCACCTACCCGAGCCCTGAGCCTGATTTGCGTAAAGGGGGTGGCCGGGCTCGTTCCCCCTCGCGTCGCGGAGGTAGGGAAAGACCCGATACAAGAGCACTAGGCGTAGGCCCCTGCAGCCTCGGCCTCGATCGCCCCCATCACCTCGCCGGCCCCCTTTAGAACAAGGACGTCGATCGGACGTGCTCCGCCCAAAAAGGCGTTGGAGCCCGTGAGCCAGTCACCGATCACTGACTTGTCCCAGATGAGCAGCAAGCGCCCGACGATATGGTCCAGATCGAGAAGGACCGGGGCCACCTTGGCCGAAGGCACCTCCTCTGAGCGCCGCCAGCGGCTCGGCTGGCTCTCCGAGACCCCGAGAAGGGTTGCCAGCACCTTGTTGCCCAAGGTGTCGACGAGGAATTGCGCACGACGGCCCGGCTGCCAGGCCGGGGCTGACAAAGTGCCCGCCTCTGTCTGGTCGCGGTGTCCTGCGTCGAGCTTTCGCACTCGCTGATGGACCGGGGACGTGCGCCTTTTGGTCGTTTCGACAGATGCCGACACCTGGCTGACCGCAGTCGCCGCCCGCTTCACTCCGGCGTCGCTGCCCGTCCTCACATGGCCTAGCGACCGTGAAGCTTTTACCTCCCGGGCGCTCGTTGTCCGGGCCTTGGCAAAGGCGCCGAGGTCTGCCGCGGTCTTCTCACGAGGGGTGGGCTTCGCGGGGCGAGTCATGCCACCATACTATTGCCCAAGAATCTTCTTGGGCGCAATGCGGGTCTCCAGCTGTCGACGGCTCAGCGAACTATCAGTCGGGCGGCGACAGCAAAGGGAAGGGCGGCGACCGCGAGAACGGCTATCCGCAGCCACACAGGCGACGCCGTGTTCTGGAACAGCGCCTGGTTCAAGATGGCGACCGGGACGTTGGGAAGGGTGCTGTGGCTGGCGAGGATACGAGGGAGAAAGCTCGTACCTATAAGAGCGGCGATAGCGGCAAGCGGTGCGGCGACGAGCGGCCCCGTGGCAGCAATTGCTATCCCGGCCGCGGCGAAGGCCATGACGGCAACCCCGATGGCGATGCCATGGGGCAGGTAGAAAAAAGATGCCACACCGAGGGCGCCGACGAGGAGGGCGATGAGCGCCCGCAGGCGCAGCGTCGTGCGGGCGGCGTAGACGAGCAAGAGCGCGGTCACGCCGGGCACGAGCACGGAGATGAAGGCCGTCGCGCCGTCGACGGCGCGCCGAGAGACACCGTGCTTGGCGGCCGAGCCAACGAGCCTGTTGCCCGCCGAGGCCACGACGCGAAGAGCGGTGTCCGAAAAAGACAAGGCCGCGCCCGTGAAGTAGGGCAGCTTGCCGATTCCGATGGCGATGCCGGCCGCGACCCCGAGCACCAGCCATATCCGGCCTTTCAGCATCGCCGCCCATCTTGTACCCAGCACGCAGGTGCGCGCACTTCGTGGCGCCTGTAGCGTCGACAATTCGTCGGGACCAAACAGATAGCTCGCCCGCGACCCCCCCGGGCGCGACGGCATGACGCGGAAAGGCCACTTCCATGCAGGTAACGCGCTTTGGCTTGCAGATACCGAGCTTCACTTTTTCCGGCGTCGAAGACGGAGAACTGTTCGAAAAGGTCGCTCAGATCGCGGTCACCGCCGAGGAGTCGGGGTTCGACTCGGTCTGGGTGATGGACCACTTCTACCAGATCCAGATGGTCGGGCCCCGCACGGACCCTATGTTCGAGGCCTACACGACCCTCGGGGCGATCGCGGCGCGAACAAGGCGCGCGAGCCTCGGCACCATGGTGACCGGTGTCACCTACCGCAACCCGGCCCTTTTGGCCAAGATCATCACGACTCTCGACGTCATCTCCGCTGGCCGGGCCATCTTGGGGATCGGCGCCGCCTGGAACGATGACGAGCATGCCGGATACGGCTTCGACTTCCCGCCCGTCCCAGAGCGCATGGAGCGCCTCGAAGAGGCGCTCCAGATCTGCCGTGCCATGTTTACCGAGAAAGCACCCAGCTTTTCGGGCAACTACTACTCGATCGCCGAGGCACTGAACGAGCCCCGCCCGATCCGGCCTGAGGGCATCCCGATCCTCGTCGGGGGCAGCGGGGAGAAAAGGACCCTGCGCCTCGTGGCCAAGTACGCCGACGCCTGCAACATATTTGGCGACGTGGCGACGATCCGTCGAAAGCTCGAGGTGCTGGACAGACACTGCGAGGAGGCGGGCCGAGACCCAAGGGAGATCACCAAGACCCGGCTCGGCTCCATCCTCGTCGGCGAGACGACGGCCGATGCCGATCGAAAAGCAGCCACCATTGCCCAAGCAAGGGGCCTCGACCCTTCATTGCTGCGCGACTTCATGTTCGTCGGCGACCCGGACTCGATCTGCGAGCAGGTCTCGGGCTATCTCGAGGCTGGTCTCGACGGCATGATCTTCAACGTTCCCGACGCCCAGGACATCGAGCCCGTCCGCCTGGCCGGCAAGGCCCTGAGCGCGGCCTTCGGCTGAGACCGATCCGGCCGTCTCAAGAAGGGCGTGTCGGCATTATGAGGTCATGGGCAGCGTCGCGTACGAGCGAGCCCAGTTCGACCGAGTCGATGTCCGCAAAGACATCCCCCGAGAGAACGAGGGCGCCCATGACAGCCCCGAAGGTGCATGCCATCCGCACCCGGTCGCGCGCCGCCAGCGTCGGGTCGGAGAGGATCTTGCGAAAGACAATCTCCAGGTCCTCATGCGAGGCGTCATGCGGGGCGCGATGAAGCTCTTCTAACGCCGCCCGGTTGCGCTCGTGCAGGACGAAGAGCGATCGGTGGGCGAGTATCTGGTCGGTGAGATGGTCGACTAGCTCCATCCACGCCTCTGGCGTCATCTCCGCCGCGTCGAGCATCGACAAGGCACCGAGGCCGAACTCGTGCAGACGCATGTGGAGCGCCATGAAGATGTCCTCTTTGCTGGCGAAGTGGTAATAGATGGCGGCCTTGGAGAAGCCGAGCTGTTCGGCGATCTGGCGTAACGAGGTCTTGTCGTAGCCCTGCACGGTGAACAGCTCGAGAGCGATGTCGAGAATCCGCTCGCGTGTGTTGGCCTTCTCCTCGACCGGCTCTGGGGCTGTCGCCCGCAACCCGCTTTGCCCACTCTCCGTCGCGCTGGCCATGGTTTCATTCTACTTGACAACCGGTAAGTAATCACTTACCATGCGGCAAGTTAGTTGATGCGAGACAAGGACTGGCAAGAGCGATGCCGATCGACTCGATGATCCAAGCGGAGGGGCTGAGGAAACGCTACGGCGAGACCGTCGCCCTGGCCGGCGTCGATCTCGACGTGCCGACCGGGTCCATCCTCGGGATGCTCGGGCCGAACGGGGCCGGAAAGACGACCGCTGTCCGCATCCTCACTACTCTCGCCCTCCCCGACGGCGGACGTGCCCGAGTGGCCGGCTACGACGTCGTCGCCGAGGGGCCCCAGGTGCGGCGAAACATCGGTGTCACGGCCCAGGACGCCACCTTGGACGAGATGCTGACGGGGCGCCAGAACCTGGTCATGATCGGGCGCCTGAGCGGCCTGCATCGGACACAAGCTCGGGCGCGGGCAACCGAGCTCCTCGGCCAGTTCGACCTCGCGGATGCCTCCGACAGGGTCCTCAAGGGCTACTCCGGCGGCATGCGCAGGCGCCTCGACCTTGCTGCGGGCCTCGTGACACGCCCCCCGGTGCTGTTCTTGGACGAGCCGACGACGGGGCTCGACCCGACGAGCCGCCTGCGCATGTGGGACATCATCCGCTCTCTTGTCGCGGACGGCGTTACCCTCCTGCTCACTACTCAGTACCTCGACGAGGCGGACGAGCTTGCCGACAGGATCGTGGTCGTCGACCACGGCACGGTCATCGCCGGCGGCACGTCCGCCGAGCTCAAGACCAAAGTCGGAGGGGCCCGTCTCGAGGTGACGCTGCACGCCGCGGATACGGCTGCGGCCGTGGTCCTCGCCCCCTTTGTCGACGGTGAGATCCAAGTCAGCCACGACGGGCGACGCCTGCGGGCCCCCGTTGTTAGCGGGGACGGGCTCGCCACGACGATCGTGCGGGCCCTCGACGAGGCGGGTATCACCGTCGACGACGTCGCTTTGCACCAACCCTCCCTCGACGACGTCTTTTTCGCCCTCACCGGCCACCTCGCGGCCGAGGCCACAAAGGACGAGGAATCCGCAAAGAGGCCCGTCGCTAGCGACAAGGAGGTCGCTCTCAGGTGACCGCTGTAGCCATCTCCCACGCTCCGAGCCCTTCGTGGACCGACCGGTTGGTCCGCCAGCTGAGCAATGTCGTGGTCCTCACTGTTCGCAACCTGGTCCATATTTCCCGCGAGCCGCTGCAGCTGAGCGACGTAACGATCCAGCCCGTGCTGTTCACGGCCTTGTTCGTCTATGTCTTCGGAGCCGGCATGGTCCTGCCCGGCGGGGGCACCTACGCGAGCTTCGCCATCGCCGGCATGCTGGCGCTCAACTTGACGACTTCGTCCATGGGTACTGCGGTGGGTCTCAGCAACGACCTCAACGGCGGCATCATCGACCGGTTCCGGACGCTGCCCATGTGGCGCCCAGCAGTACTCGTCGGGCGCTCCATCACCGACTTGTTGACGGCGATGATGTGCACGTTCTTCGTCCTCGTCACCGGCCTGCTCGTCGGCTGGCGCCCGGAGTCGAGCGCCGGCTCGACGATCGAGGGCATCGCCCTCTTCTTGCTCTTCAGCTACGCGATCTCTTGGGGTTGTGCTTGTCTCGGGATCGTGAGCAAGGGGCCAGAGTCAGCCCAAGGCATCGGGCTCGTCATCCTCTTTCCTCTGGCGGTCGTCTCCAATGCTCTCGTGCCGACGGCCCGCATGCCCGCCGCACTGCGCTTTGTGGCGGACTGGAACCCCGTCAGCGCCGTGACGGCCGCAGCCCGTCACCTCTTCGGGAACCCCAATCCTTCGGCCGCTGCCCACGTCTGGCCGATGCAACATCCAGTCGTCACGACGCTGCTCTGGTCGATCGGGATGCTGGTGGTGTTCGCTCCCCTGGCGGCGCACCTGTTCGCCCGACGGACCCGTGGCTAAAAAGGCGTAGATAGAGCTCGTAGAGCATCCGAGCCGTGGCACCCCAGATCAGGTCCTCACCGAGGTCGAAAAAGTGCATGATCCAGGCAGGATCTTCTCCCCACTGCTCTTGCCAATAGCGACCCGGGCCGATGAGCTCGCGCAAAGGCACGACCAGGATGCAGTCGACCTCGTCCGGGCATGCTCGTATCGCCGGCGAGTCCTTTGCCACGGCCACGAAGGGAAGGACCGGGACCAGGCGGCTCGCGGCGTGCACTATCGGGAGCTCACCCAGCACCTCGACGGCACCAGCCGGGAGCGCCACCTCCTCGAGGGCCTCGCGCAGGGCGGCCGCGAGAGGAGACTCCCCTTGCTCGATGCGGCCGCCGGGAAAGGCGATCTCACCGGGGTTAGCCCGCAGATGGGACGCCCGGCGGATGAGCACTACCGAGCTTGAGCCTGTCTCGCTCGCTCCAGGGCCCGGCCCCTTTTCAGCCACGAGCACGATCAGCACGGCGGCGCCAGATGTCGCGATTGTCTTATCGAGCTCAGAGCGAGGCTCGTCCACGTGCTTGGAAAAGGCTTCCCTCACGGCCTCGATGGTGAACTGCAAGGACGGGTCCGCCAAGTCCAGGCCAATCGGTGGGTCTATTCGCCGGGCCGAGGGCGGGCGGGGGATCACTTGTCGGACCACCGGCGCAGTGTAAGTCAGCCGAGCTTCCGACCACTCCCGGCCCTGGCGGTCTGCATGACCGGCGCGCACCGATGCATCAACAAACACCGATGTATCAACAAACACCGATGTATCACAAACATGGACTGTTCGACGCGGGTGGGACACCTCCTTGTGCGCCAGCGGTCATGCCGGTACCGACACGCCGGGCTTCCATCTCCTGTGCCAGCGCGGACGGCAGGAAAAGCGTCTCAACACCGCCGTCGGTGATGACGAACGAAGACGAGTCGAACAGAGGTCAGCTCAGCTCAGGACCCTCCGCCGAGCGCAAAGGCTTGGCAAGCCTTCTGCGCGGCCTGGAACACCGGAGAGTTGGGACCGCCGGGTGGTCCGCGCAGTTCGATCCCGCCATCGCTCTCAATTGGGTCCTGCATGTTCGCCAGGCCGTGTTTGCGTAAGCAAGCCACGAATTTCAAGGCCTGAGCGAGAGCCTGCTCCTGCTCGGCCGCCGTCATCAGACCACCGTTCGGCAGCAAGTGTGAGCAGGCCTTGTCCGCCTTTTGGAACTGGGACGAAATGGGGGTCGATTCCTCTCACGCCGTTAACGACGCCAGCTTTGGAAAGAAAATCCCCGTCGCTGTTCGGGTCGGGCATGTTCGCCACCCCGTGGGTACGCATGCAGGCTGCATAGGGCCACGGCGTCGGCGTAGTTCGTCGCCTTGCTTGTGCTCTGAGCCGCCGTGGCGGGTGTCGTCGTTGACGTCGCGCCGAGGCTCGCCACGCCCGGGGATGCCGATCCACCACCACAAGCCTCGGCGCACATGGCGACGCCGACGAGCACAATGGCGAGGCCCACCGTTCTCAACCTTGTCATCGAGTGTGTCATCTCCCACACAGCGCCTTGTCTCGGGTGATTTCTACGCCAAAGGGCATAACAAGGCCCTAACGACCGCCTCTAGCACTCACCGGGAGATCGGCTTAAGAGCCATGGAGCCTTTCTGGCAATCCGGAGTGACCTGTTGGCACGAAACGACCACGGACGCGCCTGCAGCCGGGCCTGAGCCCGGCTGCAGAGAAACTTCTTTGGAATCTGTTGGTGGGGCTACATCATCCCCATGCCGCCGCCGCCGGCCATGGCCGCAGCCGCCGCAGCGGCGCTGTTGTCAGCCTTCTCCGGCTTGTCGGCGATGAGCGCCTCGGTCGTGAGCAGCAAGGCGGCTATGGAAGCCGCGTTCTGCAGGGCCGAGCGCGTGACCTTCGCCGGGTCGATGATGCCGGCCTTGACGAGGTCCTCGATTTTGCCGGTAAGAGCGTTCAGGCCGTGTGCACCCTTGGCGTTCTCCACCTCGCGGACCATCACAGCGCCTTCGAAACCGGCGTTGATGGCGATCCACTTGAGCGGCTCGGCCAGCGCGCGGCCAACGATCGAGGCACCAGTGGCCTCGTCTCCGGTCAGCGCCGCGATGACCTTGTTGACGGCCGCACGGCTACGGACAAGCGCCGTGCCACCGCCGGCGACGATTCCCTCTTCGATGGCGGCGCGTGTCGCCGAGAGAGCGTCCTCAATACGGTGCTTCTTCTCTTTGAGCTCGACCTCGGTCGCGGCACCCACCTTGACGATGGCCACGCCACCGGCGAGCTTCGCGAGGCGCTCTTGCAACTTCTCGCGGTCCCAGTCCGAGTCGGTCTCGTCGATCTCCCGCTTGATCTGGGCGATGCGGCCTTTCACCTCGTCCTCTGAGCCGGCACCGTCGACGATCGTCGTGTCGTCCTTGGTGACAACGACGCGCCTTGCGCGACCCAAAAGGTCGAGCGAGGTGTTCTCGAGCTTGAGCCCGACCTCCTCGGAGATGAGCTGGGCGCCGGTCAACACACCGATGTCGCCGAGCATGGCCTTACGCCGCTCGCCAAAACCGGGCGCCTTGACGGCGACTGACTGGAACAGGCCTCGGATCTTGTTCACGACGAGGGTGGCGAGAGCCTCCCCCTCCACGTCCTCGGCGATGATCAGCAGCGGCTTGCCCGTCTGCATGACCTTTTCGAGCACGGGGACCATGTCGTGGACCGAAGAGACCTTGCCGTTCACGATGAGCAGGTAGGGGTCTTCGAGGATCGCCTCTTGGCGCTCCGGGTCGGTCACGAAGTACGGCGACAAGAAACCCTTGTCGAACTGCATGCCTTCGGTGAACTCGAGCTCGAGGCCGAAGGTGTTGGACTCTTCGACCGTGACAGTCCCGTCCTTGCCCACCTTGTCAATGGCCTCGGCGAGCACCTCACCGATGGAGGCGTCGGCTGCCGAGATGGCGGCGACCTGAGCGATCTCCTGGCGTCCGTCTACCTCTTTGGCCTGGTCGCCGATCGAGGCGACGGCTGCGGCAACGGCCTTCTCGATGCCCTTTTTGAGCGACATCGGGTTGGCGCCGGCGGCGACATTGCGCAGCCCCTCGCGCACGAGCGCCTGGGCGAGCACTGTCGCTGTCGTCGTCCCGTCACCGGCGACGTCGTTGGTCTTCGTGGCGACTTCCTTCACGAGCTGCGCGCCCATGTTCTCGAAGTGGTCCTCGAGCTCGATGTCGCGGGCGATCGTGACCCCGTCGTTGGTGATGGTCGGCGCACCGAACTTCTTGTCGAGGACGACGTTGCGGCCTTTCGGGCCAAGCGTCACCTTGACAGTGTCGGCCAGCTTGTTGACGCCGGTCTCGAGCCGGCGCTGCGCGTTCTCGTCAAAGACGAGCGTCTTGGCCATCAGGCACTGACCTTTGCAAGTACGTCACGACTCGAGAGGATCAATAGCTCCTCGCCGTCGATGGTGATCTCCGTACCTCCATACTTCGAGTAGACGACCTTGTCGCCGACGGCCACGTCCAAGGGGACGAGGTCACCGGTGTTCTCGGTACGCCGACCCGGCCCTACCGCAAGGACCTCACCCTGTTGGGGCTTCTCCTTCGCCGTGTCAGGGATGACAAGGCCGGATGCGGTCGTCTCTTCTGACTCGCTCGGCCGAACGACGATGCGGTCGTCCAGGGGCTGCAACTTCATTTCAGGGGCCTCCTGTCTGGCTCCGTTAGCACTCTCGACT
>Ga0182030_10025517_pt1 | contig 10762 bp, 4 predicted proteins | sample 812S3MmetaG_FD_121299 | JGI IMG/M metagenome (GOLD analysis project Ga0182030, IMG submission 121299) | Permafrost microbial communities from Stordalen Mire, Sweden - 812S3M metaG (Illumina Assembly) | ecosystem: Environmental > Terrestrial > Soil > Wetlands > Permafrost | place: Sweden... | reverse complement strand
TTAGCGTTGTCTCTTTGAAGAAATTCTTCATGCCTAAGTTCTGCATCGGGGGAATCTAATATATGTAGCGAGTATTGGAATGGATACTGTTTATATGGTTTCATGCCATCGAAGTAAGGAACGATACTAGCTAAAGTTTCATAGTCAAAGAAATACAATGGATATTCTAGTGAGTCTAGGTACTCCTTGATTTTAAGCTTCTCTATCATTGGTTCACCCATCTTAGTAGCTTTAATTTGAAGTTGCTGCTTAGGGTTAAGCTTGAAGTCGGTGGGAATATCAATAAGTTTTTTAATTCCTAGTTTTTCGAGTTCAGCCGTACTCTTTGCATTAAGCCCACACAGGTCATAAATACTACCAGGCTCTACACTGGCCAAGCTTCTGTATATATCTAACCATTCATTAAATGAGCCTAGTTGTGCGTGAGAAGCTGAAATGTCTGGACACTCACTCAAGTTAACGACTTGAATAGCATCGTTAATTTTGTCTTTGGTGAATTCGCGCTTAGATTTAACTGCTTCAGTAATATCTGTTATTGCAGTAAGCTCTTTTGGGTCAACGTCGCCATCTCTAACGTAGTTATTATTGACATGTACGACGGCTATGTTTCTAACCGTATAACCACAAGCTTCAAGGACAACCATTTGGAACGCCAAGTCATATTCATGATCAGTTTTAGCTGAAGTACTAGACTTAATCTCGTAAAGATCGAGTTCCTGGTCGGAGACCATACTTATAACATCACAGATGAATGTTGTCTGGCCATGTTCGAATCGTCCTTGAAATATTGTCTTAGCTCCGCCCTCAAGGGCTTTAGTAGTTCTCTCGGGTAGGCTAATGTACTCCCTGTAATCATTAAAGCCAAGAGTTACTCCACCGGGGAATAGTTGTTCGGCATAGTTTTCAAACATATGCCCAGCATCAAATATAGCCTGCGTGCTGTCGTCTACGGGTGGAAGTTTATCTTTATCGTGCTTCTTAAGCCAGAGCCAAGCAGGGTGCCGGAGAAACATCATGTATTCGGATTTGGATATCTGCATAAGTCTATAGTGTATGGTAATATTCTTTGACCAATATCGACATCAGCTTTCTACGCTCATCCATAAAGTTGAAGAAATCTTCATGCGTAGAATGTATTAGGGTCTCGGGGATTGCGTTATCACTAAGGTTCTCAGTGAGTTGTTTGTCGTTCATTATGTCACTGCCGAAAGCTCCGTCATATTCTTTAATCTTTGCCATATATTTAGCTGGCTCTAGATCACTCACTTTGATATTTATGTCATCACGTAGGTATACAAAGTTTGCAATCTTATTATAGTCATTTCGATCAACACCATTCTTTACTAAATAGTTCTTAGGGAAGACGTGATGGACCTGTGCTGTGGTCATAGACTCTATTTTGTTGGCTTTCGATAAGAAGCTAGCCTTTCCAAGTAAGTTTTGTGCTGCCACAAAAACATTCCAGTACGGACTGGTTATGTTGGTTTTATTAAACTCATCTGGAAGAGTAGAAGTCCAATATATATCCGTAAGCGTTTGTTTTTCTATTGTTAATACAAACTTTTCAAGATCACCTTTCTTGGAAATTTGTTTAATGTCGTGTTCAAATTGAGTTTCGAACGATCCAGAATGGCGCCCAGTCAGTAATGACAAGACCAGTAAACGTTTTGTGTACTTATTTGCTACCACGATATCTTCACTAATATCGCGAGCTCTTAGAAAAACAGCGTAGACGTAATTAACGACGTTCTTAGAACCGAACATACCTGCTTCTTTGAAGCCAGAAGCACGTAGTATGTCCTGTGCAAAGTGCTTAAAGTTGTATTCGCGTGTGAATTTATAAACTCCAGCCTCAAGTTTCTTAAATGATTCGTCAGCGATTTCTTTAAGATTCTCCCGAGTTTCAAAATTCCTACCTGAAAGCAAGGCAACAAGATCGCCTAATTTACCTCTATTGAATTCAGTTAAAGCTGCGACTCTAAGAATGTCGTTGTAGTCTGGATCGTATATATCGTCGCTATCAGTTCTTAGCCAGCTTATATGATGAAAATAGTTAGTTCCAGCAAAGTGCGTATCATTCTCTTCAATGTCTTTAAAATGAGTTGGTTCAATAGCTAGGTTACAGAAATAGTCAATAAATTTTCTTAGGCTCATGCCATACTCATCGCCAGGTTCATCTTCGTATACCGCTATCTTGCTCATGGCGAAATCGGCGTTTGATAGGTTTACGCCAGATGCGTTGATGCGAATGAATATCTCGTTGACTATTTCTATAGGCAGATCTGCTGATAAAACTATATTGCCGATGTTTTTATTCTTAACCTGGATGAGCCTTAAAACCCTATCAAGTATTTTGCTCTTGTCGGCTTCTTGGGTTTTCTCGATATACTTCTCCAGAAATGCAAGCTGGTTAAAGTCGTCTCTCATAATGTCAGAGATATCTGTGATCCACTCTGCACCACGCTCAGTTCCTCTGTCTTTAACTTTGAACTCTTCTGTTATCGGGTTAAATGAAATAACTATATTTTCGTACTTATATTTCTTATTCATTACTTCTTTACCAAGTATCGCCGCTCTGAGTGCTGTAATGCGCTGTTGTCCGTCAATGAGGACGTGCTTTCCCTGAGAGGTAGTGCCGTCTTTAAGGCGAACATGAGGATTTTGCCACGTAATTATATACCCGATGGGGTAGCCTTGGTAAAGAGAGTCCATAAGGTTACGCACCTGCGATTTACTCCATACAAAAGGACGTTGAATTTCCGGGATTGCGACGACGCCAGACTGCACCCAAGATAATAGAATGCTAACTGTTTGGTTGTTGATTGAATATTTATCCATTCGGTCTCCTATACATTTATTGATTAACGAGCTTTAGTAGTTCGGAGTATGAACTTATCGCACTATATTTTACCTTTTCATTACTTATGGCTGAGAAGTGGCGACGCGCGCACTCAATTTTAGACTTTTCGACTTCTCGAAGCTGTAGGTCACTTGTGTCTCCCTTTGTTTCAGCAACAAAATAGATATGTTTAACTGATCCCTCACGGAAGGTGATGGCCCAGTCAGGATTATATTTGCCCATAGGAGTGTTGATATAGAACCCACTTGGGAGTTTTACGTATAGATCAACTATTTCTGCAGTATCTAGTTCTTCACCAAGTGTCTTTTCTACAGTAGAATCATATCTCAATTTATCGTAAAGATGCTTTTTGGCGTCTACGATATTTTTGCCATACTCACCACCTATCGTTGCATCAACAAAAATCTCTTCGGCGTTCCATGTTTCATTGAGCTTGTCGTAGGTGATATGTTCAATAATAGTGCTGGCTTTTTGCTCATTGATAAGCTTAATAGCTTCACGGATGAATTCTTCTGGGTTCGTAGCAAATAACTTAAAAACTGCTGGTTCAATTAATTGTAAAATCTTTGCAACCGTCTTTCGTGTAAGTTTAGTCGGCATAGCAATCTCACCTATTAGATCAAAGGTTACATTTTTTGCAGCAACTTCTTCAAGCACAACTTGTTTACCAACCAACTTTTTCATCTCTGGCGTATTCTGCTTAGTGGTAGTTAAGAATCCATCTGTGATCACTACTAAAGTCTGTGACACGCGCAGATTACGGTTTAAGCTGTTTACGCATGAATTAATTAGCTTCTCTTCATCAAATGAGACTGTGTAATATGTCTTTGCGTTAATATTCTCCCAAAGATTTTTGAACTCTTTGCTTGCAAACTTTTCATGATCCAAATTTAGGATAGCTTTATTTCGGGCATCTGAAACAATTGGATTTTTGCTAGGATCGTAAACCGACTCTACTAGTTGCAATACATTATCAGTGAATGGAGTTAGGCTGCTATCGATAGTGCCGAGTACTTCGCTCACTTTTTCTGCACGAAGTTCGGGTGCAAGATCATGATAATTGTCTGTTAGCTGCCCGTCTTTTACGAGTCCTGACATTTCCAAAGCAACTAATATGCGTGCTGCCTTACTTCCGTCTATCACCATTTCATTTCCAGCATCGTCATTAAGCACTTGACCTTCGAACAGTGTTGGCGCTACTTCTTTTGGTCGATTCTTTATGACTTCATAGAATTCATCTTGTAATGCTTTAGCAAATTCCTCATAACTTTCGTTGGCGATGACTGTAAGTGAATTAACATCATGTACATTTTGTGCTCCAAGAACGTCAGCATCCATACGATCGCCTTCTTTATTAACACACAATCGAAGCCCACGGCCTATTTCCTGTCGCTTTTTTATTTCACCAGTACTCATACGTAACGTGCAAATTTGGAATACATTCGGGTTATCCCATCCCTCTCGAAGGGCAGAGTGGCTAAATATAAAACGAACAGGTTCGTCTGTGCTAAGTAGACGTTCCTTGTTTTTCATAATTAAGTCGTAAGCATCAACGTCAGATGACTCACTCTCGCCGCGTTTAACTTCGCTATCTACCATGTGGCCTTTTTTATCTACTGAGAAATATCCAGTATGAATCCGGTTTACGGCATCTCGTTCAAGATATGATCGATAATCTGCATCTTCTTCAAAAGGTAACTGTTCAAAGAACAGGCTAACTACATTCTTGTATTCCTCTTCAAACACTTCTACATATACGCCTTTTTGCTCGCCGTTTTCGTCATAATATCTATATTTAGCAACTTCATCAATAAAGAAGAGACTGAGAACTTTTATGCCTTTTTTAAATAGCTCGCGCTCTTTTTCGAGGTGGCTCATAATAGTCTCGCGAATCTGTATTCTACGAATATCATCCTCACTACTATCGCCAACAACTTGTCCTAGTTGAATCTTAAGCCCATTAGTGAACTCTATGTACCCATCTCGAGCATTAATATCTGCAATCATATAGCCGTCTCTATAGGCTTCTATCTCGCCTGAATGATGATAAATATTATCACCATGCACAAATGTTTTAACCTTTTTGCCCATGCCTGTGCCGGATTTAGAATTATATTCAATCATTACAGTAGCTGATGGGCTCTTGTTAGGGTACACATTGATCCGTTGTAGGTATAAATAGCCATTTGTAGCTGTTGTACCTTCTATAGATATGCCTTTCACGGTGATCTTCTTTACTAATTGTCTCTGATAGGCATCAACGGCGTCTAATCTATAAACCATATTAAAGTTTTCTCGGTGAGTAGCTGAGTAATTGATGTAAAACAGAGGATTAAATTTACCTATTGAATCTCGTGTAATGTTCTTGCCACCTGATACGCCTATAACGCTTTGAGGCTCATCTACGATAACGATAGGATTTACCGAAGATATAACATCAATCGGACGCCTGGAACGGAAGCCATCAAGCTTCATATAGATACGGCGAGCATCTTTACCAGTCGCATTGAATGCCTGAGTATTTATAATCATCACGTTGATTCCGGCATCGTCCGCAAACTGTTCAAGTTCATTAAGCCTGGTTGAGTTATAGATAAAATATCTACATACTTTGCCATACTCTTCTTTAAAATGGTCTGTAGTAATTTGGAAAGACTTAGCTACTCCTTCTCGGATAGCAATGCTTGGTACGACAATTATAAACTTGCTCCAGCCATAACGCGCATTTAACTCGTACATCGTTTTAATATAGGTGTATGTCTTACCTGTACCGGTTTCCATCTCGACCGTGAACACTGGTTTAGTCACTGCCTGTTTGCGACCATCATCCCATTCAACTTTACTAATAAGTGTCTCTAGCTTGCTGGCAGGAATAATTCTATGTTCTTTTTGTATATCTCGTAGATTTTTAAGTAGATCTTCATCTCGTAAGTGAATTTCTTCATTCTTCCAACCGGTAATATTTAGGCCGAATTGCGATTGGCCTGACGAAATCTCTCCTTGATCAACTAAGTAGCTTTTTGATTTATTCGGCTGACCATTAAAAATATCACAAATGGCATTTGTGGCATCTTCTTGGAACTTTTGATGTTTAAATCGGAGCTTCATCGCTATTAAATCACTTTAATTTTAGTGTCTGGTGAGATAATGCGGAAATGTTCAGATAGATTAACCTTTGCTTGGCTATCTGGGAATGAAGAGTCGCGGAACACGGCAGTCAAGGGTTTCAGCTTGGCAATTTCTTTAATAGTTTCTTCTGATATAGATGCAGAGAAACAAGCTATTAAGCCGGATATTTCATTAAGATAGTCGTATAGGTAGACAGTGCTACCTGTTATATCTTTTGTTTTAAGTGGGCGGTTTAACTCAAGAGCTGTCGCAGTTAAGACTCCGTATAATAGATCTAATTCAGATCGATCTTCTTTGACGTTATCTACGGTATCAAGTAGCGCTTGCTGTGTCGTTTCGGATGCAGATTTATATACATCTTTGTAGTTTGTGTCTGTAATAGTTAGGGCCCGAAAGCCATAATCTACGTTAGCATCGGAGTTTTCCTTAGCAATTTTATCGCCAGCACGCCGAATGCGTTCTCGAGATATCTCCGGTATTGTTTTGTAGCCAGCTTTATAAGCTTCGGAGGCTTCATCTGTTACTTCTGGTAACTGCACCATTATCCATTTACGATTACCGCCGTCTTCTGCATTTAGTTGCGTTACGGCATGAGCTGTAGTGCCTGAGCCACTAAAGAAGTCGAGTACCAAGTCATCTTCGCCGGTAGTGATAACAAGACACTTTTTAATAAGACCAACTGGTTTGGGGTTAGTAAATACATTCTTCCCAACTAGCTCTTTGATGGTTATACTCGCTTTTTTATTACCCTCTATGTCGTCCCATAAGTTCGATACTTGCTTGGTTCGTCCCTCAAGATAATATTTTACATATGGCTTATATGTTCCTTCTTGATCTTTTTTCCATTCAATCATTCCGTCATTCACCCAAATGTCGTACTGTTTTTTGTTTGTTCTCCAACAACTTTCATAACCACCAGGTCCTATAGGGTATATAGTTGATCCGTCGGGCGCTTCAAGTGAATAATATAAATTCGGACGATCTTCTCGACGATCATTAGTACCCGTTTTTCGAAATTGTAATACCGAATATTTACCTTTTTTATCCTCTAAGTTAAATCTTGCGATGTCTTTCTCATCTAATGGCAAACCATTAGGTATATAAGTAGTCTTGTCCCTTGAGTATACAAACATATAATCGACGCTACTTCCGATGTCGTTTGCATCTTGACCAGTAGTTGTTCCCTTAGCAACGACAATCTTGCCTACAAAATTATCTTCACCATAAATCTCATCACAAAGCTTCTTTAAATTAGCCTGTTCATTATCATCAATTGAAATAAAAATAACCCCGTCATCGGTTAGTAAGTTACGGGCAAGTTTAAGTCTCGGGTACATCATACTTAACCAGTCACTGTGGTATCGTCCGTTGCTTCTTTCGTTTTTTTTGAACTGAATGTTGCCGGATTCGTCTTTGTATTCGGTAGCTTCGTCGTACTCTTCGACGTTTGCCTTAAAGTTATCATGATAGACAAAATCTTTGCCCGTATTGTATGGAGGATCAATATAAATCATTTTTACTTTTCCAAGATAGCTTTCTTGGAGTAGTTTGAGGGCGTCAAGGTTGTCGCCCTCTATGAAAAGGTTTTCTGTTGTATCCCAATTTTTGCTGGCTTCAACATTTGGACGAAATGTCTTATTAATCGGTGCACCGGCTTCGATTATACTTTTTCGTTTACCAACCCATGTAAAGTCGTATGCTTCATCTTTATCATCTAGCTTGTCGAGTGCCTCACCTAAACTTTCGAAGAATTCTCTACTTCCACGCCAATCAACTTTGCCTAAGTCGATCTTTTGTATATTTGTATCCTCGTCCATATTCCCTCATTTCTGTGCACTCTGTAATTTACGCTTATTATAACATTATTTATGGTTCAATACTTTGTTGTTCTAGCTTATATCTTTGTCTCGCCAACTCTTGTTTTTTTGCACCTGAGAGTTCGTTCCGTATCTGTTTATTAAGAGCATCTATCTGACTTTGAATTGTCTGCTTAGTCTTACTATGCTCAACTGCTTTTTTAACGTTAAATTGATTTGAGTCGATTAGATGTGGTGCTATTTGATATAGATAGTTTTTATAAATCTCATCTACTGAACGACCTTTTAACTCAAGACTCAGGTCCTTACGCCAGCCTGTATCAAAATATGAGTCTACTTTCATATTGTTCTGGTTTCTAATCGCACCTTCCTTGTACGACATAACTGCCTTGCTAGCACCAGACTTGCTGATAATAAATAGAATTGGGTATGGAATATACGTATCGATCTGCTTTAGCACAGAAACACTAGCGTCTGCGCTCTTAAGTATAAGCTCGAAGACCTGAAGCTCTGTATAGTCACCAGCCGAAATATTGAGCGTGTCAGGAGATATCTTATTCGTCCATGTAATCGTTTTAATCTCATCAGTGAACTGCTGACGAAGCTTGGCGTTCATAGATGTTTTGCTATAAAACTTCTCTTTAGGTACGAATCGATTCACAGTAGTGCTCATTGGAAGGTCTATCATTTAACTACCAAGAAGTTAATCAGTTCAAAGTCATCAAGACCCTTTATTTCTCCGGTGAGTGCAGAAGTACCGCCTGAGCTAAACAAGCTATCGGTATCTGCTTCTTCTTTGGTATTAATCATTGACTGGATAGCTTTTGTAAGCAATCTCGTGTAATTACTCATATCTTTACCGTCATTAGTCTCAGCGTTGAATTTAGCTACTAAGTCACTGCTAGGCGTGTCTTTGCCTTTGGCGAGGTAGCGTAATTTGTCGAGCAGTTCTTTTGGCTGTAGGTGATTTATCGATACATTGCCGTCGCTAGTGATATATACAAGATAGAAGGGATGGAGTCTATTTTGTTTATCGATATTAACTCCACTGTTTATGTTTTTTAATACAAATATTGCACCCTGCGGAGTGTCTATTGTCTCGCCAGCAATTGCATGGATGCCGTATGGCAGATGATCCGCCTCTCCGTACTTCTTTAGAAGCTCCTGTAAGTCTAAATGGAATTCGTTCAGCCCGAGATCCATAATTGATACGCCGCTATTCATGTCTTCAATATCAACAACTTCGTCTTGGATCTTTTTTAACTGATTCTTTCGATATTCAAGTTCCGCATTGTCAGCTTGGTCAATCGGGTTATCACTTCCCGTTGCGGAAATATTAACAATTTTCATGCGTCCCTCAACTCGAGCTTTGAGATTTATATAATCATCGAGCGATATATTAGGCCAAAAATTAGTTAGTTGTATTTCCTTGTTTATGGAGCCAATACGATCAATACGACCGAATCGCTGAATGATTCGAACTGGGTTCCAGTGAATGTCGTAGTTAATTAAGTAGTCGCAGTCTTGAAGGTTTTGTCCTTCAGAGATACAGTCAGTCGCAATAAGAATGTCAATGTCGCCAGGATTCTTCTCAAATAGTGCGTCACGATTCTTTGAATAAGGAGAAAAACAGGTAAGGATCTCGTTAAAGTCAGCGTGTATGCCTGGCACGGTTGAAGATGGGTTACGAGAACCAGTAATAACTGCTGAGTTGATACCAAATTCTTCTTTTAGCTGTGTTGATAGTTCGCCGTAAAGATAATCCGCGGTGTCGGCATATGCTGTGAATATAAGAACTTTTTTGTTATTGCCATTAATGGGATTCTTGATCTTGTTTTTCAAAACTTCTTTAAGCTGCTGGAGTTTTAAATCATGCTCCGCTGCAACCGGCGCGATTAGCAGTAACAGGTCATCTAGTGTTTCTTTGTCTTTAGTTAATTTGTCGCGCCAACTAACATAATCCATGTCTTCAAGGGCGACCTTAAACTTCTTGCCAACAAATTCTGTATCTGCATCTTCGGCGTCTAGATCAGTTGAATCTATTTGATCTATATCAAATTTTTGTCCTCGACCTTGCTCGAATTGATCGATGTTTTTTATAGTTGAATCAATAAGATCGTATATCCGTTGGGCGGTAAGGCGAAACGCATAAACTGAGCTCTCAATACGTTTAAGTAGGTTTATGGTCATCAGTACGTTGCGGCCCTCTTCACGGTTTGCCCAACTTCGACCTTGGCTAGATGAAAGGTCTACGTACTTGCCGATTTTTGAGGGCTGAACGTATTTAAGGGGAGTGTAGATGTCGAGGTTTAAAGAGTCTATGAATAAGAATATCCGATTAAAGTTTACGCCATCGATATCTGTTAAATCTGGACGATGACTTATCGGTTTAAGTCTTTCAGGGAATTCACCCAATTTTGCATCTGAATAGTACTTCTCGATATGTTTACGTGACCTGGCAATTGTCACGCTATCGAGAAGCTCGAAGAAGTCGAAGTGTAGCATTTCTAGTAATTTAGGTGTAGTTCGCTCCTCTAACTCAAGATTCGCCCAGGCCTTAAATGAGGCATCAGCATCGCGGAAAATTTTATCTATAGGATTTTTAGTATTCAAGCTTTCACCAAAGCTTATACTATTTCCCTCGGCTGCCAGCATAAGCTGATTCTTCAGGTCTACGAAGTTGGTGTTTACCGGTGTTGCGGAAAGCATCAAAACTTTTGTCTTTACTCCTAGTTTTATAACTTTGTTCATTAACTTCTGGTATCTATTCTCGTAATCATCGTCCTTTGCGTGCGTTGAATGCTCTCCATTACGAAAATTGTGTGATTCATCTATTACGACGAGATCGTAGTTAGCCCAATTAATATTGCGAAGATCAATGGCATTAGTTTCTCCTCGCTCACTGTTAAGGTCAGTATGGTACAGGGCGTCGTAACGCAAGCGGGCCGCATCAAGC
>Ga0182030_10025516_pt1 | contig 10762 bp, 13 predicted proteins | sample 812S3MmetaG_FD_121299 | JGI IMG/M metagenome (GOLD analysis project Ga0182030, IMG submission 121299) | Permafrost microbial communities from Stordalen Mire, Sweden - 812S3M metaG (Illumina Assembly) | ecosystem: Environmental > Terrestrial > Soil > Wetlands > Permafrost | place: Sweden... | reverse complement strand
GAGTTTGGGACGCCGATCATCAACCAGCCGGAGTCGGCGATTTTGGCGATTGGCGGCCTGAAAAAGGAACCGGTGGTGATCACCGACGCCGAGGGGAGCGATGCGATTGCGATTCGGGCCATGCAGAGCTATTGCCTGGGCTTTGACCATCGACTGATCGACGGAGCGGATGGGGGCAAGTTCATGAGCCTGTTCAAACGGGTGCTGGAGGGGTGGGACCGGGAGATTGGGTGAGCGATCAGCGCGAATAGTCCCTAGAAAGAGCTGCCGATGCTGAAAACAATCACGCTCCTGCCAGACCGAGTGGACGACTGGGAATGCTATCCGTTCTCGGTTCCGACGATTCGCAATCTCAGAGCCCTGAACCTGCGGTCACGGGTTTGCTTCTTTACCGGCGAAAACGGTACCGGCAAGTCCACTCTTCTCGAAGGTATTGCGGCGCACTACGGATTTGGCCGCGAAGGCGGAACTCGCAGCTTTATGAATGACAGCACGGAGAGCAACCACTCCGCAGATCTGTTGGTAAGAGCATTACGGCTGTCGTTTGACAAGCGAACGGGTAAAGGGTTCTTTCTTAGGGCGGAGAGTTTCTTCAACGTCGCCTCGCACATAGACGCCATAGGGATGACGGAAGCTTACGGCGGGCGAAGTCTCCACACACGCTCACATGGGGAAACATTCTTCACGCTCCTGGAACTCAAATTCCAACGCGACGGTTTGTTTCTGTTGGACGAGCCAGAAGCAGCGCTTTCGCCGCAACGCCAATTGTCGCTTCTAATTCTGATTCACGATGTTTTGCGAGAATTCAAAGATGCGCAATTCATCATTTCCACCCACTCGCCGGTGCTGCTGGGATTTCCCGAGGCACAGATCATTTCCTTCGACGAAGGAAAAATGCACGAAATTGAATATGAGCAGACAGAGCCCCTTCGGATCGTCCGCCGCTTTGTGAATTACCGTGCGGGTTTCCTGAAAGAGTTGTTTGGGGAATCTCCCAGCCTGTTTGACAATGAATCTGATTGAATAATTGCAATCTTGATAACGCGGTTCTCTTAGTCGCGCGTCTGTTCCTCGGCGGTCGCGACGTATTCGCGGATCGCATCCTCAATGTTAGCCATAGCTTCATTTTCGGTCTCTCCCTGAGACCAGCAACCGGGGAGGCGGGGAGAAGAGATGCCATAGCCTTCCTCGGATTTGCGGAGGGCAACGCGATAATTTGCCATGGCTGGCAGGTTACACCCTTCACCAAATTCCGAGGTCACTGCACCTAATGTTCAATTGCGCGAGGTGTTCAGCGCCATCTGTTTTGACGGCGGCTATTCCGATTCTGCGTCAGAGAACTCGTCGCCGAGGTCTATGAGACCGCTTTCCCGGCCCTAAGCATCGCATCGCGCAATAGAAACTCCAGCGCTTCCGAGTTGGTGCGCAGGTTCAGGCGCTGGCGGGTTTCTGCGATGAATGTTATCGATTCCCGGGACAACATGTAACTCACCCGCACCTTCCCCGACTTTGTCTTCATTGCTTCCTTCTTCGCGCTGGCTCTTTCTCCGTAATCGGCCGAAAGAGCGAAGAGGTGAGGGCTAGTTTCCACCCGCCCACGCCAGGCCGTCGGTGGATTTGCCGGTGGGGATCAGGCGGGTTTGGGTCCATGTGTCTAAGTTGATTTCGGATACCTGGTTGCTGTGTTCGCAGCTCAACTAGGCGGTTTTGCCGTTGGGGCGGACGAGGACCTCTTGCGGATAGACGCCGGTGGAAACGGAACGGACCACCTGCATGGATTTCAGGTCGACGACGGCGATCTTGTTCTGGTCGGGGAGGGTGACGAGCAGAAAGCGCCCGTCAGGTGTGGGGGCGGTGCCGTAGGCGATGCCTTCGAGCGGAACCCATTTGGCGACGGAGTTGGCGGTGGTGTCGATGACGGCGAGTTGCGGCTTGGTCTGGTCGGCAGTGAAGACCCAGCGATCGTCTGTAGAGATGGCGATACGCTGGGTGTTGCCGGAGATGGGAATGATTTTCAGAACCTTGCGGTTGGGGATATCGAGGACAGAAACGGTGCCGGGGCCGACATTGGCGGAGTAGCCGCGCTGGCCGTCGTGGGAGAGCGCGAGCATGTGGCTCTGAGGCTGGCCGGTGGGGATGGAGCCGACGATCCTGAAGGTCTTGGGATCGATTTGAGTGATGGTTTGGTCCAACTCCGTGGTGACGTAAAGTAGGCCGTCTTTGGGACCGATGAGGGGGCAGTGGGGACGTACGCCGTGGTCGAAGGAGATGGTATTGACTAACTTCTGCGCGGCGATGTCGATGACGGCAATCGAGCTGCCGTCGGTGCCCGGCTTGCCCACGCCGGAGTTGCCGTAGATCGGGACAAAGGCGAGGCGGCCATCGGGAGAGGCGATGACTTCATGTCCTGTGATGCCGCCTTCGGGGACGCTGGCGAGCAGTTTGCCGGAGGAGGGATCGATGATGGCCAGGGATTGCTGGCCCTTTTCGGCGACCAGCAGCCGGGGTTGCTGGGACTGTGACGCAAAGGCAAAGAAAGCAAGGGACAGCAGGGGAAGAGCAGAGAAGGTGACGCGCACGGAGGCCTCCGGGGATACGGGATGAGTGTATCCCAACGCTCGCGCGAGCGAAGCAATTCAGGAGCGAGCGGCCCTTGGGCGGCTCGCGTATGCTTGGCAGCATGGGACTGCCGGTGCGAGACAGGGAACTGGTGCAGATTGTGGATGTGGCTCTGGCTGACGCGGCGCGGCGGGCGGGAGAGTGGCTGGTCTGCCAGGTGGGCTGTACGCAGTGCTGCCATGGAGCGTTCGCCATAAACGCGCTGGATGCAGCGCGGTTGCGGGCAGGGATGGACGTGCTTCGGGGGACGGACCCTGTGCTGGCGGCGGAGATTGAGAGACGGTCGCGGGGATGGATCGCGCAGCATGGGGCTGATTTTCCTGGGAATCTGGCGACAGGGCGGTTAGGCGAGACAGAAACCGAGCAAGAGCAGTTTGAAGAATTTGCAAACCAGGCCCCTTGCCCGGCGCTGGATCCGGCGAAGGGGCGCTGCGACGTGTATGCCTGGCGGCCCATGACCTGCCGGGTGTTTGGGCCGCCGGTGCGGATGCAGGGCGACGCCGGTGGTGGCCTGGGGCATTGTGAGCTTTGCTTCGCGGGGGTCGGCGAGGGCGTGGTTGAAGCTTGCGAGATGGCCGTTCCGCATGAGCTGGAGGCGGCTGTGCTGGACGAGGTTGGCGATGCGGGGGAGACGGTGGTCGCGTTTGCGCTGCTGGGATAAGGGGATGGCCCCGCGGGGTAGACTGATGGGTGGAATCCCTGAAATCAATGCGTCCCTGCTGGGTTGAGATTGACACCCAGGCATTCGAAGACAACTATCGCTACTTGAAGAGCCTGGCCGGCGGCGCGGAGCTGCTGGCGGTGGTCAAGAGCAATGCGTATGGGCACGACCTGGCGCTCTGTGCGCCGGCGGCAGTGCGGACTGGCGCGGAATGGCTGGGCGTAACGTCGGTCGAAGAAGGCGCAGCGGCGCGGATGCTCTGCCCGGAGGCGCGCATTCTGGTGATGAGCGGGTGTTTTCCCGGCGAAGGCGCGGCGCTGCTCAACCTGGAACTGACCCCGGTGGTTTGGGAGCATTGGCACCTGGAAGAGCTCGAAAACGCCGCGCGGGCAGCGGGAGCAGGCCTGGTGCCGGTACAACTGGAAATCGACACGGGAATGAGCCGGCAGGGCCTGGACCTTGAGAGACTGCCAGGCTTCCTGAATCGCCTCGGAACCGATTCTCCTCTGCGCGTGGAAGGCGTTCTGACCCACCTCTTTGCGGCGGACGAGAGCGACGGGATTGCGACCGCCGCGCAGATGGCGAAGTTGGAGTCGGCGATGGAGTCGATTTCCGCTGCCGGGTTGAAGCCGCGGTGGCTGAATGTGGGCGCGTCGGCGGCACTGCTGAATGGCCGGGCAGATTCAATTGAGGCCTTGGCGGCGAAGTGGGGCATGAAGGCCATGCTGCGGCCTGGGCTTGCGCTCTATGGGCTTGCGCCCGAGTTCATTCCCGAAGAGCCGATAGGCGTAGCCGAGGCGCGGGAACGGCTGAGGCCGGTGCTGAGCTGGAAGACGCGCGTGGTGGGCGTGAGGACCATTGCCGCGGGCGGAGTCGTTGGCTATAACGGCACCTTTGTCGCGACGGAGCAGATGCAGTTGGCGCTGCTGCCCGTTGGATACGCGGATGGACTGGACCGGCGCCTGGGCAACCGCTTCAGTCTGTTGGTCCGTGGCGAACGGGCGCCGCTGGTAGGCCGCATCAGCATGGACCTGGCGGTGCTGGACGTGACCGGGATTGGCGATGTGGCCGCCGGGGACGAAGTCCTGATCCTGGGAAAGCAGGGAGTGGAGACAATCAGCGCATTTGACCACGCCAAGGCGACCGGGACGATTCCGTGGGAGGTATTTACGCGGATCGGGGCGAGGGTGGGAAGACGAAGGGGCTAGGGGGTGTGGGACCAAGGGCCTAGGCCACGGACTCCTTCGGGCAGCTTGAGGAGAGCTTGATGGCGCCTTCTACGGCGGCGATCATGGCGTCGTTGCCGATGCAGGAGTTGAGCAGCAGGTGGTAGAGGCCGCGGGCGCACCACTCCTGTTGATACGCCTTGCGGATAACGGAGGCGCGCCGCTTGTCGTAGCTGGCCAGGATCTGATCCGCTTGATCCGCCTGGCTGGGAAACGCCTTGACGAACCACGCGCGCTTGGCGGCCGCGGTGGCGTAGACAAAGACATGAAAGCAGCCGGGCTGGTTGGCCAGCGCACAAGCTGAGCCGCGGCCGACCAGCACGCAGTTGCCCTCTTTGGCGGCTTTTTGAATCTCCTGACGGATCAACGTCAACATGCGCTCTGAGTCGAAGACCTGGTCCTCGGCCAGTCCCGACATGGAGTAGCCGGAGTCATGCCAGAAGACCTTGCCATAGCGGTAATACCACGGGTCGAGGCGCTCGTCGTACTTTTTGGCCAGCTCCGGGGAAACACCCGCGGCACGGGCTGCGCCGCAGGGAAGGTCTGCGTCCAGAAGGCGCCAGCCGAGGTGGGCGGCCAGATCGTGGGCAAACTCGCCGCCGCGCGAGCCGTACTCGCGTTCGACGGTGATGACGCGGATCGGTGCGTGTGCCATGGGGAAAGTTTCTCCGACGAAGGGAGCATAGCAGAGGAACGGGGAAGAGGTATCCAGGTTGGAGATAAAAAAGACAAAAAACCGGCGCTTGAGGATTTCCTCGAGCGCCAGTTTTTTGCGGGGTCCGATTTTGCGGTTATTGGGTTACGGGTTCCGGGGGGAGGGGCTTGGGGGTTTTGAGGTGTGGACCCTTGGGCGCCTCGGAAGGCTTGGCTCCATTTTCGGTTTCAGGGGTCGGCGGCGTGGATGAGAAGGCCGAACCCTTTTTGACGTGGATATCGCCGTTATCCGTCGAGAGCACGATGCGCGCACTGCCGGAGCCGACCTGGAAGGTGGCTACCTTGGTATCGCCATCGACCGAGGGCATGTTGTAGTCGGAGACCAGGTCGCCATTGCGGGTACGGAGATTGACACTGGCCGAGGCATTGGGCTGGAGGCTCACTTCCACATCGCCCTTGCTGTTCTTGACCTCGACGCCGTTATTGCCGGCCGGCTCGACAGAGACGCGGCCGTCGCGGTCTTCCACATAGGAGTCACCGTAGATCTGGTTGAGGTCGACGTCCTTGGAGTGGGTGACCACGCGAATGGACCCCTTGGCCTGACTGACGTGGAGATCGTCGGAGTCCAGCGTCAGGTCGCCGGGGAGCGAGGGCACCTGCAGGTCCGTGATGGAGGTGTGCAGATGAACAGCACCGGTGACGTTCTCGATATGGACGTCACCGCGAATTTCGCCGCTTTGCGTGACCGACCCCTTGATGTCGGAGAGCGTGAGGTCGTTGCACTCGTTGAGCGTGAGGTCCCCGTCGACCTGGTGGGCGGAGAAGTCATGCTGGTCGCTGCTGAAATGCATCTGCACGGGGCCGGCAATGGAACTGAGGTGGACGTCGCCGTGCTCTGAGGAGACGCTGACGCCCGTGCCCAGGCCGGCAGCGGTGATGTCTCCGTGGCCCGCGTCGATGGTGACGTGAGCGGACTTGGGAACGGTTACGGTGAGGTTGAGGCGGCCGCTGTTGTTGATTTCAGATTTGACCAAAACAGAGTTGCCGCTGACGGTGAGGTGGGCGGCCTCGGCGTCCCAGATTTTTCTGGCTTCGGAATCGGAATCGGCGAAGGCCACCTCGTGAGCCTGCACTTCGATTTCGTTGCCGTCCCCGGAGGTGATGCTGATATCGCCTCGGGGGTTCTGGATCTGGACGGTAGCGTTGGCAGCGATTTGTGCATTGAGGACTCGCTGGTCGAAGTCGCGCTCGGGACGTCCAAAAGAGTTGAAGAAGTCATCGCCCTGGTCGCCGAACTGGGCGCGGAATGGACCCCACCAATGGTTCCACCCAGTGGCGCCCAGTCCGATGATGGTGAGCAGGATCAAAATTCCAACAAAGCTGCCGCCGCGACGTACCGGCGTTTTGCTGCGGGCGTCGAGCGCCCATTCGCCGAGCAGGGCGAGGCCCGCACCGATGAGCAGCAAGGGCCACCAATGTGCGTACCAGTCCCAGAACCCGCTTGCGGCGATGTGACCGGTAATCACCAGAAAGGCGACAACACCGACGCCGATGAGAATGACCGGGCCCACGATGGAGGGCACGCGCGGGACATAGACCCCGCCGTAATAGCCGGCTTTGGCGGCATAACGCTGCGCCTTGAAGGCATCGCGCTGCGCGCGCCAGGCAGCCTTCTGCTGCTCACGGTAGATGCGCCATTGAGTCTTCGGATCGTAGGACCCGTAAGGCGGCTGGCCGCCGCCGGGAGGCATATTGGGAGGCACGCTGCTCATGATTGTCCTCCATTGGGATCGTTGTCGAAGTCATGTGAGTGAGCGGGGACAATCGAAGTTGATTCGGCCTGCGGAGCCTGGGCAACTGGCGCACCGGGATAGGGAGCGCCAGCATACGGTGTCCCTGGGTAAGGGGCGCCCGGATAAGGAGGCGGCGGCACGCCGTTGGTGGCGATGGCGGCGCGCTCGGCGAGAGCGAACGCGCCCGCAAGGATAAGGTAAAAGGGCCAGCTCTGGTGCCAGCCGAGAATGTGAGCCTGGGCCAGCAAGGCGTTAATGCCGACAAGTAGAAGAAAAGCAGGGCCGCGCAGGCGGCGAATCAGGATGTAGTGGTTCATTTCGAGCCTCCTTGCGACTCTCCCAGGCGGCGGACAACGAGCCAGACGCCAAGACCGATCAGGAATACGGGCCAGGAATACTCAATCAGGCGGCCGTTGAAGATATCCAACTGACCGAGAAGAAACAGCACTCCCAGAGCGATGAGCACGATGGCGCCCACCGGCGCTCCGCGTTGCCAGAACCCCCCATGCCAGTAGTGGGACGGGTCGGGTGGAATAGGCGCGTTGGGGTCAAGCGGGCCGGGCTGTACCGGTGGATAGGGCGGCGCGGTATAAGGCGCCTGATATGTTCCCTGATAGGGAGGCTGATAGCTGCCGGGTGTCTGCCAACCGCTATATGGTGGCGGGGTTGTTCCGGCAGACCACGCTCCGGTGGTCGCGCCGGGGGTGGGCGGAGCGGGACCCGCGGCCGGCCCAGCGCCGGGTTGAGCGGGCGGCTGGCCGGGATACTGAGGGTGCCTGCCTAGGTTGATCCAGTCGCCCACGTTGTTTAACCCCAGCGGATCGGGAACGGGCAGCCCGTCTCGCAGGGCCTTGGCGGTGTGGAAGGCTTCGAACGACTGGTAAAGGATCCACGCCGGAATAAAGATGCCAAATATGCCTGAGATATGCGACATGCTGACCAGCACGGCGAAGATGACGACATGGATGAGCCCCTTGAAGAACTGGCCGTTGTACATGGCGCCAACACCGGGGATGATGCCGAGCACGGCCGCGGCGGCAGGATTGGGGCCACCCGCGGGAGTCGCCACAAAGGGTTGCTGATAGGTTTGCCATGCCGCGAAGCAGGGTTCGCAGAGAACCTGGCCTCCGGCTGCATTCCGCACACAAGCTGCGCAGAGAGCCTTGCCGCAGTTCTGGCAGAAGGCGGTGGCGCTGACACCACTGTGATTTACGCAGTCCATTTTGTGCTCCTTTCCCGAACTTCCAATGCGGAGCCGCCGGAATGCGCGGGCCGGGCCTGACGGTCTAGAGGGGCCGGCGAGGCAGGAAACGTGAGGGAACTTTCAAGAAATTCAGAATCGTAAAACGCCGGGCTTCCCGACTGCTGCGGAGGGTCCACGTGGGAACCGCCGTCTTTGTGGGTGGGAGCCTGGCGGGACTCGCCAGGGGTGGACTCTTTGGGTTTAGGTTGTGCGCTCTGGTCCTCGGAGTTGCGGCGCAACTGGCGCATGGTCGATTCGACTTCGTAGACGAAGCGGAGGTGGTCGTAATAGCGAATGATGGGGGTGGACGCCATGGTGACGCGGCGCTCGACAAAGGAACGGATTGAGGAAGGCCGCAGGTCGCTGAGGCGAAGGCTGCTCAGCTTGACGCCGGTCAGGTTGAGGGTGAGGGCGATGGAAAAGAAGGCCATGGCCGCGGTCATCAGCAGGCGGGGCTCGGCAAAGCGGCGAATCTGGCCCAGGAAGCCTGGCCGTTGCCAGGCGGGAACGGCACGTGGGCGCACCGGAAGCGCATCGCCGGGGCCGGTGATGAGACCGAATCCGGCTACCTGCCCGGGGCCGGTCTGCGCGAGGATTTTGTCCAGCAGGCCGGCGGGGACTTCGGGTTCGGGAGAAAGAAACTCCAGCCACTCGCGGCCCCGGCGAGCCTCCTCAAAGAGGGAGGTGCAGGCCGGGCAAACGGCCATGTGTGCGCTGAAGGTTGCCTCGTCTCCGGGCTTGAGGAGCCCGTCGAGCGCATCGGCCAGAAGTGTTTCCCAAAGGCCGCATTCGGGGGAGCTCGGTATGTTTGTGCGCTCTACCATGGTTACATTACCTCCCGTCTATTACGTTCCAGCAGGCGGGCCAGTTCCGCACGGCCTCTGCTGATGCGAGACTTCACGGTCCCTTCCGGTATGCCAAGAACTTGTGCAATCTCTTTGTAGTCAAGGTCTTGCAGGTCCCTGAGAATGACGGCCTCACGCAGTTCGACAGAAACTCTGGCGAGAGCGTTCTGGACCATCTTTGCGATTTCTTTCTGGGCGGCGGACTCGTGCGGGGAAAGATTCCGGGAGGTGAGCCGGTCGATGGGGCTCAATTCTTCAGAGGAATCCCAGCCCTCGTCGAGCGAGCCGGTGGCGCGCTGGTTGCGGGTACGGCGGAAGTTATCCACCAGCAGGTTTCGGGTCATGGTGGTGATCCAGACCTGCAGGCTGCCGCGGGCCGTATCGAAGCTAGCCAGGTTGGAGTAGATCTTGAGGAAAACATCCTGCGTCAAGTCTTCAGCGTCGGCCGGGTTCCCCGTAAACCGATAGCAAAGGCCGTAGACGCGGCGGTGATGGGTGCGGACGAGCTCAGCCCAGGCGCCTGAATCGCCGTTCATGCAGAGACGGACGACTTGGGACCAGTCGATCTCCAGCGGAATACCCTCCACGCGCGGCGTGCGAACTAAAGATGCGCCGAGCGCTCCGGCGGTCTGGCCGTTGCGAACCGGTGCGGAGGCCTGCCGGCCAGGAGAGACGGCATTGGGAGCTTCCGCGCTGCGACGCGACGGCCGGGGTGGCGACGCCAACCCTGTCACGCTCCAGCTTAATGTACCCGCGCATTGCATAGTTTGCTAATACGATGGATTTGCGCAGATAGTTCCCGAACGCGGCAACAGCGAGATTTGGGATGGCTAGAAAGGTCAGAGCTCCGGTCCATTCCAAAGGAAGAGCCCCGGCTTTCTCCCGTCGGGAGAAAGCGAAAATAGCCCAGGGTGAAACCCTGGGACAGCAAACCCGCCACATCCTCCGCGCCCCGGAGGGCCGCGCCGATGGTCAGCCCCACACATAGGCTGGATCATAGGGAATTCGATGTTTTGTCAGAATGGCGATAAATTCCGCCTGAAAGTCCCGCCTTCGATGGTGTTCTTCCTGACCGGCAATATAAGCCACTGTCGCTTCCACCTGAGCCCACCCAATGGAGAATGCGCCGTAGCCTTCCTGCCACTGGAAGCTCGGCGTGGCTCCACTTTCGCACATCCAATGAGATGATCCGCTCTTGATCTCTCTCATCGCCGTGGCAATGGCCAAAGACGATGGCAGCGACAAGAGGAGGTGAGCGTGGTCCTCCGTGCCACCGACAGCTAAAGCCTTCATCTCGTGGCCTTTTGCGATTCCACCCATGTAGGCCCACAGCTGCGGCTGCAGTTCGGGCGCGATGATCCTCCGGCGATCTTTTGTCGAGAAGACGCAGTGAATCAGAGACGAGCAGTAAGTGTGAGGCATGTGTCAAACCTAATCTTCAGTGGTCTTGGAAAGCGTAGCAGTTCGGGTTGAGAATGGTTCGTGGCGGCCCTCCGGGGCGCAAGGCTCATGGATCTGGCTCAACCCAGGATTGCGCTGCGCTGCATCCTGGGCTATTTTCGATGCCTCCCTACGGGAGGCCCTCCAGCGCCTGAAAACAACGTTCCCGGTAACCTTTGGCTGCGTGGAGCATCAGAAGGGTACGGGCCCGAGACAATGAGGCTCCGGAGACGACCATGCTGAAAACTCTTCCCCTGCGCAATGCCATTCTTCCACTGTTG
>Ga0182030_10025512_pt1 | contig 10763 bp, 8 predicted proteins | sample 812S3MmetaG_FD_121299 | JGI IMG/M metagenome (GOLD analysis project Ga0182030, IMG submission 121299) | Permafrost microbial communities from Stordalen Mire, Sweden - 812S3M metaG (Illumina Assembly) | ecosystem: Environmental > Terrestrial > Soil > Wetlands > Permafrost | place: Sweden... | reverse complement strand
GTGAGGCCCGCGAACGGGTTGGGGTTGTTGGGATCGGACTGGCCCGGTTGGGCGCCGGCCGGCACTGCTCCCGCCACTGACAAGCCAAGAAAGATAGCTGCACTCGCAACCGCTTTCGTGATCATATCGAGGCTCCTTCCACCTTCTAACGAGATAAGTCGGTTCTTTACTCGGGTTGGACGGTCGAGTTGCTCTCCTCGTTCTCGCTTAACATCAGGTTTTGTAACCGACTTAGATAGTTACATCTTGCAGGAGATCGTGAAACCTGTCAAGGTGGTTACATGACCTTCACGTACGTGAGCGGACGGCCGTGCCTGGACTTCTTGGGCACGTTGCGGTTTCGCGGCGGTACCGAGGCCGAGGAACTGCTGACCAACCCCCAACAGCTGTCGGACTGGGCACGTCAGGCCGGGTTGGTGGATGCGGCGATCGATGTCACCGAGGACGACCTCGGGAGTGCTATCGCGCTGCGTGAAGCCGCCTACCGGATCGTCATCGCCCGGCTCGAGCAGCGCCGGCCGCAGGTCGCCGACGTCGAACTGCTCAATGAACGAGCAGCGCAACCGCGGCTCACGCCGCGATTGCTGCGAACGGGCGCTACCCGCCGCGAGGGCACTGCGGCGCAGCTGCTGGCGACCCTGGCCGCGGATCTGGTTGACCTGCTGGCCGGCCCCGGCATCGACAACGTCAAACGGTGCGCCCACGCCGGATGCACGCGTCTCTACGTCGATTCGTCGCGAGGGCAAAACCGGCACTGGTGCGGGATGGGCACCTGTGGCAACAAAGCCAAGGTCCAAGCCTTCCGGGCCCGTCAGCGCGCGTCCGCTGGCTGACGCGGCCGCTGAAGACGTCGCGGACTCGTTCGGGAACAAACTGGATCGGTTCCAGGTTGAGCGCATCAGACTAAACCTTTGGAGAAGAGATGTCTGAAGCCAAATCAGTGCCGGTGTTGTTTGTTACCGACACCATCGTGTTGCCCGGAATGGTCGTGCCGATCGCGTTGGACGACGCCGCCCAAGCTGCCATCGACGCTGCGCAAGCCAGTGATACCGGTGAGCTGCTCATCGCCCCCAGGCTGGAGGACCGCTACCCGTCGCACGGTGTGATCGCCAAGATCCTGCAGGTCGGCCGCATCGCCGGCGGCGGCACTGCCGCTGTGGTGCGCGGTGAGCGCCGGGCGCAGATCGGGGCGGGAGCATCCGGGCCCGGTGCGGCGCTCTGGGTGGAAGTGACCGATGTCCCCGCCACGGAGACGACCGAGGAAATCAAGGCGCAGACAGCGGAGTACAAGAAGCTGCTGCTGGCCATGCTGCAACGGCGTGAGGCCTGGCAGATCGTCGACTACGTCAACAGCCTGACCGACCCGTCGGCGCTGGCCGACACGTCGGGGTACGCGTCGTATCTGACCGATGTGCAGAAGCGGCAGCTGCTGGAGACCACCGATGTCGCCGAGCGGTTGCAGGTGCTGATCGAGTGGACCGGCGAGCACCTGGCCGAGGTCGAGGTCAACGACAAGATCGCCGGGGACGTCCGCGAGGGCATGGAGAAGACGCAGAAGGAATTCCTGCTGCGCCAACAGCTTGCCGCCATCCGCAAGGAGCTGGGCGAGGGCGAACCCGACGGGTCCGACGACTACCGGGCCCGGGTGGAGGCCGCCGATCTGCCCGAGAAAGTGCGTGAAGCCGCGCTGCGCGAGGTCGGCAAGCTGGAACGCGCCAGCGATCAAAGCCCGGAAAGCGGCTGGATTCGTACCTGGCTGGACACCGTGCTGGACCTGCCGTGGAACGTTCGCACCGAGGACTCAACAGATCTGGGTGCGGCGCGGGAGATCTTGGACGCCGACCACCACGGGCTGGACGACGTCAAGGACCGCATCGTCGAGTACCTGGCGGTGCGCACCCGGCGCGCCCAGCGCGGGCTGCAGGTTGTCGGGGGCCGCGGCTCGGGCGCGGTGATGGTGCTGGCCGGTCCTCCCGGCGTCGGCAAGACATCGCTGGGCGAGAGCGTGGCCCGGGCATTGGGCCGCAAGTTCGTTCGCGTCGCGTTGGGGGGTGTGCGTGACGAGGCCGAGATCCGCGGGCACCGGCGCACCTACGTCGGCGCGCTGCCCGGCCGTATCGTGCGGGCGATCGGTGAAGCGGAATCGATGAATCCCGTTGTGCTGCTTGACGAAATCGACAAGGTCGGTTCCGACTATCGCGGTGACCCGAGCGCGGCGCTGCTGGAGGTGCTGGACCCTGCGCAGAACCACACGTTCCGCGACCACTACCTGGATCTGGACCTGGACCTGTCTGACGTCGTGTTCTTGGCGACCGCCAACGTGATTGAGAACATCCCGTCGGCGCTGCTGGACCGCATGGAGCTGGTTCAGATCGACGGCTACACCGAAGACGACAAGGTCGCCATCGCCCGTGACTACCTGCTGCCCCGGCAGCGGGAACGGGCGGCCCTGAACGACGACGAGGTCACCGTCACCGACGCCGCGCTGCGCAAGATCGCCGCCGATTACACCCGCGAGCCGGGTATGCGGCAGTTCGAACGGCTGCTGGCCAAGGCGCTGCGCAAGGTGACGACCAAGCTCGCCGAGGACTCGAGCCCCAAGACCATCGACGAGCCCGATCTGGTCGATTACCTTGGCAGGCCGCGGTTTACGCCCGAATCGGCCGAACGCACCGCGGTGCCCGGCGTCGCGACCGGGCTGGCCGTCACCGGCCTGGGCGGCGATGTGCTCTACATCGAAGCCGGGTCGACCGACGGCGAGGCGGGTCTGCAGTTGACCGGTCAGCTGGGCGACGTGATGAAGGAGTCCGCGCAGATCGCGCTGTCCTACGTCCGCTCGCACGCTGCGGAGTTGGGCGTCGACCCCAAGGCGCTGGACCGGCGCATCCACGTGCACGTGCCCGCGGGCGCGGTGCCCAAAGATGGCCCGTCGGCCGGTGTCACGATGGTCACCGCGCTGGTGTCGATGGCCACCGGGCGTCAGGTCCGCTCCGACGTCGGCATGACCGGCGAGGTCACGCTGAACGGGCGGGTGCTGCCGATCGGCGGGGTCAAGCAGAAGCTGCTGGCCGCCCAACGGGCCGGCTTGTCGACGGTCTTCATCCCGCAGCGCAACGAGCCGGATCTGGACGACGTGCCGGCTGAGGTGCTCGAGGCGCTGACCGTCAAGCCGATGACCGACGTCGCCGAGATCGTGGCGCAGGCGCTGGAACCGGCGACTGAAACCGCCACCGTCGCTGCATGACGTGAGTGGCGTTCGCTGTGGTGCGGATAGTGCAGAATCGGGTAGATGTCCGATATGGGTGATCTCAAACGGCAAGTAATTCATCGCGTGCAACGACTGGTGGTCAATCCGGTGGGCCGGCAATTGCCGGTGACGATGCTGGAAACGATTGGCCGCAAAAGTGGACAGCCGCGGCACACCCCGGTTGGTGGGCGGGTGGTGGACAACCAGTTCTGGATGGTCTCCGAACACGGCGAACACTCGGACTACGTCCGCAATATCAAGGCCAACCCGGCTGTCCGAGTGCGTCTCGGCGGCCGGTGGCGCAACGGAACCGCCCACCTGCTGCCAGACGACGATGCGCTGCAGCGGCTGGGCAATCTACCGCGGCTCAACAGCGCGGTGGTCCGCCTGATGGGCAGCGAGCTGCTGACCGTCCGAGTGGACTTGCACTGACATGTCGGTGCTGACGATTAGCGTCAGCACATGGCTTACGACGAAGACCTGGCCAATCGGATCCGCGAGGTGCTGGCGCAGCGGCGCGGGGTGGACGAGAGGCCGATGTTCGGCGGGTTGGCGTTTCTCATCGGTGGACACATGGCCGTCGCGGCCAGTGGCAAGGGCGGACTGATGGTCCGGGTAGCGCCCGACGACACCGAGAACCTACTCAAACGTGCCCATGTCAGCCCGATGGTGATGGCCGGCCGCGAGACCCGAGGCTGGGTGCGCGTCGATGCTTCCGGCGTGAAAACCCAACGTCAACTTACGAGTTGGATCACCCGCGGCGTGGACTACGCGCGCAGCTTGCCGCCCAAGTAACAGGGCGCGTTTGCCGCGCAGCGTTGCGGGTAGGTGCCGAGATATGGGTAAGTCAGACGAGGCCAAGACGTTGGTGCGACGCCTCCTCAAGATCGCCGGCACCACCTACGCGGCGGAGGCGGGAATTCGGCTCAATGACAAACCGATGCCGCTGTTTCAACTGCTGGTGTTGTGCATGCTCGCTAGCAAGCCGATCGATGCCACAATAGCCACGCGCGCGGCGCGCGAGTTGTTCAAGGCCGGCCTGCGCACGCCCGAAGCCGTGCTGGCCGCCGACCGGCGCACCATGATCAGTGCCTTCGGCCGCGCCCACTACGTCCGCTACGACGAGAGCTCCACGGATCGCCTCACCGACATGGCGCGGCGGGTGAGTGACGAGTATTTCGGTGATCTGCGTGAGATCGCCGAGAGCAGTCATCACGATGTTGCCCAAGCGAGGCGAATGATCAAGAAGTTCAAGGGGATCGGCGATACCGGCGCCGACATCTATCTTCGTGAAATCCAAGACAGCTGGACCTGGGTACGCCCCTACTTCGACGAGCGTGCCACGGTCGCTGCCAAGAAACTGGGCTTGCCTACAGAGCCGGCGACTCTGGGCACGTTGTCGCCGCGTAGCAACGCTCGCCTGGCTGCCGCGCTGGTTCGGGTGTCGCTCGACGACGATCTGCGTCAGCAAGTGTTGGGTGATTCGCGAACTTCTGGGTCAGGCCGCCGCGAGTAGGCTGGGAACTTCAACGAAGAACGGGGCAGCGATCATGGCCAGCTCGACTACATTCGTGATCATCGGCGGCGGCCTTGCTGGAGCCAAAGCGGTAGAAGCCCTACGCGTCAACGACTTTGACGGCCAAATCATTCTGTTCGCCGACGAGACGCAGCTGCCCTACGAACGCCCCCCGCTTTCCAAGGAGTATCTGGCCGGCAAGAAGTCGTTGGCCGACTTCACCGTGCACGACTCCCAGTGGTACGACGGCCACCGCATCGAGGTGCGGCTCGACTCGCCGGTGTCGGCGCTGAACGTCGACGCACACACCGTCGGGCTTGCCGACGGCACCGCGGTGTCCTACGACAAGCTGCTGCTGGCGACGGGATCCGCGTCGCGACGACCACCAATACCTGGATCCGACGCCGACGGGGTGCACTACTTACGCAGCTACGACGACGCCGCGGCGCTGAATTCCGCTCTGATGGAGGGAACTTCGCTGGCGGTAGTGGGTGCGGGGTGGATCGGTCTCGAGGTGGCAGCCGCCGCCCGTCAGCGCAACGTCGACGTCACCGTCGTCGAGGCGGCCAAGCAGCCGCTGCTGGCTGCGCTGGGCGAAACCGTCGGAGAGGTCTTCGCCACTCTGCACCGTGACCACGGCGTGGATCTGCGGCTCGAAGCGCAGGTCGAGGAGATCACTGCGGCCGGTGGTGCGGCCACCGGTCTGCGGTTGCGCGACGGGTCGACGGTGACCGCTGATGCGGTGCTGGTGGCGGTGGGCGCCAAGCCGAACATCGAACTCGCCGAACAGGCGGGGCTGTCCATGGGTGACGGCGGCGTGCTCGTCGATGCGTCCCTGCGCACCAGCGATCCCGACATCTACGCGGTCGGCGACATCGCCGCCGCCGAGCACCCGCTGTTCGGCGGACGCATCCGCACCGAACACTGGGCCAACGCGCTGAAGCAGCCCGCGGTGGCCGCTGCCGGAATGCTCGGCAAGCCAGGCGAATACGCCGAACTGCCCTATTTCTTCACCGACCAGTACGACCTGGGTATGGAATACGTCGGGCACGCGCCCCACTTCGATCGGGTGGTTTTCCGCGGCGATGTTGCCGGCCGTGAATTCGTGGCCTTCTGGCTCGACGACGCCAACCGGGTGCTCGCCGGGATGAACGTCAACATTTGGGATGTGCTTGACGACGTCAAAGCCCTGATCAAGTCCCAGTCGCCGGTCGATCCCGACAAGCTGGCCGATCCGCAGTCGCCGCTGCCGGACCTGTTGAACTGACCACTCCTCACGCCTCGGGTGGCGATTCGGCGTTTTGGTCGACGGGCGCCCAGGTGTGGTCGATGACCTCGGGTGGACGATGTGCCTGCAGGCGCTCCCGCTCGGCACGCCGACGTTTGATCCGCAACCGGGCGTCAGCCGGCATGGTCACCAATTCGTCGCAAGTCAGGTAATACACGTCATCGGCCACATCGATCAGGTCCGCAGTGACCGATCGAGAGCCCAGCTCGCGCAACGTCATTCGAAGCTCATGCGTGAACCGGACGGTCGAGTCGTAGGCCAACTCCCGCGACTGGCGGGCGTTGGCGGCAATTCGGCCGCCCAGTGTCGGCGGCGGAGCCGGCTCGCTGGGGGTGGCGGCGGCTTCGGCAGCCGCCATCAACAGCATCGCCGGGTTGTCGGCGAATGCCGTCCTGGCCAACTCGGCCTCGCCCGGTCCGCGGTGTCCGATTCGGGCGATCGCGGCGTCGAGCAGACCAGCAGTGTGGGGTGACAACGCGCGGATGCTGGCGAGGTTGCCTTCGGTGGCCAGGGCGCGCAACGGCGGATCGTTACGCAATGCCGTTGTCAGCTCAGTGGTTTCGGCGGTGATGCGGTCGCTTTTCACGATCATGCCGACCCCGGGGACCCGGGACGTGTGCTCGACCGCCGCCGCGGTGACGCCGGTGTCGATCAACCACAGCGCCGTGAGGATCCAGCCCTGGTGAATCCGGTCGCGCAGCAGCCGAATTCGCACTCCCAGGCCAGCGTCCGGTAGCAGCCTCAGCTGCGCGGTATCGGCGTGTTCTGCTTGGGCCACGGTGCTGTAGGCCCGGGTATCGGCGCGCAGATGGCGTGTTAGCGCCAGTGATCGGGCCGCGACGACCGCTTTGGCGACCGTCCCCAGCGCTCCTTCGGCCAACCGGGGCTGACCAAACGGCAGTAGATCCCCGACCTGCGGTTGGTCGACCAAAGCCTCGGAGACGATGGCTTTCTCGTCCCAACCGGGCAGCTGGGCGGCGGCGACGATGTTGGCCGACACCCCGACGTAGGGCCGATGACCGAACACCGCGATGGCCCTGCTCCCCCATTCGTCGCCGACGACGCCACCCAGTGCGAGCGCCCGGCTGGTCTGCCGGCTGGCCGCGCGCAACCCACTCAGCTGGACGTCCAGTGTTATCGGGGTCAACGGGCCGGGCAGCGACTCGGCCAGGCCAGCGGCGCTAAAGACCGGGAAACGCGGATCGATCCGGTCGTCGAACTCGCCTTCCATGCCCTCTGGTGCCGCGCTGCCCAGCTCGTCGGACGGCGCGGACCGTGGCAGCACCTCAACCGGGAGCGGAAGTTGGCGACCGTGGGTCGTCGCGCCCGCCGCGCCGACTCTGCGGCCGAGAAGTCCACGCGCGGTGTCGGTGACCGCATCGAATGCTTTCCAGCCAAACTCGAACATCCAATCCTCGTGTGCTGCAGCAACATCCAGCTCAGGGATTGGCTGCGGCCAGCTGCGGATGCTACGCAGCCGCGAGCGCGGGCTTACGGATCGCAGTAGCCGCCACGCAGTGATCACATTGATGGTGTCCGGGGTTGCGAGGTCCACCACCTCGGTGCGGTCGGTGTCCAACGCGAGAACCAGAAAGCGCACTAAATCATCTAGGTGCAGCACTCGCATCGGGTGCTCAGAGACCTTGGCGCGCAACAGCGTTGCCACTGTGCGGCACACCATCCAGTCGAGCTGGCGGCCGACCGGCGGGGCGATCCGGATGACCAGGCTCGGGCCCCAACTCGTGGACACCAAATCCTCGGCCGGTTGATACAGGTCCGGTTGGCCCGCGGCCTGAGAGACAAACAGCAACCGGGCGCCGGCGCGGGCAGCCGCGTGGGTCACCCGCGCAACTCCGTCGATGTCGGCGCTGCCCGGCGCTTCGGGGTCGACCGGCGCCAGGTGGATCACCGCGTCGGCTTCGTCGGCCAACCCTTGCAGGACGGGGTCGCTCAGCGGGGCGCAAAAAAAGTTCACGCCCGCGTCGAGGCAGGCGTGGGGGTGCTCAGCAATGCCGCTGACCGTATGTCCGGCAGCAATCAACTGCCGTGCGACCGGCCGCCCGACGGTGCCGGTGGCGTCGGTAACCAGGATGTGCACCTGGGCTCACCTCCCCCAACGTCCATCTTTGACAATAGGCAAGCCCCCACGACTTGCGCGACCGCTACGTCCCCAGCGGCCCTTGAGCTGGACTGATTCCGACGGCTGGTTACCGCAGCGTCGCGTTGCCGTCCGCGGTGACCGCAACCTTGGCGCCCCCGATGTCCTCGCTGACGGTTGCCTTGGCCGCAGCGGGATCGCCGATGACCGCCAAGGCCCGTGATCCGTCGGGAGTGCGCACAGCGACAAAAGCCTTCTCCGGCTGCCCGTCGCGGTCGAACGGTGTCGTCCATGCCTCGACGGTCCCGACGCCTTCCCACTCGACGAGTCCGGCTCGAGTGGGCTCTCGGTCTACCGCCGATTGCACCTCCTCCCAACGGAATTCGCTCGGTGGCTCGGTACTGTACACACCGAAGCTGTGTTTGGTCAGGTACCCGCCGTTGGCGGTGACCAAGGCGAGCCGGCCGGGATTGGCCACCAGCAGCTCGGCCGTCGTGGCAATGGAATGCATGACGTAATTGCTCCACGGGCCGCCCGCGAAGGTCAGCCCGCCGGTAACGGTGAGCGGGCGGGCGGGGTCATCGACGCTCAAACCGAGTTCGGCCGCGGCCACCTGGACGGCGGACGGAAAGCACGAGTACAGGTCGACGTAGTCGACGTCGTCGATGCTCAGGCCCGCCAACTCCAGCGCGCGTGCGCCGCCGATGCGGATCGCCGGCGAACGGTGCAGCTCGTCGCGGTCGGCGATCGAAGGCGTGTCGTGCGCGTCGGTACCGGCGTGCGGGAAGACCCACCGTTCGGCAGGGATCTGCAGGCGCTGCGCCTGCTCGACGGACGCGACGATCAACGCTGCGCCCTGATCGACCATGTTGTTGGAGTTCATCAGCTTGGTGTAGGGCCAACTGATCATTCGGTTCTGCGGGCCGGGCGCAGCGATTTCCTCGGCGCTGACCGGTTTGCGGATCCACGCGTGCGGATTGTCGACCGCGACCGCGTTGAAGCGAGCCCACAGTTCGCTTGTGCGCCTGCGGTGATCCTCGACCGACTCGTCGGCAGCGATGCGAAGCGCCTGCTCGAACAGCGGGTAGATGTAGGCGGGCCGGTCCAGCATGATCCTGATCTCCGCGTCGCCGGCCATCGGCACGTCCTCGCCGCTGACCTCGGCCATCGGCACAGAGTCGTCCTGGACCGTCCACACCAGCTTGCTGCCCTTGGCCCTGAGCCCTCGCCGGGTGCGCCAGGTTTCCGCGCCGGCCAGCAGCACCACGCCGGCGCGGCCCTGCTGGATGTCCAGGCATGCCTGGTTGAGCAGCGACTGCGGCACGTTGCCGCCGACCGGGCTGTACCGCGTGGTGAAGTCAGCGGCGCCGATCCGTTGGCCGAGCAACAGCCCGGGATCCCGGTAATGCGCCGAGAGCACATTCACCACCCGGATGGAGTCCAGCGCCTCCAGGACTCGGGCATCAGCGGCCTGCCGGGCGGCTGCGACCATGAGGTCCACGGGTTCGACGGATCGCCTTTCGGGCTCGATCTCGTCGCGGTGATTGACCTGGCCGTAGCCGATCAGCACCGGCGTCCTGGGATCGAGGGGCATACGACGAACCTAGCGTCCTGATCGCCGAGCGCGACGACAGCGTCACGTTGGGCGCCGAGCGTGACGCTAGTGTCACGCACGGCGATAGACAGCGACTCAGATGCCTCAGGGGACGGAGACCAACGACGAATGACCGCACATTTGAGCTACGTCGAGGCCGTGATCGTCGGCGCTGCCCAAGGGGTCACCGAACTGTTCCCGGTCTCCAGCCTGGGGCACTCGATCTTGGTGCCGGCGCTGGTCGGCGGGCAATGGGCAAAAGACCTCGACGTGTCCGCACCCCAATCGCCCTACCTGGCGTTCATCGTCGGCCTGCACGTCGCCACCGCCGCTGCGCTGCTGGTGTTCTTCTGGCGGGACTGGCTCCGCGTGCTGGCCGGGTTCGCCTCCTCGGTGCGGTATCGCCGGATTCAGACGTCCAACGAGCGGTTGGCGTGGCTCATCGTGGCCGGCACCATCCCGGTGGGCCTGGCGGGCCTGTTTCTGGAACGGCTGTTTCGCACCACGCTGGGCAAACCGATCCCGGCCGCGGCGTTCCTGCTGCTCAATGGAATCGCCTTGTATGCGGGCGAAGTGCTACGCCGTCGTGCGGCGGCGCCGGAGCACCAGCCGGTCGAGCACACCGGCGCGGCCGTCGACGACCGGCTCGCCCAGCTGCCTATCGCCCGGGGCCTGCTGATCGGCGCCGCTCAGATCCTGGCGCTGCTGCCCGGAATCAGCCGCTCCGGCATCACCATCGTGGCCGGCCTGTGGCGCGGCCTGTCGCATGAAGACGCGGCCCGCTTCTCTTTCTTGTTGGCGACGCCGATCATTCTTGCCGCCGGGGTGTACAAAATCCCGGATCTGTTCGGGCCGCTGGGCGCCGGGATCGGCGGCCAGGTCCTGGCCGGTAGCGTCGCCTCTTTCGTCTGCGCCTACCTCGCCGTGCGCTTCCTCACCCGGTATTTCGAAACCCGCACCCTCACACCGTTCGCCATCTACTGCGCCGCTTTCGGCGCGGCCAGCCTGGCCTGGCTCACG
>Ga0182030_10025511_pt1 | contig 10763 bp, 8 predicted proteins | sample 812S3MmetaG_FD_121299 | JGI IMG/M metagenome (GOLD analysis project Ga0182030, IMG submission 121299) | Permafrost microbial communities from Stordalen Mire, Sweden - 812S3M metaG (Illumina Assembly) | ecosystem: Environmental > Terrestrial > Soil > Wetlands > Permafrost | place: Sweden... | reverse complement strand
TCAAGCTTTGCCCACTGCGCGTCGGTCAAATCGCTCGGATACATGCTTTCAAGCTAAGAAAAACAAACCCCGAAGCATAGTCCTTACAAGGTTCCTCCCCTAGTTTTTAAACAGGTTCTAAGTATCAATTATCGACAATTTGATATCGCCTTCTTGCAGCTTGCACATCACATGACCATCCGACGCACACTGCTTGTCCTGCGGTAGGCGCAGACGCCATAGATAGCGCCTATGAGGGCTACAAGGTAGAAAGAGATGTGAATGAAAGTAGCTATCGCAGTAAGCCCAACCAGAGGTAACCACGGCGCACTGCATCGCCACGCTGTTCTCTTTGACCGTGTTTCGAGTACTTCCAGAATGAACAAGAAAGTCAGGAACGCGATGATTCCAACGCACGCCGATCCCATATGGACCTGCCATCCTGGGAGTTTGTTCATATGATGCTCCAACGACTCCATTGCGTCTGAGAATATGCTCTCGACGGTAATGAAGGCGCAAGCGCCGCCAAATAAAGCCATAAGCAGGGTTGTAGGCGTGTGATTGTAGTCGTGGCTCAACTGCACCCTGCGTTTCTCCATTCGAATCTCCGGCCAAGCGATCTACTCCTCAGCTTCTAATTGTCAGGACTGGACATGCCGCATCCACTATGATCCGGAAAGCCCCAGATGTTCTCATTTCCATGCTTAGATGTGAAGTCTTTCGGATACCGAGCACCAGGAGGTCGATAGATCGTTCCCTGATGTGCTCAAGGATTTGATCGTGTGCTCTGCCGACAGCCACATACGTTCTCGGATCACAGAATTCCTTTGCCTGTTCCGGTGCAAGGCCATCAAGAGCACTGAAAAAGCGGTTCTGGAGTTCGTGTAATCGATCCGGATCCTCAATGGCGTCGTCTCGAACTACATTGAGTACATCAATCTTGGCTCCGAACACTTCCGCGAAGGTAACCGCATGAATTGCAGCGTTGGCAGCCGCCGCAGTGAAGTCCGTGGCAAAGAGAATTCTCGCAAAGGGGAAAGTCTGTGAAGAAACGGGCTTGACCTGTGGTCCAACGGTAAGAGATGGCCAACGTGAACAGCGAAGAATCTTTTCTGCGATGGAGCCGATAATCCCTCGTTCTAGCCGGCCTCCACCGTGTGTACCCAATACGATCATTGCTGGGGCATTCCTATCGGCCAACGCTGGAATGACCTCTTGCGGATCGCCATCCAGAAGAGTAGCAATTGCTTCGATGGAATCAGTTGCCAAAAGAGCGGCCTTCCTCGATAGGAGGGACTTTAAATCCTTTCTTTGCTGACTCAGCAGGACTTGGCTGATCTCCACCTCCGAAGCTGCTTGTGACAGTACGAAGGCATGAGTCACCAGCAACGTTGCAGAGAAGTAAGAAGCAAAACGGGCCGCGTAGAGGCCGGCATTTTGGGAGCCAAGAGAGAAGTCCGTTGCATAGACGATCGTTTTCAGATTCAATTCGGGCCTATCGCCAATCACCGGCATGGTGGCTATCTCCTTGTACAGAAGCTCGCAATCAGAATCATGAACTCGTTGGTAATCGCGTCGATCTTTCGCACATATCGAAAGAACGTCACTCCGATTGGCGCATCGGTGGCATCTCGATCGATGCGATTGAAGAGCGCAATCCCGGGGCTCTCTTGCCGTGACCGAGTTATGCCGCTACTCTGGGCCGCGTGAGATGACACTTGTCCGCGGCGTGCGATGCATCAGCGAGTGTGTGACGACGCGAAACACCCTCATTTTGAAGTTTTCAATCATGGAGTTGCTCCAGTCTGGTAATTGAGCGTGGCAAGGGCCAGCCGGTACTGGTATTGCGCATCTGTGTTACCGATTGCCGCATCGGTCTGTTGGAATTGCGCCTGGCTCAGTTCCACGATCGAGCTGAGTCCAAGTTGGTAACGTGTTTGCGCCAGTTTGAGCGCCAGGTTTGCCTCGTCTAGAAGCTCAGCCGTCACAGCGACACGTTGATAGGCCGTGTTCGATGCTAACCACGCGGTGCGAACATCTCTGGCAATCCGATCACGCAGATCGCGGCTCTGTTCGGAAGCCGCCTTGGCCCGGATGGACGCTTCTTTGGCCTGGGCAGAATAGAGAAAGCCATTGAAGACAGGAATGTTCATATTGACGCCAATTCCACCCCACCAGTTGTTCAGGTAGTACGTTGCGGGGCGAATGGGGACGATACCGGCAGTTCCTGCGGCAGTGATGCTGGGCAGCATCTGATCGCGCTCGGCATGGCTGAACTTGATAGCTGCTTGCTGGCTATAGTTCAGGGCCTGCAGATCCGGGCGCTGCTGGAATGCGAGTTCTAGAAGCTGTTCGGCGTCTGCGGGAGGAGCGCTCGATGGAGCAATGTCCTCCACCAATTCGTAGGTTGCCTGCCGGTCAAGTCCCAACACCGAGTCCAATGCCGCCATTGTCGAGTCGACGTTGTTTTGCGCATCAAGCAGTAACAACTTCGCTTGCGACAGGTTCACGTCTGCGAAGCTCAGATCGAGCGTTGATTTTAGCTTGTTCTTTGTCATCTCGCTGATCTGCGTTTCGGTAGTCTGCCGGGTGGTGACGTTTTGTTCCGCTACTTTAAGCAGCGCCTGGGCCTGAAGAGCATTGAAGAATGCCTGGTCGGCGGCAAGAACGATGTCTTCGGTAGTGGCAAGAGTATTCGCATTTTGCGCTCGCTCCTGAAGCTTTGACGAAGCCACAAGATTGCTTGTCTTTCCAAAATCCGTGATCAGCTGGGTGAAACTTCCCCCAGCGCCTGCGTGTTCAAAGAGACGCGATGCGGTTAGTGACCCCGCCGAGATGCGGCTCGCGTTCTCGGCGTCCTCGGCAGTAATGCTGGCAACTCCCGTCGGCAGTTCGGCGGCTCTGGCTTCACGAACGACCTGATGCTGCGCCAGTGCAAGCAGGCGGGCAACACTGACCCGCGGGTTGTTCTTGATGGCCATCTTCTCTGCATCCGCCTGCGTAAGGCGCGGGCTTTGGCCGCGAGCAGCGTTATCCGTCTGCGTCGCCGCGGCCTGGCTCATTGCCGACGGCATTGCCGTTGCACTCTGCCGCGCCAGGGCCATCAAAGAAACCGGTGGCGCATCCGGCAATTGGGGTATGGGAGTTGCGGCCTGTCCGAACACTGAGATCGGACACGCCACTGCAACGGAGAAGAAGAACATCGAATTGCACCACCAGCCTGTTGATCGCTTCATCCTGTTCACGCCTCCCCCGCAACGGCAGCCTGCTTCTCTCGTCTGCCGTGGATGATCAGGTAAACTGCCGGCACAAGAAATACGGTCGCGACGACCGAGACTCCCAGGCCGCCGATGACCGCACGTGCGAGCGGCGCATATTGCTCGCTGCCAGGCTCAACTCCAAGCGCCATCGGAATCATGCCCAAGAGCGTGGCCAGCGATGTCATCAGGATTGGGCGCAGACGGATTTTGCATGACGAAATAACGGCTTCCATGAGCGGCAGTCCTTGCTTATGCAAAGTACCAGCGAATTCGACGATCAAAATGCTGTTCGAGACGACGATGCCGGTCATCATGATTACGCCCATTAAAGACATGATGTTCAGCGAACTCCCTGTCACCAGGAGGATCATCACGACTCCAGCAAGGCCGGGCGGAATCGCCATCAGGATGATGAATGGGTCGATAAAGGAGGTGAATTGCGCCATCAGGATCAGGTACACCATTAGCACGGAGAGAATGAGTCCAATTCCAAACTCCAGGAACGATTGATTCATGCTGACCACGGCTCCACGCACATTGAGCACGGTATTTTTGTCCGTTTTGGTGTCCGCAACGAGTTGGTTGATCTCCTTCCCTATCTTCTGGAGAGCTTCCGTCTTGGTCGCAACATAGATGTCGATCACGCGGCGGATTTGGTAGTGGTCCACTTCCGTGGGAGTATTGATCAGCTGGATGTTCGCAACCGAGCTCAAGGGCGTATAGCCGGCATTGTGGTCGCCTTTCCAGAACTCGCGCGACTGGGCGCCGGATTCGTGAGCATCCTGCATGGGGCTGTAACCTTCCGGATGAACGCCCCGAAGAGGAATGTTCTCGAAATCCTCCATCGACATGTTGTCGATCACATGATTCGCGTACTGCACGGTCACCATGTAGTTGTTGCCGCTCTTCGGATCAATCCAGTAACTGGGAGCAACCATGCCGTCGGATGTCATTGCGGTAATCACGTTGTCTACAACGTCCTTGGCTGAGAGGCCAATCAAGCTGGCCTTCTCACGGTCGATGTTCAGGGCAATGCCTGGATAGTTCAGATCCTGAGGAATGTAGACGCCGCTCACATTGGGCATCGCTTTGATCTTCGCTGAAAGGTTCTTGGCAAGTGCGTATGCCCCATCCATATCGTTGGAACTGACCTGGATATCGATTGGAGCCGGCAGACCTTGATTGATCACACCGTCCACCAGGCCGCCCGCCTGGTAGTACGTCCCGAGTTCAGGCATCTCGCGGGAAAGCTTCTCCTGCACCCTCCGCATATATTCGTAGCTTCCTATACTGTGGTCCTCTTTCAAACTGGTCTGCACGAACGCCGTGTCCATGGAAGCGTTGGTGGTGTAAATGGAGGAGAGATCCGGATAGACACCGATGTTCGAGACAATCATGTCCAGGTCGGACGGTTTGACCACACTGCGAATGATGGTCTCAACCTTGGCGATGTAATCGTTGCTAACCTCCAGCCGCGTTCCGCTGGGCATGCGAACGTCAATGACGAACTGGCCGGGGTCGGTGCGTGGAAAATACGCGCGTCCCAGGAACGGGAAGAGCACAAGCAGCGTCAACGCTACACCGCCCAGAATTGCGGCTGCCGTAAAACCAGGGCGCCGCATTGCGCGTTTTGCGAGGCTTTCATACCAGTCGAGCAGGCGCTGGAACTTCTCATTGAACTTGTGCTCGAAGCGGGCAAAGAACTTTGGCCTGTTGTCCCTCCCTTGTGTTTCCTCATCTCGCAATCGGATAAAGTTGGCGCAGTAGAGTGGCACCACCGTCATGGCGAAGAAGTACGACGCAAAAATCGAGAGCACGACACCGAGAGCGAGCGGCGTAAAGATGTATTTGCTGATGCCGGAAAGAAAGCTTACTGGAAAGAAGACGATCGAGGTTGTCGAGGTTGCAGCCAGGACGGCAAGCGAAACCTCCATGCCTCCTTTTTCTGCTGCCTCTCGTGGCGGAAATCCCATCTCCATGTAGCGGAAGATGTTCTCCAGAACCACCACCGAGTCGTCGATCAGACGCGAAAAAGCCAGCGCCAATCCGCCCAGGATCATGGTGTTGATCGAGCCTCCCATGGCATTGGTGAGCAAGAGGCACACTAGCGCCGATAGCGGAATCGACAGCAAAACCGCAAAAGTTGCGCGGGGGCTCCCAAGGAAAACCAGAATCATGATGCCGGTCAGCACCAGGCCTATGCTCGCCTCTTTGACCAGGTTCTTGATGGCGAGCTTTACAAAGATCGATTGGTCGAAGACCACCGCCGTCTTGAGCGATTCCGGAATATCGACGAGATGCTTGATGGCGGACTTCATTCCATTAACAATGGTGATGGTGTTGCTGTTGCCGCCCTGCTTGAAAACAGGTACGTATACAGAGCGCTGCCCGTCGATGCGAACAATGTTGTATTGGAGCGCGCCTGAATCTTCTGCTTTGCCAATGTCGGCCACCAGCACGGAGGAGTTACCCACCGACTTGAGCGGCATCTCATTCATCGAGTTTGCGTCGGGAAACTGGCTATTGGCGTAAATGTTGAAGTCCTTCGAACCAATGCGGACGTCGCCGGCCGGCAGAATCAGATTCGAGCTGTTGACCGATTGCACCACGTCGTTCAGGCTGAGGTTGCGCGCTTCCATTTTCACCGGGTCCACATAGACCTGAATCTGCCGGTAAGTGCCGCCGAACGGTTGCGGAACTGAAGCACCCTGCACGTTCGAGATCTGGTTGCGTACCTGGAACTGCGCCAGATCTTTCAGATTCGTCTCATTCAGCCCCTGTCCTTTCAATGTCACCAGGCAAACTGGTTGGGTCGAGGCATCCATGCCCACCACCACTGGAGGTAGCGTGCCCGGTGGCAGACGTCGCAAATCGGCCACGGCCAGGTTGGCAATGTTGCTCAGCGCTGAATTGGGGTCTGTGCCCGGCTTGAAGTAGATCTTGATCAGACTCACGCCCGTCAACGAGCGCGATTCGCTGTGGTCGATATTTGCGCCCAGCGTAAAGAAGCGTTCAAACGTATTCGTAATGTCGGCTTCGATCTGTTGCGGCGGCATGCCGTTGTAGAACGTCGCCACTACAACGACAGGCATATCGATCTTGGGAAACAGATCGACTGGCATGCGCACGGTGTTAACCACTCCCACGAGAGAAACCATCAGGCAAAGCATGACGATGAAGAACGGGTACTTGAGAGCAAACTTCGGCATTACTGTGCACCTCCGTTGTTCCCTTGTGCTTCCGCCTTCATATCGATCACGCCTCCCGACTCGCGCTTAACATCGGAGGCTGGAGTCTCAACGAGGATCGGGGAAACCTGTTCGCCTTCGGTGTAGTTTTCCTGCCCTCCCAGAACCACGCGGTCGCCAGGTTCAAGCCCGCTCTTGATTTCCGCCAGCTGCGATCCCTGAAGGCCGACCTCCACATTCCGGATGCGAATTCGATTACTCGCATCCAATGAGTAAGCCGCTTCCCGATTTCCCTTCAGGACCAATGCCTCGACCGGAATGGTGATTACGTTCGATGCACGCGCGAGTTGCATTTCAGTATTGGCATACATGCCCGGCGAGATAGAGAGGTCCTGGTTCTCGACGTCGATTTCGGTCTCTATCGTCCGCGTCTCAAAGTTCACGTCACGGGTAAAGCGCGCGATCTTCCCTGTGAAAGATCGCCCAATAGCATCGACGCGAACCTGCATCGGATCGCCGATATGAACAAACTGCACATCGTTCTCCGGGATTGGCATGCGCAGGCGCAATAGGCCGCTCTGCGAGAGCCGTACGATCGGAATGCCCTGTTCGTTGGAATTGGTTCCGCTTTGGATCAACGCGCCGGTGTCCGCATAGCGCCAGACGATGACTCCGTCCAGCGGCGCAACTACGTTGGTGTAGTTCTGGAGCGCTTGCACCCGGTCTTTGTCAGTGTGTGCCACCTCTGCGTGCTGCTGCGCGCCAGCCGCCGCAGCCTTGGCAGCATCCACCTGCGACTCCGAAGACAGGTCCTTGCTCTCTGCATCGTCCAGTTCCTGTTGCGCGATTAATCCTGGTTGCGCCTTTGATGTTTCAAGCAATCTCTCATTGTCCGCATGCAGCGCCGAATGGATCGCTTCTGCGCGTTTGATCTCATGTTGCGCGCGAAGCAGATCGTCCTTCGCACGCTCCACCTCGAAGACAGTGCCCTTCAACTGGGCATTCAACTCCGGCATTTCCAATACCGCCAGAGTCTCGCCTTTGCGCACGCGGTCGCCAATATCCACGTTGATCTTCACCATGAAGCCAGTCACCTTAGGGTGAACATCCACCACCTGATAAGGCTGGAATTGCCCGGCAAGGCTCAGTGTGTGCGCAATGTCTCCGCGCATTGCCGTCGCCACTTTCGCCGATGGAGTCTCTGCGGCGTTCGCACCGGGATGTTGACTCTTGAAATCGCAAGCAACGATGGCCGCCAGGACAGGAAACATCATTCCCGCGGCGAGGATCGATGAGGATCGCTTTCGCATATCTCGGATGCACCTCTGAGTGAATTGTGGTTGTAGGGTCAGCGAAGGCACGACACCTTCTCAAACAGAGAGCGCGTACCGCTGCATTCGACCATTGGACCTGATCGAAGACTTCAGCATTGGCTATTGGGGAATGGCTAGACGAGAACCGGAGGGGGACGAACGAAGTAGGTTCTTAGGTGAACGCGACGGAGATGCCACAAACCGCTTGCGCGCTGCTGCCTCTGACCTGACAATGGCGAGTTCGATACGCTGAGGACCGGCAACAGAATGAAAAAGACGACGGTAGGAACAGTGTAGATAACTCTCGTAAATGTCCGATTCCGCACTACCAATGGGCTTTCCGTGGAACTGGACTGCTCGTTTTTGGAGAGCAGTTTGGCCGTCGGAACATGATGAGAAGCCGCCTCAGGCGGGTCGTACAGGGAAAGCTTGTATTGCAGGCCCCACGCAAAGAGGCAAAACGCCAGAGCGACGCACGCGAGTGCGGCCATGCGGCCAAACGGCGGATTTTTGCTCCAACGATGCATAGAAACCAGGACTTTTATTCAGGCCTGCGGGCAGTGGTTTTCGCAACAAAATTCCCTAGCGTGGGAAGAACCCTTATCTTCTTTGATAGCAGAACGACGCAAGAAGGTTACTCAACCATTTTATATCTTTCACATTCAGAAGAAGAAGCGTCCAATTCAGGGATTTTTTGCGCGGATTATCCTGAACTATCGTTGGGCAGGTACAGGATTGGATGGGGCACGATGAATGCACATGCCCTTGCCGTTTCAATTCTTGTGGTTGCTCCGATCTTCGTAGCCACTAAAGGTGAATCCAGCCAACGAGGATAAGGGAAAGCGATCCCACCGCGACGAAGAGCCAGAGGAGTACACCCTGAAGGAAGGGTCGTACGCCGACTTCGCGGAGAGTCTTCATGGAGAGCCCTGTTCCAATCAGGTAGAGCGTGACAGTCAGGCCGATAACGCCAAGATGCTTCAGCACCGGATACGCGGGCTGGAAGATGTGGACGTAGGTATCGGCGACCGCCGCCAGGCAGAAAAAGAGAATGAACCATGGCCATTGGATACGCGCCTTGCTCTTGTTTGCCATTGCGGTTCCGACTGAAAGCGGCACGATCCATAGTGCACGGGCCAGCTTGACGGTCGTGCCGACGGCAAGAGCCACCGCTCCGTACTTGGCTGTTGCGCCGACGACTGAACTGATGTCATGAATGGCGAGTGCCGACCACAGGCCGAACTGTGTCTGCGTCATGTGCAGCACTGTTCCGATTACCGGAAACGTCAGCAAGGCGATCGAGTTCAGCACGAAAACCGTTCCGAGCGAAACCGCGATCTCTTCCTGGGTCGCATTGGTGATTGGGGCAATCGCCGCAATGGCGCTGCCGCCACAGATGGCCGTGCCGGCCGAGATGAGATAGGAGATTCGCTGCCCTACGCGCAGTAGTCTTCCCAGTCCCCAACCCAGGAGCAAGGCGATGCTGATACTGCCTGCGGTATAGATAAAACCGGATCGACCCGCTTGCATAATCTGCTGCAAGTCCATTCCGAATCCGAGCCCCACCACCGATGCCTGCAGCAGCAACTTAGATAACTGCTTTGCTTCAAGATGAAAAGGATGAACGAAACTGAATCCGTAGATGAGACCGCCGGCCAATGCAATGGGGGGCGAGACGAGACCGCTGGCGGCAAGGATCAAACCGATGAAGAATACATTCTTGGACACACATCCAGTGTTCCCCAAGAACGCGTCGTCGTCCAAGCAGAAGTACTCATGGCCTATTTGCGAATCTTATGAGCCCGGCAAGTCATGGTCGTCTGGTTCTGGCCAAAGTTCTTTGCATGCCTGCGCGTGCGATTAGAAACCTGCGGAATTCAAGGGCCAGCCCTTGCGGCTCTGGGCCGGATGCGTAAGCAACCAGGAACTGGCGCTTGATGCTCAATCCTTCAACCTCGACAATCTTGAAGTTGTTACCGAGCCTCAGGTCTTTTGCAATTGCCCAGCGCGAGACGAATCCGGCCCCCAGCCCAGCTTCCACGGCGGATTTGATGGCTTCGGTCGAATCAAGTTCCATCACGATATGCAACGAATTCCGTTTGACGCTTTGCCGCTCCAGCGCCAATTCAATCACATGCCGGGTGCCTGATCCGCGTTCCCGCATCAGCAGCGGAATTGAGATGATTTCAGAACAGCAGACCGAAGTGCGCTCGGCCCACTCGTGCGCAGTGGACGCGATAAGCACCAGTTCATCCTCAAGAAATGGCTCTGTCTTGACCTCCCGGCTGCGTGCCGGGCCCTCGATGAACCCTAGCGAAATCTTTTGCTTCTCCACGGCTTCTACGATGTGTTCCGTGTTGCCGCTGACCAGCGTGGGGTGAACACGAGGATACTCGCGGCAGAACTCTCCCAGGAGCCGAGGCAGCACATACTGTGCAATGGTCGTGGAAGCGCCCAGCGCTAGTTGTCCAGCATGTTCTCCGCCCAAGGCGACAATCTCGTGCTCAGCCTGGACGAGGAGCACATTCACCTGGGCTGCGTACTCAAGGAGTACACGCCCGGCTGGTGTCATCGTGATGTGGGCGCCAGATCGGTCAAACAGTTGAACGCCAAGATCCTCCTCAAGCGCCTTGATCTGGAGGCTCACTGCGGGTTGCGTGAGATACAGTTCTTCAGCAGCCTTGCGGAAGCTGAGCTGTTCCGCAACTGCCCGGAAGACCACGAGACGGAAGTTTTCGAGACTCGCCATTCGATAATTAGAACCCCGGTTTACTGCGTCCTGCGACGATGCGGCTCTATGACCGGGCGATTTTGGGCGCGAAATATCAGGAGCGGTCTAGACCTGATCCGCGATACCCAGCGGCCCAGATGTCTTAAGGTCAGTGAGTAGCGAGAAGACTCCGTAGCGAGGCTTCGATCTTACCGAGATCGCTTTCGCCTTGGAACATCGCACGCACTATCCCATTCCGATCGATGAGGAAGGTCAACGGCAGGCCAAGTACGCCGCCATAGCGCTGACCCAG
>Ga0182030_10025510_pt1 | contig 10763 bp, 9 predicted proteins | sample 812S3MmetaG_FD_121299 | JGI IMG/M metagenome (GOLD analysis project Ga0182030, IMG submission 121299) | Permafrost microbial communities from Stordalen Mire, Sweden - 812S3M metaG (Illumina Assembly) | ecosystem: Environmental > Terrestrial > Soil > Wetlands > Permafrost | place: Sweden... | reverse complement strand
TCCACGACGGTGTTCATCTGCCTGACTTCACACGCCAGCTCGTAGGCGACCGGGGGTATGACCCATTCAACTACGGAGGGTTCTCGGGTTCGCGAGAGGACAACTACGGCCAGAACCGGGAGGCGATGCAGGACGGCCACTTCAGCGGATTCACCGGGAACTTGTTGCAGGAGGACATGGCCACCCAGGCGAGTATGGGTCCCATCGTTGATCGCACAAGCGAGCATCTCTCCAGCAGCGATGTTGCGATCATCCACGCCCGTCGCCTACTGCTCGAAGCGATCGAAGATATGGACGCCGGCCGGCCTGTTGTGGGCACCGCCCCGGGAATCGATCACCGCGACGCTTTACCCGTCGATACCGTCCTCCCGTCACCGGACGTACCGAAACCCGCCGTGCGGGTCTGAGCCCGCGGCGGCCACGCGCCGTTGCTGGTCGATAGGCCTGCCGTCCAAGTGGGAATAGCGTGGCGTTCTCCAAGGCAGACAAAAGGCCTCAGCTCTACTGATGTCCGTGGGTCCAAGATCAATCGGTTGCCCCGCGCAGTGTCCTTGGAACGCTCACAGCGCCTGACTATGAGCAACCAGGGACGCTGTTTGCCACACGTCAGCAAAGGGCGTGCCCCTGTCAACGTGGTTCATCGAGCGACCACTCTGCCCGCAGGGCCAAGAGTTCGCCCTGCGTGATCATGACGCACCTTACGGACAATCGTCACGTTCGCAAAGAGTCCCCACCGCATGACCCGTCGCCCTCCATCTGGCCCGTCCGGGTCGAGCGATGCGATGCCAGCGGAGAGCCGATCCTGGCATGCAGCAATGAAGTCGCGCCCTCCGATGTCAAGCGCCTCGGCGACGAATCCGAGGCGTTTGAAGACGGCGCGGTTCCCGAGTCGCTCTCCGTATTCGACGAGGAGATCCGGATCGCTCTCATCGAGGTACACGGAGCTAACAGCCCCGACCGTGTGCAGGATTGCCATTTGCCAAAGCTGCAGTTGGAGCAGAGACCGCACAGGGGTCGGCCGACTGACTTTGGTCGAGCCCTACGACGAAACCCCGGAGGTGCTGAGTCAAGAACCCAGTGCCGCAGGCGATGTCGTGCGGCTCAATGGCACAGACCCGTCAGCTTCAGTGCCGAGCGTTTCGACTGGCGATGACAGCTGCGAACTCGGGACCACCCAGCGCTCCACGAAATTCTGACATCTCCTCGGCCATGCGACCGTGGATGGTCTGCTCTTCCGACCGCAGGAGTGCCTTTGAGGCACGGCAGGCGCGTGGAGGTTGGCTGGCCAGCTTTTCTGCAGCCGCCAGGGCGGACTCGAGAGCTGGACTTACGGCGGCATTTGCCAAGCCCCATTCAGCTGCCAAGGAGCCGGACAGGTGCCGGCCAGTGAGAATGAGGTCTGCGGCACGGCGTTCACCGACGACGCGTGGAAGGAGCAAACTCGACGCCGCCTCCGGTACCAGGCCCAGCCCGACAAACGGGGCTGATAGGTCTGCCGTGGGCTCGATGTAGACGAGATCGCAGTGGAGCAGAAGAGTCAGGCCGACGCCGACGCCTAGGCCATTCACCGCTGCGACCACCGGCACATGCACCGAGGCGATGGCATCCAAGAAGCGCAGAGTCTCGTCAAGGCTCCCCCCGGAGACGAAGTCAGCGAGGTCGTTCCCCGCGGTGAAGACGTCATCCACACCGGTGAGGACAACGGCGCCGATGCGCTGGTCGGAGTCGGCCTGGACCAGTGCATCGGCCATCGTTCCGTACATCGCCTGAGTAAGCGCATTTCGTTTTGAGGGGCGGTCAATCGTGATGAGGACGATGCGATCCCTGAGATTGACCTTGATGTCTCCGGTTTCGTGCTCGACGACCGGACTATCTCGAAAATCGCTCACTGTGCCTCGCAATATTTGGCTCTCTGCCGATTGCCAACAAGCTAACGCGGCTTGGCTCGGCCGTGTCATTTGCTGAAGCCCGATGCATCCGTAGGAGGCACGGTGAGGACGGACTACCAGACCCAGACGGCAGAGTGTCAGTGCCGTGTTCTGCAATTCGGCGGGGGAGAGGGTGGTCAAGGTCCGTGCCTGAGGCAGCCCATTCCTAAGTAATCGCTGCGGCCGCCGACAGTGGTTGCGATGCAGGGGGTTGAGCAGCCAGGTTGGTCATCACCTCCACAGGCTGATGACCGCACCCTGCAGACACGGCTGGGGAGGGGAGCAGCTCGGTTCTGTTTCCGCCTCAGCGCTAGCTCAGACCCCTTCAGAGATGGATCCATATGGCCAGACTCTGAGGAAAGGACAGGCTTTCCTCAGATCGTGGAGGTAAGGAGCGAGACCCAGAGTCGGGTACAGGCGGATACCCAAGACAACTCGCCCACCCAGACGACCAGCAAAGGCGGGTCCGTCAAAGTGGGTGATCGACAAGCTCAATGCACGCGCCGTCTGGATCACGCGCAACCGCAACGGTGCGAACTCCCACTTCGGTCCCGAAATTCCGTACTTCGGGCTGGCTGACCCTGAATCCGTGCTCCATCAGGTTGGATCGAACACCGGCCAGGTCATCAACCGCCACTCCCAGGCGAGCGATGCCAACATTATTCTGATTCGCGTAGGGCCTTCCTGTCGCTTTCGGCCTGGTCCATTGACAGAGATCAAGGCTGAATACCGGGGAATCATCGGGCCACGGGTCGTCGACTCCCTCGAAGAAGGCAGCCTCATACGTTGACGGTTCTTGGCCCCGACCGAAATGGTTTGTCACCGGTACGTCCGTCCGTGCCTCAAGGTAGCGGTGGAGGCCCAGGAGTTCGAAGAAGGCGCTCGAAGCAGTCAGATCGGAGCAGTGCAGGGCGGTATGAAAGAGCCTCCGAGCTCCAGGAAGGGTGACGTTTTGCAGGACGACGCCGTCAGGGTCAGGTACAGAGAATGCGGGGCGCCCAGTCACGTTTTCCCCCTCTGGCATCACGAGCTCGGTGAATGGCTCACCTCCGAGCTCCAATACCTCTCTGTACAGAGCTGCCATGTCGGTCGCCTGGAAGCAGATTCGGAAGAATCCGACATGCCAGAAACTGTCATAGGTCGATCCGATTGGTCTGGGCGATTGCCACTCCACGAGATGGACTGCTGGCCCTCCCACTCCAGTGGGGTCGCGTAGAAGCCACCCATCGAAACGGCCTTCAGGAATGTTCAACGACCGAAAGGGTTGTTGTGGGGCCGTCGTCCTGGCACTGCGGCGTAGAGGCGTCACCTTCGTGTAGAACGCCACTGAACGTTCGAGGTCCGATACATTCACGACGACGTGGGAAAACCGCGTCACAGCAGATCCGCTGACGTTTTTCCTGCTATCCGGCGAAGATCCGTCAGTATCACGCCGATTGGCTCTGATGCTGCTCCCATAGATGTCCTCAATCCGTCGTTCGCCTGGGATTCTGGACGATAGGTCGATTCACCCAACCGGTAAAGGGACGATCCCATGGACGATGGGTATTACGTCAGGGTCTCGACGCGGTCACCGATTTCGCTGAGCTTCTTCCCGTCAGCCCGGTCGGCTTTTCGACGGACTGGGAAGTCAACTGATCGCCCGTGCGAGCCATGCCAGGCGAGACTTGTTGCCCACCGGCCTACCCCCTCTGACCGGCCGTTACGAGGCGGTGGGGAGACACTCAGCTCCGTTAGCTGACTACCCGACCCATCGCTGTCGGCAAATGGGGCTTCGCCATCAACGAGCCGGCAGTTGCTTGCGCTATATCGACATCCCGGGGATCGATCCTTCGAAGGCGGCATCGCCGAAGCAGAAGATGCCTCCGTCGGCAGCGATCAGCCAGTACCCACCGCCATCAGGTGTCAGGGCCATCGCTGTGACCGGTTGGTTCAGGTGGATGGCTCCCGTCGATCCGAAGAACTTGGCATCTCCGAAGGAGAAGATCCCGCCATCCGCGGCCACCAGTTGGTAGCCCTGACTGATCGACATCGTGGCCATGCCGACAACGGCTTGGTTCAGGTGGATGGCTCCCGTCGATCCAAAGAACCTGGCGTCTCCGAACGAGAAGATGCCCCCGTCAGACGCCACCAGCCAGTAGCCCATGCCGTCTGAAGTAGACGCAGCGCTGACGATGGGTGCATTCACATGCATGTCTCCTGTGGAACCGTGAAAGGCCGCATCGCCATATGAGAACACGCCACCGTCGGCTGCGATCTCCCAGTATCCCAACCCGTCTGGGGTGGCAGCGATGGCAACCACCGGTCGGTTGAGATGCATGGCTCCCGTCGAACCATAGAAGACGGCATCGCCGAAGCTGAACACCCCGCCATCGGACGCCACGAGCCAATAGCCCTTGCCGTCTGGCGTCCGGGCCGATCCGACAATCGGCTGGTTCAGATTGGCTCCCGCCATCGATCCATAGAAGACGGCATCGCCGAACGGCTCGACGTCGCCGGTCGATGTGGTCTCGTAGTAGCCCTTTCCAGTGGCCGTCGGTAGTAGGGCGTCTGCCCTGCCGCTCACGCCAGAGGGGACCGTCTTCGCTGTGTTCCCGGCAATGGCCTGATCACCGATGCTGGCCAGGTGATTCTTGAGGCCAGATCCGTAGGCAGTCGGGTCACCGTTATCGTCGGTAATCAACGAAGGCCCACCCGAACACGTCCATCCGCTTCCGGCGTTGAAAGTCCAGCCCAGATACGAGACACCGTTGGCGTCGGCCCAAGTCATGTACGAGTTAACGAAACTCGTCCCGCAGTCGAACTCCCCGAACTCCCCAGTGATGAGTGGCACGCGTTGAGCAATGGGCAGCCACTGGTTCCACTGGGTGGGAGAGTTCTCGTACTTGTCGCTATATACGTGGACTGAGACCGCCAGTTGTCCCATGGGGTCAGAAGGAATGTCGGTCGGGTAGCCTCCCGGGCCGGTAAAAGTGCCGGAGGGGTCACCAGCCCAATCGAGCCCAGCGACCATCACGACGTTGGAGGCGCCGGCGGCTCGAACGGAACCGATTAACTGGTCGTAGCCGGCGTACTGCACGCCGCCACTCGTGCAGCCATTGACGATGCAAGGCCAGGTGAGGTCGTGCGGCTCGCTGAACAGGTCGAAGAGGACGCCGGGACTGTCCTTGAAGGTGCTGGCAACTGAGGACCAGAAAGCGGGGGAGTGGTCCTCGTCAGCCATGTCCGACTGGCTAGTGGCGGCTTGGCTTCCTGGAGCGCTCCACTGAAGGGTCAATATCACGGCCAGGCCGGCTGAGTTGAGATCCTGAACGTACTGCGTGATGGCCGCTCGGTAGTTCGCTCCGCCGTACTGCGGGACCGACATGTTGATGCCTAGCCAGCAGTCCTCATTCAGCGTGACCCTGACGGTATTGATGTTCCAGCTCTTCATGGCATCGATCATGGCTGGCGAGTCTGTATTGGAGGGATCGAAGAATCCCCTTCCCTGGATGCACTCGTACTCCGACCCGGAATGGTTGACGCCGAGCAAACGGATGGGTTCTCCGCTGCCATCGACGAGACGATTGCCCGAGACGCGCACGACCGGCGCCGATGAGCCGACGACGGCGATCAGATGTCCGGATGTGCGTGTTGGGGGAGTCGTACTCAGTCCCGATGTCGACAGAGCGAGAACGACGAACAGGGCGGCCAAGGCGGTTCCGACGGCGGCAAGGGTCCCGGAGTGACGGAGCCGGGCGTGGTGGGTCGAACGGATCCAAGGGGTCATAGCGTCTCGAGTGTCGCGATACCCACTAGATCGTCATGAATCGACGGTTAGTTGAGAAATTGTGCCCGCCGGGCGGTGAGACGGTGTCCATTGCGGCGTGGATCAGGCGACGGTTCGGGCCTCGCTTGCCCGCTGGTGAGGCGGGACTACGAGCTGGGAGCGCCGCTCAGAACCACGATTGACTGAGCGGTCAGCGAGACTTTCGTACCCACGGCCGTGGTCGTCTGCACGATCGGGATGGAAGCGGCTGCTGTTGAGGCGCTGTAGCTGGAGACGCTGACCGATCCTCCTTGTTTGAACCAACCAGGCATCACGGTGACCTCATTGGCGGACCCAGCATTGACCAGCAATACGCGACGCTGGCTATGAAGCGTCGACTCGAACCCGAGCAGCGACGAAGATCTCATGGCGAGCGAGGTGATTCGGCTTCCGGAGTCTGTGAGCAGGGATGCCAACTTCTCTCCGTAGTAGGGCGGAAGGGGCGTCCCGGCCTCTCCGGCTTCTGGGCTTCCCGAGGTGATCAGGCCGTAGTCGCCGCTCGTCGGAGTCCCGAAGTTGTTGAGATCCCACCAGTCGACACTCTCGGCACCCTGAGCCAGCCACTCGAGGGAGGTGGCGGCGGCGAACAGTGCCGACACCGGCTGAAAATCAAGCAGCGAAGGGCGCTCGGTGATGGATGTCTCGCCGATGACAAATGTTGCCTTCGACCCATACCGGTGGAGGTAGCCGCGGATGTTCGATGCAGCGGACGGGATGCGGTGGACTGATTGCAGGATCTGCTCGGCGGTCAGACCAGTTGTAGAGTCGAAGGGGTACCAGTGGCCATCGACGAATCCAATCTGGCTTCCGAGAGTCTGCAGTACAGAGGTGTTCCAGACCGACGCGTCAGTGACCCCGGCTCCTGCTGCCTCTCGACCGGTGAAGGCCCAGGGAACGCCAATCTGGGCGTTCGGAAGTGCAGCCTTCATGGCTTTTACGTAGGGCGCCGCATTGGCTACATAGGACCGGGCCATCACCTTGGTTTTTGGACAGACGGAGCCGTTTGGGGTGTAGCCCTTCACGTAGGTGGGGCTATCGGCCAGGTGCTGGTTGGTCTCGTAGCAGCTGTAGGTCTCGTTGCCCACTTCCCACAGGGTCACAGATCGGTCCTTGGCCGACTTGCTGTGAGTCATCCAAGCAGCAGCCGATGCAGGGGTTCCCGATCCGTAGTTGATAGTGACAAAGGTCGAGGCATGGGCGTCGGTGGCTTGGGTCGAAAAGGAATCGAAGCCGAGAGCGTCTGAGGCCGTACAGGAGGCCGACACACCGCTCGTGCATTTGGACGAATCGGTGTTTGTGGCCCAGTCGTATTCGTCAGCCCAGCTCCCTCCCGGGTACCTCAGGAGGGATAGCCCGGCCGACTTCAGGAGACTGTTGATGGCAGGTACTCCGGAGCCGGTGTAGACGCTGTCCCAAGCGGCGACGTTCACCCCCAGAGCAATGGGCCCGATTGCGGATCCCTGTGGGGCGGAGGAACGGGCCGTCGACTTTGCGGAGGTTCCGCACCCGGCAAGTGTGACGGAGGCGATAGTGACCACGACACCTGCGCCCCAGAAACCAAGGTGCTTGTGACGGCCATTGCCGTGGCGAACTGCTGCAAACGACCGGGCGATCAGGGTCCTCAGATCGGCTTGGTGATGACTTCGGAGACTTTCTGCTTCCCAAATCCCAAGAACCTGACAATGCCGAGGAGAACGCCAACCGTCTCGACGATGGTAATCAGATAGACGGCTGGGATAATGAAGATCGACAAGAGCAGATGGGACCTTGGCCGGTCAGATGCAGACAGGTTGATCTTCAAGCCCTCGATATAGAACCAGAAGATACCGGCGAGGCCAATACTCCAGAGGGGCAAGAAAAGCGGGCTGATAGGCGACGTGTTGTCGATGCCGAAGAGGTAGGAGACCATTAGGGCGAGGCCGACGAACTGAATCGGTGCCAACGCCCATGTGAAGATTGAGTACAACAATGGCAGCTTCGGGATCCACGGCAGCTTCCTGTTGAAGGCGAGCCGGAGGAGGCCCTCGATCCAACGGCGGCGCTGGCGAAGTAGGTCCGTTATGCCGGCGGGCGAGGCTCCATACGAGTATGAGTTGAGCGTCGTCGACCGCTTCGGGTACTTCATCGCGAACTGGATGGCGAAGTAGGCGTCCTCGATGACGGTGTCTGGGAAGTCCCATCCGATCTCGTCTTCGATATCAGCCCTGATCACGACGTGCTCACCATGGAGACCACCGAGAGGCGTCCCAAGAGCGCCGGTGAAGAAGGCGAACCTGGTCAGGTCATCAGCCGGTCGGATGGCATCGGCCAAACGACAGATCTTGGAAGGCGTCAGCTCAAAGGGAAAGGTCAAGATGCCCTGGGCTAGATAGAAGCGATCTCCGTCCAGTTCAATGAACTCGGCCAGTGAAGCGGCTGTGTCCTTTCCGATATGGGTGTCGTCGTCCAGGTGGTAGACGTAACACTCATCGGTATTCTCTCCGGCAGCCCTTCGAACTTCCATTGCGTACTGGTTGGCTCGGGTCTTGAAGCGGGCCCCATTTGGCGTCTCGTAGCCCTTCGGAACATTCACAATGCGAATCGGGCCCGAGATCTCCCTAACCTCTTCGAGCCAGTGCATTAGTGGTTCGTGGTTGACATCCCCCTCGGTGATGACATCCACGTGAAAGCGGTTGAAGTGCTGAGGCAAGTTAATTAAGAGGGACATCAGGACGCGCTGCATGGCAGGTAGGTTGCCCTCGGCCAACAAGGTCGGAACGGTGACCACGAGCAGGTGGTCACTGCGTCCGGCAAAGTCCGACCGAAGCGGCTTGTTCCGCTTTGAGCGTTCCTCGAGGCTGCTGGCTGATGTGAGGGGTGCTTTCGGGGAACTGTTCGGCTTGGGCTTGTTTCGGTGCTGCTGCCTATTCATGTACACCGCGCCGATGAGACCAATGACCATCAGTGGTGCATAGATAGACCAGACAACGGAGAGGACGTAGTTGAGCCATGTCTTTTCGTCCGTGGTGATCTTGGCAAAGACCAGGAACACAAGGCCAAAAAGTGTGACGAATAGTGCGAAGTTCAGTTGCGGCGATTTGCGTCGGATGGCCTGCCGCTTCAGCTGGATACTGTGCGATGCCACACTCCGGAGCGCCGGAGGCAACTGCAGGGAGGCGGGCGTCCAGGTGATCGTGCGAAGGGTGTCGAAGTCAATCGGGGGAGCGCTGAAGAGCGTCTCGACTGTGGAAGTGGAGGAAGTGTGGTAGCCCGTCGGCGTGCCATAGATAACGTCCTCGATTAGCTCGGGAACCGCCATCGGGGCAGGCAAAGGTGCGATGAGCTCGTTCTTCACGTGGCCCTTGCTGTCGGGGAAGGATGCAGAGTGCGGGTCGAGCAAGGTCACAGCGCCACCCCGATTCCACCAGGGCAGCGAGGGACTGTCATGGAGGCACGTACGCAATCGAACGCAACAATCGATTGAGGGGTTCCGGAGCGCGGAGGCTCCAGAACGCCCGTGAACCAGCCGCCGGTCCGCTCCTCCATCAGTCTCATCCCTCCACAGGACGCCTCGAATAGCGATCCGACTGCTGCCGACCGCTCCAGGCGTCGATTATCCATGACACTTGGTTGCCACACAAGATGAACCTTTTTGTAACCTTGGAGTTGCCGAAAAGTCCTGGCCAGGCTGGGGCACGCCCTCCAGCGGAAGGTGGGGATCCTCCGGGTGACTTGGCACATCAGAAAGGAGGTCGTCCGGAGCAGGGAGCCATCTTTCTCCTGCGGTTCCAGTCCCTGTGCCCTCGAGTCGCCGGAACAGTGGTCCGCAGCGGCCTCCGCTACTTGGCCGGTCGAGCTTTCACCCCGACAAATACTCCTTCACATGAGTGCATCAGCCCTGTTAGCTGATGATCCCCCCCGGAAAACACCGGGGAAGGGGAGTGGGGTCGACCGAGTCCCTCGAGGTGATGGCGGGCGCAGTCGTCTGTCAACCGCCGCAGTCGACGGCGATCTCCAGCGCTGCGCAGACTTCTCTCATTCTTACGTCCGCCAGTTGGCCGATGCGCTCGACTAGGACGGCGACGGCGACGCTCTCCACCGAATCGAGGTTGACGGCGGAATGGCGGGGAATTGGGTCCTCACTGGGGTCGAGAATGACTTCGCTCGGCAGACCCCGGATTGTCGTTGTGCAAGGCGCCACGAGGGCGCGATGCAAACGAGGAATCGCCGCGTTGCGTGACAGGACGACGACTGGCCTCCGGCCGATCTCGGCCATCTCACACCACCAGACGTCACCCCGTGCCGGCGATGGGCTCACGACGCCCCCGCAGCCTCACGGAAGCTTGCCAGATCACCCCACTCGTCTTGCTCGGCCAGAGGGTGCTCGTCGTAGGCCGCATAGGCAGCGTCAATCTGCGCTGAACGATGGCGTGCGAGCAGCGCGGCCAAAGCGTCGTCAATGACCACCGAATCAGGCTTGCCCTTAAGTTCGCGGCGAGCTTCTTCGAGTAACTGCTGGTCGACGGTGGTGCTGATGCGTACACGGGTCATGCCAGGATAATAGCATAGTCATGCTATTAATATGCCACACGTCTAAACTGGGGCTAGAAAACTACCGCTCCAGTTTGATATCGCCCTGACCAGGCGCTCGCGGCAGTCGGTCGGTGCGGTCGAATGTCTTAGCCGGCCTGGACGGGCAGAATCCCCATTAATCCAGTGTCTCCGACCACTTGAGATTCGTACGCAAAGGCGTGCTCAGCTCTGTTAGCTGATGCACTTGTCCTCCCTAACTTGAGTCATCAGCTCTGTTGGCTGAAGGTGGTCTGCTCAGGTGATCGAGAAAGCCTTGAAGTTCCGGGCCGAGTGATGCGTTATGCAATGTTGGGACGACTGGTCTCGTGAGCCACGCCCGTGGGCAATGCTTTTAGTGACGACACTTTGGAGCAGGATGGCTGTAGGCAGGACTGATTGAACTCCTCCCTCCAGTTGCAGGTCGCTTAGAATGAAAACAGGCCACCGTCGGAAGCGACGAGCCAGTAGCCACCACC
>Ga0182030_10025507_pt1 | contig 10764 bp, 9 predicted proteins | sample 812S3MmetaG_FD_121299 | JGI IMG/M metagenome (GOLD analysis project Ga0182030, IMG submission 121299) | Permafrost microbial communities from Stordalen Mire, Sweden - 812S3M metaG (Illumina Assembly) | ecosystem: Environmental > Terrestrial > Soil > Wetlands > Permafrost | place: Sweden... | reverse complement strand
GGAGTGGTCCGCAGGCGCCATCGCATGTGGACTTTCCATGAAGGGGGAATCTGGCGGAGCGGTCGGAAGCGACGCCTCCCACGGCAATGCGGGCTCCCTCGACGAAACGGCAGATCTGGGCGGCGGTAGTGGCGATGCCGGGACTGAGGGGGGCTCCGCGGAAAGGTCCGGCGCTCGCATGGGCAGGGTCTTTCCCGTGAGAGGGCGTGCATCCGCGAACGGCGAGGGCTTAACGGGTGGCGGGATTACCGGCTTGGGTGGTTGCGCTGGCGCGGCCGGTGAAGCGGGAGTGGCGGAAAGCACCCCCGGCGACGGGGGCCGAGACATCCCTTTTATAAGGTCAGAAATGGGCATGGACAGCGTCACGCCCAAGGGGGGGGGCGGCGAAGCCGGGCGTCCTGCATCCGCTGGAGTAACCGGACGCGCCGCCGCAGGCATAGGCCCCGGCGGAGCCACGGGCGGAGGTGGCGCCGATAGCGGTGTGGGCCACGCCGACGGTTGCTGGGATGATGCATTCGTAATGCCCGCGACCGGCAGGGGGGGCGTCCCGTCAAATGGGGGAGCCGCGGCCGGGGTTGGAGCCGCAACCTGCGAACGGGGCGGGCGACCATGCTGAAGGTCGTCCAGGTCACCCAGCAATTCGTGCGCCGAGGCGTACCGCAGATTGCGGTCCTTTGCCAGGCACTTCTTAACCACATAATCGTGCGCGGGCGTCAGCCGGGGATTGAGACTGCTCGGGGCCATCGGTTCTTCGTAAACGATCCTGAACATCACGGCGGCAGTATTGCCAGTGAACGGTTTCTTCCCCGAGAGCATGCTGAAAAATATAATGCCCAACGAGAAGATATCGGTGCGGCCGTCAATATCGCCTCCTTTCACCTGTTCCGGTGACATATAGGAAGGCGTTCCCATCATCCCCACGGTCCGCACCATGCTTTCGCGCGCAAGGACCTTGGCAATCCCAAAATCCGTTATTTTGGCGCGCCCATCCTGCGTCACCAGGATGTTCGCCGGCTTCAAGTCGCGGTGGATGACCTGATTCCGATGCGCGTAATCAAGCCCCTCCACAACCTGTCGAACTAAATAGAGGGTTTGTTCGATGGTGAGTGCGTGGCCTGAGTCGAGAATTTTCTCCAGGGTCATGCCCGGGACCAATTCCATTACGATGCAACTGGTCTGGTTTTCCTCGTCATCGAAGGCGTCGTATATGGTGACAATTGAGGGGTGCGCCAGTCGGCCGGCGGCCCGCACTTCACGCATGAACATTTCCTGCGGGCTATTGGTTCCTTCCCCGGGGGAAGGGCTGAGGGTGAGAACCTTCAGGGCAACCTCGCGGCCGATGGTCGGATCGGAAGCTTTGTAAACGATCCCCATGGCGCCCCGGCCCAACTCGGAAATAATGACGTATCGGCCTACCTTCATGATGGTTCTTCTTCCGGGTGAAGTAGCAATTCTATTGCGGACACGCAAGCTTGTTCCGGCGGAGGTCCTTTGCTACTTTGCACGAGCCAGAATCGCCCGACCCGGCACCTGCCTGCGCAGCCCACCCACTCCTGACTGAAGCCTGATATTTCAGCAATGCCAACATACCATAACTTAAGTCACGCGTGTAGCAAAGGCCCGCAGGGCAGCGTCAAAGTCTAAAGGGGTTCGAAGGGACGCCTCGCCCCCAAACGGGCGAGGGAAGAAGGGTACTTGGAATTGGTGCTGTACTCTGGAGGCACGTACCTCTTGGTGCAGGACGGCGCTACGCCTGGCCGAGATCCCTTTTCAACTGTTGCAGTTCTTTCTCGACCCGCTGCTGGCGGCGATGGATTACCCAGGCATAGAACGTAAAGATGCCCCAAAGGAGTCCGTACGCGAGAACCAGATAAACGTTACACATAGTCTGCCTCCTGGGATGAACGCCGCAACCGCCGGAGATGAGCGACCTCGCGCCGCAGCGCCGCCAGCCGCAAGTACTGCCTCATCAAGTAAGCAAACAAGCAGAGGAATGCGCCCCAGGTTACAAGCAGCGCCGCCCACATGCGCGGATCAAGGCCGGAGCCCTCACCGCCGGCAATCACCGGCTGGGGATGTTGCGTCCGCCACCAGCGAATCGCAAGGTAATCGATCGGCACATCGACGAAGCCGATTATGCCGACGACCGCCGCCAGAACTGCCGAACGGCCAGGATTGATGACGTAGCTTCGCAGCATCAGATAGGCGACGAAGAGAAGCCACAAGACAAACGTAAGCGTCAGGCGCGCGTCCCATGTCCACCAAATACCCCAGACCGGCTTGGCCCACAGCGGACCCGTCACCAACACGCAGGTGCAGAATACAAAGCCCACTTCCGCCGCAGCGTGGGCGAAATCATCCGCGGAATCCCGGCGCTTCCATAGATATCCAATACTGCCGAGAAAAATCAGGAAATAAGCCACCATTGCCGTCCACGCCGACGACACGTGGATGTAGAAGATGCGCTGCACTTCGCCCATAGTGGCTTCCTGTGGCGCGTAGAAAAAAATCAAATAGGCGGCCACCATCAGCCATGCGTACGTCACAATGAGATGCAATTTCGGAGGGAAGACGTTTCTCATAACAAGTTCGCACTCAGTTGAAGAATTCTTCTTCCCTCGCCCCGTTGGGGGAGAGGGGGGACCGCAAGGCGGTGGGTGAGGGGGTAGTACCGAGTTGAGCGCCCACGGTCAAGTTCATACCAGCACCACAATCTTGACCCCCTCACCCGTCTCGCCCCGTCTGATGAATGCGCCGGTTGCGAGCCACCCTCTCCCCCAAGGGGGGCGAGGGCTAGGAATTCAAATCTCTCCCCATCGGTCGCTCCGGCGACAGAATAGTTCAGGGTCAAGGGAGCAATCACCAATCACATATCACCAATCACACGGACTACTCCTCCAAAACATACTCAAACAACAAATACGACAACACCACAAAAATGATGCTAAATCCTGCCGCCAGTTTGATCCAGTACGAATAGTCGCTGATGGGGTCGCCCTTGAGAGCACCTGTCGAGCCCTCTACTCCGGCCATAAACACCGGGACGGCGACTGGGAACTGAAGCACCGGGAGCATAACCTCGCGCATCCGCGTATTAGCGGCGACGGCCCCAAAGGTGGTGCCCACCGCCACGTACCCCAACGTGCAGAAGAAGGTGATGAGCGCGAACCAACCCAGTGCCGGGATGAAAGAAAAGTTATACCAGAGGCTGGTCGCGAACACCACGACGACCTCGGCGATCCCCATAAAGAACAGGTTGGCGAGCATTTTGCCCAGGTAAATGGCGCCGGGATCCACCGGAGCCAGGCACATGCCCTCCAGTCCTGCGTTCTCGCGCTCGGCCGCAAATGAGCGATTGAATCCCAACACCCCGGCAAAGGCAAACGCCACCCACAACATCCCGGGGAGCAGGCGCAGCCTCTCCTCCCCCGCCGGCTCAAAGGCAAAGTTGAACAGGAACACCACCAGGAGGCCGAAGATACACATGGAGGCAAGCGTCTCGCGATGCCGCCACTCGACACGCAGGTCCTTCATGAAAATCGCGGAGATGACTCGCAGTGTTCGCATGGTGGAAGTAAGGAGCCAGGAGTCAGGAGCCAGGAGTCAGGAGTCAGAATAAAACCACACTGGTAGCGCAGAGTTATCCCGCGCCCAGCGGGATTACTCTGCGGCTCTTTGCTTTCCCGCGCAGTTCGAAGTGCCGCAGAGTAATGCGCTTCACGCATAACTCTGCGCTAACCACTCGCTTCAGGCTCCTGTTCGCAACGCGCCGAGGGGCGCAGAACTGATCGGCCCATCGTACCGCACCTTCCCGCCGTGGACGGCCACCAGCCGCTGGGCGATGGCTTTGCCTTGCTCGAAATCGTGGGTGGAGAAAATCAGGGCCTTGCCCTGCTCACGCAGACCCCGCATTAGGCCTTCGAGGGACTCGGTGGAGGCGGCATCAAGCCCGGTGAAGGGCTCATCCAACAACAGGAACTGGGGGTCGTGCAAAAATGCCCGCGCCAGGGAAACCCGTTGTTGGTACCCCCGCGAGAGCTCGCGCACCGGAGTCTCCGCCCGCTTGCGGAGGTGGAAAGTCTCAAGCACGCCGGCCACCCGCTGCGGGATATCCGCCAGGCCGAAGAGCTTACCCACGAACTCCAGGTTTTCCCGAGCAGTGAGTTCGCCGTAAAGAAACGTGGTGTGCGAGACGAATCCGATGGCGGCTTTCGCCACCGCGGGGTTGGCGTGAACGTCCGAGCCGTCATACAAAACCTTGCCCTCGCTCGGGCGGGCCAGGGTTGAGAGCACGCGCAGCAGCGTGGTTTTGCCGGCGCCATTCGGCCCATAGAGCAGGATGGAGTCTCCGGGCTCGACGCGCAAGCACACGCCGCTCAAGGCCTGATAATCTCCGAATTGTTTGGCAACATCGCGCAGTTCCAGCGCGGGCTTAGTCTGCATTTCGCACCACACTTCGAGGGGCTGTCGCAAAATGGGGCATTCAGGTTCGTGCCGACCCCCTCGCCCCCAAGGGGGAGAGGGAAGAATAATCCTAAATTTTGATGCTGTGTTCAAGAATCAGCCTAGCGCGGGGTGTGCCGGATGGCATAGGACTCAAGCAGCGCGGGCGGAGCTTTCTTCAGTGTCGCCACCAGGCGCGCTTTCAATTCCAGGCGCTCTTTCCAATAAGGCTTCTCCGCAATCTTGCCGGTCGCGAAGAGTTCATCCAAATCGGCGAGTGCATTAAACAGCTTTTCCACTTCGGCTTCCAGGGCCTTCTGAAGTTGGCTGGCACTTTGCTGAGCCTGCCACTTGGGCCATTCCTTCGCCACACGCACCCCCAGCCCCCACAGCAGGACCAGCAGGAAGCAGGCAAGCAGCGGCCCTCCCATCCGCGTCATCGAGTTGGGAAGCATTTTCACTTCGGAGTCGGTCTGGCTGGCAGGAGCTCCACCCGCCGCCGCTTCGCCGGCCGCCGCTTCACCACTGACGCTCGCGGCGAGTCCGGCGTTGGGCGGCACGTTTTCTGCCAGATATTTCTGGCTTCCCGTCTCCGCATCGGCGCCCGCTGCCTTGAACAGAGGAGAGTCTACGGAAAGGTTGGAGGGCGAGACCAGCAGCTCCACGCTGTCGATGGGGTAGCCGACAGAGTCCGACAGGTCCAGCTTGTTCGCAGCGTAGTCGCCATCGTACGCGACCATCGTTACCGTCAGGCCCGGCTTGAGAGGGTACTGAATGTAGAAGTCGCCCGGCCCTTTGCCGGGGTTCACGGGCTGCGGCAGCGGCATGTTCATCAAACCGGCAACAGCGGCCGTAGGGTCACCGGTGGTCTTGGCGAGGTGAAAGAGGAAGGTGCCGTCGGAATTCATGTAGCTGCGTGGCGGGTCCGCGGAGTTTTGAATCGCGAACATCTCCTGCACGTGAACCTTGTCGCCCTCCGCACGGATGATGATGCGGGCGGATTGAATCCGCAAGGGCGGCGCAATGCGCGTGGAGTCGTAAACCGTGATATCGGCCCGGGCTTGGCCACGGTCGTCGAACTTAACCGGGGCGTGATAATTCACATCTTGAAAAACTGCCTGGAGGAGGTAAAAGGAATCGGTGGCGAGGTCGGCGGAGGCGATCGCGAAACGGCCATTGGCATCGGTAACCGCGGTCGAAACTTGCCTCATACCGCCGCGCGGCATCAGAAGCTGAAGCGTTTGGTTCGAAACCGGGCTGCCGGTAGTGCCGTTCACGACCTGCCCCGAGATTTTGCCACCGGCAGCGAGCAGAGCAGCGCCTGATCCCAGCAGCAAGAGGCAAGCTGCCGAAAGAGTGAGAAATTTGGATTGAGATGGTTTCACGTTCATTAGAACTAAACCCGGGGGCACTGCCCCAGAAGCGCTAACTTTAATGTCCGCGACGTGCTTTTTAGGGTGCGTGCCCACGAGAAACCGCAGCCTTCTCCCTTGGGGAGAAGGTGGCCGAGGGACGAGGCCGGAGGAGGGGCCGCTTCCCTCGAAGAACCCTCCAACGTCCGCTCGCCCCGGCCGCGTCGCAAAGTTTGCAAACTCTCTGACTGGCTATGCGCAGGGCGAAGTCACCCCTCACCCCCCGCCTTGCGGTCCCCCCTCTCCCCAAGGGAGAGGGAGAGAAATCAAAATCAGAGCCCTCTCCCCTGGGGAGAGGCGCTACGCCTGCCTTTTCCCCGGGGGGGCAATGCGCGCACCACATTCGCCGCAGAATTTCACCGGCAACGGATTCTCATACCCGCAGGCGGAACAAGAGTACTCGACCGGTGACTGCGTCTTGCGCTGGGCGCGGCGGGCGGCGATTTCGCGTTCTACCACCGCATCGCCCTGCTTGAGTAATTCGGCCTCCTGGGTAGCCGCCATCAAACCCGCTGCCTCGCCCAGGTAGTTCGTGCGCAGCGTTTCGTAATCATCGCGCGCGATCTTGCCGGATTGAAATTCAAACTCCAGGTCCTTCAGGTTATCGTAGACCACCAGCCGCCGCCGCTTCAAATCGCCGAGCACGGTCACATCCAGGGGCAGAGGGCCACCTGCGGTTTCCGCGCTGAGCAACGGCGCAACACAGAAGGCCGCCATCCCCACCGCAATTAGAACTGCCAAGCTGAGTAACATAATTTTCTCGAAAGCCTCGCGCGCCTTGCCCCGATTTCTCCTCCTGGTTTTGGAAGGGCGGGGTTAAACAAGCTGCGGAAAAACCCTTACGGGTGTCATCCTGAGCGCAGCGAAGGATCTCGCTCTGCGTATTTTCAAGGAAGTGCGAGATTCTTCGTCGCCTGCGGCTCCTCAGAATGACAGTGTCGGCGAGTTTTTCCAGAGCCTGTAAAGCCCCGCCCTTCCAGACCCGCGGCGAGCAATTCAGGCCAAGTTCAACCGGGAAAGCTTATCCCAGCCTCGTCGCTTTCATTTCCTCTTCCACCGCGGTGAGAACCTTGGGGTCCAGGGACGCCGAACTCGGCACCGGCACGATGGCAGGCTTACGCCTCCAGCGCCTCACGATGACCACGACCATGCCCAACCCTGCCAGCAAGCCGACACCGGGGAGAATCCAAACCGCCAGGTTGAATCCTTTGGCCGGAGGAGCGGTCAACGCCTGCACCCCGTAGCGGATCGAAATATCCTGGAGAATGGCTGTCTCATCCTTGCCGTCCGCGATTTCCTTTTTGATGAAGGCCCGCATCTCCGCTTTTTCGGCGCATTCAAGCATCGGGCACTGGTTCAGCGGCGCAACGCAGCCGCCGCACACGCACATCACCTGGTTGCCGATCGAATCCACGGACGGCTTGCCCGGAGTGTCGCCCCGCGCTACTGAGGCGGCAAGGAGCGTACCGAGAAGAAGAGCTGTGCCTAATTTAAATGGCGCGTTAAAGATTCTAATCAGCACCCCGGAAGGGCGGGGCTTTAGCCCCGCCGTGAAGCCCTCACCCACCGCTTCACGGTCCCCCCTCTCCCTCAGGGAGAGGGGCGGGGGGAGAGGGAAAGGCGCGCTTGGCGGCGGGGCTAAAGCCCCGCCCTTCCGCAACGCACCACAACATTTTTTCAGCAGCTTGCTAGTACGCATCGCCCGCCTGCACGGCCAATTCCTGCGCTTGGCGCATTTCCGCCATCTCGCGTTCCACACGGCTGGGAACCAATGCCAACAACGTGCCCAACAGCACCACCACACCGCCGATCCACACCCACATGACCAGCGGATTGATAAACACCTGGATGATGGCCTTACCGGTGTCGGGATCCAATCCCGCCAGCACGACGTAGACATCTTCCGACAGCGTGGGGTGAATGGCCACGTAGCTGGTGGGCTGCTGGCTGGCCTTGTAGAAGCGCTTTTCCGGATGCATGGAGGTAAAAGCCTCGCCGTTCTTGGTCACGGTGATGAGGGCGCGCGTGTACTCGTAATTTGGGGTATCGCCGGTGGTAAGGCCATCACAGCGCAACATGTAATTCCTTACCCGCAGAAGATCGCCTTCCTGCATCAATCCCTTCGCATCCGTTTTAAAGGCTTGTCCGGCAAATCCGATGAACAGCAGGACGATGCCGATGTGTACAATATATCCGCCGTAGCGCCGGGTGTTGCGCATGGTCAGGTTGTAAATAGCCTGGGCAAAGTTTTCCTTCGCCGTCCTCATGCGGGTGCGAGCGCCCTTCCAGAATTCTCCCAGGATGCAGACGAGGACGAAAACGGAAAGAAAGAAGGTCATCCACGCGTAGAAATCGCGCACACCCTCCACAAAGAGCACCGCACCTACTACCAGCGCGACGATGAGGGGCAGGGTAAAGTTGCCCTTCAGGCTTTGGAACGAAGTCTTGCGCCACGCGAGCAGAGGTCCGGCGCCGGTCAGCAGCAGGAGCAGCAGGCCCATAGGAATCGCCACTTTGTTGAAGAACGGCGCACCCACCGTGACCGTTGTATTCTGGACGGCCTTGGAAATCACGGGGAACAGCGTTCCCCAAAATACCGCGAACACCAGCGCCAGCAGAATCCAGTTGTTGAAGAGGAATCCACTTTCGCGCGAGACCATGGAATCAAGCTTGTTCTCGCTCTTCAAATGGTCCAGGCGCAGGAAAAGCAAGGTGACGGAAAAGAACAGAATGATGGCCAGGAAAACGGCAAAGAACGGGCCGATGTTGGACTGCGCAAAAGCGTGCACGGAAGACACAATTCCGCTGCGCGTTAGGAAGGTGCCGAAAATGCTCAGGAAGAAAGTCAGGATGACCAGTGAGACATTCCAAACCTTTAGCATTCCGCGCTTTTCCTGAATCATCACCGAGTGCAGAAAGGCCGTCCCCGAAAGCCACGGCAGAATTGATGCGTTCTCTACCGGGTCCCATCCCCAATAGCCGCCCCACCCCAGCACCGCGTAGGCCCAGTTACCGCCCAGCAGGATTCCACAGCCCAGCAACATCCACGGAACCATGGTCCAGCGGCGGGTGATGCGAATCCAGTTGTCGCCCAACTGTTTGGTGATGAGCGCCGCCATGCAAAAGGCGAAGGGGACCACCATGCCGACATATCCCAGGTAAAGCATGGGGGGATGAATCACCATGGAGTGGTATTGAAGGAGAGGGTTCAGTCCATTGCCATCCGGCGCGGAAAAAGCTTGCGAGCCCGTGCTCGAGACCAGGGAGAGTTCCTGGAAGGGGTTGGCTACGAAAAAGACGAGGAGAGAAAAAAAGGTGCCCGTGCCCATCAGCACGGAAACTACGTAGGGCATCAATTGGCGGTTCTTGCGGCGGTTTTGCCAGACCACCAGGGCGCTGTAAATCGAAAGCAGCCACGTCCAGAACAGCAGTGACCCTTCTTGTCCCGCCCACAGTGCCGCAACTTTATAGAACGTGAACAAATCACGGTTCGAATGTTCGGCCACATAGGCGTTGTGGAAGTCGTTGGTGAGAATCATGTATTCCAGCGCCACCACCGCCAGCGTAATCATCAGGAAAAATCCCAAGGCGGCACGCTCAGCGCTGCGGGTGATGCGCGGGCTGCGGAGCTTACCCCCCACGGCTCCGGCGACAAGGGCATAGGCGGCGAACGCCAGGGAGGCAATAAGACCGACACTACCGACTTGGTTCATAAATACTCCCTAGAGGGACTGGACTTGCAGTGATGGAAGCCGCGGGCGCCCTGAGGCGCTATGCCCGGAAGCTCATTTTGCGCCGCTGAGCGCGGCCACCGGACTCTTCATGCTTGCGCCCTTTGAACCCGGTGCAGCCTGATACTTGGAAGCACATTTGGCCTGGATTTTATCGGCGCGGAACTCCCCATTCACCAGATAATCGCCGTCCACAATCGCCTGCGCGCCGTCTTTGAAGGTGTCGGGTAACGTATCGGTTCCTACGTAAGTTACGGGAATGGATTTGGCGTCCTGGGCGAGCCGGAAGCTGAGTTGCCCGCCGCGGCGCCCAACAGACCCCTGCGCGACGACACCACCCACCCGCACATGGCGGCGCGCCGTTTGCGCCTGGGTGAGCTCGTTCACCGTCACATAGTAGGTTTTGTTCTCTTGGAACCCGGAAAACCCTTCCCAGGCTACTACGGCAAGGATAATGCCGATGCCAATACCGAACTTCCATTTCTTGGTGTGCATAAGTGTACCGCGCGCCCAGAACCAGGGAGATTGAGCCTCCGCAAACCTGACCTATTTTTCCCTGGCAACCCCAATGAAATTTTGCACCCGCCACGGCTTATAGTCAATGAGAAAGACACGACGGTAGTGTCTCAGTTTGGTCTGTTGTAGCGGCGGTCTCTGACCGCCGGCTTTCGATTCAATAGATTCCGGCGTTCAGAGACCACCGCTACAGCAAACCGAGACACTACCGACACGACGGAATTGGACTGCCCTAAATCAACCGGGCGCACCACCCATTCGCCTCAACGCACCCGGAATTTCCCGGCACGCGCCTGCAAGGGCGGCCTTCAGAGGCTGCGGAAAAACGCCCCACCGCGGACAGCCACCCCGGCCCCCAAGGCGCCACCCCTCCTGAACCAGGAGGCGAGTTAAAAAGGCCCACCCCTCCTCAGATGAAGAGCGGTGGTGCGCCGAGCGCCGGGGTGGTGTTGACATAGGATCAAATGGATAGTGCTGAAATGAGAGGGCTAATGTGGTGTCCCGGATAAGATTTGACAAAGGCATGTTGCAAGGACCCTCTCACCCCCGGGCCCCTCGGTCGCCACGGCCACCGAGGGGAGGATGGATTTTATTGCCCTCCCCCCTTTGGGGGAGAGGGTGGCGCGCATCCGGCGTAATCGCCAGCCGGGGCGGGCCGGGTG
>Ga0182030_10025506_pt1 | contig 10764 bp, 9 predicted proteins | sample 812S3MmetaG_FD_121299 | JGI IMG/M metagenome (GOLD analysis project Ga0182030, IMG submission 121299) | Permafrost microbial communities from Stordalen Mire, Sweden - 812S3M metaG (Illumina Assembly) | ecosystem: Environmental > Terrestrial > Soil > Wetlands > Permafrost | place: Sweden... | reverse complement strand
CCCATTGCAGATGCTGGCCGCCGTCGAGCGCGATCATCTGACCGGTCATTGCCGGCAGGGTCAGGATGGCGACGACCGCTCGCGCGACCTCCTGGGGGTCAGTGCCGTGGCCGAGTGGGACGGAGGCGGACTGGCTTGCGTATTGCGCCGCGGTCTGCTGCGCGTTCGGCAGCGCCGGGCCGGGGCCGATGGCGTTCACCCGGATGCGCGGCGCCAGCGCCAACGCCATGCTCTGGGTCAGCGCCCACAGCGCGGCCTTGGACACGGTGTAGGAGACGAAATGCTGGGTCAGCGACCAGACCCGCTGGTCGAGCATGTTCACAACCGCCCCCTCGGCCTGCGGCGGCAGGTGGCGGGCGAAGTCCTGCATCAACACGAAGGGCGCGCGCAAATTGGGCTCCAGGTGGCGATCCCAGGATTCGCGCGTGGCATCGTGCCATTCGTCGCGCTCGAACACGCTGGCATTGTTGACCAACACGCCGATCGGGCCGAGCGCCGCCGTGGCCGCTGGTAGCAGCGCCTGCACCTCTGCCTCGCGCGCCAGGTTGGCAGGCAGCGCGACCGCGTCCCGGCCGCGCCGGCGGATTTCCGCGCAGGTGGCATCGGCGTCGGCGGCACTGGTGTGGCTGTGCACGGCGACGGCAAAGCCGGCGTCGGCGAGGCCGAACGCAACGGCGCGGCCAAGCCGGCGTGCCGCGCCAGTCACCAGCGCGGCGCGCGGGATCGATGCTGGGATCAGGTCCGGGAGGGCCCGATCAGCCATTGCCCGAGTGCGGCTGGGGGTTGGCGACGTTGAACAGCGCCGGGTCGAAGGCGCCGCCGAGCTCGACGTTGTACAGCGTCACCCGCGTCTCCTTGCGCTGGGCGTCCAGCACCGTCCATTGCCGCAACGTCAGCGGCGGATCGGCGAACACCAGCGTCAGGGTGCCATCCGACGGGCTGGCGGTGCGCACCAGGCTGACCTGGAGCTGCCCGGGCTGGCGCTGCATACCGGTCACCGTCACGTCGCCCGACAGCGTGACCTTGTTGGCGAGCAGGATGCCGAGCGGGGTCTGCGACAGGAAGATGTTGCTGGTCTGGTCGAGCTTCAGGTCGCGGAACACCAGGATGCCGTTGGATGCGACCAGCAGGAACGGTGCCGGCGGGTCGTACTGGAAGCGCATTCGGCCCGGGCGTTCGAGCCAGGCGGTGCCCTCACTGAGCGCGCCGTCGGGCGCGACCTGCAGGAAATGCGCCTTCAGGGTGTGCAGGTTGTCGAGGTAGGCCTCGATGCGGGCGACGTCCGCGCGATCCTGCACGGTGGGTTGCCAGACACTGGCCTGCGAGACGGCGGGCGTCACACGTTGTGCCCGGGTCGGGCGCAGTGTGGACAACAGCAAAGGGAGAGCCAGCAGGGCGCGACGTTGCATGCGGCCCTACATGGCATCGCGCCCGGTCGGACGCCAGCGCATCCGACGCTATTCGGCGGCGATCTGGGTCGCAGGGGTGGGCGTGACGCCAACTGGCAGGGCGGTATTCCACAGCTCGGGCCGCAGCTCCTCCTGACGGTCGGGGAAGAACAGCGCGCAGCCCAGCGTGACGACCGAGAACGCGGCCAGCACCAACGTGACCAAGGTCAGGCTGCCGGTGCGTTCGTGCAGGATCGCCACCACCGGCGCGGCCGCGGCGGCACCAAGGAAGCCGACGAAGAAGCGCACCGAGTAAATCCGCGCCCGCATCGCCGGCGAAATGTACCGCGCCGCCATCGTCTCGTTGACGGTGACCTGACCGAACACCGAGGCGGCGACCGCGCCGGCCAGCGGCACCACCAGCCAGCCTTGCGCGTAGGACAGCAGCACCAGCGACGGACACAGGATCATGCTGACCGGCAGGAACACGCGCTTCAGGGTGGTGCGGTCGATCATCCGGCCAACGGTGAACTGGGTCAGCGCGCCGCACAGCGTGGCGGCGAAGGCCGCGGCGCCAATCAGCGGCAGGAACCGTGTGTCGGTCGCCAGCCGCTCCTGCATCAGCTTCGGCAGCAGCAGCGCGAAGGCGTTGAACACCAGGCCGGAGACGATGGCGATCAGCAGCAGGGAGACCACGGCGCGGCGCACCAGGTGGCGTGGGATGGCAGGGAACACGCGGGCGCCACGATGGGCGGCGGCGTCGTGCCACGGCTCGCGATGCCACAACAGGCCGAGACCGATGCACAGCGCGCCGGGGGCGAAGAAGGCGGCGCGCCAGCCGATCTGGTTGGCCAGGAACGCGGTGACGACGGGCGCCAGCGCGACGCCGATGTTGCCGAACACGCCGTTGACGCCGATGGCGCGGCCCGGCTTGTCGCCCGCGGCTTCCACCAGCATCGCGGTGCCGATCGGGTGGTAGATCGCGGCGAACAGCCCACTGGTCGCCAGCGCGATTGCCAGCAGCAGCGAGGTCGGTGCCAGGCCGCAGGCGATCAGGCCCAGGCCGGTGCCGAGGAAGAACACGGTCATCAGCGCCTTGCGCCCGACGCGCTCGGCGATCCAGCCCTGCGGCAGCGAGAACAGGCCGTAGAACACAAACATGCCGGTCGCGAGCGCGAGGATGGGGCCGTAGCTGGGGCCGAAGGCGCCGCCGGGCCGCGCCATCACCAGCACGGCGGTGGGCAGGATCAGCAGGCTGTAATGGGTCAACGTGTGGGCAGCGTTGATGAAGCCCATCTGGCGGCTGGCGGCTGACATGTTCGTGGGTCTCTGGCGTTTGTGTTGGCCGCAGGATATCGTGGCTGGCACACGACGTACTGACAAAGAATGTCGCAAACCCGCCAAACCATCCGCCGCCGGTTGCGCCCGTTCGAGCAGGCGCCGCGCCCGCTGGTCGGCTACGCGATCGACTACGGCGCCGGCAACGACACCGGCTGGCATCAGCACCCGCGCGCGCAGTTGCTGCACGCGATCGAGGGCGTGCTCCGCGTCGAGACCGAGGCGGCGCAATTCGTGCTGCCGCCCGGCACCGGGCTGTGGATGCCGGCCCGCACACTGCATGTGACCCGCATGCCGGCTGGGTTACGGATGCGCGCGTTGTTCCTGCGAGAGGACGCGGCGCGCGCGGGGCCTGGGGCGGTGATGGTGGTGGCGATCTCGCCGTTGCTGCGCGAGCTGATCCTGGCGGCGTGCGCTGAACCGGTGGCATGGGACGAGCGTGGTCCCGCAACGCATATCGCCGCGTTGGCGCTGCATGAGATCAGTCGCGCGGCGACGCAACCGTTGCAGGTGCCGGCGTGTCGCGACCGCCGGCTACGGCGCGTGGCCGAGACGCTGATGGCGGACCCGGCGGACCAGCGTAGTCTGGCGGCGCATGCCGAGGCGGCGGGCGCGTCGGAGCGCACGCTGGCCCGGTTGTTTCGCAAGGAGACCGGGTTGACGTTCCTGCAATGGCGTCGGCAGGTGCGGCTGACCGAGGGGTTGGCACGGCTGGCGCAGGGCGAGACGCCGCCGCGTGCCGCTGCCGCGGTGGGATATGCGAGCAGCCCGGCGTTCGGCGCGGCGTATCGCGCGGCGTTTGGAACGACCCCGGGACGAACGCGGCGTGGGCAGCGGGTGGGATGACACCGGAATCGGAGTGGTTCGCTGTCAACCGTCATGGCCGGGCTTGACCCGGCCATCCGCGCAACGCGCGGTGCCGCGATAGATGGCCGGGTCAAGCCCGGCCATGACGGTTGGCGGCGGGCGGCGGATGGGGTGATACCGATTTTGGAATGATTTGGCGGAGACGCGACACGAGGTGCGGCGTGCCATCACCGCATCATCTGTCGCATCCGTGGATCGAGTGCATCGCGCAACCCGTCCCCCAACAAATTCAACCCCAACACCAGAGCCGAAATGACCAGCCCGGGAAACAGCGTCACCCACGGCGCCTCGACGATCACGTCGCGCCCGTCGGCGATGATCGACCCCAGCGTCGCCGTCGGCGGCGGTGGACCGACACCAATGAAGCTCAGCACCGCCTCGGCGAGCACCGCGACGGCAAAGATGTAGGTCTGCTGCACCACCAACGGCGCGGCACACGCCGGCAGCACATGGCGCAGCAGCAGTCGCGGCGTGCCGGCGCCCACCGCGCGCGCCGCCTCCACATAGTCCTGCGCGCGCGCCACGAGCACGGCCCCGCGCGTCACCCGGGCGGTACGGGGCGCGGTCGCGATCGTCAGCGCAATGATCGCGTTGGCCTCGCTGGGGCCGAGCGTGGCGGCGAGTGTGATCGCCAGCAGGATGCCGGGGAACGCCATCAGTCCGTCCATCGCGCGCATCAACCACGCATCGAGCCGCCGCCACCAGCCCGCGACCAGTCCGACGGCGCCCCCCGCCAGCCCAGAGCCGAGTGCCACCAGCAGCCCGATGCGCAACGATACCCGTGCGCCAAACAGCATGCGGCTCAGAACGTCGCGGCCGAAACGATCGGTGCCGAGCCAGTACACCTGGTTCGGCTCGCCCAACCGGTAGCGGTAGTTGTTCTTGATCGGATCGAACGGCGCCAACCACCCCGCCAGCGCAGCGGCAACCAGGATCACGCCGACCAGCGCCCCGCCCAACAGCAGCCCGCGACGCAACGTCGGCAGCCGAAGCCTCATCGTTCGCGCAACCGCGGGTCGGCCCACAGGTACAGCACGTCCACCAGCAGGTTAACCAGCACGAACACCGTTGCTGTCATGAGGAGACCGCCCTGGATCACCGGCCAGTCGCGACGCAGCACGGCGCCGATCACCAACCGTCCGACGCCTGGCAGGCTGAACACCTGCTCGATCACCAGCGCGCCGCCCAATGCGGCACCGAAACCAATGCCGGCGACAGTCAGGATCGGCACCAGCGCCGCGCCCAGCACATGCCGGGCGAAGACGCGCGGCTCGGCCAGGCCCTTGGCGCGCGCGGTGCGGACAAAATCGCTGTTGGCGACCTCAAGCGCGGCGGAGCGGGTCATGCGTGCGATCGGGCCAAGTTGCGTCAGGCCCAGCGCGCCGGCCGGCATCGCCATGACGCGCAACCAGCCGAGCGGGTCTTGCGCCGGCGACACCCAGCCGCCGGTCGGCAGCCAATGCAGTTTCACACCGACAACCCAGATCAATACGAGGCCGAGCCAGAAATCCGGCAGCGACAGTCCGACCAGCGCGGTGCCCATCGCCGCCTGGTCCGTTGCACGACCCACCTTGGCGGCCGCCAACAGACCGAGAGGAATGCCCAGCACCAGTGCGAACGACAACCCAAGGCAGGCCAGCGACAACGTCACCGGCAGGCGCTGCATGATCGCCTCGGTCACGCTTTGGTTGAGCAACACCGAGCGGCCGAGATCGAGATGCAGCAGCCCCTCATACCACTGCGCCATCCGTACCAGTGTTGGAACGTCCAGACCCAGCTCGTGCCGCAGCCGCGCGACATCGGCCGGGGTCGCCGACATCCCGAGCATCTCGGCTGCCATGTCGCCCGGCACCAGCAGGGTCAGGCCAAACGCGACCAGCGAGACCACCAGCAGCACCGGCAGTGCCGCCAGCAGGCGAAGGGCAATCAGGCGCAGCAAGGCGTGCTCAGGCGAACCAGCAATCCCACATGCGCGGGATGCGATACGGTGCGTAGTTCATGACATTGGCGCGCGTCGCCTGCACGATGCCGACATCGCCGACCTTGACCGCAATCGCCTGATCATAGATCCGGTTCTGGAACTGTTTGACCGCAGCGCGGCGGTCATCGAGCTGCAGCTCCGAGGCCAGCCTGGCGTTGGCGTCCTCGATCACCGGGTCCTGCTTGATCTGCACCGTCTGTCGCCCGGCGAAGAAGCCGACGACGTTATAGGGACCCTCATACGGCTCGATGCCCATCATCAGTGGCCAGAGATTCCAGCCTTCTGGCTTGCTGCGCGTCGCCATCACCGTCGGCCAATCCATCACGTTCAGCTTCACCTTCATGCCGATGGCGCGCAGCTGTTCGGACGCGATCGTTCCGGCATCGAGGTGCGGCTTGAAACTGCTGTCGGCGACAAGTTGCAATTCCTCGCCGTTGTAGCCGGCGGCTTGCAGATGCTGCTTCGCCTTGGCCTGGTCCTGCGTGGTGAAGGCCGCCAGTCCATCGAGGCCGGGATAGTAGTTGGTGCCAGGATATTGCCAGGCCGGGTCCATGCGATACAGCCCGTCGGTGGCGATGGCCATGATCTCTTCCAGGTCGAGCGCCGACTGGATCGCGCGCCGCAGCTCGACATTCGCCGTCAGCCCCCAGTTGGTATTCATCATCAACGTCATGAACGCCCAGGGCAGCATCGGGTAGGATTTGATGTTCTTGTCATCCTTCAGCCGCTTCGACGCGGCAACGTCGAGCGACTCCAGCACATGCACTTCCCCGGTTTGCAGGCCGGCGGTGCGCGCGCCACCTTCCGGCATGAAGCGGAACGTAACGGTGTCGAAGTATGCCGTCTTGCGGCCGGTGAAGCCGTCGCGCTTGTCGAAGTTGGTGTTGGGCACATAGTTGTCGAAGCGCGCGACCTTGGCGTGGCTGTCCGGACGATACTCGATGAAGGCGAACGGGCCGGTGCCGATCATCGGCGGCGCGGCCTGACCGGCCGGCTTGGCGCATTCCTCCTCCGGCATGATCGCGAAGGGCGCGCGCGGTGAGCTGATCGCTTCCATCAGGCCCGGGAACACCTTGCTGAGCTTCAGCACCAGCGTCTTCGAGTCGGGTGTCTCGTACGCCGCGACCGGTTTCAGTACGTCGCCAGAGCCGCCGACCTTGGCGTAGCGCTGCATGCTTGCGCTGGCGTCCGCCGAGGTCATGGTCTTGCCGTTGTGGAACTTCACCCCGGTGCGCAGTGCGATGCGGTAGGTCAGGCCGTCAGCGGAGATGTCGACGCCTTCCGCCAGCTCCGGCTTCGGGTTGCTGACCTCGTCGCGGGTGAACAGCGATTCGTAGACGTGCAGGGTGATATTGCGCGATGCCTGCGCGGTGGTGGTCTGCGCATCCAGCGTGGGCGGCTGCGCCTGCTGCGCCATGATCAGGTCGCCGCCGCGCTTGCCGGCACTGCCGGTGGATTGGGCGATCGCCGGCAACGGCAGTGCGGTCGCGGCAAGTAGACCGGCATTGAACGTCCGGCGTCGGATCATGATGTGTCCCCTGTACGCGTTGCCCGGGCTGATGCTGCGTTGCGATGATGGGTCTTGGCAAGTTGGCAGGGGCGGCGCAAGATTCTCGCCGTCCTGGACAGGAGAGAGACGGATGGTCGCCGTGCTGCACAGTTTAACGTCCACCGACGCCGAGGCCGAGGAGTGGCGGCTGCGTTGCGACATGGCGGCGGTATTCCGCGTGTCGGCGCGGCTTGGCTGGAACGAGCAGATTGGCAACCACAACTCGGTGATGCTGCCGCAACGTTCGCCGAACGATCCGCCGCTGTTCCTGATCAACGCACGCGGATACTTGTTTCAAGAGCTGACGGCGAGCTCGCTGATCGTGTGCGACCTGGACGGCAAGGTGCTGCGCGGCAAAGGTGAGCTGCGCAAGGTGGCGTTCCACATCCACGCGCGCATCCACCTGAAGAAGCCGAATGCGACCTGCATCGTGCACGTGCATCCGCAGTATTTGACGGCGTTGGCGCTGCTGGAGGATCCCAGCTTCGCACTGTCACATCACAACAACCTGCTGCTGAATGATCGGACCGTGTACGATACGGAAGCCGCGGCGCCGGTCGGCGACAACGAGGAAGGTGACCGCATTGCCGAGCTGATGGGCGACAAGACCATCATGGTGATGGGCGCGCATGGTGTGACCGTGGTTGGCGCGACCGTGCATGAGGCATTCGACGAATGCTACATCGCCGAGCGTACCTGCATGTATCAGATGACCGCGATGGCGACCGGGCAGAAGCTGCGGCAGTTGCCGGAGAGCGGCCGGCGGCATTGGAGCGGGCCATGGGGGCAGAAGGTCGACGCGCGCATGCATCTTGATGCGTGGCGTCGCGTGCTGGATCACGACGAGCCGGATTACGCGAGCTAAGCGCGCCTCGCGGCGTCTCACCAAACGTCATAACCACCAACGTAGCCGTCATGGCCGGACTTGGTCCATCCACGCAACTCCCGTGCCGCAACGGATGGCCGGGTCAAGCCCGGCCATGATGGAGTCAGGGGGCCATGACGGGGTCAGGGGCAATGCCGGCGTCAGGGGCAATGACGGGGGGTTCGTTACGATCACGCGTTCTGTTGGTTACTCGCTGTCGAATAACATCCCGCCGGGGAATGGCAGCAGCAACAATCGATCGAACACGACGTAGACGAGCAGCACCGCGCCGCACGCCAGCCCAAGCACCAACCACCAGCGTCGCTCGCCCAACAGCAGCAACTGCGCCACGACATAGGCAAACGTCGCGATGAAGTAGCCGACCACCAGCCACGACGCGGCGTACAGCACACACAGCAGGATCGTGGCGGTCATGACCACGCCGCCGCCGCCACTGGGCGCCCGCGCAGGCTCCATCTGCGTCATCGCGCGCGCCTCGCGCCACGAGATCACGGCAGAGGCGAAGAACAGCAGCGCGATCAGCGCGATCAGCACCTGCGCATACGCCAACGGATAGATCAGCGACCCAGGCAGGCTGAGTGTGAACAGCGCCAGCAACGTCATCGAGCCGCCACACAGCGACGCGCCGAGCGGGGCGCCGATCGGGCCAAACCTCATGTCTTGGTCCGGATGTTAATACCGAGGTCGGTGAACAATTTGCCAAGTGCCTGGTACTCGCGCATCACCAGGTCGCGCGTCGCCGCTGGGTCGAGATAATCCGCGGACAATCCGACCTTGGCAAAGTCGGTGCGCAACGCCGGATCACCCAGCACGGTCTTCAGCGCGCCGGTCACCGTCTGCACGATCGGATCGGGCAGTCCTTTCGGGCCCGCCAGCGTGCGCCACACGCCGATTGCAACGTCGTAGCCAAGTTCGCGGAACGTCGGCACCTCCGGCATCTCGCGCGTGCGGGCCGCGCCGGAAATCGCCAGCACACGAATGCGCTTCGCCTGATACAGCGGCAACGCCTCGTTCAGATTGTTGAAGCTGAAATCTAGATGATTGCCGAGCAGCGAGGCGATCCGCTCGGCCCCACCGGAGAACCCTGGCACCACCTTGCCCTTCACATCGGCGCGCGCGAAGAACACCACCTGCGCCACGTCGGGGCTCGGCCAGCTGCTCTCGAACCCGGTGGCGAGCTCGCCCGGCTTCTGCTTCATCGCCGCGACGAGCTCGGCCAACGTGTGGTACGGGCTGTCGGCATTCACGATCAGCATGTTCGGCACGAAGGTGACCTGGCCGATATAGCTGTAGTCCTCGGGCGTGTAGTCGATATGCGGCAGCAGCCACGGCGCCGCGGTGATTGAGGAGGTCACCATCGTCAGCGTGTAGCCATCCGGCCGTGCATGCGCGCCGAGGGTGAATCCCATGATGCCGCCGGCACCTGGCTTGAAGTCGACGATGATGGTCTGGTTGAGGGGCTTTTCCAGATACGGCTGCAACGCACGCGCGTTGATGCCGACACCACCGCCCGGACTGTATGGCACGATCAGCGTGATCGGTCGCATCGGATAACCCGCGGCACGTGCGCCTCGCGCCATCAGCGCGCCGCCCGCCGCCAGCAAAACCTGCCGCCGTCGCATGGTCGTTTCTCCCCACGTTGATCCACGGCGTTGGACGCCTTGATTGACACGCCGGAACCCGGCGGTGATCCTCGCGGCAATTAGACCCTGGATAGGCGCGGGCGCCAAGAGAGCCGACACGTGGAACACCTGATCCTACTGGGGATCGGCAACGCCTTCACGCTGGTCAACCTGGGCGCCATGGTGCTCGGGGTGATGGTCGGCATGATATTCGGTGCGATACCGGGTCTGTCCGGCGCCACGGCGATGTCGTTGCTGCTGCCGTTGACCTTCGTGTTCCGCGCCGACACCGGCGTGCTATTCTTGATCGCGATCTGGAACGCCGCGGTCTATGCCGGATCGATCTCGGCGATCTGCCTGAACATTCCCGGCAACGCCGCGGCGGCGGCCTGCGCGATCGAGGGCCATCTGCTGGCGCAACGCGGCCTGGCACGGCGCGCGCTGCGGGCGTCCATCGTGGGTGCGACGATCGGCGGTTTCATCGCGGCGTTTAGTTTGCTGTTCCTGTCACCGCCGTTGGCCGAGCTGGCGCTGACGTTCGGTCCGGCGGAGATGTTCTCCTTCGCGGTGTTCGGCATGGCGGCGGTCGTTTCGCTGGCGTCCGGCTCGCTGATCCGCGGGCTGTGTTCCACCTGTATCGGGCTCCTGATTGCCGCGGTCGGCACCGCGCCGTCGGGCGACATGCGCCTGGTGTTCACGCCAGAGTTGACCACCGGATTTCCGATGATCCCAACACTGGTCGGGCTGTTCACGCTGCCGGTGCTGTTGGAGATGCTGTACCACCGCCGTACCCAGATGGTGTTCGACATGCACGCGCTGGACGCCAAAGAAACGTTCCTGTTGCACTGGGCCGACTGGACCAAGCATTGGTTCACCATCGTGCGCTCGGCCGTGATCGGCGTGTTCCTCGGCGTGGTGCCGGGGCATGGACCGACGCTGGCCTCGTTCATTTCACTGGGCGAGGCACGACGCTCCGCCAAGCCCGGCCATGAATTCGGCCGCGGCGACATCAATGGCGTGCTGGCGCCCGAGACGGCGGCGAACGCGGCGGTGTTTTCATCGCTGGTGCCAGCGTTGACCTTGGGCATTCCGGGCAGCGTCGACGCGGTGATCGTGATGGCGGCGCTGACCAT
>Ga0182030_10025505_pt1 | contig 10765 bp, 9 predicted proteins | sample 812S3MmetaG_FD_121299 | JGI IMG/M metagenome (GOLD analysis project Ga0182030, IMG submission 121299) | Permafrost microbial communities from Stordalen Mire, Sweden - 812S3M metaG (Illumina Assembly) | ecosystem: Environmental > Terrestrial > Soil > Wetlands > Permafrost | place: Sweden... | reverse complement strand
GCGGTGCTCGCCTTCGCTCGATCCTATTCGAGCAGCGGGCCTAATTCGGCGCGGGCGGGCAGGCGAGCACCGCCTGCCCCGCCTGTGGGCTCACTGCAAATTCCACGACATCAGGAGTTCTGACAGTACAGTTCCTGGCGGCCTTTGTAAATGCAGATGTCCGGAAGCGGAACAAGTGAGCGGCACTCGGCCCCAAGGTCCGCGGAGATGGACTGTTAACTGAAAATACGCGCCCGGTCCTGGGGAGACAAATAGGGCGACTGCAGGCGCACGGGGTCGCCGACGCTCAAGAAGAACAAGTCGCCCTTTCCCAGCAGCCGTTCGGCGCCCGACCGGTTGATGATCATGTTCGACTGCTGGTGATTCGAGACACGCAGACAGATGCGCCCGCTCAGGTTCATTTTGAGCGCACCTTCCACGGTCTTCCTGTCCGGATATTGAGTGGCGATAATCAGGTGAATGCCGGCCGCCCGGGCCTTGGCGCCAAGGCGGTTAATGGCAGCCCCTACATCCCTGGTCGCCGCGCGGTCTACCAGCAGATCCGCATATTCGTCGCAGACACATACCATCCTCGGCAGCACCTTACCGGTCTTCGCCCGATATTCGGGAAGGTCGCTGACCAGATTCCGCTCAAACAACTCGTAGCGCCGCTCCATCTCCTCGATCAGCGGATCGAGCACATCCATAACGGAATGCTCCGGCGGATAAACCAGGGCGTCCACGAAAGGAGACCCCTTCAGCTCGGCGAACGCCGTCCGCTTCGGATCGATGAGGACCAGGCGCAGTGTCTCAGGCGTGTTGGACAACGTCAGCCCGGCGATCGCCGAACGCAGCCACTCGCTCTTGCCGCTGCCGGCCGTGCCCGCTACCAGCAAGTGCGGGTTATTCGAGGAAGCCAGATCGACAAACTGCAGCCTGCCATTCAGATCCACGCCAAGAGGCGTCCGGGAGCAACCGCGGCCATCGGGCTTGGGAAGCTGGTCGAGAATGGAACCGAACGTGACGGTCTGAGGGTCGGGCCTCGCAATGTCGATCGCCATGCGGCCATGGGCGTTTTGAATCATGGGATGGGTGCCGAGATTCAATTGCATGCCTAAGTCTTCGGCTCTGTCCCGGATTTGTTTCATTCTGGTCTGGCGGCCGGGAATGACGAAATAGCGCAAGAACGAAGGTCCGGCAGTCATTTCGCCCTTCCATTCGACCGGGACGCCGTATTCCTGCAGCGCGCGCACCAACTTCTTGCCGAGAGCCATGTGCGCCTCGCTCACGCCGGAGGCCGGCGCGGATCCTCCCGGCAGCACGTTGGCCATCCGCCCGATCAAAGTCCGAAGAGCGGATTGAACTTCCGATAGTTCGGCGCTGCGGTAGAACCGTTCTCTTATTTCCGGTCCAAAGGAGATCACCGCCAAAGCGCCGTCGCCGGGGTGGAGGCCGCTGGCGGAAAGAGCGCAATAATACAGGCACGCCTGGGCCAGGTCGGCTTCGGGCCGCGGCCTGCCGAGCTTGTATTCGAGAACGCACCACCGCCCGGATTGCGGATTTCTAAAAAGCGCGTCGGCCGCGCCGAAGACCATTACCGGAGCCGTCCAGTGCGGCTCCTTCACTTCCCATTGCAATTCCATTTCCGGCTGGCAGAGATGTTCGGCTCCCATCCAGGCGCGTTGCCGATGGTCGTAACGAATGGTCTCGCACTTTTCGGCGGAGGTGAGAAGCCGGCAGAGCCACTCGCAGACCGCTCGCACCGCTTCCCACAGGTGCATCGCCTCCGCTCCGTTCTCGCGCAGAGCCGCCTGCATTTCAGTCACCCGCGGCCCCAGCAGCTTATCGTACGCGTGCCGCGCCAGCCGGGGCGAGTCCGCCAGTTCGCCCGGTTCCAGGGCCGCCTGCCAGCCGTGGGGACCCATCAAACCAGCCAGCACCTCATGAAAGAGCGTGCCGGTGAGGGCGTTTGCCTGCGAGCCCGAGGCGGCATAATCGCTGGCGGTTCGGAGCAGTTCGCGGCGAATCTCGGAAATGGAGAGTTGAGCCAGGAACAGATCCTCTCTATGGAGCCTCTGCGATGGCGACGGGTTGAAAAAGCGCCGGCACGCTGCCACCAAGAATGCCAAACTGCCCCGGATCACGATGTGCACACTCTTCGATCTCCCCAGGCGCCACCTCCAGAATGCGAGCAGCCTCTTCCAGTGTGACCATCTTCCTCTCGGCGAGCAAGGCTGCCAGCCTGGGCGTTGGATCGCTGTCGTCGCCAGGGGCTCCGATGGCGGAAACCAACCCATCGAGCGCCGCTGGCCGGTGGCTGGCGATCCACTGCTCCACCGCACCGGACGACACCGGTTCTCCGTCATGCGCCAGATCGCCGCTCTCGGCGTCCGAGAGCAGCCGGCGGAGCGCTGCCAGTGCGGCCACCGCCTCCTGCGAAACGGTGGTCAGGCGCCCGGCTCGCTCCCGGAGACTGGCGATGTGCAGGTGGCAGGCTTTGGCGGTAGGGGGAATCGGCGGCGTCCGCGCGTCCCGCAGCAGGAGCAACGATTGGTTCGCAGCCGGCTTCCAGGCTTCGGAGATCTTCTTCAGGTGGTTGGCCAGGGAGCGGTTATTGGCCTCGTTGCATATCGCGATGGCAACCCGGCCGCCGTCGATGGTGAAGTCCAGCGGCTTGCCCGGAACCGAACACGCGAGGCGGGCGGAGCGGGCCAGTAAAGGTATCCCATTGCGCAGAACCGCTTCGGTTTCCACGGGCTCCTTCGTGGTGAAGCGCTCCTCAAACATCCGCTGAAGCGCGGCTTCGAGATGTTCTTTCGCCGGTTCCGGGCCGGACTGCAACCGGTCGAACAGGTCCTTGCAGCGCGCAATGATTTTTCGCGCCGGCGCCGCATTGTCCACGAAGACGTCTCTCACCTGCGATTCCTGGAGCGGCCAGCAGCCACCGTGTGCGGCGCGCATGCCGGCCAGCCCCGGCACGGTATCGAGGCGCGCGCCGATCAGCAGCCGGGCCTGGTCCCAGGAGAGTGGACGGATGGTAGCGCGGCGGCCGAGCACTCTGGATTTCGCGGCTTCGTCCAGAATCTGCTCCATGAGATTGACGAAGCTGCTCTGCTCGCAGGAAATCACGGCTGCATTGCCGGTTTCATCCACCAGGCAGGAAACCGCCCGGCCGAATGCGTGTGGGCCCTCCCGGTCGCCGGGCGAACTCATCACCGCTTCAATCTGATCCATACAGAAAACCACCACGCCGGGGCGGATCAGCTCGCAAATCGCTTTCACTACATGGCGGGAGGTGGCTTCCGGATCGTCGTCCGGCCCCGGAGCGGATAGGCCCAGGGAATGCAGAACCTCGTCCGGAAGTCCCTCGCCGCGCAGCCAGGCGGCGGAATCGCGGACGTGCCTGCCGGCAAGAAGGTTTTCCAGGACAATGCTCAAATCGCGATGCGCCAGCATTTCCAAGCCGCTTCTTCGTACCGCGAGCAGCCGGTCCATGGTGCGAACGCCATCGACGCCGGCACGCAGCAGGGCCAGCGCCAGACAGCGGCGCAAGTGCCTCCAAATGCCCGCCGGGGACGTTTCCATCCGAACGAAAACGAAGAGCCTTCCGGGCTGCGGATCGAGCCATCGGCGCACCCTTCCGATGAGGTGGGTCTTGCCAGTGCCGGTATCCCCAAAGACCGTCAGGGCGGCCGAGAAGCCCCCGCCCGCTACATCCTCAACCAGCCGCCGGCAAGCTTCAAAGGCTTCCGCATTGATCTCGGCGATGTCCACCTGGTGGTCTTCCATGGGCTGCCCGAACAATGGCCCGAAGGGATTGGGATAGCCCCATTCAGCGGATGGCAATGGCGACGTAGTAGGTTCCATCTTGGCCGTCGATCAAAAGATCCTTGTCTTCCCGGGAAACGTTGTATGGATCGGCATGCTGGCTCAGGAACACTTGTTGTTTCCTGCGTAACTCCAGGGCGGCGGCATCGAATTCCTGTTTCGGCAGGTTGGGGAGATGGTTTCGCAAGCGCAATGTCGAGACCGGCACTCCCCGCACCGGTTCGAGCGACCGGACGGCTTCCAGGATGAGCGCGGCGGCATCTACCTGTACACTCCCCAGTTTCTCACGGGGCGAGGAGTTCCCGGTGGAAAAGGCCGCCGGATCGAATCCGGCCGAACGAATCTTGCGCTCCACAAAAGCGCGCGCGGCCTTAAAATAGGCCTCGGGATCGCCGGCCCGCACCCACAGTTTGGCGCTACTGGAGAAGGCGGGGACGCCCTGCAATTGTTTTTCGGCGACTAATGCCGATACCGCGAGTTCCCAACGTTTCGCCGGAACGCCCTTCAGATTTCCGGCCGCCGCCGCGATCAGGTGCGATTTCGAAAGCGCCTGAGTGGTGGCAGCCGCCAGGACGGCTTCCCGCGTCATCTGTTCCGGAGAAACGTGCCAGAAGTATTGCGACCGCCGGTAATCGGGCCAGCGATACACCTGGGTCCCGCCGACGGCCAAGTCCAGCGCGGCGCGGAGAGGTTCGCCTTTGGCTTTCACAAGCTTCTCAAGAGCCTTGAAGGTAACCGGCTTCTTCGCATCGCGCACGGCTGCCAGAATGCGCTCGCGGAGATCGCCCGGGGGAATTGCAGTCATGGTACAAGTTTACGTGAATGTCTCCGGAACAGGCACGCTGGATAGACGTAATCTTCACCCGATTCATCGATCACGCGAATGAGATCGTTGCCTTCCGCGTCGGGGTCTTCCAATACCGCATACAACTTCCTGACTTCAAGCGAGGCGGCGAAACCCGCATTCCGCCTGCAAATGGCAAATCTTTGTGTCTTTATGCAATCAGACCGCATGACTGGTTTCTGTCGCGAAAGGCCGGCTCGTAACGGCAAGACCGCTCCCTTGCGGGGTGCCCTTTGGGCCCGGCTCAGTAACAAATCCCGTGGAATCGTCGCAGCGTTTTCCGAGCCGCGACCGCAAGGGAGCGGTTTCTTGAGTTTCGCGGCAGAAACCAGCTACTGTACGAAGGGTTTGATCTTGAATTCTTTCCCGCCTATACCCGAAGCTTCGTACCAGTGAAGCTCCGCTTTCCGTATCGTACCATTCGGCAGCTTCACGTCGGCGAAGCCCTTTTGCTTGCGCCACCGTCCTTTGCCGTAATTCTAACACCCGCAGTCCTGGGGCGGCTCCTTACGCCGTCTTATCCTTGGCATAGCACAAGGGACCAATGGCGCACTCGCCGCACTTCGGATTGCGCGCCACGCACAGAGCGCGTCCGTGCAGAATCACGCGGTGCGCGAAGACAATCCACTGGTCCAGCGGGACAATCTTGATCAGGTCCTGTTCGATCTTTACCGGATCGGTCTCTTTGGTAAAGTCCAGGCGCGCCGAGATGCGCTGCACGTGGGTATCCACCACCACGCCGGTCGCGATATTGTACGCCGTACCCAGCACCACGTTGGCCGTCTTGCGCGCGGCGCCCGGAATGGTCAGCAGTTGCTCCATGGTCCGCGGCACCTGGCCGCCGAATTCGGACACTACTTTCTTCGCCGCGCCGGTAATGGACTTCGCCTTGTTATTGAAGAAGCCGGTGGAGCGGATATCCTGGGCCAGCACTTCCGGCGCGACGGCCGCGAAATCCATCGGGGTCGGATATTTGGCGAACAGGCCGGGAGTGACTTCGTTGACCCGCTTATCGGTGCATTGCGCCGAAAGAATGGTGGCCACCAGCAACTCCCACGGATTGGTGTGGTGCAGGGCGCAGACGGCGTCGGGATACATCTTCGCCAGAATCGCCAGAATCTCCGCCACGCGTTGTTTGCGTTCGGCTGCGGTCTTGGGCCGTTTCACGTAAGCTCGTAGTTGGACATGCGTGCGCGTCTTCTCTTGCCGGCTGCCGCTTTGACGGCTTTCGGCGGTTCGCTCGTTGCGGGCTTTCACCTTGACGATTATGCCATTTTCTCGGATCCCCTCCCACGGGCCCTCGGCTGGCCGCATCCCCTCACGCATCTCATCGACTGGCTGAACTATCGGGTGGCAGGGCAGGAACCGCTGGGATATCACGCCGTCAACCTGCTGCTGCATCTCGGCGCCGTGCTGTTGGCCTACGAATGCCTGCGGCGGCTGTTGCCGGCCACTGCGGCGGTGATCGCGGCGGCCATCTTCGCGGTCCATCCCTTACAGACGGAAGCGGTGGACTATGTGGCGGCGCGCGGGGTGACGATCGCGGCGGTGCTGTGCTTCGCGGCGCTGCTGGCGTGGATCGAGGGACAGCCGTGGGTGGCGGTGGCGGCCTTCGGGGCGGCGCTGCTGGCGGACGAACGCTGCGCACTGTTTCCGCTGGTGTTGCTGATGGTACGGCCAGCGGAACATGGTCCCAATGCTTCCGGGCAAGGGAGCGCAGGCGGCACCGCCTGCGCCACCCAGGCAGATTCTGTGTTTCCAGTGGTGGGGCAGCCGGTGCCGCCTGCCAGCTTGCTCCTACCGGTGGCGCTCAGCTTGGCCTTGGCTACCGCCGTGCTCCTGCGCGTTCACATGGAGAACTACGCCTTCGCCCTCGTGGGTCTGCGATTCCTGCGCCTTTTCGTGGTCCCGTGGGGATTCACCATCGCGCCCGATATTCACGAGCCTCTGTGGCTGGCCATCGCGGCGGTCGTCGCCGTTGTTGCTGTCGCGGTGTGGCGGCGGCGCCAGCTCAGCGTCCATTCCGAGTGGACCTGGCTGCTCGCCGGCCTGCTGCTCCTCATCCCCGGTTTCTCCGCCAACCCGGCAACCGATCCGCGTGCGTATCTGCCCCTCTTCGCTTTCGCCGCCGCGGCAGGTCTCCTGCTGGCGCGCATTCCGGCGCGTTCGTTGGCCATCGGAGTGGTAGTAGTGCTGGCCGCCATCAGCGTGAGCCGTACCTACGTCTGGATGTCGGAAGAGCGACTCTGGCGCGAGGCAGTGCGGCGGGCGCCCGGCCAGGCGGAGCCCAAGATTCAACTGGCGAAGCAGGTGCGGGCAGCGGAGGCGCTCGAACTGTTGAACCGCGCCCGGGAGCAGGCTCCCTACAATCCCGAAATCCCCGCCGAAATCGGCAAGGTGCTGCTGGACGAACAGCAATACGACGGCGCCGTGGACGAACTCAGCCGCGCCGTCGCCATGAATCCCAGGAATGCGCTGGCCTTCAACAATCGCGGCGTGGCGCTGACCGCCCTGGGGCAGACCCCCGCCGCGGCCATGGATTTCGAGCACGCCCTGCGCCTCGACCCGCATCTGGCCGAGGCGCAGGAGAACCTCAAGCGGCTGGGGGTGCGGTAATCTGAACGTCCACCGTGACGTTCTGCCAGTCGGGCATCTCCATCAGCTTCAGCTTGGTGGTGAGAGGCATGGTCAATTCCTGCGAATGTTGCGCGGCCAGGCTGGTCTGGAACGTAAAGGTCCCCACGGCATCTTCCTCGGATTTCTGTGTCCGGCCCCAGATGGTGACGTTGCCGCTCAGCCCCACCAGGTCGGAATCGGAGTGGTTGATCACGATGAAAGTCACTTCCACGCCTTTTGACGTCGGTCCAAAACGCAAGGCCGTTACTTCGATGTATTTCTGCACCGGGTTTTGCGTGGCGCCGGGCTTGGCTGCCGGGCTTTCCACCGTCGCCGCGGGCTTCGAGGAGTGCTGGGAAACGATAATCCAGTAGACTCCGCCGCCCACCACCCCGAAGCCAACGGCAAACAGCACAGCCATCAGCCACGTGGGCAGACGCGGACCGCCTCTCCGGGGTGGCGCATACGGCGGAGGCGGTGGCGGCTCCTGAAACATCGGCGATGTAGGCTGTTGCTCCCGGTACGCCGGGGTCGCCACTTCGGGTTGCGGCGCAGCGGCGGGCGGCGGAGCGGGCGCCGGCGGCTCCTGCGGGCCGGAAGCCCATAGTGGACGGCGAGGTCCCCGCGGCCCTGGCGGGGGAGCCGGAGCCAGCGGCTGCTGCGGTGGCGCGGCGCTACCCGGTGGCGGCGGCGCGGACCCTGCCGCCGCCTTCGCCGCGCAGTCGGGGCAGTCGTTATATGCCGGGGGAACTTCTCGCCCGCATTGCGGGCAGATCCACGTGAACATGCATTGCCTCTTTTTCTACTGTAGCGCTCGAATCCCTGCGAAAGAATACAATCGTCCCGCCGCTTCGCCATCCCGGCGGAACGAATGAAACTCCTCGGCCAGACACATGGTGCACAAATTCGACGCGTAAATGCGTCCCGGCGTTACGCCGGCTTCGAGCAACTGGCTCCGATTGGCGTCCGGCAGCGAGATGTGCGTTCTTCCCCGCTCACCGAACTCGGCCGCCACCTCCGCGCCTACCTCGTAGCAGCACTTGCCGATGCCCGGCCCGATGGCGGCGTGCAGGTCGCGCGGCTCGGCGCCGAACCGTTGCCGCATGGCCTCCACCGCGCGCGCCGCGATGCGCGCCACGGTGCCGCGCCATCCGGCATGAACGGCGGCCACGGCGCGATGCCGCTGGTCCACCAACAAAATGGGAATGCAGTCGGCGGTCTTGATGGCGATGGCCGAACCGGGCTGGTCTTCGAGCAGCGCGTCGCCCTCTCCCAGAACGCCGCAGCGGCCCTCCGCCGCAACGCAAATGGCGGAGTGGATCTGCTTCACGGTGGCGAGGTTGGCAAACCGGCCGGGGATGTCGCTCTGGCGCGTGCCGAAACCGTGGATGAGCCACGGAAGCGCGTCGAGCTCGGTCGACCGGTACACCTGGCGCGGATCCTTATAGAACACGGTTACGCCGGGTTCTGCACTTGCGCGATGCGAATCTGGTTTTTGAAATCTTCCAGCATGGATTCGTCCAGCCGCACTTCCGTGGGCCGTTTCACGAGCGTGGTCATCTGGTCGATCTTGTCCTGCAATTTCAGCAAACCGTAAAAGAGATTCTCGGGACGCGGCGGGCAGCCGGTAATGTACACATCCACGGGGACGATTTTGTCCACGCCCTGCAGCACCGCATAGGTGTTGAACGGTCCGCCGACACTGGAGCAGGCGCCCATGGAGATGCACCATTTCGGATCGGGCATCTGGTCCCAGATGCGCTTGAGGACCGGCGCCATTTTGAGCGTGACGGTGCCGGCCACGATCATGAGGTCCGACTGCCGCGGGCTGGGACGGAAGACTTCGGCGCCGAAGCGCGCGATATCGAAGCGCGACGTGCTGGCGGCGATCATTTCGATGGCGCAGCAGGCCAGGCCGAAGGTGAGAGGCCAGATGGAAGAGAGCCGCGCCCAGTTGAATACGTGATCCACCGACGTTGTCACGATATTTTGCTCGAACTGGTTCTGTATAAAGGATGCCACCGGACGATTCTCCTTGTGCTTAAGACGCATTCTATCAGCTAGTGCGGCTTCGCGGCACGCGGGCTGTTGGCTATTAGCTGTCAGCACATCCTCACGCCGGCGCGAACAGACCATCATTTGTGGTTAGCCCGGAGGTGGGGCAGGCGGTGCTCGCCTGCCCGCCCGTCCTCGCTGAACCGAGACTCGCTGCCTAAACAGGATAGAGGGCAGGCGAGCACCGCCTGCCCCACCCGGCTGCCGGCGGGCCCGGCATTTCTTTACAGCTTCACGCCCACCGGTCTAAGCTGTTTTGAGATGGCGATTTGGCTCAATGAATCCGACGTCCGCGCGGTACTGCCCATGGGCGACCTCATCGACTGCATGGTAACGGCCCTTACGGCCTTTTCCGCGGGGCAAGCGCGGCAACCGGTGCGCCAGGTAATCGAGGCCGGCGCGGGCGGGAACTTCTTCGCCGCTATGCCGGCGTGGCTCGAAGCCGGACCGGCGATGGGCGCCAAGCTCGTCACCGTATTCCATCGGAACGGCCGCCGCGGACTGCCCACCCACCAGGCGACCATCGTCCTGCTCGACGCGGAAACCGGCGCCCTGCTGGCGGTTGTGGACGGCCGATATATCACCGAAGCGCGTACCGCGGCGGTGTCGGCCGTGGCCCTGCGGCACCTGGCGCGCAAGGGTGCGCGCACGCTGGCGATCCTCGGCAGCGGAGTTCAGGCGGGCAGCCATCTGCGGGCCTTTTCGCTGGTATGGAAATTCGACGACGTGCGCTGCTGGAGCCCCACGGCGGACAACCTGCAAAAGTTCGCGGACGCGCACGCCGAAGTGCGGCCAGCCGAAAGTGCCGAGGCCGCGGTCCGGGGCGCCGACGTGGTATTGCTGGTCACCGCGTCGACCACTCCGGTGGTGTGGAATCAGTGGGTGGCGCCGGGCGCCTGCGTGATGTCGGTGGGCGCCTGCCGGCCGAATCAACGGGAGATGGATCCTCTGCTTGTGGCTCGCGGGAGGGTGACGGTGGATAGCCGCGCGGCAGCGCTGCAGGAAGCCGGCGACGTGGTGATGGCCATGGCGGAGGGCCACTTCGGCCCGGAACACGTTGCCGGCGAGTTGGGCGAGGTTCTGGCCGGGCGCATCGCCGGCCGCACCGCCGAAGACGAGGTCACCATCTTCAAACCTCTGGGCCAGGCCGTGGAAGATGTCGCCGCCGCCCAGTTGGTGTATGCCCGGGCGATGGCCATGGGCTGCGGAGTGGCGCTTGACTGACTGCGTGGTGGCAGGGGCGGGCGCCTGCTCCACCGTTTGAGACACAGGACTCTCAGAACTCCTGATGTCGTGGAATTTGCAGTGAGCCCGCGAGTGGGGGTGCGTAAACGGTTTCGGGAGGCACGTCTCTGAACGACCGCTCCCTCGCGGTCGCGGCTCTGTAAACACTTACAAACATTGAGACGCCATTCTGAGCCGCGCGCGCCAGCAAGCGGTTCT
>Ga0182030_10025504_pt1 | contig 10765 bp, 4 predicted proteins | sample 812S3MmetaG_FD_121299 | JGI IMG/M metagenome (GOLD analysis project Ga0182030, IMG submission 121299) | Permafrost microbial communities from Stordalen Mire, Sweden - 812S3M metaG (Illumina Assembly) | ecosystem: Environmental > Terrestrial > Soil > Wetlands > Permafrost | place: Sweden... | reverse complement strand
AGGTTTTTACAAAACCTTTGAACTCTACGCCGAACTCTTTGAAGGGAATTGAGTGCCTTTAGCCCAAATGTGTCTCAAAATAGGCAGTAATGTATTGAAACAGGACAAAATGCCGGCTTTTGCAAGCATGGATGGCAATGTTGTGCCTTGCCAGAAACAAGGCTCACCGCAAGATGCGAGAGCTGGAGGGATTGATGGCGTAGGAAAGGCGAATCAGGCCCGGAATTTCGTCAGTGTGCCGACAGAATTTATGCAGGCCAACCATCACAGCGAAGTTTTGAAGTCTATAAAACAACCCAACGTCACAAATCCGACAATAAACAGTGTGTAGAAAATCAGAAATATTCTGCAATAACGAGGACTCCAGATCCAAGAGAACACGATAGAAATAAGTCCAATAATAGCTAAAGGAGCCAACAGCGGCCATCCAAACATACAAGCAAGAACCACATAATTTACAAACTGCTCCTTGTGAGATATCAAGAATGCCGCGTAAAGACCCAGCCCCACGGTAAAAGGCAATGTGCATATAGTCGCAAATATGAAGGACATCTGTTTCATAAAAAATTCAGCAGCAGCTAACGCAAAATGCGCGAGCCGGAGGGATTGATGGCGTAGGACAGGCGAACCATTCCGGGAATTTCGTCTGTGTAAGGGGCATAAAGGTTAATCGAAATTTGCCCATACTCCTGCCCGTTTTTCAGCATGACGTAGAAATGCCTTTCACCGATCTCACCAGACTGACCGCCTTTAATTTGCTGCTGAAGTTGAAACATGGGCGCGTAACCGTCCGCTGGTGCCTGATACATGGCCGTGCCAAGCGGTTGTTCTAAAAGGCCGCCATTTACAGCGTCAATTTCACATGACCAGTCATATAACTGACCGCGTGTAACGTGTGCCGGATACTTAATCCAAACTTTCAGGTCGCCCGTGCTAGATTCGGCTATTGTGCCTTCTGTCAGGTTTATGAAATACATTCTGCCGTCGGGAACAATTTGGAATTTCTTTTCTCCGGTGATTAGTTGTTCATGGATGTTTGTGCTCCACATTTTGAAAATTATGGGGTTTTCAAAACTACCGCTAACTGCTCCGTAGCTTCGTTGTCCAGGTTCTAATTCATAACTATCTTTCTGGACGAATTTAATATCAAAACCTTCTCCAGTTTCTCCATGTATTTCAAACCGTCCAGCAGCATCAGAATTCCTTTCAAGCTGAATGTCCTTTGACCCAAGGACTGGCACCAGCGGATCTGGCATAGACAAGTGAACAATGACAACTTTGATATTCACCCCGGAAAGGGGGTTGCCATCTTGGTCAAGGAATTGTCCGTAAAAATCAACGGGGACATTTCGACTCTCAATGAATTGTTTCGTTATGTCTAACACTTTCGCTTTATTTGCCGCTGGCAATTCTACATTTGTCTCTGAAATTGCTGTTTGAAGTGGGACGGAAACAGCTTGAACAACAACAGGCATGTTCGTTGCCAAAGAATTTGTGGTCTGACCTGATTCCTGTGTCGTTTCAGGAACGGCTGGACGTTGGGCTGGCCGATGCCAAAACAGGATTGCTATTGCCAATGTCAATACAATCAAAGCAGGTATTAAAACTTTTAGTCTCATGTTATTTTAATTTCGCTTTTACAAGCACTTGATTCCAGAACTGCCAACGCTGTGCGTTATCGGAACGAAATTCGCCGCTGTGATAAATGTGTTCTCGATCAAAGTTATATGGTGAAATGTCCAGTTCAACTTGATTGTATACTGCTCCATTTTTGAATACCCCGCCCACATTCGGCTGCATACCGAGCGCAAAGCAGGGGGCTTGAATGAAATTGCCAAACAGTTCGTAGGTGTTGGCCGGGAAAGATAACGGAGTGATTCCGAAATTCTTGGAATACGCGCCCGTTCCGGCGTTGTAAGAATAGCCGGGGTTCAAATTATGTTTTTGAATTTGATACAACAGCCACGCGTTGGTTAGCGCCCAATCATTCAGATTGAAAAAGTTGACATAAGCTCCCGCGCCCACCGAGGCATTGAAAAGGCATGGTGCCCCGTTCGTCCAGTAGTGGGCATAACAATCGGGCGCGCCGTCATAGTATGAGCCGAGATTGTAAGCTGCCGTGCTTGGATCGTAGGCATGAGCCGCCACCGCGCCCTGCATGGCGATGTAAGTATTGACGACTTGGCTGTTTCCCGTCAACCGCAGTGCTTCCCCGGCAACCACATTGCCCAAACTGTGCGCCGCCAGATAAACCTTGCCGGGATATATCGCGTTCAAATCTTCTAGTTTGTTTAGCAGCCCTTGCGCTGAATTCCATGCCTGCAATTCGCTTGTGCCAAAATAAGCCGGATTTGCCGCCGTCGGCCAGTTAAACGCGCCGAACCGTCCTTGATACCCCTGCCAGTAGAGCCGTTTGAAGGCGGTTTGGGCATAGGTATCCTTTTCCCAAATCGCCATGTTGTAGCCATGCACCAACAGAATATAAGGCGTGTTGGTGGTGGCGGGGCCATATAGAAATGGCGCCTCTCCAGAAACGAGACCATTTTGAGAAAGGTAAGCCGTGGTTGCCGGTGGCTGGGCCGAGTCATCGCCCACCGTCCAGCGCTCATACATTTGCTTGATGTCCTGTATTTGAATCCAAACCGATGCCTGCCCCAAAACATTTCCGTTTCCGTCCTTAAAACTTAAGGTTAGCTTGCCACTGCCATTGGCCACGCCGCACCAGATGAAATGCGTGGTTGGCAGTTGATTCATCAAGGTATTCAACTGGATGCTGCCGCCCGGCCCCAAGCGCTGAACATAAGGCGAGGTCAAGATGTTGGTCTGCGCCGCAGCGGTGGTTTCATTGGTGAGATAGCCAATCCCGCCATCGGCGTCGGCAGCCGTGAACAAATCAATCATCGGATTATTTGGATTTGGATTGCCCACATCGCCCCAGCTCAACGTCACTGAACCGCCAATCGGCAGTGCCGCCAGCAAATTTGAGGTCACGCCGCTAATCCAAAGCCGCGTGAAATCTTCCAGATCGCGGGTGCAGGGAATCATGCGATCCCCGTAGCCATCCGAGAAATTGCAATCTGGTTGTGCCGCACTTTGCTGGTCGTCTTGTTCAGCGGTAAAAAATGGGAAATCATTATCCCAGCGGTCAAAGTTATTATTGCACCAGAAAACACAGGGCTTGCCGGGCGAGGTTTGATCTTGCCCGAAGTAGGACAAATCCATTGTGCCGTCATGGTTGGCGTCCACGTTCAGCGAAACCACGCTCACGGTGCAGGTGCCCTGCCTGCCGGTGTCAATGTCCGGCATGGTGATCAACTGCGCCTGTCCCGCCTGTGTCGGGAAAAATTCGCCGTAAGGCGACACAATGCCAGCGCTGTTGGTCGTCACCGCGCCATTGGTGTTCAGCAGAAATGCGTTCGTTACAAAATACTGGCCGAGATAGGCGTATTTATTGTTTGCCCCATTAAGAATTGCCTGTTTGGCCCAGCCACCAATAACGGTGGTGCTGCCAACGGCGGCGATGAGCAGAGGCGTCTGGTTTGTGGCGGCAAAACCATTCAGCGCTGGAATTGGAATAGATTGAAAACTTGGCTCTGAACCATTGATGATCAAATTGGGGCCGGTGTTTTGAACCGGAGCAAAATAATAACCCACCGTACTCAAAGACGGCGCTTGAAACTGGCTGTAATAGGTTGCCAGAATTTGACCGGCCAAAATGTTGGCGGAGGCTCCGGGTGCGAGATCAAAAGTCGGGATGTAAATGGGAAGGCCGGTCGCCGGGTCAATTGGTATGCCCCACGAGGGGCCGATGTTCAAATCCGTTTCGATATTCAAACCGAACAGGTTGTGGGCGCTGCTGTTCAGCGTCACGACTGTGCCGCCGGAAGAAAGATATAATCCCAAGTCGGCCATGTTTTCCGGGTCTTGTCGAATCCAATAGGGATCGGCCAGTCCCAAAACAGCCGGCGCGGGCACGGTGGCAAAGTTGGTCTGCCAGAGAAAACCGGACGGCCCGGTATAATTGGTATCGTAAAGAAATTGATGAAACTGATAATTCAAGTCGAATGGCCAGAGATTGTTCATTTGCACATAGGACACAGCACCGAGAGTCTCATCATAATCATAGGCTGGGTGAAAGATGCTGCTTTCAACATAGTTGGTGTCGGCAGGACTGATAAAAGGGTAGGGATAAAGATTGCCTGAAACGCCTACCGGCTGGCTTAACGTCGCGCCACGAAGTTGAAATATCAGATTTTGTTTCAGATGTTCCCGCGCATCCACAAAACACGGCGCATCGGAATAAAGAAATCCCGCTTGAGAGGCGTTCCCCGCCTCATTGTTTGCCCCGACACCTTGAACCAACAGGAGCGCGCCCAGATTATTGGTCGCCTCGGCATCCGTAAGCACATAGCAGTTGTTGGTGATGCTGTTGGTGGAAATATCTTCGCTCGCGTAAGTGCCATAATCATAGTAATAGTCGAAACCATCCCAATCCAGCCGCACGGTTTGAACACCGGCGGGAATGGCTGAAAATACGAGTTGCCAGCGTCCGGTTGCATTGCGAACCAGGGTAGCGTTCACGGAGACATTGTAAATTGGCGTGGGTGGGGTTGGCGGCGGCGGCGCAGAAGTATAAACATACGAGAAAGTCGTCTGCGAAGATTTACCACCAGAATAAACCGCCGCCAGTTCGTAATAGTCATTCAAATCATTGTCGCTTTGAACTGCTCCTGCATCCAAAAAAGAAGTCGTGCCGGAATTCGGCGTGGCAATCGTGGAGTAGGAATAGTCGCCGGTATCTGGATTATAAACACCTCGGACAACACTGTAATTTGCCACGGTTCCCTGAGCGGTGTTCCATGAAAGCAGAATATCGGTTCCATTGGTGCTTACCACCGCCACAAAATTGTTTGGCGCGGGCGGGGTTTCAAATGAATTAGGATTCAAACCGTTTTGATATTTATGCCAGATCGTGAAACCATCACCTGACGGACTTGCGGCGTAGGGGTTGATGCCGACATAACCAAAATATAAAAGCTGCCACCAATCAGGAATCCCGATGTTATCGCTGTCAATGTCTGACCGCGCGCGCAGGAACAAGGTCGGCTGATTTGTTGCCACCACGCTCGCTGGCGTCCAGTTCGTCAGTTCCGAGCCATACACGGAACCGAGGGAAACCCAACCCGTCTGCATCAGCCCGGTCAGCGTGGGGGCGGCAAGAATTTCATATTGCACGTCGGCAATCGTGTTACTCAAAAGCAATCCTGCCGTGCCGTTCGCCAGATTGGTTATCGCCAGCCAAAGATTGGTGCTGGCAACCAGATTGAGCGGCGTGTAGCTCGACATGGCTTCGCCGCTGACAGGCGACAAACTATTCATCGCCATGGTCTGCATCCCGCCGGTGACCGTCAGTTTTTTTGCCGTGGGCGGATTGTATGACACGGTGGCGTCATCGAGCAGATAGAAGTCGTCACCTAACGGCCAAATTGGCGTGCCCTTGATATTTTCCGGCAGCGGGGGCCATTCGTTGGCCGTGCCGGGCAGATGTTGGGTGGAGTAAAAATTGCCGGCCACCGGCGCGGCGGAGGCCGGCAGCGGGGTCGTCATTTCGATGGCCTTCACTTCGACTTCCAAATCCGACATGGCGCTGACATCGGTGGTGGCAGTCACGGAAACCGCCCCGCTTGGGGTCAAGGTTGCGGTTTCCTGCGCGTGGAGCAGACTGATCAAGGCGACAACCCCGCCGAGGACGAACAACCCGTTAAAGATATTTCTGACTGGCTTCATGGATTCCTTTTTTCGCGGCACTCGGAAACGGAAAGGCGCGGACTCAACGCACCCTGGCTGCAGGCACCGCGAAGCGCCCTCCCCAAGAGTAACGCCAAGCCGCGCCCGATGGGCGCGCGGCTTGACACAGTCTTGGGGCAGGTGAGAAATTCGCGGTTTTGCAGCCAGCCCGTAGCCAAAGCTACGCAAATTGGTTTGTGTTTAAGATTGTTACATTTTTATTTGAAATTTTCCACCTGACGGTTTTGGTTCTACGCCCTTTGCCGAAAATTAACAAGAATTATTTTGGGCGGGGCCAACCGCATTGAATCCCTTTTCAGGATTGCAGCGGTAAAAACTTCTGCAAATATTTGGTTTCGTTGCCGGCACGATCTGGTAAAAATGTCGGCACGAAAAAACACCGTTTCTCACGAGTGCCCAGGTTGTGTTGATTCGCCAGCGAAGCGGGATTATGACGCTCATCACCATTTTTATCGTGCTGATTTTTCTGCACAGCCTGGTTTCCGGCAGGCTGGAGCGGAGCATTTTCACCCCGCCGATTTTGTTCACGGCGGCGGGAATGTTAACCTTGTTCCTGCTGCCCGAATTGCGCGACCGGAAGGCGAACATCGAGATTTTTCTCCGGGTCGCGGAAGTGGGGCTGACGCTGTTGCTGTTCACCGATGCCAGCCGCACCGACTTGAAAGTGTTGAAGCATATCCGCAACCTGCCCGCCCGGCTGTTGAGCGTCGGCATGCTGTTGACCCTGCTGTTGGGTGCGCTGGGTGCGCTGGTGATTTTTCGGCAACTCACACTTTGGGAAGCCGGCATTCTGGCGGCTATTCTGGCTCCGACTGATGCCGGGCTGGGACAGATCATCGTCAACAGCCCGCGCGTGCCGATGAAAATCCGTCAGGCGCTCAACGTGGAGGCCGGCTTGAACGACGGACTATCGGTTCCGTTCCTGTTGTTCTTCATGGCGCTGGCTGCGCCAAGTGCGGATGGTCACAGTGCGAACCTGTTTCGTTTCATCATCGAACAACTCGGTTATGGCGCAGTAATCGGCACCGGCATTGGTCTGGTTGGCGGCTGGCTGCTGGGCTGGGTGGGCCGCAAAAATTGGATGGCCGAATCGTCCCAGCAGCTCGGCGTAGTGGCGTTGCCGTTGTTCTGCATGGTCGCATCGGAGGCGGCGGACGCGAGCATGTTCATCGCCGCGTTCGTCGCCGGACTGGCGGTGCAGGCGGGATTCAAGGAAGCCGGCAAGCACAGCGTCGAGTTTACCGAGGAATGGGGGCAGTTGTTCAACCTGTCCGTGTTTTTTCTCTTCGGCCTGCTCGTGGCGCGCGACTGGCAGCAGTTTAATTGGTCGCATCTGTGTTATGCGGTCATCAGTCTGACCGTGGTGCGGATGCTGCCGGTGGCGATCGCGCTCGCCGGCACGCGACTGAACCGGGCCACGGTATTGTTTATGGGCTGGTTCGGGCCGCGCGGACTGGCGTCCATCGTGCTCGGCCTGGTTTATCTGGAGCAGGGAACGCATCAGGCGGGCGAGTCCACCATCCGGCTGGCGGTGATGATGACGGTGTTGTTAAGCATTTTCGCCCACGGCTTCAGCGCGTTGCCGGGCATCAACCTTTACGCGGCGAAGGTGGCAACGCTGGACGCTGTCGCGCCGGAGCGGCAGGATTAAATCCGAAGCGCGGCAAGGATAATTCTTGCTGAAAAATCAGTTCCAAAACAAGATGAGTGCCTATGGCAAGATACCTGACCTTCAAGATGGCGCTGCCGGTTTTGTCGCTATTCTTGTTGATTCCATTTTCCGGCTGCAAAAAAAGTGAAGCGCCGTCAGCCCCGCCGCCGCAAGTCCAGGTCATCGCCGTCGAGCAGCGGGATGTGCCCGTTTATGGCGAGGTGGTTGGCACCGTCCAGGCGGACGTGAACGCGACAATTTCCGCGCAAGTCAGCGGCTATTTGTTAAGCCGGGATTACACGGAAGGCATGCCGGTGACCAACGGACAGGTGCTGTTTCAGATTGACTCCCGCACTTACAAGGCGGCGTTGGACCAGGCCGAGGCCAAGGTCGCGAAGACCAAAATGGACGTGGAGCGCTACACGCCACTGGCCCAGACCCAGGCCATCAGCCAGCAGGAATTGGATGACGCCATCCAGTCCAATGCGGCGGCGGTGGCGGGGGCCGAGGAGGCCAGGCTCAATTATGAATTCTGCACCATCCGTTCGCCGGTGGATGGCGTGGCGGGGCTGGCGCAGGCGCAGGTTGGCAACCTCCTTGGCCCCGGCACCGGTTCGCTGACCACCGTGGAAGCCGTGGATCCGATCCGGGTTTATTTTTCCGTGGCCCAACAGTTGATGACGCAGCTTATGGAGGAGCGCATGGCGGAGGACCGGCAGACCAACACCACCAACGGCGCGCCGTTGGAATTGACACTCGCCACCGGAACGGTTTATCCGCACCCCGGCCAGATTCGTTTCCGGGACAACCAGGTGGATGTCAAAACGGGCACCATTCGTTTGGTTGGCGAGTTTGAAAATCCCGACCGGCTGCTGGTGCCCGGCATGTTTGTCCGTGTGCGGGCGCGAATTGGCATCAACAAAAACGCGCTGCTGGTGCCGCAACGGGCGGTGGCGGAGTTGCAGGGCCGCACGCTGATCGCCGTCGTCGGTGCCAACCACAAAGTCGGCATCCGGCCCGTCACCACCGGCGAGACCGTCGGCGAAATGTGGGTCGTCAGCGGGCCGTTGCAGCCCGGTGACCAGGTGGTGGCCGAGGGCATTCAAAAAGTGCGCGACGGCTTGACCGTAAGTCCGGTGCCGTTTGACCCGGCGGCGACGCAAAAGCCGGCGGCCGGCGGCGGGGACGGGAAGTGATTTCGCCCGCGTTAATTTTTTGAAATTTTAATTCTCCGTCATGGCAAAATTTTTCATCAACCGGCCCATCGTCGCGATGGTCATCTCCATCCTGATGGTGCTGGTCGGCATCGTCGCGATGCTCAGCCTGCCCATCGCGCAGTTTCCCAACATTGCCGACCCGCAGATCCAGGTGAACGCCACCTATCCCGGCGCGGACGCCATCACCGTCCAGCAGTCCGTCGCCGTGCCCATTGAGCAGCAGATGTCCGGCGTGGACAACATGGAATACATGTATTCGCTCAACGCGAACAACGGTTCCATGAAGCTGACGGTGGACTTCAACGTCAAGACCGACCCGAACACCGACCAGATTCTCACGCAGATGCGGCAGAACCAGGCCAACTCGCAGTTGCCCAGCGCCGTCAACAACCAGGGCGTCACCGTCCAGAAGTCCACCGCCGCACCGCTCATCATGTTCGCGCTCTACTCGCCGAACAAAACCTACGACAACATTTTCCTGGCGAATTATTCCTACATCAACATCAACGACCAGATGACGCGCGTGCCGGGCATCGCGAGCGTCTCGGTTTTCGGTGCCGGCCAATATGCCATCCGCCTCTGGGTGCGGCCGGATCGCCTGGCGCAGATGGGCATCACCGTGCCGGAGATCATCAATGCGGTGCAGGCGCAGAACAACGTCAATCCCGCCGGCAAAATCGGCGGTCAACCGGTGCCCCAAGGACAGGAATTCACTTATGCCGTGCGCGCGCCGGGACGTTTGGAAACCGCCGAGCAGTTTGAAAACATCATCCTCCGCGCCGCGCCCGGCGGTTCGGTGGTTCGCGTGAAGGACGTCGCCCGCGTCGAACTTGGCGCGCAAAACTACGACATGCTGGCGCGACTCAACGGCGGGCCGACCGCGTTGGTCGCCCTTTACCAGTTGCCCGGTTCCAACGCTGTGGACGCGGCGAACAAGGCCAAGGCGCTGATGGAAAAATTGAAGCAGAGTTTCCCGCCGGACATGGAATATGTCGTCGCCCTCGACACCACCAAGGCGGTGACCGAAGGCATGGTGGAAATCGAGCATACATTGTTTGAGGCGATTGTGCTGGTTATCATCGTGGTGTTCCTGTTTCTGCAAGGCTGGCGCGCGACGCTAATTCCGCTGCTGGCCGTGCCGGTGTCGCTGGTTGGCACGTTCGCGCTGTTCCCGCTGTTCGGGTTTTCCATCAACACGCTGTCGCTGTTCGGCCTCGTGCTGGCCATCGGGTTGGTCGTGGACGACGCCATTGTCGTTGTTGAAATCGTGGAGCATCACATTGAAAAAGGTTTGTCGCCCAAAGCGGCGGCGTTGAAAGGCATGCAGGAGGTGAGCGGACCGGTCATCGCCATCGCGATTATTCTGGCGGCGGTGTTCGTGCCGACGGCGTTTATTCCTGGCATCACGGGGCGGTTGTATCAGCAGTTCGCGGTGACCATCGCGGTGTCGGTCATCATCTCGGCGTTCAACGCGCTGACGCTGTCGCCGGCGCTGTCGGCGCTGCTGCTGCGGCCCAAGAAAAAGAGCACCGGACTGCTGCAACGGTTTTTCGACTGGTTCAACAAATGGTTTGGCCGCGCCACCGATGGCTACGTCGGCGTCTGCCGTTTTCTGATTCACAAGAGTGTGATTGCGCTTTTGGTGCTGGCCGGCGCGGTGGTGCTGACGGGGATGTTTGGCAAAAAAATCCCGACGAGCTTCCTGCCGGACGAGGATCAGGGCTACTGTTTTGCCGGCGTCCAGCTTCCCGATGCCGCGTCGCTCCAGCGCAACGACGCGGTCGTGCGGCAGGCCGAGGAAATTCTCAAGCACACCCCCGGCATCAAGTATTACTCATCGGTTGTGGGCTACAGCATGTTGAGCGGGGTCAACAACACTTACAGCAGCTTCTTCTTCATCTCGTTCAAAGAATGGAAGGAGCGCAAGGCGCCCGAGGAACAATACCAGGCCATCATGGCGCATTTGAACCGCGAGCTGGGCAAGCTTCCGGGCGCGGTCGGTTTTGCCTTTGCGCCGCCGGCGATTCCCGGCGTGGGCACGTCGGGCGGCGTGACGTTCGTGCTCGAAGACCGCTCCGGCAAGGGCTTT
>Ga0182030_10025502_pt1 | contig 10765 bp, 11 predicted proteins | sample 812S3MmetaG_FD_121299 | JGI IMG/M metagenome (GOLD analysis project Ga0182030, IMG submission 121299) | Permafrost microbial communities from Stordalen Mire, Sweden - 812S3M metaG (Illumina Assembly) | ecosystem: Environmental > Terrestrial > Soil > Wetlands > Permafrost | place: Sweden... | reverse complement strand
CGGTGCTAAGTAGCGTTCCCCATAATGCGTACTACGACGCCGTCGCATTGCGAACCTACGTCTTATCTCAGGAACGCGAAAACAACCGGTGATCATCTGTCGCATTATACCAACGGTCATTAGGATTGACCGACGTGTGCCCAATCTCGCATCCCGATTGAAGTGATGGTGTCGGGTTGCGCAACGAGCTTTTGCCACGCCTCGCAGGCCGCTTCGATGATGGCATCGTAGGTCTCGAACACGCGGTTTGAGAGCCAGTTGGCCCGCATGTATTGCCAGATGTTCTCGACCGGGTTGAGTTCGGGGGCGCGGGACGGCAGCAAGATTGGCGTGATCTTGTTCGGCATGTCGAGGCCAGCCGTCGTGTGCCATCCAGCACGGTCCATTAGCAGAACGGCGTGCGCGCCCTCGGCGACGTGGCGGGATATCTCGTTGAGGTGGAGGAGTTGCATGGCTTCGGTATCGGCTTGCAGCAGCGCGAGCGCGGCGCCTGTGCCGCGCGCCGGACAGATGGCGCCGAACAGATAGGCATTTTCGTAGCGCTGGTCGGCCGGCTGTCGAGGTCGCGACCCACGCCGGGCCCATCGCATCTGCCGGCCAAAGGCGCCATCGCGTGGCTCGACTTCGGGATATTAGACAAGCAGTGCCTGACCGTCTGGGTTGTCGGCATCGACATGGCCCAGGCCGCCCGTATCTTCGACGAGCGCTGCGGTTAGTTCATCTTTGAGTGGACCGGCGATATAGCCGCGGCAGGCGTCGCGAATGGCATCGAACCTGCGCTGGCGCTGTTTATTTGAGAGTGCCTGGAAATCTTTGACAGTTGCGTTCTGACCGAGATCTTCACGAAAGAGCGAGATGTCGATGTCCTTGGAGAAACGTTGGATGAGATCGTAAGCTTTCGACAACGACGTGCGCGCCTTTGAAGAGAAGAAGAGGTCGATTCTTCGGGAGGCGATGACAGAGCATGTTGAGCGCCTAGTCTAAAGCGGTTCCCGCCGGATTTGAATCGGCGGGATTCCCAAAGGGTTAAGGATGAGCGAATCTTCGTGCATTGATACTCCTTTGCGGGGGCGGGCGATGCCGAAGTCCTATTCTGGTGATCTGCGAGAACGTGTAATCGAAGCTGTTGAAGGCGGTGCGTCGCGGCGCGAGACGGCTGACCGTTTCGAGGTGAGCGTGAGTTCGGCGGTAAAGTGGCTGCAGCGCTGGCACGAAAGCAAGAGCGCTGCGCCGAAGCCGCGTGGAGGAAGCGTTTCTCCACTGGAAGAGTTTGCGGAGCAGATACTCGATCTGATTGCCCAACAGCCGGACCTGACTTTGGTAGAAACCGTCGTAGAGCTGCGCAAGCGACGGATTCGAACCAGCCGCAGCTCGCTCTGGCGTTTTTTCGATCGCCACGGAATCACCCTTAAAAAAGCCTGCAAGCTGCCGAACGGCAGCGAGCGGATGTGGCGCGCGCTCGCCGACGTTGGATCCGAGAGCAAGGTATGCTTGATTCCACCCGGTTGGTATTTATCGACGAGACTGCGGTCAGCACAAACTTGGCGCGGGTCAGAGGGCGTGCTCCGAGGGGCGACCGGGTGATCGGCACCGTTCCGCTTGGAGCATGGGAGACGATCACCTTTGTGGCTGCCTTGCGCCACAATAAAATGACCGCCCCAATGGTGCTCGAAGGTGCCATGACTGGAGAGATGTTCCTCGCCTATATCGAACAGTGCCTGGTTCCCACGCTCCGGCGCAACGACATCGCCGTGATGGATAACTGCCGCGTCCATATGGGGCCCGCCATTCGCGAGGCGATTGAGAAAGCCCACGCGACGCTGCGCTACCTGCCGAAATACTCGCCCGACCTCAATCCAATCGAACTGCCTTACAGCAAATTCAAGGCGTTCCTCCGTAAGGTCGCGGCGCGAACTGTTCGAGGCCTCACTCGAGCAATTCGCTCATTCGTCCCACAGCTCGGTCCGCGCGAATGGGCCAACTATTTCAGGCATGCAGGCTATGCTTCAATATGAGCGGAATCCGCTTTAGTCCATCATGCGAGCCAGCCTTGCGCGCTGCCAAGGCCATCGCAATGAGCGCCGCGCCACCGAAGATCATGTCGATGCCCACGAGAAGGCCGAACGCCCATATGAGTGTACCCGGAAAGCCAAAGATGATGATTCCGGCAAGGATCAGATCGATGATGCCGTTCACCATCATCCATTCCCATTTCTCCGTTAGCTCGCGGCGATGGGTGATGGCGAGGACAATGACCAAAACGCCATCGACAATAAAAAAGGTTGTCAGCACATAGGTTAAGGTGATCAGCCCTTGTAGCGGATTCCACAGCAACAGGCCGCCGGCAACCACCGCTACTAATGCGGAGAGTAGCGACCATCCAAAGCCCGGATCCTCCCGAGTTCTGAATGTGGCGAAAAGGCCTACGACACCAGCCACAAGAAGCAGCCATCCGAGGATGACGGTGGCAAAGAGCCCTGCAATGGGCGGAACAATAATCGCCGCCAATCCAAGGATGCTGACCGTTATTCCCTCCACCAAAAATAGGCGCCAATGGTTGCCCATTGGGCGGCCTCCGACGACTGGTGGCATGCGTTTAGCCAACGGTTTCATCACGGACACGGCTAAGGCTCCTAGGGTTAGATTCGCTATAAGCTTATGCGCAAGCGGTTACCCAGGTGGAGGCTCGGAAACTACTTAGAACCGCTTACCGGCTGTCATTCGATATTCGTTCAGGTCGGGAGTCCTAATCTAAGTCAGTGGAGCGAATTTCACGTCAACACATTGTAGCGGTTCACGGCTGCAGGGCTGCCAGGAATTTCATGAAGGAATTCCACAATGGGTACGAACAAATTATTGATGGCCGCCGCCGCTTAGAGATCGTCGCCGGAAGAGGACAAAACGGTAGCTACCCAATACGACCTTGCGGGCCAGCAGATTGCAGAGTCTACGACCACGGCGTTCGAGAGCGAGCCGGCACGATTGCGAGAAGTGAGCTTGATCAGGGCTGATAGTCCAGCTCTGTCAACTGAGTAGTTTCCGAGGCTGCACAAGCCCTCTAGCGGCGCCTATAGCTATTCCGCTGATCACGTAGCAACGTTCCTGTCGGGCGCGTTGGTCAGAGCAGTAAGAAGGAAGCAGATAAAATGAAAAAGTCAGCAATCGCTGGTCCCGTTGCCGCATGTCTATGCCTCGGTCTTGCGGCACCTGTATTCGCAGCCGAGCCTGTCGTCACGGGAACGGCGATCCATACATCTCCCGGTGACAAAGCGGTTACGCCGGCTGAAAAGCCCGCTGCGACCTGTTTGAGCGACCTGCGTGCATTCCATGACCAGATGCAGAAAGACGGTTACTGGCTGGGCGGGTCCGGCGATGCCTACGGTTATCCAGTTGGCGACGTGGGATTTGGCTATGGCTACGATATGGGTCCATATCCCTTGGCCAGCCAGACACGCTATCCAAATGTACGCCCGGGATATGAGGTGAGAACCCTCGTTGCCGCGGCAAACATTCTCGCCCGGCACGGCCAGCAGCAGCCCTGTGAGGATGTGCTCGCGACCACCAAGAATCTATACACCCTCTACGTGGCCGATCTGCACGGCAGTGGAGCGCCGAGGGTAGGGGAGCCGCGCTGGCGGCAGGAAGAGATCGCCGGCGCGCAACCCGTAACAAACAACAGCAATTCATTCCGCTCCGACCAGCTTCTCGGCACGGACGTGCGGACGCCCCAAAACGAGGCTCTCGGCAGTGTCGATGACCTCGTGATGAGCCCGCAAACGGGCAAGATCGCCTACCTGGTGATCGCCAGGGGCGGAATCTTCGGGATCGGAGAAAAATACATCCCGGTTCCCTGGGAGGACTTCAAGGTAACCCCGAAAGCAAATCTTCTTGTTCTCGACACAACCAAGAGCACCATGGACGCCGCTCCACAGGTGACCCACGACCAAACCATGACAACCGGACAGTTCAACCAGGAAAGTTCGAAAATTGATGCTTACTGGAAGAATCACCTCTCCGAGAAAAGCAGCAACTAATCCTAGTTTCTGTTCCATAAGTTGTGATTGAAGAGACGCGGAAACGCTGAAGGAGATGGACCATGTTGAGGAACTCATCGGAAATCATTGGATATACGATCGGCGCCATTGACGGCCAGCTTGGCAGAGTGACCGATTTCTTGTTTGACGACGAAACGTGGCTGGTTCGCTGGCTGGTGATCGATACCGGCTCCTGGCTCTCCGGCCGTAAAGTTCTGCTGCCGCCTTCCGTGCTAGGTCATTTCAGCCCAATCGGAGACCAGTTCTCGGTACGGCTGACCATGCAGCAAGTGAAAGACAGCCCAGGTATCGATACCGATCTACCGGTGTCGAGGCAGATGGAGACCAACACCTACGATTACTATGGCTGGAACCCCTATTGGAGCAGTGGTCTCTACATGGGCGGTTACAGCTGGGGAGCTGGCAATATGTCGCCGGTACCATATGGAGATTTCTTGCGTGGGGCGGAAGAGATAGCCGCTGAGGAGCAGGAGGATAATGATCTGCATCTGCGCAGCGTCAAAGCCGTCACCGGGTACCACATCCATGCCAGCGATGGCGAGATCGGGCACGTCGCGGATTTTCTGGTGGAAGACGCCGATTGGGGCATTCACTATCTCGTCGTCGATACCCGAAATTGGTGGCCAGGCAGGAAGATTCTTGTTTCACCGCGTTCGATCAAGGACATCGATTGGATGAACAGGATGGTGAACCTGAGCGTCTCTCGACAGCGGGTAAAGGACGGCCCAACCTACGACGCCTCCACGGTGGTAGACCGCGCTTACGAGAACCACTTCAATAATTATTATGGTGATCGAACCCCGGTCAAGCGGGTCTGAGTGAAAAGTAACTCGTTTCGCCTGTCGGCGCGCGAGGCGGTCATCTCACCGGCAGCATGCGATTAAAGATCAACGGAAGGTTCAAGGATCATGGGAAAAATTATTGGCATTGACCTCGGCACGACGAACTCGTGCGTCGCCGTCATGGATGGAAAGACATCCCATATCATCGAGAACGCAGAGGGGATGCGCACGACGCCCTCCATCGTTGCATTTACGAAAGATGGCGAACGGCTAGTAGGTCAACCGGCAAAACGTCAGTCCGTAACCAATCCCGAAAATACCATCTTCGCGGTCAAGCGCCTGGTCGGCCGTCGGTATGACGACCCGATGGTTGAAAAAGACAAGGGTCTCGTTCCCTACAAGATCGTCAAAGCCTCGAACGGAGACGCTTGGGTCGAGGCGGATGGGAAGACCTACTCTCCGTCGCAGGTTTCTGCATTCATCTTGCAAAAGATGAAGGAAACTGCGGAAGCCCATCTCGGCCAAAAGGTCGATCAGGCGGTGATCACCGTTCCCGCCTACTTCAACGACGCCCAGCGCCAGGCCACCAAGGACGCGGGAAAGATCGCGGGCCTCGAAGTGCTGCGCATCATCAATGAGCCGACGGCTGCTGCGCTGGCCTACGGGCTCGACAAGCAGGCGCAAAGCAAGATCGCTGTTTACGACCTCGGAGGCGGCACGTTCGACGTGTCCATTCTTGAAATCGGCGACGGCGTGTTCGAGGTGAAGTCCACCAACGGCGATACCTTCCTTGGAGGTGAAGATTTTGACATGCGACTCGTCGGGTATCTGGCGGATGAGTTTCAGAAGGAGCAGGGCATTAACCTGCGCAGCGACAAGCTGGCTTTGCAGCGTCTGAAGGAAGCCGCCGAAAAGGCCAAGATCGAATTGTCGTCGACGACGCAGACCGAGGTCAATCTGCCATTTATCACCGCCGATCAAGCCGGGCCGAAGCATCTCGCGATCAAGCTGACCCGCGCGAAATTCGAGGCCCTAGTGGATGATCTCGTGCAGAAAACCGTCGAGCCCTGCCGAAACGCTCTCAAGGATGCAGGGCTTTCGGCTGCAGATATCAATGAAGTCGTCCTTGTCGGCGGCATGACCCGAATGCCGAAAATCCAGGAGATCGTCAAGCAGCTGTTCGGCAAGGAGCCGCACAAGGGTGTCAATCCTGATGAAGTGGTCGCTATTGGAGCCGCCATCCAGGCCGGGGTGTTGCAGGGCGACGTCAAGGATGTGCTCCTGCTCGACGTCACCCCGCTCTCGCTCGGCATCGAGACGCTGGGTGGCGTATTTTCACGCCTGATTGAACGAAACACCACGGTGCCGATCAAGAAGAGCCAGGTATTCTCCACCGCCGAGGACAACCAGAATGCCGTCACGATCCGCGTGTTCCAGGGTGAGCGCGAGATGGCCTCCGACAACAAAGTGCTCGGTCAGTTCGACTTGATGGGCATTCCGCCGGCTCCGCGCGGCGTGCCGCAAATTGAGGTTACATTCGATATCGACGCGAATGGCATCGTCAATGTGCAGGCAAAGGACAAAGGCACCGGTAAAGAGCAGAGAATACAGATCCAGGCCTCTGGTGGCTTATCGGCGGCTGACATCGACAAAATGATCAAAGATGCTGAAGCCCATGCAGTCGAAGACAAGAAGCGCAAAGAAGGAGTGGAGGCCAAGAACCACGGCGAGGCCCTCTTGCATTCGACTGAAAAGACTGTTGTTGAACACGGATCCAAGGTCGGCGAAGCCGAGCGCCGCGCGATCGAGGACGCCATGGCCGGCCTCAGGGAAGCGCTCAAGGGAGATGATGCCGCGGTCATTACGGCAAAATCGAACGGTTTGGCGCAAGCGTCAATCAAATTGGGAGAGGCCATCGCCGCACAATCGCGCAATGGCTCTGGCAGTTCTGACGGGCCGTCGAAGGACCAGGAAAATATCGTCGACGCGGACTTTACCGAAGTGGATAGCGATACGGAAAGAAAGAAGTCGGCGTAGGCCAAAGCATAGGTGACTTAAGCCGTTCAGGGTTATCGCCTGCCCGGTTTTTAAAAAATGTCAGCTGCGACGGTCACGCGCCTCCGTCGGGGTTCTCACTGAGGCTATCCACCATCGCTTTATACCGTGGATGGCGGCGTTTTTGGTGGACACTGCCGTTGATGTCGCCAAGGGGGTGGTCTCCATGATTTGCGCCAGGATATTGGCTTGCTTGCGGAGGGTGCGCGCGAATAAATGATGATGGGCAGCATTTTCGCCATGGCAGGCGGAGTTTTATTGCAACCCTTCCTGCCGATGCGGCCAAAACAGAGGCCTCTGAATGGCCTACTCTATGCCTTGCCACAGACGACGATCCCGCCGGACTGGATGTACGACGAAATGATACGGAGCCGCGCCGCTGGGGCCTCGACGTCGTTCGCGAGTTCATGCTCTTATGCGGACCCCTTGGCTCTCTCTTCGACTTCATTACATTCGGTTTTCTGCTCTCGGTCTTCCGAACCGATGAGGAGCTGTGTCAAGCTGGCCGTCTCATTAGATGAGCTTTCGCGACCCAAATTCTGTGATCTTGATAGTCCACACGGCTCATTCCTTCGCGATCCGCCGCATCCGGCGCTGGTGGCACGCGCGTTGTTGGCTTTCTTTGTAGCCGTGGTGCTTCCCTATTCGCCGCTTTCACACTGGCTCGGCTTCGTTTCACCGCCGGCCGCCTCATGGGCGCGCTCGCAATATTGACCGTCGCCTATTCGTCTCGTCTATGACACGTAATGGTTCCTCAAGCGCTATCAGCTGGACTAGGGTGGGTGGACAGGTGACCCGTGGTCGGTGTCTGCGTTCGAGAGTGAGAGAGCCGTGGATTGCACTCTAAGATGACGCCCGTGACGCTTGTTCCCGCAGCAACTGATGGGACGCGACCCATGCGGTCAGTATCATCGAGAGGACGAAGATGAAAATCAATCCAAAGAACTTTCGCGTGCAGGAGAGCGACGAGGTTAACTTCCGGGAGTGGCCGACGACCATCCTGCGGACTTTCAGGAAAGGAAATTCTGGAAGCAGTACATGAAAGCCTATCAGGAATGTCCTAGAGCGACCAGTACTGACCACGCCCCGTGGTATGTCGTTCCTGTCGACGACAAAGCGAATGTTCGGCTAATTGTTTCCCAAATTGCCCTTGATACTCTGGAGGGACTCAACATGACCTACCCCAAAACGAGTCCAAAGCGCTGGCGCGAATTGCTTGCGATCCGGAAGCAGCTTGCGAAGTGAAAACTCGACAGGACAAATCTCTCGATCCGCAGGAGGTCGAGCTGAAGTTCCAGCTCCCGCCTGGCAGCCGAGCCGCGCTTGAATTGAGCCCTACGTTTGCTGCCGCCCACGCAAAACAGCATCGCCAAGTCACGACCTATTTTGATACGCCTGATGGCTTGCTGGACGAGGCGGGTCTGACGCTGCGGGTACGACGAACCGGCAACACCCGTATTCAGACGGTGAAATCCCGATCGAGCGGCCGCGGCGTCGCCACCACCCGCAGCGAATGGGAGTGGCCGATCGACCAAGACGTGCCGGATGTCGGTCGGCTTGCGGAGACTCGCGCGCTTGCAAAGGCCGCTAAGGCCATCAAGGGAAAGCTGGAGCCGGTATTCGTCACCGATATCCGGCGGACCATTCACCTTCTACACCTCGACGATAACACGGTCGTGGAAGCGGCGAACGATGAGGGGATCATCAAGGCAGGCGCGGCACGCGAGCCAGTCAGTGAGTTGGAATTGGAGCTGAAGGCTGGCTGCACCTTGGCGATGTACCGGCTTGCCGCCGAACTGCAGACGCTGGCGCCCATGTGGATCTCGCCGGAGAGCAAAGCGGGGCGCGGCTGGCAATTGCGCACCGGCCAGACGGAGGGCGGACAGCTCGCGCAGATGCCGAAACTGGGGCGGCTCGTGCAGGCCGCCGCCGGGTTTCACGAAATCCTCGGCGGAACGCTGGGCCACTTGGTAGCAAACATCGGGGCCACCCTGCGCGGCGACCCCGAGGCGTTGCACCAGATGCGTATCGCCGTCCGCGAGTCTCGCGCCGTGTTGCAGCTGTTCGAGCAGCATCTCGACGGCGCTGCAGTGGAGCGTTTCAACGCAGCACTGCGGCGCTTCGGCGAGATTTTCGGCGCGGCGCGTGATTGGGACGTCTTCTGCCTTGAGACCCTATCGAAGGCTATGGCAGATTTGCCAGCCGAGCGATTGGAGGATCTGAACCTCGTGGCCGAGGTGGAACGCCAGTTTGCCCACGCGGCAGTAGCGGACGCTCTGCGTGGGCGCGAGTTCACGTCATTGGTGCTTGGCTTGGTCATCTGGGTGGAGGCGGGGGCGACTCGGCCCTCGACGCTTGGCGACGAGCGGATGGGGATACGCCTCGGGACCCTCGCGCCTTCACTGTTAGACCGTGCCGCCGGCAAGGTGAAGCAGCGCGGACGGCATGCAGGTCAGCTTTCGCCGGCGAAGCGGCACGGATTGCGAAAATCGCTGAAGAAGCTCATATTTGATGTTGAATCGCTTGCCGGGCTATACCGCCCTCGCGCGGTGAAGATCTACTGCGACCGGTGCGAGGCGCTCGAAAAAATCCTTGGCAGGGCCAACGATGCAGCGGTGACGCAGCGTCTGGCTCTGACGCTAGTGACTGCCGTCCGGCCGGACCTGGCAAAGCCGGCGAGCGCTCTGACGCGATGGAGTAAGCGCCAGGCCCTTGAGGCCCTGCAGGACCTCAAGGCCGCACTGAAGGATTTCGGCGCAAGGCCGGCATTCTGGTCCTGAAGTCCAACTTATCCATCTTGCAGCGTACCGGCTAAATTTTAGCGGCGCAAATTCCACTGCCCTCAATGTCACTTTTTGCGATCAGAAGCTCAACACCAGCGTCAAGGTTGCCCCGGCGCTGTTCGAGAACGGCGCGCAGGCGTCGCCTGCAGCAACACTACGGCGAATTGACCGCTGTGGTCGGACGTGGCGCGTGATGCTCTGCAGTGGCCGAACGCGCGCCGTTTTGGAAGGGATCCTTGGTCAGCTCCGTGACAGACTGAGCTCCAACCCCGGCAGTCTCTAGATGGGGCACGGCTCGGGTTGTGAACTTCCGGATGCTCTCATGATTTATCTATTGGCTTCTCTGCTTCCGAATATTCGAATCGGCCCTCAAATTTCAGCGACTGGCTCTTATCAGATTCCCTTCGAGGCGTGACCTTCAAAAGACCATCTTCTTCGTCGTGAATTTTGAGCACCGATTTCCTCCACCCAGGCCGCTGTCCCACTCCAGACCACCTCGGCGCCGTTCATCTTCTGAGCGCCCTTTATTCAGCCCGCTGCCGAAGTCCTGTCATACAATGTCGAAGCGCGTCGGATTTAAGCCGTGGCCTGCTCGGCCACGTTTGCCGGTGCGCGAGTTTGCTCGAGGGTGGGGTAGTCGGTATATCCGTGGGCGCCCCCGCCATAGAGTGTTTTTTGCTCCATCAGTGCGTTCAGCGGACCATTCTCCGAAAGGCGTTCCACTAGATCTGGATTGGCGATGAAGAGACGTCCGAACGAAACCAGATCGGCGCGACCGGTCGCCACTACGTCGATTGCCATCTCGCGGTTATAGCCGTTGTTGACCATCCAGACGCCATCAAACCGATCACGGAGCGCATCATAGTCGAACGGAATATTGTCTCTTGCTCCACCCGTCTCGCCCTCCACGACGTGCACATAGGCCAAGCGGAGGGGGCTAAGGCCTTCAACCACATGATTGAACAGAGCCTGCGGGTTACTGTCCCGAGAATCGCCAGCAGTGGAGGTCGGGGATATTCGAACGCCCAGGCGATCGGCGCCAATTGCCTTTGCGCAAACCTTGGTAACCTCAAGAACCAACCTCGCGCGG
>Ga0182030_10025501_pt1 | contig 10765 bp, 7 predicted proteins | sample 812S3MmetaG_FD_121299 | JGI IMG/M metagenome (GOLD analysis project Ga0182030, IMG submission 121299) | Permafrost microbial communities from Stordalen Mire, Sweden - 812S3M metaG (Illumina Assembly) | ecosystem: Environmental > Terrestrial > Soil > Wetlands > Permafrost | place: Sweden... | reverse complement strand
CCAAAGCGTGCGCCCGTGGCTGGCACGATGGGCGTCTCGCCTACTGGCGCCCAGCTTGTGCCAGCATGATGATCTGAGCGTATGCCGGCTTCATCCGCAAAGAATATCACCGCGTTTTCTCGCTTGGCGCGTCTGGCTATCTTTGGATACTCTTTCTCGCGCCAAGCCTCGACCAACTCCGGGTTTTGTTGCCACGCCCGGTACAGCGGCCGCTGGGCGGTGAAGCCCAGACGCTTCATCAAACGTCCTACGGACACTTTGCTCAAGCGCGCGTCGAACTGCTGGAGGATCAACTGGCGAATCATCGCCAAAGTCCATAGGGCGTATTCAAACTTGAGCTGCAAGGGGTTCTTCTGGCGAATAATCTTTGCCAGCCTGGCCATCTGCTTGGCGTTCAACTTCATGGGGGCACCCACAATCGGCTTGGCCTTCAGACTTTCCTCGCCGCCGTAGTGAAAGTTCGCCAGCCAACGGTAAATCGTGCGGCGGTTCATGCCCAAGCCTGTAATCACATCCTCGGGGCTCTCCCCCGCTTCGACTCGACGCACCGCACTGATGCGAATTTCTTCCAGCGTCTGGTGTGAATAACTCCGCGCGTCGATTGTCTTCTGCGATTTCATCGCCTCTTATTATTTGAGGCTTTACTTGTGAAATGGTTAATAACATAAACCTCCGTTCTCGATTCGGCAAATCTAACGAACATTCCCCACTTTGTGGGCAAAGTAGAATCGACTAAATTTATTGAACGTGAATTGATAAACGGCAGATCAGCAGATCACTGGAAACTTACATCGGTGGACGGATCGGCTCGCGGCATCTGGGACTATTGGGAAGATATCCGCCTCCATATATGCGTTCGCGCAGAGCTGCCAAACCTGAAGGCATATAACGTGACCCATCTAGAGGAAGGCAAACAGCCAGCCGAGTTGTTCTCGCACAATCCAAATCTTCAAGAGATCAAAGCTCCCGCAAACCTGCCCCGTCCCTAGATTCTTGGAGGCTGGTGGCTGGGTGCCGGTTGCCCCACATATCGAGATGTGGGGCAACCTCTTCACTGTTAGGGAAAGAGAAATAGACCTGGGCCACCCGCCAGACCCAAAACCCTCGATCCAATCCCCGATCCGGCTGAGATACTCTACGATAAAGATAAGCGGCAGACGAGGTCTGATTCACATGGCGGATTCCTACATACCGATCAAAACCTTGCGCGGAATCCAACAGTCCCTCCTGCTTCCAGTTATGTCGCCTCCGACTCTTCCCCTTGAAACCAAAGGCGTCGTCTACACCAAGCGCTGGGTCGTCGACCTGTTGCTGGATTTGGCAGGCTACGTCTCCACGGCAAACCTCGCCGATCAAATCGTAATTGAGCCCGCCGCCGGAGAGGGAGCATTTCTCGGCCCCATTGTCGAGCGCCTTTTCGATTCCTGCCAGGCTCATGGGCGGGAAATCTCAGCCTGCTGCGACGCGCTCATAGCCTTTGAATTGGACGAAGGCAGTGCCGAGAGAGCGCGCACATTGGCATCGGATCGTCTCACACAGCGAGGCGTTTCACCTGACGTAGCCAGATCTCTCGCGCAAACCTGGGTCAGAACCGGGGATTACCTCTTCGATTCGATGAAGATCGAGGCAGACTTCGTGGTCGGAAATCCTCCGTACATTCGACTCGAAGAGATACCTGAAGAGACAGCTCAAATCTATCGCCACGCTTATTCCACGATGCGTGGTAGAGCGGACTTGTATGTCGCCTTTTTTGAAGCTGGGCTGCGTCAACTCAAACCCGGCGGAACCTGCGCCTTCATATGCGCCGACCGTTGGATGCGCAACCAGTACGGGGCGGATTTGCGCGACCTGATTACCTCGTCTTTTGCCGTCGACGTCGTCCTCGAAATGCACAAGGCCGATGCATTCCACGACGAAGTTGATGCCTATCCAGCCATCACAGTTCTAAGGCGGCAAAGGCAAGGACCGGTCACAGTTGCCAGCGCTGGTCCAGAGGTTGAGGGCATGCCTCCGTTCGCACTCGCAACTGCGGTCTTGGCCAAGTCGTCCGGCAAAAAGCCCGCTCCCATAAAGGGACTGCGAACCGCGCACATCGAGACATGGTTCAAAGGTGGCGATCCATGGCCTTGCGACTCGCCCGACCAATTGGCGCTTCTCAGAAAACTCGAAGAGGCCTTTGTCCCTCTCGAAGCCAACGCCAAGGTCGGCATCGGCGTTGCCACAGGCAACGACAAAGTATTCATTACGAAGGACGCCGATCTGGTCGAGTCTTCCCGCCTCTTGAAACTTGCCATGGCCAAAGACCTCGCGAGCGGCGAACTGAAGTGGTCTGGGCACTACCTCGTTGACCCATGGAACTGTGACGGTCTTGTCGACTTGAACCTCTTTCCGAGGCTTCGCGACTACTTCGGGCGACACGCAGTGGCGTTGAAAAAGCGGCACACTGCCATAAAGAGTTCGCATGCCTGGTTCAAGACGATTGACCGCGTATCCCACTCCCTCACGGCAACGCCCAAACTGTATATCTCAGACATACAGAATTCTCTCGAGCCCACGCTCGACCGCGGCGAAACCTATCCGCACCACAATCTCTATTTCATTCAATCCAACCAATGGGATCTGGAGGTCCTGGGAGGATTGTTGATCTCTCGTGTCGGCCAATTCTTCGTCGAATCCTACGGCGTTCGCATGCGAGGAGGCTACCTGCGCTTTCAGGCGCAATACCTCCGCCGCATCCGTGTACCCGCCCCCTCCGAACTGTCCGCCGCCAATGAAGGAGCGCTTAGAAAAGCCTTCCGTGAACGCAACCGGGCCTGGGCAACCGAAATAGCCTTAAGCATCTACGGAGTCAACATCACAGAACTGGAGAAGGCCCTTGGACACTGAAAGGAGGCTCAAGCAAGCCGTACAAAGCTATTGGGATGCCCGGACCAGAAATCAAGACAAACAGATTGCTGGCGGAAAGATCGACGCCGGAACCCGCAGCGAGGTAACAGGCGGTTCACAGATGGGTGCCATGGAAGTTCTCGTCGCGGACATCTTGCGCGATGCAGGGCTCGACAAGCTCGATATCAAGACCAGGACTTCTCTTGAATTGCCCGGTTATTACAGGTCCGAGAAAAAATGGGACCTCATCGTCGTATCGCAGGGACAGCTTGTATTGGCAATGGAATTCAAATCCCAGGTCGGACCTTCTTTCGGAAACAATTTCAATAATCGATCGGAAGAAGCCATCGGCAGCGCCACGGATATTTGGGTAGCATACCGGGAGGGTCGCTTCGGAAATTCGCCAACTCCATTTCTGGGCTACTTCTTCCTTCTGGAAGACTGTGACCGCGTCAGAGTGCCGGTCCGAAACAAGGAACCATATTTCAAAGTTGACCCCGCGTTCAATAAGGCCTCGTACAGCAACCGTTATGAACTACTCTGCAGACGCCTCGTCCTGGAGCGCGTATACACCTCAGCTTGCCTGGTGATGGCCACAAACTCGCCCAAGACAACAATTACACAGCCTGCCGAAGACCTGAATTTCCAACGCTTCGTATCGGCACTGCGCGGACACGCAGTCACATTCCTTGGAACCAGACAATAGAAGGGGAAACGGGACGCCCTGGCAAATCGAGACGGGTTGGCCCAGACCCGCCCAACAAACAACCGAGGGTGCCCCAGGCTCCGCTCCACGCAGAAAATCGCCATTCGCTGTAACAAGGCACAAATGGCCATAATTTTACGCAAATAAATTCGCAACAGAATCAACGACTTACAACATGCCTCGCCAAAGCCGTTTCCGTTCGCCCCAAATTGTTCCACGTGGAACAATTTGCAAAATCCCAGCCCCAAAAGCCCAAAACGGCAGCACAGCTACCGCCTGCGTAGTATCCTGACAAATGCTTAAGCTTTCTTTACTTCTGGGTACGGTGGCGGCGCTGGCGGATGTAGCTGGCGGATTGGTGTTGGTGCGGGCGAAAGGGATTCAGAAGTATCTGCGCTATTTTGTGGCGCTCGGTGCTGGATTTCTGATGGCGACTTCTGTGCTGGAGATGCTGCCAGAGAGCCTGAAGCTGGACCCCAAACTGGCTCCCGTGTTGGTGATGGCCGGCTATTGCGCGCTGCACTTTCTGGAGCACACGATTGTGGCGCATTTCCACTTTGGCGAAGAGACGCACAGCCATGAGTTTGTTTCGACGCATACCAGCTATTCGGTGCTGGGCGGGCTGGCGGTCCATGCACTGTTCGATGGAGTGGCGATCGGATCTGGGTTTGCGATCAATTCCCCTCTCGGCTGGCTGATTTTCCTGGCGATTCTGCTGCATAAGGCTCCGGAGGGGTTCACGATGGCGAGCGTGATGCTGGCCAGCGGTGCTAGCCGGGGGATGGCGCTTTATTCTGCCGTGGCTCTGGCCGGGGCTACTTTGCTGGGGGTGCTGGTGATTGGCCTGATCCCGGGGCTGGTGCGGTATGGGCTGCCGGTTTCGGCGGGCGTGGCGCTGTATGTGGCGGCCACCGATTTGGTGCCGGAGGTGAACAAGGAGCCGGGGATTCGGATGGCGCTGGTGTTTTTTGCCGGAGTGGCGGGCTTCCTGCTGCTGCGGATGTTGATGCCTGCGGTTTGACCCGAGCTTTTCTTCGCTCCGGCCGTAAGCCGGCTACGGCAATTCAAGGCGCGTGAAATTCCATTAGAGATATACATTCGCAACGGAAACATCCTGAATTTCTACTCATATCCAATGCGAGAACGCGGATTTTTGCTCGAAGGCACCTGTGAATGCTGAATTGGACGAACGAAACGTTGCAATAAATATCCTATTTTTCGTAATCTTTCTCCCAAACGGCGTCCAATAGGATAGAACTTAATCGAAGCCGTCATTTGAATCGGGTCAGTTCCCCATGGTATGTCGACAAAAGAAGTTATTCTCCCGTTAGAAAGTCCGGCAGTTGCGTTGCGTGCGCGGCTGGCGGCTCATCTTCGTATCGCCCGACTCGATCACAGTGTCAAGCAGGTCTTCATTCTGCCGGGGATCGTGTTGGCCCTCTCCATCTCTCACGAACCGTTGAGCTTTGCTTTGGCGACGAGGGTGGTCGTAGGGCTGATCGCGGCGACTTTGATTGCGAGCAGCAATTACGTCATCAACGAGATGCTGGATGCGCCGTTTGACCGCCTGCATCCGACGAAGCGAAATCGCCCGGCAGCGCTGGGCCTGGTTCACATGGGCTGGGGCTACGTTCAGTGGATCGCGATGATGCTGGCGGGGATTGCGCTGGCGAGCACAATCTCCCGCGAGTTTGCGGTCTGCGCCTTTGCCCTTTGGACTATGGGATGCGTTTACAACATTCCGCCGATCCGCAGCAAGGATGTTCCGTATCTCGACGTGTTGAGCGAATCGATCAACAACCCCCTGAGGTTTTGTCTGGGTTGGTACATGGTCACAGCCACGCTGCTACCTCCTCTGTCGCTATTACTTTCGTACTGGATGCTGGGGGCCTACTTTATGGCGCTCAAGCGATTCAGTGAATATCGGCAAATCAACGATTGCTACGTGGCGGCCAGCTACCGGAAGTCGTTTCGTCACTATACCGAGGCTTCCCTGCTCAACTCGGTCGTATTTTATGCGGCAGCCGCGATGCTCTTCTTCGGCGCGTTTATCATGCGCTACCGGATGGAACTGATTCTCTCGTTCCCACTTGTGGCATGGTTGATGACCATTTATTTCAGCATATCGTTTCGTCATGAGAGCGCGGTGCAGAACCCTGAAAAGCTGTATCGCGAGCCTCGTCTGATGCTGGTGCTGACATTGTGCGCCTTTGTCATATTGGTCCTGTTGTTCGTTGACTTGCCGTGGATCGCCTACGTTCTCCCGAAATCGCAGGGGTGAATGTCAACTCGTGTCCTGGGCCGGAAGTTAGCAGTCTATTTCCGACTATGTACTGGAGGCGCAAATTGCTGAAAATGGCTATTCACGTTGCTCAGGCATCGGAGATTTTATCGGGCTGGGGAAATTGGCGCGGCGGAAGCAGTGTGCAGGGGCTAAATAGGCTGCGTAAAAACTCACCGAATTGGCAGAAATCTCGTCTTGAGCTTCCCTCAGGGGCTAAAGCCCTGTTGATTTGATTGGTTTTATCGGCACAACTGAAGTCGTGCCCTTTCACAAAGCGCCATTTTGGGCGCTGCCTGAGCAAGGTGGATAGTCATCTTGCTGAAAAGCAGATCCTTCACTTCGTTCAGGATGACAAATCTTCTTGAACGCAATACAGAACCGGGGCGCCAGAGGATTGGCCGCCGGATCAAGATGCCTATGCGGTGAGATAATCAGATCTATCGTTACAGGAGTTTCCATGAGGGTCAGCCTAAGCGGGCGCTTCCCAATTTTGCGTCTTTTGGCCTTGACCGTTGCGGCCCTTTGCATTCACGGCTATCACCTCGGCGTGGAGGATGGAGAAATCTATCTACCGGCGGCGCGAAAGCTTCTTCATCCCGAGCTTTATCCCTTTGGATCGGAGTTTTTTCTCTCCCACAGCCACCTTTCTCTCTTCAGCTCGATTCTGGCGTGGACCGCGAGATTGACGCACCTGTCGATGGACTGGGCTGTCCTTGCCTGGTATCTTCTGACGCTTTTCGGAATGCTGGCAGCCTCCTGGAGTCTGGCAGTGGCTTGTTTTTCCTCCGAGCGGGCTCGCTGGTGCTCGGTGCTGCTGATGACGGCGGTTCTGTCGATGCCGGCCACGAACACTTCCCTGTTGCTGATGGACCCTTACCTGACGGCGAGATCATTTTCGACTCCGCTGACCCTGTTCGCTCTGGCCGGGTTTCTCCAGCGAAAATTTTCGTGGGCCGCGACTTGCCTGCTTTTGACAGCACTGGTACACCCGCAAATGGTGGTTTACGCCTTCTTCCTCATGGTCGTGATCCTGGCAGCGCAGAGCCGTCGAACTTCCGTTCGTGAGGAGGTTCCAGCTTTGGCGGCGATGGTATGGGCGCTGCCGATCGGAACGGTGCCGACGTCGGTCGCAAGCTTGCTTCCGTCAGGCTTCCATCTGGCGCCGGCAGAGGGGCCTTACGGGGAGGCGCTTTACTCGAGGGATTATTATTTCCTGTCCAATTGGTCCTGGTACCACTGGCTGGGGATGCTGGCGCCACTGGCGATTCTTGCATGGTTCTGGAAGGGAAATCTCCGAGGAACGAGTTCAGGATTTCGGCGTCTTAGTTTTGCCATGCTCCCGTTTGGCGTTCTCTCGATTGCCGTGGGGCTGGTTTTTTCTTCGTCGCACTTGTTCGATATGTTTGCGCGGCTGCAACCGATGCGTTGCTTTCATTTGATCACGTTGATTTTTGTTCTCCTGGTGGGCGGCGTAATCGGGGAATACTGGGCAAGGAACCGGGCCTGGGTTGTAGCTGCGATTACCGTTCCGCTGGCCGTCGGGATGTTTTTTGTCGCACGCGCGACGTATCCGGCAAGCCCTCAAATCGAATTGCCGTCGGAGACCAGTTCGAATGCCTGGGTGAATACGCTGCTTTGGATCAGGCACAACTCTCCAACCGATGCGGTTTTTGCCGTCGATTCGCGCTATTTCAAGGAGGACGGCGTGGATGTCCACGGGTTCCGGGCGGTTTCGGAGCGGTCTGAACTGGCGGACTATTTCAAGGATGGCGGCGTGGTTTCTCTGTTTCCCAATCTCGCCCCGGAGTGGAAGCAGATGAGCAATGCAACCTATGGCCTGAATCACTTCAAGGCGGAAGATTTTCAGAGATTGCAGCAGGAGTACCCGGCTGTTTCATGGACGGTGGTGCATGGTCCGGCCCCGGCGGGGCTTGGGTGCCCCTACCAGGAGCGGGGATATTCCGTGTGTCGGCTTTCCCCTGCGCTGGAGCTGTCCGGCGGCTTTTGATGGTCGCAGGAACCGCCATAAGTGTGAAGAACAACTTCAAGGGCAAAAGCAGATCCTTCGCGCGGCTCAGGATGACAACTCTCTGAAATGTTCGAGTGCACTCTCGCAACCAGGGCAGTCCATGAATGGAAATCGGGGGAGATAAATCGGGCCTTCAGCCCTCTTCGGCTCCATATGGCGTCCGTTACCCAGGCCGATGGCCTGGGCTGGGATAACGGCGCGCCTTTGGCGCTCAGTTTTGCAGGTTCCATTGGAACGTTTCCGGTCCGAGTCGCAGTGCAGTTGGGTTTAGAGCGGTTCGTGCGATTGCCCTTCTCTCGCACTTAACACTTCACACTCGCCTTTTGCTTCTTCCGCCGGTTTCCTCCAGAATGATGTAGGGTTTGCTTTCGCATGTCTGCAGTGAAAGACGCGGAGCCTCCCTGGAGACATGCCCCATGTTGAACCTGACGCAGCGCTTGGCGCTCGGATGTACTCTGCTGGTGGCGCTTTCGCTGGTGCTGGCGGTTTGGGTGCATCGCGAACTCGTGCGGCTGGGAACGGCGCTGGGGCATCCGCCGCATGGGCTGCTGACGCTTTGGCTGCTCTCTGGAGCGGCGATTCTGGTGGCTACGGCTACGCTGATCCTGGTGCTGAGGCCGATTCAAGCGGTTTCGAGGGATATTCGCAGGATCGCTTCAGGGGATTTGGCGCATCGCAGCGATTGGGGAGTTGGCAACCAGGGCCGCGACAGTTTTGGGCGGATTGCCAATGAGATGAATCGGCTGGCGGTGCGGCTGAGGGAACTGCGCGAGACTGAGTCAGGCCGGCGGCAGATGGAGTTTCAGCTCTCCGACGCGGTCTTGCAGTCGATCTTTGAGCCGATCATTGTGACCGACAGCAAGGGACATGTGCTGAAGCTGAATCAGGCGGCGGCGGAGTTGCTGAGCGGCGGTGCGGCGAGTGCCGATTCCCAGGCTGGAACCGGGGCTTACGACCGCATGGCTCTCATCAAACTCGCCAACACACCGGGCGGGGACAAGATCCTCGATGCGATCCGTAATGCCGTCCAAATGCAGAAGGCTGTGGCGGCTGAAGATGAGGCGGCGATGCTGCCGATGCGGATTGGCGAGCGGGAGCAGAGCTTTCGGCTGCGGACGACGCCGATGCGCGCTTCGGAGGGCCGCTTGTTGGGGGCGGTGACGACGCTTGAGGACGTGACTTCGCTCCAGGATACGGACCGATTCAAGACGCAGTTTATAGCCGTCGCTTCGAAGCGGCTACGCGATCCGCTGTTGCAGTTGCGGCGCGGTTTGTATGCGCTTTCGATGCACTTTGCGGGGGAGTTGCGGCCGTTGCAGGCCGACCTGGTGACTGCGGCTACGCAGGAGGCGCAGAAGCTGGACGATCTGATGGCCGATTTGATCGAGGTCGCAGAGCTGGATTCGGGCAAGCGCGAGCCGCAACTGGAGCGGTTGCACTCATACTCCGAGCTGGTGGCCGTGCGGAACCGGATGACGGATGCCGCCTGTCTCAAATCGGTGAAGATGGAGATCAAGGCGTTCGCCGATCTCTCGTATATTGAGGCGGATCGGCGGGCCGTCCGGACGATCCTGGATAATCTGGTTTCGAATGCCATACGGTACTCTCCGGTTGGGGGCGAGGTTGTGATGGAGGGCGAGGAGCGCAAGGGATTTATTCAGTTCACGGTGCGCGACAACGGGCCGGGCATCACGGCGGAGCGGTTGCCGCGAATCTTCGATCGCTTCAGTTCATTTTCGGATGGCGGTTCCGGTTTGGGATTGGCGCTGGTGCGGCGGCTGGTGGAATCGCTCGGCGGGCAGATCTCGGTCGAGAGTAGGCTGGGCCACGGGACGACGTTTCGCTTTACGCTGCCGGTGGCGTCGGTGGAAGTGGGCCGGCATCCGGTCGAGGTGGGCTGAGGCGTGAGCGAGACCCCGTTGGAACTCAAAGTGGAACGCCCGATCGAGCCGGCCAAACTGCGTATTTATATTGGCGCGGCGCCGGGGGTGGGCAAGACCTTCCACATGCTGAACGATGCTTACCTGCTGCGCGAACAGGGCCAGGATATAGTGATTGGGCTAGTCGAGTCGCATGGCCGCAAGGAGACCGAAGCGCAGATTCGGGATCTGGAGATCATTCCGCAGAGGGTGATTCCCTACCGCTCCGTTCAACTGAAGGAGATGGACGTTGAGGCGATCCTGGCACGCAAGCCTCAGCTTGTAGTGGTGGATGAGCTGGCCCATACGAATGTGCCGGGGAGCAAGAATCGCAAGCGGTACGAGGATGTGCTGGAGCTGCTGGACGCGGGCATCAATGTGCTGACGGCGGTCAATATTCAGCACCTCGAAACGCTGAACGACGCGGTGGCGCGGTCGGCGAATACGACCATCCGCGAGACGGTGCCGGATAGCGTGTTGAAGCGGGCCGACGAAGTGGTCAACGTGGACGTGACCGTGGATGAGCTGCGAACACGGCTGCGACAGGGCAAGATCTACGCTCCTGAAAAAGTGGAGCAGTCTCTGGCCAACTTCTTTCGCAAGGGCAATTTGAATATGCTGCGCGAGTTGGCGCTGCGAACGACTGCGGAGCAGGTGGGTTCGCAGGGGGCGCAATATCGGCGCAACCAGGGGTTGGAGCAGGCGCCCATTCCTGAAAAGGTGATGGTGTGCCTTTCGCCTCGACCGGGAAACGAGCGGCTGGTTCGCGTTGGCTCACGCGTGGCGGGGCGGCTGGCGACCAACTGGTACGCCGTCTATGTCTCGCGGCCGGAGGATGACGCGGGCCATGGCGATCCGGAGGCTTTTCACCGCTTGCAGGAGGTGCAGCGCATGGCCAAGGATCTCGGCGCGCAGGTGATTACGCTGCACGACAAGAATGT
>Ga0182030_10025500_pt1 | contig 10765 bp, 10 predicted proteins | sample 812S3MmetaG_FD_121299 | JGI IMG/M metagenome (GOLD analysis project Ga0182030, IMG submission 121299) | Permafrost microbial communities from Stordalen Mire, Sweden - 812S3M metaG (Illumina Assembly) | ecosystem: Environmental > Terrestrial > Soil > Wetlands > Permafrost | place: Sweden... | reverse complement strand
TTCTTCGGCCTCAAGCGCGAGTGCGGCCTGCATATCGGGGAGAATATTTGAGGTTTTTTTCAATGTAGCGGCGGTCATAAACCGCCGCTAAAGTTACCGCCGTCCGCAGGACTTCACGCGTGAAAAAAATCCTCGTCATCGGAGCCGGCCTGGGCGGACTCGCGGCGGCCATCCGCCTCGCGCGGGCGGGCCACGCGGTCGAGGTCTGGGAGAAAAACGGCGAGGTTGGCGGCAAGCTCAAGGAACTGCGCATCGATAACTTTCGCTGGGGCACGGGGCCGTCCCTGCTGACCATGCCGCACGTTTTGCGCGAGTTGTTCGCCGCCGCCGGCGAGCAGATGGAGGATCATCTTGAACTCGTCCGCCTCGATTCGGCCTGCCACTATTTTTGGACCGACGGCACGGTGATCGACGAGGACGACTCGTTCTGGTCGCAACCCGAGGCGGCGAAATTCCTCGAGTACGCGCGCGGCATTTACGAGCTTTCCGGCGAAGCTTACCTCAACCACCCGCCCGGCGATTTCTGGCGCGCCTTCACGTTGCGCAACCTGTCCAAACTGCGGCATCTCGGGAAAGTCGCGACGACGCGCACGCTGGCCGCCGAGGTGCAACGGCGCATCTCCGATCCGCACCTGCGCCAGATTTTTCTCCGCTTCGCGACCTACAACGGCTCGTCGCCCTACCTCACCCCCGCGACCTTCAACATCATCCCCTACGTCGAAGCCAAGTTCGGCGCGTGGTACGTGCGGGGCGGGATGGGGAAAATCGCCGAAGCGCTGGCCGCGCTGGCGCAGCGCAACGGCGTCACGTTCCGCTTCAACACCACCGCGACCGGCTGGGACGGGACCGAGGGGGTCGCGCAGGACGGCACGCGCAGCCGGGCCGATTTCCTCGTCTGCAATGCCGACGTGCTCAGCGCACAGACCGGATTTCTTTCCGGGATCTTCAGCCCGCAAGCGCGGGAGAAGGCGCTGCGTCCCCCGCTTTCCACCTCGGGGTTCATCCTGTTCCTCGGCGTGCGCGGCCGCGATCCGCGCCTCGGCCATCACAACATTTTCTTTTCAGATCACTACGCCGAAGAGTTCGCCGAAATCCACGGCGGGAAAATCAGTCCAAGCGAGCCGACGATTTACATCTCGGCCAGTTCGCGGACCGATCCCGATCACGCGCCGGAGGGCCACGACAATTATTTCGTCCTCGTCAACGCGCCCGCGCGCAATCCGAAGCAACCGTGGACGAAGGCCGAAGCGCAAGACTATCGTGATCTCGTGCTCAAGCGCCTCGAACGATTCGGCTTCGACGATTTGTCCAGGCGCATCGCCGCCGAGCGCATCTTCACCCCGAGCGACTTCGCCACGCGCGACCTCGCCCATCACGGCGCGCTTTATGGCTGGGCGTCCCATTCCATTCGCGCCTCGCTCTTCCGGCCTCCGCTGCGCGCTTCGCGAAACGTCTTCTTCGCGGGCGGCACGACTCACCCCGGCGGCGGCATTCCGCTGGTGCTCCTGAGCGGAAAAATGGCGGCCGACCTGATTCAACGGGAGATCGCATGAAATCCTTCACGACCTATCGGGAACCCAAAGTCGCCAGATGGAACGTCGTCGAAAAAATCTTCTTCGCCGCTTTCCTGATCTGGAGCGCGGCGGGGCTGATTTTCACCATCGAACGCATTTCTCCAGCCGCCGTCGCCCATTGGCCGACGCCCGGCTGGCTCGGCCGGTTTGTCGATCTTTGCCTGCAAAACGGCGATCCGATCCTGATCCTCCTCGCCTTCATCAACACCCATCTCCATGCCGCGCGGCAATGGCCTCCCGACATCGCCCGGCGCTGGGCGCTGACCGTTCTCGTCTGCGCCTTCGGCATCGAAACCTTCGGTGCGATCACCGGTTTTCCCTTCGGCGACTACCGCTACACGGACCGCTTCGGCCCGATGCTCGGCGTGGTGCCGCTGACCATTCCCCTCGCCTGGCACGTGGTCGTGACCAACGCGCTCTTTGTCGTCCGCGCCGTCGCGCCGCACGCCTCCCGGCTGGCCGAAGCCGCGCTGGCGGGGCTGCTTTGCATGCTTTACGATTTCATCCTGGAACCGTTCGCCACCACCGTAAAGGGCTACTGGATTTGGACAGAAGGAACGATTCCGCCGATCAATTACGTGGCCTGGTTTGTCCTGAGCGGGCTGCTCGTCAGGCTTTTCGCGCCCACGCTCTCCACCCGCTTCCGCCTCGATCCGCGCCCCGTGCTCATCCTCTGCCTCACGATCCTGATCTTCGTTGCGGGGGAATTTTGAAATACTCCGTCCCGGAGGAGACCTCTGCGAAACCCGTTCTCAAAACGATCCGTCATCCTTGGATGACGGCGTTTTTTTGCGAAGCTTTACTGCCCTCCGCAGGAGTTACTGCTTCGGTTGCAGGAGCTGGGCCTTGACGTTATCGGGCAGGGAAGAGTTCTTCACGGCAACCGAGGCGCTGGTGGCATCCGTTTGCATCCACTTTTGCAAAAGAAAGGTGACCTGTTCCTGACGGACCGCAGGATTTCCGATCGATTCGGCCCACTGATCGGCCCCGTCGGGATCGGTGCTAAAGACCTGGTTGCTGAACGTCTTGACCGCCGCATCGCGGGAACTTCCCGTCGGGAGTTGCGTCAGCCAGACCGAGGCTTGAACCGGATCGCTGCCGGCCCACTTGCCGGCGATGATGGCATAGGCTTTGTCCTTCTGCTCGCTGGCGGAAAAATTCGCCGCCCATTGCGCGGCGGCGGACGGATCGCTGTTCGCCAACCGATCCGCAACCGAGGGGATCGCTCCATTCCGGGCCGCACCGTCCGGCATCGATTGGAGATACTGCGCCGCGGCGGCGGGATCGCTATCGGCCCATTTGGAAATCACGCTGTTCACGGCCTGATTCTTGGCCGCGCCGTCCTGAAGCTGACCGGCCCAAGTCAAGGCCTTGGCCGGATCGTCGTTGGCCATCTGACCGGCCACGGCGTTGACAAGACTGGTCTGGCCCGGCCCCGATGGCATGGAGGCGGCGTAAGCCGCGGCTGAGGTGATGTCGTTCGAGGCCCAACTGCCCGCGACCTTCGAGATAATCTCATTTTTGGTGTCGTCGTCGGGGAGCTTTCTCAGCATATCCACCGCCGTGGCGGGGTCCTGCTCGAACATTTGCGAGGCGACGGCCTGCATGAAATTCGTGCGCGCCGGGCCGGCGGGCAGCGCCTGCCCGTAAGCCATTGCCGCCTGCGGATCGCTCCGGCTCCATTGGGAGGCGATCGACTGCTGCGCATCGTCCCTGGCCTTGCCCGGCGCCAATTTATTGACCATCGCCAACGCGCCATTGATGTCCGAGTTCGCCATGTTGGAAATGATATTGCGCATCGCATCGCTCTTGAGCTTTCCCTCCGGCAGGGACTCAACGTAGGCCTCGGCGCCCTGGGGATCGTTTCGAGACCAAGTCCCAAGGACGCTCTGCATGGCGTCGTTTTTCTCATTCGCGGAAGGAATGCTCTGAGCCAGGGCAAGAGCGGCCTGCGTGTCCGTTTGCGCGAGCTGATTGACGACGTTGCGCATCAGGTTGCTTTTTTGTTGGCCGTTCGGAAGTTTGCCGACGTAGTCGGCCGCCGCCTTTGGATCGTCGCGGCACCATTGTCCAACGATTTGCTGCTGCACGTTGTTCCTCGTCGAAGCGGAAGGAAGGCTTTGCAGGAGGGCCAAACCGGCTTGTGGATCTGATTGCCCGAGGGTCGTCGCAATGCCTTGGAGGGCGTTGTTCTTCGCCGTGGAGGGAGGCAGAGCCTGCGCCCAGGCCAGGGCGGCCTGGGAATCTACTTGGGCCCAACTGGACGCTATTGTTTGCTGGGCGTCGTCGCGCGCTTGGCCCGCGGGCAGTTGGTTCAACCAGGCGACCGCCGATTGCGGATCTTTCTGGACCAGGCTGCTGGAGATGGCTTGAGCGGCCTGATTGCGCTTTTGCGCGGGAAGCTGAAGCAGCGCCTGCGTCGCTTGGGCGGGATCTTTCTCCGCCCAACTGGAAAAGACCTCGTAAGTGCCGGCGCCGTTGGGAAGGTCCTGGATTAATTTCAGCGCCTGGGCGGGGTCGGTCTCGACCATTTTGCCCGCGACGGACGCGATGGCCTGATCGCGTTTGGGGCCTGCGGGCATTTGCCGGGCTTGGGCAAGGGCGCTCGTCGGATCGCTCTCGGCCATCGCGCCAACGGCGAGGTCAGCCGCTTCGCGGCGCATGAAAAACCCGAATTGTCCGCCGCCCTTTTTCTGGGACCAGGCCAAGGCGCCCTGGGGATCGGCATCCGCGAATCGCATGGTCAGCATGTAGACCACGCTAAACTTCATCCGGGAATTGGGCATCGTTTCCAGTTTGTGGAGGGCGTCCGGAATCTCGCCCGGACTGAGGCTGTCGGCGTAGGCCATGACATCCTTCATGTGGCGATAGGAGGGCATGAAATTACCGGAATCGGAACCGTGCAGGAGAGAGGACAAGGTGGGAACCTTGACGGCAGTCTGACTTGTTGTCTCCTGCCCGGACGCGTTGAAGGAAGCGCTGCTTCGGGGCGCTGAAGGGGATTCGGTATCGGCGGGCTTCGCCGGCGTTGGCGAAAGAATCGACCCCGGATTGAAGTAGCTCCCCGCGGCAAAGCCCAGCCCCAGCGCGATAATAACCAAGATAATAGCCGGAAGTCTCATGGGAAAAGGCTGTGCGGGAGATTTTGATTCTCGCAGAGTTCGATTGCGGCAGCAATAAGCTACTTCCAAGTAGCCGCGTCACCCTCGTTCCCAAGTGCAACTTGGGAACGAGGGGAATGGCGTCAGCAAAAATTGACAGACCGTTACCCCTCTCTCAACCTCGTGATCCATGAGAACCCTTCTTGCAACCTTTCTCACGGGGTGGGCCCTGCTCGGCCTCGCTTCCGCGCAACCAACGAACACGTCCCCTGCCCCCGCTCCTGCGCTGACAACATCGGTCATCCAGCTCGGCCATGGGGTCAATCTCGGCAACATGCTCGAAGCGCCTCGCGAGGGAGCGTGGGGAGCAACCATCCAGGAAGACTACTTTCCGATTATCAGGCAGGCTGGGTTCACCGTGATCCGCGTTCCGATCCGCTGGGCCGCGCACATATATGAGGATAAAAATCCAGGCATTGATCCCGCCTTTCTCGCTCGCGTCGATTGGGTCGTGGCGCAGGCGGAGAAGAACAACCTGATCGCGATTCTCGATTATCATCATGACGACGATCTGATGCGCGATCCCGACGCCAACGCGAAACACTTCGTCGCGATCTGGAAGCAAATCGCCGAACACTACCAGGGCGAGCCCTCCTCCATCCTGTTTGAATTGCTCAACGAGCCCAACGGCAAGCTCGACGCTCCGAAGTGGAACGATCTTCTCGCCAAAACGCTGGCCGTGGTGCGCTCCACCAATCCGACACGCACCGTCGTCGTCGGTCCCGTGCGTTGGAACAGCCTTGGCGCGCTGCCGGAACTTGTTCTTCCCGAGAACGACCGCAATCTTTTGGTGACCGTCCATTTTTACGATCCGATGTCCTTCACCCATCAGGGCGCGAGCTGGATCGAGGGCAGCGACAAGTGGCTCGGCAATACGTGGCAGGGAACCGACGCGGAAAAGCTGGCCGTGACGCAGGCCTTCGATAAAGCCGCCGCATGGGGCAGCGCCCACCAGCGTCCGATTTTCCTCGGGGAATTCGGCGCCTACAGCAAGGGCGACATGGCCTCGCGCGCGCGCTGGACCGCGTTCGTCGCCCGCACGGCCGAATCGCACGGCTTCCCCTGGGCCTACTGGGAATTCTGCTCCGGCTTCGGCGTTTACGATCCGCAGGCACACACCTGGCGCCAGCCTTTGCTCGAAGCGCTGATGCCGAAGGGATAAGGACACGAATTCCCTCGCGCCCTAAAATGAATGGGGCAGGCCAGAGGCTGACCCTCCATGTAAAACTACTGAATCACCAGATCCACGGCCCGCGGCATCGTCCGGCAGATGTAAGAACGGCAAAAGTAAATGATCTCGTCGCTGATCCGCACGCAGGTCCGCCGCCAGCGCCCCGCCGCATCGAGAACCTTGGTGCAATCGCGCAGGCCCTCCAGCCTCACGCCGCCCACCTGCACCTCCAGCGCGTCCGCCAGGCGCTCCTTGAGCAGCGGATAAAACTCGATCTCGTAGGGAGCCCGCACCGCCAGCTCCATCAGCGAGATGGAAACGCGCGGCGGCACGATCAGGCTTTTCCGGGCAATGTCATCGTACCCGATCCCCTCCAGCGAACGCTGCACCATTTCCCTCAGGCGATCGAGCGGCAGCGCCGGCGCGACCCAGTCATTCTCCAGGTAAACCGCGATGGCCCGCGCCACCTCCGGGGCCAAATACCAGCGGGGATGTCCCGCCGCCGCCGCCGCGGACTCGATCGACTCGGCCAGCCAGCCTTCGGAAAGAGGCACCAACCGGTCATTCTTCCAAATCACATGCGGGAGACGTTGGGGTAGCGCGATCATAAGAATCTAAGCCTCCAGGTTTAAGCTTTGGACTTCGTTCACAAATTCCTTGATGTCCCGGAACTTCCGGTAAACCGACGCAAAGCGCACGTAGGCCACTTCATCCAGACGCCGCAGATGCAGCATGATCTTGTCGCCGATGGCCTTGGTTGGAATTTCATCGCCGTATGCCTTGACCAGCTCATCGATCATTTCGTTCACCGTCCGCTCGATCGCCTCCCGGCTCACCGGGCGCTTTTCGCAGGCTTTATCGATGCCCGCGATCAATTTTTTGCGATCAAACGCTTCATACCGCCCGTCCCGCTTCAAAACCCGGAGATCGTCGCGCTCAATTTCCTCGTAGGTCGTAAACCGGTGTTCGCAGGCGAGACATTCCCGCCGCCGACGGATCACCGTCTCATCTTTAATGGCGCGCGAATCGATCACCTTATCATCACGAGCCTGACATTTTGGGCAACGCATCTACCTGTGGTGGTGTATCGCCTATCATTATCACAACCAATGGTGGCGTCAAGATGTTCCAGTTGCCAAGCATTTTAATCCAAGAGCCTTACTCCAACTTTGGGTGCCGCCTTGATGAGTTGACGGTCAAAGGTGGCGAGAGGAACCTGTTCGCGCATGGCCAGATGGAGATAAACGGCGTCGTAGGCGGAGAGGCCGTGTGCTTGGGCCAAAGGCCTAACCTCGGTCAACGATTGTTCGAGCGATGCAGGATGGATGATCACCGGGAGCGCCAGGAAATAATCGGTCCAAGTTGCCACTTGCGCGGTAGAAATTTTGCAAGCTCGTTCGACCGTCAGAAGAACGTTCGCCAACTCGTCGCACCAAAGCGTGGGTACAAGCGCCTGAGCTTCCTGCCGGGTCAACGCATGGAAATGTTTCATGCTCGCCGGAGTCTGCTCGGCTTCGATGACCCATGTCATGGCGAAGGACGCATCCAAAACAAATCGGCTCACCTTTTCCGCCCCGCATTAATCATGTCTTTGATCGTCATCCCCTTGGGCAGGCTTGTTCCCTTGCTGGCGACCAACGCCCGCTCGGCCAATTCCATGAGATTCGGCACGGAATGCTTCTCGATCGGAGACAGGACGGCGACTTCCCTTCCGTGCCGCGTGATGACAATGCGATCGCCTTTCTCCACGCGATCGAGCAGGTCGCTGAAATGTGTTTTGGCCTCGAAGGCCCCGCACTTGGCTTGGAAGTTGACCATTTCAACTAGTTTAAACTAGTTGAAATAAAAGTCAAGCCGAGGGAGGAGAGAAGCGGCTATCTTCCCAAAATCTTCTGCGTCTGCGCATCGATCTCCCGCGCCCGTTCCATGCTTTCGCTCAACACGCAGTAATGCCCCATCTTGCGGCCGATGCGCGGCGCGCTCTTGCCGTAAAGATGCAGCCGCAACCCCGGCAACGCGAGAAGCCCGCTCCAATCGGGCGTCCCGTTGGCCCAGACATCGCCCAGCAGATTGCGCATCAGCACCGGCGACAGGAGCCGCGTCTCGCCCAACGGCAGACCGCACACCGCGCGCAGTTGCTGCTCGAACTGGCTCGTGACGCACGCGTCGAAACTGTAGTGCCCCGAGTTGTGCGGACGCGGCGCCAATTCATTCACCAGCAGGTCCCCCCGCTTCGTCAGGAAAAATTCCACCGCCAGCAGGCCGATCACGTCGAGTTCCTTGGCGATGGCCGCCGCAATCGATTGCGCCCGCGCCAGGATGCTGTCCGCCAGCGGCGCCGGCGCGACCGACGTGGCCAGGATATGATTCTCGTGCTCGTTGACCGTGGGCGGAAATGCCACCGCCTGATGTTCCTCGTCCTCCACCAGCACCTGGCCGCGCGCGACCACGACCGAAAGCTCCGCGGCAAAAGGAACCCACGCCTCCAGGACGCCCGTGTAGACGGCGTGCCGCTTCCACACGTCGGCCAGATCCGTCTCGTAATCAATCTTCTGCTGCCCCTTGCCGTCGTAACCGAAATCGGACGTTTTCAGGACGCAGGGACAGCCGAGCGCCGCGACCGCCTCGCGCAATTCCGCCTCACTTTGCACCACGCGAAAGGGCGTGATCGGAAAGCCGTTCTGCTGGAGAAATTGCTTTTCCCGCAGGCGATTCTGCGTCGTGTAGAGAACGTCGCGACCGGGCCGCAGCAAAACCCTCGGCGCCAGCGCATCGAGCGCCTCCACCGGAATATTCTCGAATTCGTAGGTCACCACATCGACGCTCCGGGCAAACTCGATCAGCGTCGCAATATCGGTGAACGGCACGTTGAATTCGCGGTCCGAAATCTGCCCCGTCGGACTGTCCGGCGTCGGATCGACCGTATGCACGCGATAACCCATCCTTCGCGCCGCCAGCGCGAACATGCGCCCCAACTGGCCGCCGCCCAGGCAGCCGATCGTCGAGCCGGGAAGAATCGGGTCCTTTTTCATTTACCACTCGCAGGCAGCTTCTGTGCCCGAACCGTCCGCGTCTGCTTCGCGCGATACCACTCCCAGGCTTTGCGTAAATTCTCGTTGTTCAATGAAAGTATAGAAATTGCCAACAGTGCGGCATTTTTTGCCCCCGGCTCGCCGATGGCCAGCGTTCCCACCGGCACGCCCGCCGGCATCTGTACGATGGACAAAAGCGAGTCGAGTCCCTTCAGCGCCTTGCTTTCCACCGGCACGCCGAGCACCGGCAACGTCGTGAAAGCCGCCGCCATTCCGGGCAGATGCGCCGCGCCGCCCGCGCCCGCGATGATCACCTGCAAGCCGCGATCCTTCGCGCTGCCCGCGTACTCCGCCAGCCAATGCGGCGTCCGATGCGCCGACACCACGTTCTTTTCATACGGCACGCCGAACTCGTCGAGAACCGCCGCCGCCGCCGCGAGCGTCTTCCAATCCGAAACGCTGCCCATGATGATGCCGACCTGTGCCCTGGATTTGATCTTGGCCTTCATTTCTGTATTCAAAACGACTCGGTTCCGTTGGCGAGACCTTTCTGCGGTAGCCGTCGCACTTTCAATTCCGTCATCCTTCCCTTGTCGAAGGATGACAGAATCCTAACAGAGAGACTTTTCCAGAGGTCTCAACTTGTTGTCCGGGCCACCCAGATTCGATGCGTCTATCTCAATCGAATATATTCCGGGAGCGCAAGGCCGCCCCGAAGCGGTCAGTTCGTGACCGCTTCGGCTTCGGGAGCGCGGAGCTTCGGGAGAAGATCGAGGGAATCGTCCTTCTCCGGTGAAATCAACGGCTCGCCGACCTGCTCGCCCAGCTCGACCAGCTTCAACGAGCGGTGCGCGTTGAAACCGGTGCCGGCGGGGATCAAGTGACCCATGATGACGTTTTCCTTGAAGCCGCGCAGCTTGTCGACCTTGCCCAGCGTGGCCGCGTCGGTCAGGACACGCGTGGTGTCCTGGAAGCTGGCCGCCGAAATGAAGCTTTCCGTTTCGAGCGACGCCTTGGTGATGCCGAGCAGCACCGGGGTCGCCTCGGCGGGCTTGCCGCCCTTGGCTTCGACCTGGCGGTTTTCCTCCTCGAACATCAAGCGGTCGATCTGCTCGCCCCAGAGGAAACTGGTGTCGCCCGGTTCGGTGATCTTCACCTTGCGAAGCATCTGGCGCACGATGATCTCGATGTGCTTGTCGTTGATTTCGACCCCCTGGAGCCGGTAAACCTCCTGCACCTCGTTGACGAGATATTCCTGCAAGTCCTGCGGTCCGCAGACTTCCAGCACTTCGTGCGGAACGACCGGCCCCTCGGTGAGCTGCTGGCCCTTTTTGACCAGGTCGCCCTTGTAGACAATCAGGTGCTTGGAGAGCGGGATGAGATGCTCCTCTTCCGTGCCCGTGGAGGGATCGCGGATGATGAGCTTCTTTTTGCCGCGCACGTTGCCGGCGACTTCCACCAGGCCGTCGATCTTGGCGATTTCCGCCGCGTCTTTCGGACGGCGCGCCTCGAAGAGTTCCGCCACGCGGGGCAGACCGCCGGTGATGTCCTTGGTCTTGGCGACCTTGCGCGGGGTTTTCGCCAGGCGCTGGCCGGCCTGGACCCTGGCGTCCTGCTTCACTTCGATATGCGCTCCCGCCGGGATGCTGTACGAGGCGATCACGTCCTTATGGTCGCCGATGATGACGATCTGGGGATGGAGATCTTCCTTATGCTCGATAATGACGGTGCCGACCTGCTTGGTCGCTTCGTCCATCTCGCGCTTCATGGTGACGCCTTCGATGATGTCGCGGAATTCCACCTTGCCGGCTTTTTCCGTCAGGATTG
>Ga0182030_10025499_pt1 | contig 10766 bp, 9 predicted proteins | sample 812S3MmetaG_FD_121299 | JGI IMG/M metagenome (GOLD analysis project Ga0182030, IMG submission 121299) | Permafrost microbial communities from Stordalen Mire, Sweden - 812S3M metaG (Illumina Assembly) | ecosystem: Environmental > Terrestrial > Soil > Wetlands > Permafrost | place: Sweden... | reverse complement strand
CTACAAGTTCGACACTAAAGGCATTTTGCGAAACATTGAATACTATTCAAAGCGCACGGCAAATACTTCGACGCTCAGTCGCGTGGCGCTGACATGGGTACTTTCGCGCATGGACCGTACCAACGCCTGGAGTTTGCTTTCAACATTTTCCAATCCAGAAGCACCCGCAGCAGTGCAAATCCCTAAGAAAGAAGGAGAAGTCGTATCAGGCGCCAGCGCTAAATCACCAGACAATCTATCGCGTCCAGATTCATGGTCAATTTTCCGAGAGGCGCTAGGAAGCGACTTTTGGGACATACAGGGAGGCACCACCCCTGAAGGCATACATATAGGCGCGATGGCGGGCACAGTAGACATTGTACAGCGCTGCTACACCGGCATCGTTACTCGCGATGACGTGCTCTGGTTAAATCCGCGCCTGCCCAAAGAAATGGTGCGACTTGCCTTCCATTTTCAATATCGCAATCAGGTTATCCGACTTGAAATCACCCGAAAGACAGCAACGGTATGTGTCGGATACAGCAGCGCCAAGCCTATTAAATTGGGCTTTGGCAAAGAAATATATGAACTACACGCTGGCGACAAAAAGATATTCAAACTAGAGGTAACCGAAGATGCTTGAAAATACAAATAAAGATACAGAAACGAACACTGAGATAAATAAAGTCGATGCACCGGCCGGAAAAGCAGATGGCGAGTGCGCCAATCGTGGCTGTCATTGCCACACAGGAAGCGGACAGGGCGTCTGCAACGAATGCTGCCGAATATCGTCAGAATCGCCGCATGATGTTTGCGAATGCGGTCATCCAGAATGCGGCGGTCCACTTAGTTAAGCAATCGCGGGAACCTTGCAGAGTTTTTGCTATCCCATAAGTAACTATCTTATGGAGACGGATAAATGAGATATCTACAGCTAGGTGTTATGTTGTTTGCCACTTGCATGATTGCAAGCCCAAGCACGTATGCCGATGGACCAGAGGCCTCATCTGAATCGGGCGGTGTTCCATTTCAGTGGACAGGCGGAGCAACTCCTCCTATCACAGACAGCAACGACGTGAAGCCGCAGGGTACTCCAACCACGAGACTTTTGCCGCCGGCGAAGCTAGCGAAAAAGAATTCCAGAGCGAGCACAGCGCAAGTACATTCCAGAACGAAAACAACGCAAGCAAACAAATAATGAGTAGCTGAAATGAATAGCTCTGAAAAGTCAATAAATGATGTAGGACCGAAAGACCGCCACGCTTCCAAGGCAAGGCTCTCTCGCGGTCTACACGAGCGGCTCGGCTCAGACACGGTGCGCCCCCTATCCGCGCATTGTACTGAGCCTGAGTCGCCGTCATTAGATCAGACTATCGCGCCGCCCGGCTCTAAGCCTCAACCAAGACCAGAGCCTAAGCCACCGCGCCCCGAACCGGAGCCTAAACCTCCGAGTCCGGAGCAGGAGCTGAGACCTCCGCTTCCCGAGCCACAACCGCGGCCGCCCGTGCAGGAAGAAGTGACACCCGCACCGGTGAGAGATGAATCTCGCCCACCGATCGTGCAGGAAATAGCACCGGGCTAAATAAGCAAACTCATTTCGCTGATTCAGGTTTATAAAGAGGACACCCCATGAACGTAATTGATTATTTGATCGACGACGAAAATAGAATTGAAAGAAAACTACAGGACCTTGTTGATAATTATCTCAACTGGACACAAGACCGCAGTTTTGAGGAAATCAAAAAGATCATCAATGCCCTGGGCATTCATGTTCGTAATAAAGAAACGCTACTTACGAATAACCTAAAATCTACAAATGGCATCGAACCGGTCTTGGAAAAATCGGTGCAAGAACGCAAAGCTATCGATGACGAAATAGACAATCTAACGCAGCTTCACGTCGACGAGCCTGGATTCAAAGCCGGTTTGGACAAATTACTCCATGTTGTGACTGAACACAATCGTTTTTGTGAAACGGAATTCTTCCCCAAACTAGGAGCACGACTAAGCTCAAACGATATGGAACACATCCAGCAACAGATGGACCAAATCGTCATGAGTTAATGGACCAACAACGTTTGGTGGATGAAATTAGAACCTTATTGGAGTTTATCGACATGCTGAAAAATGCACTAATGAAACTTGGCTTTGGAAAAGTGCTGGAAGTTGTATTCTTCGCCGGAGTTACAGCTGGCGCAGTAGTCGGCTCGATTGCAGGTGTAGCCGCGGGACTGGCCATGGGCGGTCTGATGGCACCGAAGTCGGGCGAAGACCTTCGCCATGATATCGCTAATAAAACAAACGAATTAGCCAACAAAACCAGCGAGCTGACCAATGAATTTGGCGAAGCTGTTAAAAAGAAAAGTGAAATGATTTGCGATAAGGCGAAGAAAATTCATTCTATTCTCAACGAAGACAACCGCAGCGAAGCAGAGACTGTCTAGAGCTTTTGCAGTTAGCACTACTCTATGCCTGGCGCCGAATACTTCATCAACGTCGATGCATGCATATGCATCGACGTCTTATCAATGCATACTTTTCATCTTTTTTTTGTTGAAGGCCGGCTCAGCTTAAAATCTCAGATAGCGGAAAGCTGCCGATTTCAAACCAGCAGCTCCGCTTTACTATAAAAGAAATTAGCTCAGCAAAGATGCGCTTAGCCGCCGCAACATCCGCCGTCTTCTTTCTTCTTGTCGCCCTTTTTATCGTTTTCTTTATCCACTTTGTTCTGGCCCTGATCATTCTTCTTCAGGTTTTCGTTTTGCTCTTTACTTTTATCCGTTGAGCAGGTTTTCTTATCGTCGTTCATAACATCGTGCCTCCAATGGGTTTCATATGACTTGATAGCGCTTTGAAAAAAAGGTTTCCTCAGCTCTTCGAATCCCATGCGGAACAAAGCATAGCGGCAATTCACCTTAAATGGAGACGCGATAGTTCAGCAGAGAAATAAGAAATGAAAACGAAGAAATTCGACCTGGTGGTAATCGGCGCAGGCTCAGCCCTTTTTGCCGCAGCGCACGTTGCAAGAGAACTGAATAAGACTTCGGCGCTAAGCCACCATATTAGAGAAAAGCTTCTACCTTCCTAGTACACATTCGCACCGCGAGCTTGGGCGGTTCTAGCTTGTGTCGTCAAATTTGCTTTAGCTATTGCAGTATTGCGGTCAACCTGCGACTTACACGATTCAGTCTGCCGTTCTACGTCTTTGAGGGAAAGCTCAGTGCTTTTTTCCAATTCTTTTCTTCGAATTTTCAAATCTTCTGTGGCAGAGTCAAGGTCTTTTTGCTGCGAGTCCAAGATCTCTTCCATTTGCTGTTTTTGCGTTTGCAAACCTGCCTTCAGCACAGATGCTCGCTGATCGATGAGTTTCTTCTGTTCGTGCTTTTGCTGGTCTAAGCCTCTTTTGTACTCGGAAATTCGAGGCGAGTCGGCACTGCATGCAGACAATAAACTCACGGTAGCCAATATTACCAAGCAGGCATTTTGTAAAGTCTTCATTCTGCTTCCTCCTGTGGACCTTAAGCTCCTTAAGCTATTGATAGGCGAAAGGACGAAGAGTTCCATCTGCAACAAAGAGCGAAGCGCCGCCGCTACCGTTCAAATTCCGAAGGGCGACGCATGGCGTCGCCCCTATGATTACGGCGATTAGGGCATTTTCAACCGCACACGATTTAAGGCGTTCAACCGCACACGATTAAGGCATTTAACCGCCGGCACCACCGGCTCCGCCTTCGCCGCTGCCTTCTTCGTTTTCTTTCTCGAAGTTTTCCAGCGCGGTGCGTACCTTATGCAGTAGAACAAGCTGTGCGTCAGTCGATAGCTGCTGGTCTTTGATCAGATGCACAGCCAGACAGTAAGATAGATCGATGTCGTGCTGACCAATCATGCGTTCGGTCAATAGGCGGCAGAACCAGGCGGCAGAATCAGACGCTGATGTATCTTTTCTATTGATCGAAGAATTGAAGTCAAATTTGATCTTCGGATCACGAACGACTTCAGAAACTTCGAAACGATACAAGCACTTAGCTGTGCAAGGTCCGCAAGTTGGATGTGGACCTTGGTCGCGCTTGTGTAGCTCGACGAAATCATCACGCCACTCGCGCAAGACGCTAATATCAAGACGACGATTCACTTCACTGGGCTGGAAGGCTGGGCGCAAGAGATTGAGCCAGCGCAAATGCTGCTCTTTTACTTGGTCGAAGAACCACCAGTTTTCCTCACCCTTACGTTCATAATATCGTTCAGTCGCCTGAGTCAAAGCGCACCAGGTGATACCAGTCAAGTTGCCGGAGCGCGCACGACCACCAATAACACGCTGAATTTCGTGAATAATTTGCGCGCGGAAGTGCACGAGCTGAGTCAAGTCTTTAAGCGTAGATAACAGATAGCGATTGTAGACCTGCCGGAAAAGCGCATCGTCAGCCACCATAACTGCTGTGTCTAAAATGGACGAATCGCACCTGTGCAAGCAGAACTTACAACCAAGATGCCTATCGAAAGTTTGCACAATCGCCAGATCTTTCATGGCGTCGCGCACAATTTGATCACCTTCCTCAGGAGAGGCAGGCGGTGGGCAAGCTGCAGTTTTGTCGAAGATAATCGCAAGGTGGAACGGTTGTTCCATCTTCTCCGCATAGACTATAGCTCGCCCTTGACCAAGTGCAGTAACGTGTCGTTTCTGCACATCGTCCAAATTCATGGCACCACCCATAGAGTCACGGTCGTCGACGGCGACGATACGGTGCATGACTTTCAAGTTTGTGTTTTTGAGTGCTTCAGGCGCTAACTTATTCGGGATTTGGTCGGCGATGATGAATCCCTGACCGTATGAACGAATTTCTGCAAGCATGTTGGTGAAAAATTCGACGGCCTTACCGGCTGGGTTGGCGCTGTCGGAGCTCTGCCCCGTCGGCACGTTTTTCAGCAAACGGTGTGCCTCTTCTACCAACATAATATGCTGCAACTCATCGCGCGGTCCACGAGCTTCGCGATACTCATAGAGAAACACAAGCAACATGCCCATCAAGAAAGACTTTTCAGAGTCTTCAGAGACCATCTTCAATTCAACCACGGTGGGTCGATCGAATAAGATTTCGCAGGGAATTGAACGACGGGTGTTGAGCATTTGCCCCTTACCGCCGATGAGCAGTGAGCCGATTCTGGCTTTGAGTGCGGCTTGTACGTCAGGTCCGATTCTTTCCGAATATCCGAACGATTCAACAACCGGATCGATAATTTCGTAAAGGTCTTTCATCGTAGGATAAATTTCGGCTGGACAATCTGGGTCGCCGATATTAATGCCAGGCGGCAAGCGCCTGCACTTGTTTTGTACAAGATCCCAGCCGCGCACACCGTAAATCATGTTGAGTGCTTTCTCAAGCACCTGCGGCATTGGCGAATACATTTCGAAACTGGCGTTGAACACGGACTTCAGCGCGTCAAGGTGAGTCTGTACTTTCACACCTTTCATGATTTCAAAGGGATTCAATCGGAACGGCGACACAGTTTCGTCGCCCAGCGAGAATGCCTGCCCCACGCCCTTGAAATTCTCCGACTGCAAAAGCATGTAGCGGTATTCTGATTTCGCCGGCTCGATCACCATGAAGGGAATCTTGTATCGCCAGAGCTGGTTCAACAAATAGAAAGATGTGTTTGTCTTACCGCCGCCGGTGACCCCGCATATAATCGTATGTTTTTGCAGCGCGTCAACGTCGACATAATAAAGATTGCCGGTATCAACACCCCGGTCTAGAATGTTACCCACGGCAATGGTACGGTTCGGATTTCGCACCTCCGGAGCAAAGAGACTGAATTCAGCCGATCGTCTAACGCGGAAGCCCGCCATCTCTCGCTTGGGCAAATGCACAAAAGCAGAAAGCATTCGCGAGTTTAGCGGCGTCAAGAATTTATAGCCAAACAGCTGGTGGTTATTGGCGTCTACACGCGTATTGCGCAACAAGCCAAAACTATTTAGATGATCGCGCAAGCCTTTAATCATAATTGTACGCAAGGGCGTCGGGCGCGAACCTTCATCGGTATAGGTCGCTTTGATCAGTGACTGCAAACGCACGAACACATCAGCTCGCGATGCAAAAATATAAACACCGACCTGCCAGTGCCCAATCGCTTCGCCCAGCTGGATATGCTTTAAGTAGGCGTCTTGCAGTTCAAGATAGTATTTGATTCTTCGCTTCTTCTCGGCGTCTTCGTTTTCCTGAGCCTTTTGAACTTCATTGAGGATGTTAAACTCCTCATCGGAAACCATCTTCGGCGGAACCGGCGCAGCCAGAACAAGCATGCCAAAGTCGAGCCCTTGAAGCCCATTTGCGATACGCTCGATCTGCTCAGATTCAAGAGTATCGCCGCCAGTACTTTTCAGAGACGCCACACCAGTGACGATACCAACATTGGCAGAAATCGGCGCGATCATGGCTTTTAGGTCATCTGACGAATAGACCTTCTTATGAATATCGACGCCGTTATAAACGCTGTGCAAAATTGATTTTTGGATGTCAAAGCAGGTCTGGCTGAGATCGTCGTTTTCCATACCATCGGGAGGAGACTGTAGCGACATCCCCATATAGTAGTTAACGCCTGTGCGGCTACCAATTACAGCGAAGGCTACGTAAGCCTTCTGACTGTTCAACCCCGTCAGGGCATCTTCCATCAAATACATGCGCTTCGGCAGCTGGTTTGGGTCTTGCCCTTGTGGTTGCTGTTGATTGCGTTGTTGCTTTTCCTGCTCTAAGTCCCACGAGCGCAAAATGCCGTCAACGCGGACGAATGAAAGTCCGGGAATTGGCCAACTTTGAATGTCTTCCGGCCTCATCGGCTCTTGATCGAGCAAATCGAGGTCATTGCGACGCAGGTCGCCAATCTTTTCTTCCCAAATATTACGAGGAGCTTGTACCATTTTATGCGACACTCCGGTGCCAGGCGCGTTGCACGCCTCTATGTAATGATAATACCCGTTTTTCTTATTTTCAGCCCATTGACAGTGGGTTGAGGGCAGAAAGACACCCTCTTGAAAACCTTTCCGGCATTTCGTTTTCGCCTGGAAGACTCCAGCAAGTGACCGTTCGATGCGGCGGCGAGCGCTTAAACCAAGGTTGATAAGCAGCAAAAACCAGGCAGCTCACCGAGTTAAGACATCAACACGTTTCTTCTTCAGAGTCATCCGAATCGTTGCTGGAATAGAGTTTTTCGATTAAGTCCCAGTTTACATCCCCTTTAGGTATGTCGGGAAACTCAGGCGCCTTAATGCGAAATACACCAGCTTCAGTTCCAACCAGATGACAGAAATAGTTGCGTTCTTCCTGCCCAACCAGACGGTTGATATTGATTTTTTCCTCGTCAGAAGCGAAATCCATAGTCGGCTGCGAACTAACCTGGCAAAAAATGTCCTTGGGCGTGAACTTCTTGACCTTCCTTCCCTCGACCCGAAACATCGTCGGACCAATCAAGTCAGCGTCTTTTTTCGAGACTGAGAACAGCGCCATCGTGCCAAAATTGAGAAGAACTTTGTTGCGGAATTCTTCATTGAGATCATGAAGAGTCTTCAAAGTGGCATGTATGCCAATCTGAACTTTGCGCAAGTCGGAACAAATTGCTTCAAAACAATCAGCATCAATGAAGTTATTCAATTCATCCACGTAGAGTGAGCAGGGTGTGCCACTATCGCCGGTTCTTTCAAAATGCAGCAAACCTGCCTGCCGCAAGCCAGTGATGATGAGGCTTCCAAGCAGATTACCGCCTTTTTCCAACTGCCCTTCGGGAACACGCACGAGCAATATGCGCTTTTCCGCGAGCAACTGAGAGAGGTCAAGACAATTGTCTTTTTCGTTGAGTAACCGGCTGATGCGCTGGTCGGAAAGAAGCGGCTGTACTCGATTGAGAATTGGCTCAATCCAGTTGATCCACTGTTCAGTGCGGGCTAGACGTTTGTAGTTTGACCAGGCGTCAAGCAGGGTTTTCCATTCCCGTGCGTGCTCTTTTTCAATTTTCTCCAGCAAAACATCGCGGTAATCATTGTCGGAAAGCAGCGCCGGCAAGTGCTCCAGACTGCGCTCGTTGAGCATGAGCAAAAGCACTGCGTTGCGCAGGATATTGGCGGTTTGCTGTGTCCACTGATTTTGCTGATTCTGCGATTCGGTATAAACAGCTTTGAAGCCCATCACAATCGCACTTGCAGCAGCCTGCAAGTTTTCTGTATTACCCGCCGTGAGCGGATTGAATCCGATTTGGCACTGCGGACGACAGGGGTCGATAATGCTGACACGTTGCAAAACTTTGGCGGCCTCAGGTCGCGTACCGAGCCAGCGAGTAATCAACTCGATCAGCGAGCCTTCGGAGTCGACCACAACGATCGCTCGATCGTCATTCTTTATATCGTTGATGATCATGCTGGCAAGTAAACGGGTTTTCCCTTTAGCCCCGGCGCCCATTGCCAGCAGATGCGGATTGCGTTCACGTCGTGCTGCGGGCAGATACAGCGTTTTAGGCAGCCAAAACTGATGAAGTCGCCATTCTATTCGGGCACCTAAAAGCAAACCGCCTTTTTTGCCTGCACCAAGTTCTTTCAGCAATTTCATATGCTGCCGGCGCACGGAATGAGGAATGTAATTCTCGCGTTCCCAAACACTAAGGAGTCCGTGAAGCCCGAAGAATTTTACGGACAACTTCACGACGGCTAAGCCAAACACAATACAAACGGCAAGAACTCGCAAGAATCTGTTGGCTGGAGTTTCATTTGGAGGCCAGAGCAGATCGAGAAATCCGTTGCCACCAGGAGCGGTGACATCGTTTTCTTTGAAACCGTTAGTATCTTGACTGGCAGACCATAACTGTGGGGCAGCAGAAGCAGAAAGCCGGCGGCCGATATTTGAAAAACACCAGTTACCATGTAATTGAATCGGACCGTTAGCAGACTGGGAGGCCGAACCGTTATAAACTATCTCTTGCGGCGAATTCAAATATTTTTTCACCAGCACTAAATTTGGTGGCAAATATGAACCACTGATTTGAAATTTTCTCAGCCCGGCAATACCATTTATTTTCGATTTTGATTCATCAGATCCACTGCCGGTTATCTTTGATCCATTCTGCAGGAGTTGCATTTTCCCGACCTGATGCATCGCAGAGATGCCATTGAATGAATAAGAGTAGTCACCTTGAATCAAGCTGGGTGCCACCATTAATGGCGTTGAACTGTTCTGTGTTCCTGAAATAACAGGACGCACATAGCCTGCTCTGTCGCTTCTTAGTTTCTTCTCTTCAGAGCCCGAATCATTTCTTGCAGATCCGAGCAGGTAACCGCCCGCGAGCAGAGCAAGCCCAACGAGCACAGCGCTTAAGAACTTAGCAGGAGCAGGTATGGCTTGTTTTGACTCAGGAGGATCAGAAATCTTTGCGTTTGTCTTTGCTGCCAAAGGTTTGTTTTTATTCGACCTCGATACAGCCTTAGGCATCTCAGATTTAATATCGTTGAAAAATCCATCGTCAGAAGTAGCACCTTCCAGCTGAGCATCAAGTACACGTTGCAAAAGCTGCTGCGTGTGTGCTGAATTTTTGTTTTGCTCGCTAAGTTCCTGTCGTCCTTCGACAAGCCTCAGCGCGGGTCGTGCGTCCGAGTCGCCTCCGCCGGTTTCGCTTGAAGGCGCTAGCTTGGAAGCAAAATCGATCACCGATGCTGAATCGGACAAAGCCGTTACTTGTTCTTTCACGCGATTGAACGGAATAAGTACGGGTGCATCCGCGAAGAAATCGCCGGCAATATCGTTTTTCCGTGCGCTAATTTCAGGCGCGGTATTTTCCTGTTTAGAAACAAGTTGTCGCCCCAACTCTTGTACGTACGACAGAGCTGAAGCAGTCAGGAGCGGACTTGCCAGTTCAGGCACGTCCAGCTCAGGCGCTAAAACAACTGCATTAGCAGAGACAACGGCGTTAGCTGGAATAAATGCATTAGCTGAATTAGCGGCATTAGCGGAGACAGCCGCATGATGAAGCTTGCACATCATTTTCTCGGCGAGAATCGGATCATTCGAAACCGCCACCGCATCTGGTGCGGTCTTATTCACTATGTGCAGAATCTCGGTCGTCGAGTGTGCTGTTACAACGTTCCCGCAAGCGGAGCAACTTGCCTCCAACCTGCGAATAAGTGTGCCGCAGTTTTGGCAAACATGAGTTTTCAATTTTTGATACCTGTAACTCTTGAAAGACTGCTACGAAAACACCGTACTAAAATGATGCTGTTGCGCGCCTCCGTCAGCCTCGAACGTCAACAGCCCGGTGCACAAGTCAGCCGCGGCGCGATGTGTTGAAATTTGAGGTTTTTGGCTACTAAATTACGAATTATACTAATCCGGCCGGAAAGGCTTGTCAAGTGAATCCGTGTGGCGCCAGAACGCAAGGGCTGAAAGATTTAGACCGAGCATACACAAATTTCTTCTCTGGAAGAGCTGCTTTCCAAGCAGAATTAGTTGAGTTCAATGCTGAAGATGATCACGTACACTTGCTTGTCAGTTATCCTCCCAAGGTTTCAGTTTCATCCCTTGTAAACAGCCTGAAGGGCGTATCCAGTCGCCTCATTCGTAAGAACAAACACTCATCTATTACAAAGAAACTTTGGGGTGATAGCCTTTGGTCGCCAAGTTATTTCGCAGGAAGTTGTGGTGGCGGGCCTATGGCAATTATTCGGCAATACATCGAACAACAACGCGTTCCGCATTAGCATTCTGGCGGCTTTGCCGCCGGCGCTATTCTTCCTCGCCCTAAAGAACGAGGCTTGT
>Ga0182030_10025498_pt1 | contig 10767 bp, 8 predicted proteins | sample 812S3MmetaG_FD_121299 | JGI IMG/M metagenome (GOLD analysis project Ga0182030, IMG submission 121299) | Permafrost microbial communities from Stordalen Mire, Sweden - 812S3M metaG (Illumina Assembly) | ecosystem: Environmental > Terrestrial > Soil > Wetlands > Permafrost | place: Sweden... | reverse complement strand
CTGTCCTTCCGCCATGAGCGCCATGGCCCCGGCCACCGGGGTACCTCCGAGTTCCATCATGTGGTAGTGACCCGACTCCTCCCCCTGGTCCTTGACGTCCCACCCGAACAGCGACGAGTAGAACGAGGCCGATGCGGTGATGTCGGGGCTGCCCAGGTCGACCCACGAGGGGGTTCCGGGTGCGTACGAACTCTTGGTCGGCATGGTGACCTCCTAGGTGGTCGGCGTCGTCACCACCGAGCCTGCCACGCGGTGGACCGCTGGCGCTCGGGAGAATCAGTTCCCGAAGTTCCAGCTGCCCCCGTCCTCGTAGCGGTGCATGATGTTTTTGGCGATGAGGATCTTGTGGACCTCGTCGGGCCCATCGGCCAACCGCAGCACCCTGGCCGTCAGGTACATCTGGGCCAGTGGTAGGTCGTTGCTGACGCCGGCTCCGCCCCAGACCTGAATGGCCCGGTCCACCACCCGGTGGTAGGCCGCCGGCACGAAGACCTTGATGGCCGAGATGGCGGTGCGGACGTCGGGGTCACCGTGGGCCACCTTTTCGGCGGCGTTGATGGTCATCAGCCGGGCGGACTGCAGGTCCATGTAGCTCTCGGCGATGAACCCCTGGATGAACTGCTTGTCCTTGAGTAGCCCGCCATGGACCTGGCGCACCAGGGTGCGCTCGACCATCAGGTCGAAGGCCCTCCACATCTGACCGACCGAGTTCATGCAGTGGTACACCCGACCGGCCCCCAGCCGGTCCTGGGCGGCCTGGTGGCCTTGGCCCACCAGCCCCAGGGTGTTCTCGATGGGGACCCGGACGTTCTCATAGCGGATCTCGCAGTGATCGGAGGTCGAGTGCCCGAAGATACCGATGCCCCGGATGATGTTCACGCCCCGGGTGGCGGCGGGCACGATGATCTGGGTCATCCGCCCCGGGGCACCGAGTTCGCCCGTCGGATCGTTGGCCCGGCACATCACGATGAAAAAGTTGGCCTCGATGCCGTTGGAGGTGAACCACTTGTGCCCATTGATGACCCACTCGTCACCGTCGCGTACCGCTTCGGTCTCGATGGAGCGCGGGTCGGATCCGGCATGGTCCGGCTCGGTCATCGAAAAGCCGGACTCCATGGTCCCGTCGATGAGGGGAAGGAGCCACTTGCGCTTCTGCTCCTCGGTCCCGTACTTGACCAGGATGCTGGCGTTACCCGAGTTGGGGGCGGCGATGCCGAACAGGGCGGAGGCGCCAATGGCGTAGGCCAGGATCTCGTACATGTAGGCCAGGGACAAGAAGTCCAGGCCCATGCCTCCGTACTCGGTGGGGAGGTGGGGGGCCCACAGTCCGGCCTCGTTTACCTTGGCCTTGATCTTCTCGCGCATCTCGATGCTCTGTCGGCGACTGGCCTCCTGTTCGTCGGCGTCCAGCTCTGCTCGGCGTCGGGACCGCCAGAGGATCTCCTCGTTGGGGAGGATCTCGGTGTTCACGAAGTCGGCGGTGCGCCGGCGGATGTCGTTGATCTGGGGATCCAGGCCGGGTATCGGCGTCACATTGATCGGCACTGCGGTTCTCCTTGTCAGGCGTCGGGCCCCGGCGCCAGAGGTGTTCGGTTGCCACCCATCATGGCCCAGGGGTCGGCCCCCGGCTCGGCCGAGTGCGGCCCGGGGCTACCGACCGGGCCGATCAGTCCGGCCCCCGATCAGGTGGAGTGGGCGGTGAGGTCGTAGACCGTCACACCGTCGACGGTCCGGGCCGTGAAGTGGGACGTCACCCACGAATCGATCTGGCCGGCGTCCGACGTCCCTGACGAGCCACCGCCCCCGAAACCGCTGCCCAGGGTGCCGCCGCCGCCGATGTAGTAGTGGATGTCCCCTTCGGCGACGTACCGTTCGAACTCAGCCAGCGTCGGGGCCGGGTCCGTCCCGTTGAACCCACCAATGGCCATGACCGGATCGTCGGTGGCCAGCTGGTAGCCCGAGGCCGAATCCGATCCGGTGATGGCGGCCACCCACTTGTACCGGGAGGCGTCGGCGCTCAGCAGCGCGGTGAGCTGCTTACCGGGGGTGGACCCGTTGAGGAGCCCTCCGGCCGCCCCGCCTCCGGCCCGGCCGGCACCGGCCCCTCGCCCGAAGCCTCCCTGCCCGGCCCCGCCCCGCCCGAACCCGCCGCCGAACCCGCCTGGCGCTCCGCCCGCAAATCCGCCCGGCGGTCCACCGCCAAACCCGCCGCGGCCGGCGAAGGTCCGCGGGTTGACGGTGATGCCGTTGGGCAACTTGGTGCCGTTGGGGAGGGTGAAGCCCTTGGGCAGGGTGATCGATCCGCCGGCTCCGACCCGGGCGCCGCCGAATCCACCACCGAATCCGCCAGGGGCGCCGAATCCGCCACCGCCCTGGACGGCCGGTCCGGCCGAGGGAATGGCTCCGCTGTGCGGAGTGGCTGCGGTGTTCAGTGAGTAGGCAGCCGGGGCGGCGATGATGGAGGCGATTCCGAAGCTGGCGATGCCGGCGGCCAGGACGGCGCGGGCTCTGGGCACCAGGGCGATGCTCACCGCGGCCACCACCCCGACGACCAGGATCACCCACCGAAGGGCCGGGTACCAGGTGGGGCTCCACCCGAGGATGACGAAGGCCCAGGCCACGCTGGCCACGATGGCGGCGGCCAGGGCCACCCGGGGGAAGATCTCCTGGCGGCGCCGCCAAAGGGTGGAGGCGCCCATCCCGACCAGGGCGCCGACGGCGGGGGCCAGGGCCACTGTGTAGTAGGGGTGGATGATGCCCTGGGCGTAGCTGAACACCAGCCCGGTCAACACCAGCCATCCGCCGAAGATCAGGAATCCGGCCCGAACCCGGTCGGTCCTCGGGGCCTTACGGGTCAACCACAACACCGCCACCAGTCCGATCAGGGCGCCGGGAATCAACCACGAGATCTGTCCTCCCATCGAGGAGAGGAACAGGCGGTTCCAACCGGTTGGGCCCCACCGGCTCGCGGCCGCTCCGCCGCCTCCGACACTGCCGGTCTCATTGCCGGTGAGCCGGCCGAATCCGTTGTAGCCGAAGATGAGGTTGAGTTCCGAGTTGTTGGTGGAGCCACCCACGTAGGGCCGGTCGGCGGCCGGAGTGAGCTGCACAGCCGCCACCCACCAGCCGGCCGAGACCGCCAGGGCCACCCCGGTGTAGATCAACTGCACGATCCGGCGGCCCAGCTTCGGAGGTCCGGCCAGCAGGTACACCAGCACCAGAACCGGAAGGAGGATGAAGGCCTGGAGCATCTTGGTGATGAATCCGAAACCGATCAATGCTCCGGCCAGCACGATCCATTTGGACTTCCCGTTCTCGACGGCCCGAACGGTGGCGTAGGCCGCCGCCACCAGGACCAGGGTCAGCAGGGCGTCGGGATTGTTGTAGCGGAACATCAGGGTGGCCACCGGAGTGAGGGCCAGGACCGCGCCGGCCAGCAGGGCTGCTCCCGGGGTGAACCAACGGCGCACGGTGACGAACAGCAGGCCCACCGCGGCCACCCCCTCGAGGGCCTGCGGCACCAGGATGCTCCAGGCGTTGACACCGAAGATCCGGGCCGAGATCTCCATGACCCACAGGGCCGCCGGTGGCTTGTCCACGGTGATGAAGTTGGAGGCGTCGGACGAGCCGAAGAAGAAGGCCCGCCAGCTCTTGGTGCCGGCCTGGACGGCGGCGGAGTAGAAGCTGTTGGCCCAGCCCGACTGGCCGAGACCCCAGATGTACAAGAAGCCCGTGCCGACCAGCAGCACCACCAGGGCCGGTCGCACCCAAGCCGGGTCCTGGGGTCGACCCCGCACCAGGCGGGCCATCCGACCCCGCGGGGGAGCTGGGGTGGGCGGACCGGTGGGGAGCTGGTCCTGACCGGTTACCCCTCGATCTCCGACCGGGTGGTCCGGTACCCACTGGCCCGGTTCCGGGTAGGGCGCCGGCAGGGTGTCAGGGCCGGGATGCCCGGTGACCGTGTCCGCCCTGGCCGTGTCAGCCGTGTCAGCCGTGGCGGTGGCCGTGGTCGAGCCAGGCTCCGGCCCGGCGTCATCACGGTCCAGACGGATATCGGTCACGAGGGCATCCTGGTCGACGCGGCGGACCGGTGGAGGTCACCCTGAGGGCCCGGCTCTGCTGAGGCCGGGGCCAAGTGGGTCCCGAACTCCGGCCGGAACACCCAGGTGCGGAGGATGCCGAACCGGATGAAGGCGGCGGCGGCATTGCCGGCGGTGACGGCGCAAAGCTCAGGGACCAGCGAGGTCAACCCGACCGCCCGGGTCACGGCCAGAGCGCCGGTGGTGAAGCCCAGGCTCACGCCCATCAACGTGGCCGCGGTGACCACCTGTTGGCGGCGGTCGAGCCCTTGTTCCGTTCCGACCATCCCACGGTGAAGAGCGGTGTTGCCCAGGCTGCAGAGAGCGATGGCCACGGCGTTGGCCACGTAGCCGCCCAGGCTCGGTTCGAGAGCGGCGAACAGCCCGGCGTAGGCCACGGTGCTGAGGGCCCCGACTCCGGCGAACCGGAGCAGTTCGTCGGCGAACACCTCATTGCCGGTGTCGACAGAGCCGGTGCCAAAGGATGGCGTGGACCGGGAGGACGCGCCCTGCGGGGTCAGAAGCGCCACGGACGTGGTGGCCCCCGAGGCCACGCTCACGTCCGTCGAGGCTTGGCCCCGGGGTTCGACTACCGGGTGAATCGGTCGGCCGGCCGTGAGGCGCCTCGAGGTCCGCCCGAGCATCCGCCACACCCCTTGCAGGTCCTTCGCCGCGGTATGGACCACGTCGACCCGGGAGTCCATGTCGTCGACCCAGTCGACCGGCACTTCGTGGATGCGGAGGCCGACCCGTTGGGCGGTGACCAGCACCTCGGTGTCGAAGAACCACTCGTCGTCCTCTACCAGCGGCAGCACCTGCTCGGCCGCCTCCCGGCGCAACGCCTTGAACCCACACTGGGCATCGGTGCAGGCGCTCCGCAGGGTGGTGCGCAGCAACAGGTTGTAGCACCTCGAGATCACTTCTCGTCGGGCCCCCCGCACTACATGGGCCCCGGGTCCGAGCCTGGTTCCGATGGCCATGTCGCTGTGGCCGGACAGGAGGGGCGCCACCAGTGGCAGCAGGGCATCCAACCCGGTGGCCAGGTCGACGTCCATGTAGGCGACCACCGTGGCCTCGCTTCGTGACCACGCCGCCTTCAGGGCCCGGCCCCGCCCTTTGCGCTCCAGATGGATGGCCTGCACGCCCGGGAGGTTCCGGACCAGATCTGTGGCGATCGACCAGGTGCGGTCGGTGCTGGCGTTGTCGGCGATGGTCACGGTGGCGACGAAGGGGAAGGACGTGTCGAGGTAAGTGCGCAGCGCGGTGATGCTCGAGGCCAGCTGCCCGGCTTCGTTGTAGACCGGGACGACGATCTCCACGTCAGGAGCGGCCGGTGCCCGCTCGGGGTGGATCTGGGTAATGGGTGCGACGCTCATGACGCAGACTGTCCCAGGCCCGCATCGGGCCTCGATGGGCGCCAGCTGAGGGCCCGCTGAGAGTTAGGGCCTTGACCACCCGGACCGGTAGGGCCGGTTACCGGTCGCCGATGGGCGCGCTCCCTCATTGCTCATCACCGGAGCTCATTGCTCATCAACGGGGGCCGGGTCCGATGCCGCCCCTTCCCCAGCCGAGCGGTCAGCCTCGGAGCCCGGCGACGGCACCGGGGGAGTGGCAAGGAGGTGGACGACGAAGGTGCTACCCCGGCCGATCTCGGCGTGAGCGGACACCGAGCCCCCGTGGGCGGCCACGATGGCGCTGACGATCGAGAGGCCGAGGCCTGCTCCACCGTGGACCCGCGATCTCGAGGGATCGGAGCGCCAGAACCGTTCGAACACGTGCTCAGCCTGTTCGGGGTCCATACCCGGCCCGTCGTCGGCCACCGAGATGACGGCACCGCCCTCACCGTCCGGCTCCACGCTGACCCGAGCTGTGGTGCCGGCCGGGGTGTGGGCCCGCACGTTGCCCAACAGGTTGTCGACGATCTGGCGGAGGCTGGTGGCGTCCCCCATCACCTCGATCGGTTGGGAGGCCTCGAAGGTCACCGGCCAGGCCGGTCCGACGGTCGACGCGGTGTGGACCGCCTCGGCGCACAGGGCCACCAGGTCGACCGACCGCTGTTCCATGGGCCGACCCTCGTCCAGACGGGCCAGCAGTAAGAGGTCGGAGACCAGGTGCTCCATCCGGGAGGTCTCATTTTGAATCCCACCCATCAGGCGTTCGAGATCAGCCTTTTGCTCGGAGGCCCCCCGTCCGAAGAGTTCGGCATAGGCCGAGATGGCCGAGATGGGTGTGCGGAGCTCATGGGAGGCGTCGGCCACGAATCGCCGCAGTCGTTGCTCCGACGCCCGCAAGCGTCGTTCCGAAGCCAGGCGGGCGCTGAACGCCGTCTCGATGCGGCCGAGCATCACGTTCAAGGTCCGGGCCAGCCGACCGACCTCGGTGGTGTCGTTCTCACCCGGCACCCGCTCGGTCAGGTTGCCACCGGCGATGCTCTCTGCGGTCCGCTCCATGTCCCGCAACGGTCGGAGTCCGATCTGGACCAACCACAGTCCGGCCAGCAGAGCGATGACCACCGCGGCCCCGGTCACCGCCAACTCGACCAACAACAGATGATGGAGGGTGCTCCCGGTATCCCCCAGCGGTTGGGCCACGATGAGCACGTCCCCGTTCTGGAGAGCCGAGGCCCGTACGCGGAACGACGGGCCGCCGGCCTGTTGGGAGGAGACCGTGAAGTAGACGCACTGGGTTACCGGGGTGGTGGAGGTGATCCCGCTGATGGTCTTGGTCAGCTCGGGGGTATAAGCGGTGTCGTTCACGTAGGCCGAGCAACTCTGGCTGTCGACGATGGCACCGGTCGAGGTGCGGATCTGGAGAGCGTCGGTCACCGCCGCGTTCGAAGGGCCGCCGTCGGGCCCGCCCGGATTCTGGCCGGCCCCGGCGCCGGCGGGGAGGGGCCGACCGGAACCGGCGCAGAACGAGGTGGGCAGGGTCCCGCCATCACTGAGCAAGTGATCGAGGCCGGCGGCCTGTTGGTCGAGCTGGTCATCGATCCGCTGGTTCAAGAAGGACTCGAGCGACGAGTAGGTCACGACGTCGGCCACCACCACCGCCACCAGGGCGATGATCCCGATGGCGATCAACAGGCGGGACCGGAGGGACATCACTATCCCGGGACGGGCTCTCGCAAGGCGTACCCGACCAGTCGCACGGTTTGGATCACCGGAGGTCCGACCGCTTCGAGCTTCTTGCGGAGATAGCTCACGTAGGTCTCGACCACGTTTCCGTCACCGCCGAAGTCGTAGTGCCACACGTGGTCGAGGATCTGGGCCTTGGACAGCACGTGACGGGGATTGTTGAGGAAGAACCGGAGCAGGTTGAACTCGGTGGCCGTCAGAGGAATCGCCTTGCCGGCCCGGGTCACCTCGTGGGCGTTCTCGTCCATCTCGATGTCGGCGAAGCGCAGGATCCCGTCGTCATCGGGCTCCGTGCCCATCCGCCGCAGGATGGCGTGCACCCGAGCCACGATTTCGGCCAGAGCGAAGGGCTTGGTCACATAGTCGTCACCGCCGATGGTCAGACCGGCCACCTTGTCCTCGATGGCGTCCCGGGCGGTCAGGAACAGGATGGGAACCCGGACACCGTCGGCGCGGAGTCTCCGGGTGACCTCGAGCCCGTCGAGGTCGGGCAACATCACATCCAGGACGATGAGGTCAGGGGGTTGTTCCTGTGCCGCGGCCAGGGCCAGCCGCCCGTTCACGGCCTCGTCCACGGCAAACCCCTCGTAACGCAGGGAGGTGGAGACGGCGTCCACGATCGAGGGCTCATCATCCACCACCAGAATGCGCTGATTTCGGGTGGGTTCCACGTGCTGTTTCCTCCTGGTGACCAGTCTGGATGGGAAGGGGACCTGACCAGCATCGCACCAGCACATGAGCATCTGGTGTGATCAACCTGTGAATCGGCTGTGACCGTCGGCACCTGGTGGCACCTGGTGGCGCCGGCTCGGGCAATCCGGCCCTGGACCTCGTCCGTAGCCCCACCAAGTCACAGCGATCTCACAGCGGGGACGAAGCCGGCTCTCGATTTGGCCGGGTCCACTGGTACCTGCCGGTCGCTTCCGGCAGCAGTTCCCGTCGCCACCCGGTCACCCGGACCAGGTGGATCCTCTCAGAGAGGCGAACTCATGGCAGCACGGCAACGACAAGTACCGCCCGGTCAAGCTTCGGCCCTTCGTACCAGAGATCAGGCGATGGTCCGGGTTCGCCGGATCACCGCTTTGATCGGCACCGGTGCGGCCGCCACGGCCATCGGGCTCGGGGTGCTGGTGGCCTCGGACACCACCGCGCACTCGGCCACGGCTACCGCCACGGTGGTGGACCACGGCTCGTCGGCCGCGTCGACATCGACCACCACGGCCACATCGACCACCACGGCGACCTCGACAGGTACGGCGACGTCGACGGGTTCCTCGGACGGCTCGACCACCGCCACCACCGCCACCACCGCGCCGACCACCACGACGACGGCGGCCCCGACCACCACCACGCACAGCGCCACCACCACGTCGGGTCAGTCATGACCGACACCGCCGTGATCCCGACCCGCAGCGACGGGCTCAGCGGGGACTCCCGACCGGGGGCGGCTCCAGCCACCCGGACCATGCGGGCCATCGGTACGACCGTGTCGGTCGCCGTCACCGAGCCCTCTACCGCGGACGACGCCGCCACGATGCTGGCGGGTGATCTCTGCTCGCTCGATGAGGCGTGCAGTCGGTTCCGGCCCGACTCGGAGCTCCGCAAGCTCGAGCGATCGAGCCGAGGCCGTCCCGTGGCGGTCAGCGCTCTGCTGTTCGACGTCCTCGAAGTGGCCTGTGCTGTCGCCGTGAAGACGGCCGGCACGGTCGACCCCACGGTGGGTTCCGCGGTCATCTCCCTCGGCTACGACCGTGACTTCGACCAGATCGAGGAGCCCGGGTGGTCCGGTGGCCGCCACCGGCCGCGGCCGGCTCCCGGCTGGTGGCGGGTCCAGTTGGACCCGCGTGAACGGACGGTGGTGGTCCCGTCCGGGATCCGGATCGACGTCGGCGCCACGGCCAAAGCCTGGGCCGCCGATCGGGCCGCCCGGACCATCGCCGCCCGGTTGGGTGGCGGGGTCCTGGTCAACCTGGGCGGTGATGTGGCCGTGGCCGGGCCGCCCCCTCCCGGCGGGTGGGCCGTGGGCATCGCCGAGTACTGCACCACACCAGGGGACGCCGTCGACCAGGTGGTGGCGATGCACGCCGGGGGATTGGCCACCTCAGGGACCACAGCTCGTTCGTGGGTGCATAACGGTCGCCGCGTCCATCACATCATCGACCCGTGGTCCGGGGAGCCCGCCCCGACCGTGTGGTCCCTGGTGTCGACAGCCGCGGCGAGCTGCGTGGAAGCCAACGCCTGGAGCACCGCCGCCGTGGTGTGGGGCACCGACGCCGTCGGGGCGCTCAGGGAACGGGAGATCCCGGCACGGCTGGCGGACGCCCACGGCGGCGTCACCCTGGTCGGCGGCTGGCCACGGAACCGTGCCGTGCCGAACGCTGTCGATGGCCGCGGCCCCGGGAAGGTGCGGTGATGCTCACCTCCTCCTCGACGACGCTGTGGTACGCCACCCGTGCCACCGGCATCGTGGCCCTGATCCTGCTGACCGTGACGGTGGTGTTGGGCATCCTCACGGCCGGCCGGGTCCGATCACGACAGTGGCCGGCCTTCGCCCAGGCCGATCTCCACAAGTGGGTGTCCCTGTTGGCCCTGGTGTTCCTGGCCTTCCATGTCCTCACCTCGGTCCTCGACACCTATGTCCACCTCGGGTGGGCGTCGATCGTGGTGCCGTTCTCCTCCTCCTACGAGCCGCTGTGGACCGGGTTGGGAACCGTGGCCGTCGACCTGATGCTGGCCGTGGCCATCTCGAGCGCCCTCCGTCAACGGATCAGCGCTCGCACCTGGCGAGGCCTCCATTGGCTGGCATACGGGAGTTGGCCGCTGGCCATGGCCCACGCGCTGGGCGACGGCACCGACGGCACCAAGCTGTGGATGGATGCAGTGGCCGGGGTGTGCACGGTGGTCGTGGCGTGGGCACTGGTCTGGCGGATCGGCGAGAGCCGCCGAAACAGGCGACGCACTGCCGGCGTCGGCGCTCTGACGTGGCTGGTTCCGGACCGGAAGGGGACCGGCCCGTGGCAGTCGTCGCCGATCACGGATCGGGTCGATGGTGGCGAGGTCGGGAGTCGGGTCGCGGCCGACCGGGTACTGGTGGAGGAGCGGCCGTGAGTACGGTGATCATCGACGTCCCCAACCGTCTACTGCCGGCCGGACCTGGTGCCGGCAACGATCTGGCCACGCACCACGCCCTCCACGGGACCCTGGCGGTCCCTTCGCATGACGGCGGGGTCTGGAGGGCCTCGATGCTCGAGGCCGTCAGCCGATCCGGACTGTCGGGACGGGGTGGGGGAGGGTTTCCTTCCGCCACCAAGTGGAATCCGGTCCGGACCGGCTCGCGGTCCGCGGTGCTGGTGGTCAACGCCATGGAGGGCGAGCCGGCCAGTGCCAAGGACCGCCACCTCTTGATCCACGCTCCGCACCTGGTCCTCGACGGCGCTGAGGTGGTGGCCGAGGTCATCGGGGCGTCCGAGGTGGTGGTCTGCGTATCCGATCACGGGCCCTCGCCCGCCGCCTCGATCGAACGGGCTATCGCCGAACGCCGATCCGCCGGTCTG
>Ga0182030_10025495_pt1 | contig 10768 bp, 9 predicted proteins | sample 812S3MmetaG_FD_121299 | JGI IMG/M metagenome (GOLD analysis project Ga0182030, IMG submission 121299) | Permafrost microbial communities from Stordalen Mire, Sweden - 812S3M metaG (Illumina Assembly) | ecosystem: Environmental > Terrestrial > Soil > Wetlands > Permafrost | place: Sweden... | reverse complement strand
CCCTCTCCCTGCACGAGCGTGGCGACGGGCGCAAGGCGTCCGTCCGCGCTTTCGACCTCACAGCAACCCGACGACCGCCGAGCCCACCCCGACCCCCGCGATCGTCAGGAACGCGAGGCCGGTCGCCGCAGCATAGAAGCCGCGCAGGCGCAGCGGCTCGGGCAACGCAGTGCGGGCGAGGAAGAACAGGAAACCCAGCACCACCGGCAGCAGCAAGGCGTTGGCGACGCCGGCGGCGATTGACAAGCTGACAAGATTGGCCCCCGAAGCGACCAGCGCGCCGCCGCCGGCGAGCATCAACGCCATCGCGCCATAGAACCAAGGAGCCTGCGCCGGGCTGTGGTCGAGCGAGCGATCGACGCCAAACGCCTCGCCAACCGACCAGGCAAGCGTCAGGCAGACGACGATCGTCGCAGTCAGCGCGCTGCCGGTAAGACCGAGGACGAAGACGACATGGCCGAACGCGGTCCCGAGCGTCGCGGTGAAAGCAGTCTCGATGTCGGCGACCGAATCGAGTGAGCCGTGGGCGGATAGCGTCGCGCCGGCGGCGATCAGCAGCGCCGAGGTGATGACCTGGCAAACGACGACGCCGACCAGCGTCTCGACCCGCGCCGCAGGGAGATGCTCAGGCCCGAGCCCCTTATGGACGGTCGCCGATTGCTGGTAGAGCAGCGCCCAAGGAATGACGCTGGTGCCGAGGTTGGCGGCGAGCAGCGTATAGAATCCAGGGTCGCGCGGCGGCGCGCGCAGCGCCTCGGCGACGATCGGCTGAAGTCCCGGCGACGCGCGCCACGCCATCGCCAGGAAGGCGATCTCGAACAGGCCGAAGAACAGCGCCACGCGCTCGACCGAGCGATAGGAGCCGGTCACCACCATCGCCATCAGACCGAAGAAGGCGAGCGCCATGGTCGCGCCAACCGGCGCGCCGATCGCCTGGCCGGCGCCGGCGAGGCCGCTGAGCTCGCTGACCAGCGCGCCGAAGCAACTCGCCGCCAACACAGCGAGAAGCACCAGCGCGGGCGTGCGGCCGAAACGGCGGCGCGCCAGCTCGATCGCGCCCTGCCGCGCGCCCAGGCCGATGCGCAGCGCAAGCTCTTGGGCGAAAAACATGAAGGGAATGAACAGCAGGTTGGAGAGCAGCAGGCGGTAGCCCCATTGCGCGCCGCTCTGCGCGACGGTAATGACGCTGCCGGCGTCGGTGTCGGCGAGCATCGCCACCAGGCCCGGCCCCGCGACGGCGAGGAACATGCGCCACGAAAGCCGGAAAGAGGGCCAAGCTTGAGGACCGCCCCCGGCTTGCGCCGCGCCGTCGTGGCGGTTCGCCATCGCCTCGTCTCCGCACTCGCATCGGCAGGCCACAGGGCGCTGAGGCCGCGCGCCCGCCATAAGGCGGTTTCCGTCGCGGCGCAATCGTCCCGCCGGCCTGGTGCTGATCCCTTGCGGACGATCGGCGCGTATTGACCGCGCTCCCCCCGCGCCGTAGCGCCGGGTCGTTTCCCGACACGACGACGACGACGTGCTCCGCGCGTAAGGGGCGCGGCGCCGTCGCTCTCGTCCGCCGAGGCTCCCATGCGCTTCATCGCCGCCTTCGATCTCTTCGCCTTCGCCAATTCCGCCGTCTGCCTGCTCGCCGCATTCGATCTTGGCGCGTTGATCGGCGCCGAGCGGCAATATCGCCAGCGCTCGGCGGGCCTTCGCACCAACGCGCTGGTCGCGCTCGGCGCGGCGGCCTTCGTCGCGACCTCGGCGTGCGCGTCGCGGGCCCCGGCTCGACCCAGGTGATCGCCTATGTCGTCTCCGGCATCGGATTCCTCGGCGCCGGCGCGATCATGAAGGAGGGCGTCAACATCCGCGGCCTCAACACCGCCGCGACGCTGTGGTGCTCGGCCGCAGTCGGCGCGGCGGCGGGCTCGGCCTTGCTGGCCGAGGCGGCGGCGCTGACAGCGCTGGTCATCGCCGGCAACACCCTGCTGCGCCCGCTCGTCAATGCGATCAACCGCATTCCGCTCGACGAGGCGGCGTCAGAAGCGAACTACCAAGTGCGGCTCACCGCGACGCCTGAGCGCGCGGCGGAAGCGCGTGAGGCCTTGGTCGAGGCGCTGGAGGGCGCAAATTATCCGGTCGCCGACGTCGACACGACCGAGCGCGGCGACGATCTGGTCGACATCGTCGCGACGCTGATCGCAACCTCGGTGGTGGCGGATGAACTCGACGCGGTCGCGGCCAGGCTCGAGCATGCGCCCGGCGTCGAGCACGCGACTTGGGAGAGCGTCGCGGCAGGGTGAGCGGACTTCAGTCGCCGCTGGCGACGGTCGCCGCCGCGCCGGTCATGGCGAGCCAGACGTTGGGATCGTCCTGCGCCTGCCGCTTGATGAAGCGGTAGCCGGTCTCGTCCCACGGCAGGATCTCGTCGGTGAGGTTGTCGAGGACGAAATCGCCGCGGTCGGTCTTGACGGTCAGAACGGCGTGGCCTTCCCCATCCTGGTCGCGCACGATCGTCATCAGCAACGCCTGACGCGGGAAGCCCTGGTCGACGAGCTGCTTGCGCTTGAACAGGGCGTAGACCTTGCAATCGCCCTTGCCGTCGGTCGGGTAATCCCAATGATCGAGCATGGTGCCCCAATGATCGAGATTGCTGATCGGCTCGATCGCGGCGTTGGCGAACGCGTCGACCTTGGCGAGGGTCGCCAAAACCTGTTTGGTGAGGTGGATTTCGCGCGGCATCAGCTTGCCGAGGTTGCACTCCTCCGGCCGGCGGCGGCAGAAATCGACCCAGCCGTAGGGAATGGAAGTCGGCGCGCCGACTTCAGCGAATGAGGCGCTCGGCAGCGTCGGCTCGGAGGCCTGGACCAAGCCGCCGAACGCCGCGCCAAACAGAACCGCCCCAACCGTGGCTCGCCCAAACCAACCCAACATAGTCCCGCCTCGTCACTTTCGACGCGGGACAAGGTCGGCCAATCGGCTTGGCGCGACGAAAAGCAATTCGGTAAAATTCGAAGCATCTCCAGTAAGAAGAAACCCTGAAATTTCTTAAGGTTGATCGGGCGTTGCCGGTGCCGGTCCGCGCCCCTCCGCTCGACTGGCCAGCCAAGACCGTCGCGATTCTGTCTCAACGGCGCGGTAACCGCTCCGCATCCCTCGACCGTGCGGGCGATCGCCGGCGATTCGGCTCATGACTCAACGGATTGGACCTGGCCAAAGGCGGCCTTTTGCGGCGGTTCTACGCCGGTCTATAGAGGTCTCAGCCTCGCCGGCGGACGCCGACAATCGACTGAGCTTTGAAAGTGGCGACGCAGCAAACGGCCCCGGCCGCCGCATCCAATCCGCGCCTGACCGCGATGAGTCTGGCCGCGCTCGGCATCGTATTCGGCGACATCGGCACCAGCCCGCTCTACACCCTGAAAACGGTGCTCGATTACACCGGCGCGCATCCCGCGGCGCTGACGATTCTGGGATCGCTGTCGCTGATCCTGTGGACGCTGTTCCTCATCACCACGATCAAATACGTCAACTTCGCAATGCGCGTCGACAACGACGGCGAAGGTGGAATCATCGCGCTGATGACTCTGCTCGGCGTCAAGAAACGGCGCCGGCCGATCCTCATCGCCGCCGGGCTGTTCGGTGCGGCGCTGATCTATGGCGACGGCGCGATCACCCCAGCAATCTCGGTGCTCTCGGCGCTCGAAGGCGTAGAGCAAGTCGCGCCGTCGCTGCAAGCCTTCGTGCTGCCGGCCGCCGTGACGATCCTGCTCGCCCTGTTCGCCATTCAACCGCAGGGCACGGCCCGCATCGGCCAGGCCTTCGGCCCGATCATGCTGATCTGGTTCGTCGTCATGGCGGCGCTCGGCGTCTACGGCGTGATCCAGCATCCCTCCGTACTCGTCGCGCTCAATCCGCTTTATGGCCTGACGTTTCTCGTCTCCGGCGGCCTGACGGGCTTCCTCGTGCTCGGTGGCGTGTTTCTGTGCGTCACCGGCGCGGAGGCGCTCTACGCCGACATGGGGCATTTCGGCCCTAAGCCGATCCGTCTCGCCTGGAACGCGTTGGTGTTCCCCAGCCTCGTGCTCAACTACGCGGGGCAAGCGGCGCTGGTTCTCGACGGCGCGCCCACAGACGGCAATATCTTCTATCGCCTCTGCCCAGGCCCGCTGCTCACGCCCCTGATCGCGCTGGCGACGATCGCGACGATCATCGCCAGCCAGTCGATCATCACCGGCGCCTATTCGATGACGCGACAGGCCATTCAGCTCGGCTGGCTGCCGCGCCTGATCATCAAGCAGACGTCGGCGGAGGGCTACGGCCAGATCTATGTCGGCACCGTCAACTGGATGCTGATGATCGTCACGCTCGGCCTGACGATCGGCTTCGGCAAGTCGGACAATCTCGCCGCCGCCTACGGCATCGCGGTTTCGCTGACCATGCTGATGACCAGCCTGCTGCTGTTCATCGCCATGCGCGAAATCTGGGGGTGGAGCCTCGCCGGCGCTGGCGCAGTCGCGGCGGTGTTCATGATCGTCGACGGCGGCTTCTTCGTCGCCAACATGGCCAAAGTGCTGCAAGGCGGGTACGTGCCGCTGCTGCTCGCCTCCGCAGTCTACAGCGTGATGTGGATCTGGCATCGCGGCGCGACGGCGGTGCACAACCAGGTCGTCGCTGAACAGACGCCGACCGAAACCTTCGTCGCCGAGCTGCAATCGGGTCGCATTGCTCGCGTGCACGGCTCAGCAGTGTTTCTCACCCGCGCCAAGCAGGACACGGCGCCCGTATTGTCCTGGCACGTGCGTAAGAACCGTTCGTTGCATGAGTACGTGCTCGCCCTGACGCTGACCGTCGTCTCGACGCCGCGCGTTGAACCCGAGCAGCGCGTCACGGTTACGCGCGAGGCCGACAAATACTGGCGCGCCGACGCACGCTACGGCTTCATGGAGCTGCCCGACATTCCCGCCGTCGTCGCCGAATGCAAGGCCAAGGGCGCGGAGATCGATCTTGCCGACGTGACCTATTACGTCGGCCATGAAACCTTCGTGCCGCGCGAGGACGGCAAGGGTCTGCCGCTGTGGCAGGAAGCGCTGTTCGCCGTCATGGGCCGCAACGCGGCGCGCATCAGTGATTACCTCAGGCTACCGTGCGACAATGTCGTCGAAATCGGGCGCGAGATTGAGATCTAAAGGCGACTTGGCCGAATCCGCGCAAGCGGCCCGGCCCGCTCGGCCTCGACGAGATCGGCCTGCCAGCCCAGCTCGCCCTTTTCGAGCGCGCCGCCGATCGGCTCGGCCGAGCCCCGCCGGTGATCGACGGCCACGACGTGCAGGCCGATCCGCGCCGCGCGCTCGGCGTCTTGCGCTCGGCGCTCGGTCTCGCCTTCGACGCCGCAATGCTCGCCTGGCCCCCGGACGGCGAGACAGCGACGGGGTCTGGGCGCCAGCGTGGTACGCCGAGGTGGAGAAATCGACCGGCTTCGCGCCGCCGGCCGCAGAGCCAAGTTTCGACGACCTGCCCGATTCGCTTAAAGCCGTCGCCGCGGCGGCGCGACCGCTGTACGAGCGATTGGCGCGCCACAAGCTCACGGCCGTGTGACCGCTCGCGCGGCGGCAAGAGCCGCGGCGGCGCTGAAGCTGCGGAAAGAGAGGCCGGCGCGGCCGTCCAGCCCTTGACGGAGGGAGGCGCGCGTCGCATCAGGATTCCAATGCCCATGCTTATCCTGCCGTTTCCGGTCATCAATCCCATACTGTTTCAGTGGGGACCGCTGGCGATTCGCTGGTACGCGCTCGCCTACGTGGTCGGGCTAGTCGCCGGCTGGTGGCTGATCCGCCGCCTCGTCGCCGCCGAGTCGCTGTGGGGCGCCGGGAAGCGCCCGACCCCCGACAGCGTCGACGACCTGCTCGTCTATTGCGCTCTCGGCGTCATCGTCGGCGGTCGACTCGGCAACGTGCTGTTCTACGATCCGAGCTATTATCTCGCGCGTCCGCTCGAGATCTTCGAAGTCTGGCGCGGCGGCATGGCCTTTCATGGCGGTCTGATCGGCGCCGCGCTCGGGGCCTATCTGTTCGCTCGCCGCTACCGCGTGCCGGCGCTGACGGTTTTCGATCTTGCCTCGCTGGTCGCGCCGATCGGCATCTTCCTCGGCCGTCTCGCCAATTTCATCAGACCGGAACTATGGGGACGGCCGACCGACGTGCCCTGGGCGATCGTCTTCCCCGGCTCCGACGGTCTGCCGCGCCACCCGAGCCAAATCTACGAGGCGCTGCTCGAAGGCCTCGCCGTCTTCATAGTGTTGTCGATTGCCGCGCGCTTTGGCGCATTTCGCCGTCCCGGGCTCTTGGCGGGCGGTTTCGGCGTCCTCTACGGCGCGGCGCGCATTTTCTGCGAGTTCTTTCGCGACCCTGATCCGCGCCTCGAGGATCTCGGCGGCGGCCTGACGATGGGCATGCTCCTGTCCACGCCGCTGATCGTCATCGGCGTCGCGCTGATCGGCTGGAGTCTGCGGACGAAGACCGCCGCCGGAGGGCGGACATGAGCGCGCTCGGCGATGAGATCAAGGCGACGCTCGCCAAAGGCGGGGCGATGACGGTCGAGCGCTTCATGCAGCTCGCGCTCGCCGATCCGCAGTACGGCTACTACATGACGCGCGATCCGTTCGGGACCGCAGGCGACTTCACCACCGCGCCGGAAATCTCGCAGATGTTCGGCGAACTCATCGGCCTGTGGGCGGCGGAAGTGTGGACTTCTATGGGGCGGCCCAATCCGGTGCGCCTGATCGAGCTTGGCCCCGGCCGCGGCACGCTGATGAGCGACGCTTTGCGCGCCGCGCGCGTCGTCCCCGAATTTCGCGCGGCGCTCGACGTCACCCTGATCGAGACGAGCCCGCCGCTCGCCCAGATCCAATACGACGCGCTGCTCACCGCCGGCGCGCCGATTGCCTGGAGAGGCAGCTTCGCCGAGGCGCCAGACGGGCCGGCGATCATAGTCGCCAACGAGTTCCTCGACGCGCTGCCGGTCAGGCAGTTCGAGCGGCGCGGCGGGCAATGGCGCGAGCGGGTGGTGCGTCTCGACGGCGCGGGCGAGCTCGCCTTCGACGTCGCCGACAAGCCGGAGCCGTTTCTGAGCATCGAAGCCGACGACGGCTCGGTGATTGAGGTCAGCGCCGTCGCCCACCTCTTCATGTTCGAGCTGGCGGCGCGACTGGCCAAGCAGGGCGGCGCGGCTTTGTTCCTCGACTACGGCCGCACGGTCTCCGGCTTCGCCAACACGCTGCAGGCTCTGCGCGCACATACCCCTGTCGGTCCGTTGACCGAACCGGGCGAATGCGACCTCACCGCGTATGTTGATTTCGCCGCCATGGCGCGCAGCGCGCGCGCCGCCGGCGCGGCGGTTCACGGGCCGATCGACCAGGGCGACTTCTTGCGCGCGCTCGGCGTCGACGTGCGCGCCCGCGCGCTGGTCGAGCGTTCGCCCGGCCGCGCCGACGAAATCGAGGCGGCGCGCCGCCGCTTGGTCGGCAAGGGCGACAATGAGATGGGCGCGCTGTTCAAAGCGATGACAGTGGCCAACCGCGCCGTGCCGGCGCCGCCCGGCTTTCAGCCTAACCCGGCGAAGCCGTCGTGACTGCGGCAGAGAGCCTGCGCGCGGCGACGCTCGAGCTGCCGGGCGTCGCGCACGGGTTCTTCACCCGCCGCGGCGGCGTCTCCAAGGGCGTGTATGCTTCGCTCAATGGCGGCGTCGGCTCACGCGACGAGCCTGACGCGGTGCGCGTGAACCGCGCGCGCATGGCCGCCGCGCTGACGGTCGCGCCGGAGCGTCTAGCGATCCCCTATCAAGTCCATTCCGCCGACGCGCTCGTGATCACGGCGCCGTTCCCGCGCGAAGCGCGGCCGCGCTGCGACGCGCTGGTGACCGCGACGCCCGGCCTCGGCCTCGGCGTCACCGGCGCGGATTGCGGCATGATCCTGTTCGCCGACGCCGAAGCCCGGGTGATCGGCGTCGCGCACGCCGGCTGGAAGGGCGCGCTCGGCGGCGTGATCGAAGCGACGGTCGCCGCGATGGCGGCGCTCGGGGCGCGGGTCGATCGCATCGGCGCGGCGCTCGGCCCCTGCATCGCCCAGCCGTCCTACGAGGTCGGGCCGGAATTCGTCGCTGCGTTTGAAGTTGACGACAGGGGTTCTGACCGTTTCTTCACGCGAAGCGTGTACGCCGGGCGGTCGATGTTCGATCTCCACGGCTACATCGCTGACCGTGCGGCGCGAGCCGGAATCGCGCACTTCGAGGACCTCGGCCTCGACACCTACGCCGATGAGGCGCGCTTCTTCAGCTACCGCCGCGCCACGCATCGCAAGGAAGCCGACTACGGCCGCCTGGTGGCGGCGATCGCCTTGGCGTGAACCGAGGCGGCGCGCGCGTCGGTTGACAAGCTCAGCGCCGCCGCTCATGCCCGTCGGCGCAAAGTCCCACGCCCGCTGGAAAGGACCGCCGATGCTCGCCGGGAGGTTGGCGCGGCGCCTGTCGCGCCTCGGACTCCATTACAGCTGGGTCGTGCTGGCGGTCGTCTTCGCCCTCTCGCTCGTCACCGCCGGCGCGATGGCACTCCCCGGCGTGCTGATGCTGCCGCTCGAACGCCAGTTCGGCTGGAGCGCCGAGGACATTTCCGCCGCGGTGGCGCTGCGGCTGCTGATCTACGGACTGATGGCGCCCTTCGCGGCAAGCCTGATCGATCGTATCGGTCTCAGACGCGTCATGATCGGCGCGGCCGTCCTGATCGGCGTCGGCCTGGCGCTTTCGCTTTGGATGAACCAAGTTTGGCAACTCACGCTGCTGTGGGGCGTCATGGTCGGCGTCGGCGCCGGTCTGACCGCGCTGGTGCTCGGCGCGGTCGTCGCGACGCGTTGGTTCACGGCGCGGCGCGGCCTCGCGCTCGGCGTGCTGACCGCCGGTGCGGCGGCAGGACAGCTCATCTTCCTGCCGCTCGCCGCTTGGCTCGAGCGCGGCTGGGGCTGGCGCGCGGCGCTCGCCCCGACGCTCGCCGGACTCGCCGCCGCGGCGGCGTTGGTCGCGCTGCTGATGGCCGATCGACCCGCCGACCTCGGCCTCGCGCCCTATGGCGAAAGCGCCGTCGCGCCCCCCGCCCCCGCGCCGCGGCGCGGCGGCGAACTCAGGACGCTTGGCGAGATCGCCGGCTCCGGCGTCTTTTGGATTCTCGCCGGGACCTTCTTCATCTGCGGCCTCAGCACCAACGGTCTGATCCAGACGCATTTCATCGCGCTGTGCTCCGACTTCGACGTCGGCTCGGTGACCGCGGCCTCGACGCTGGCGCTGATGGGTGCGTGCGATTTCGTCGGCACGATCGGTTCAGGCTGGCTCTCCGATCGTTACGACAATCGCGCTCTGCTGTTCGTCTATTACGGCCTGCGCGGCCTGTCGCTGCTCTACCTGCCGGGCTCGTCGTTCTCGATCTACGGCCTGTCGCTGTTCGGGGTCTTCTACGGCCTCGACTGGGTCGCGACCGTGCCGCCGACGGTGCGCCTGACCGCCGAGGCGTTCGGTCGCGAACGCGCCGGCGCGGCGTTCGGCTGGATTTACGCCGCGCATATGGCGGGCGCGGCGTCAGCCGCCTACGCCGCCGGCTATTCGCGCAGCGTGCTGCAATCCTACTTGCCGGCCCTTTACGCCGCCGGCGCGCTGTGCATCGTCGCCGCTGCGCTGGTGTGGCTAATCGAGAAACGCCCAGTCGACGCGCCGGCGCCGGCGCGCGCGTTGGCGTGAAGCGTTAACCGATATTCTTCACTGACCCTTCTGAAACCTTAACGCTAACGCGCGATCGCTCGGCTGCAATTGTTGAAAATGCAAGCCAAGGCGCGCAACTCTGCCCCTGCGTCGTGCGGCGTCGGGACCGAGTGGCGTCCCTTTCGCCCGGCGAGCGCCGAGGCGAGCCCATGCGAAGCGAAACCATTTCGATTCATGGCGGTTTCGATTGCGATCCGGCGACCAAGGCGGTGGCGCCGCCAATCTACCAGACCGTCGCCTACGAGTTCGACAGCGCCGACCATGGCGCGGCTTTGTTCAATCTCGAAGCCGAAGGCTTCCGCTACAGCCGCATCTCTAATCCAACGACCGAGATCCTCGAGAAGCGCGTCGCGCTGCTGGAAGGCGGCGCGAGCGCGCTCGCCGTCGCCTCCGGCCAGGCTGCGCTCGCCTACGCCTTCCTGACGCTCGCCGACCACGGCGGCTCGATCGTCGCGCCGCCGACGCTGTACGGCACGACCCATACCCTGCTCGCCCACACCTTGCGCCACAACGGGATCGAAGCGCGCTTCGCCAGAAGCGAACGCGTCGAGGACCTCGCGCCGCTGATCGACGAAACGACGCGCGCATTATTCTGCGAGTCGATCGGCAATCCGGCCGGCAACGTCTGCGATATCGGCGCGCTCGCCGCGCTCGCGCATGCGCGCGGCGTGCCGCTGATCGTCGACAACACCGTCGCGACGCCGGTCCTGTTGCAGCCGATCGCCCACGGCGCCGACATCGTCGTCCACTCGCTGACCAAGTTCATGGGCGGCCACGGCGTGGCGATGGGCGGCGCGATCGTCGACGCCGGCCGCTTCGATTGGCGCGCCCAGGCGAAGCGCTACCCGCAGTTCACCGAGCCGGACGAATCCTATCACGGCCTCGTCTACGTCGACCGCTTCGGCCGCGACGCTTTTCTCGCCCGTGCGCGCGGCGTCTATCAGCGCACGACCGGCGCCGTGCTGGCGCCGATGAGCGCTTTCCTGCTGCT
>Ga0182030_10025494_pt1 | contig 10768 bp, 8 predicted proteins | sample 812S3MmetaG_FD_121299 | JGI IMG/M metagenome (GOLD analysis project Ga0182030, IMG submission 121299) | Permafrost microbial communities from Stordalen Mire, Sweden - 812S3M metaG (Illumina Assembly) | ecosystem: Environmental > Terrestrial > Soil > Wetlands > Permafrost | place: Sweden... | reverse complement strand
TGACGGTAGGGTTGAGGCCCCCGTAGCTTCCGCCATTGCCGCTGCCTGTGCTGCTACCACCACACCCCACCAGCGCAGTCATACATACTGCGGCAGCAGCCAGCATTGTCCGTTTCATCGCGAACCTCATGTTTGGGATTGGCACGACGAATGATAACGGACTGAAGCTGAGCCAGAGCCCCACTGAACTCGTCTTTACTGAAAATTCATCTTCCTCAAATAGAGCCGATTCTCCTGATTCAGTGGCCCGCCGGAAATAACCAGGCTGGCGCGAGGAATTCGATCCTGGCGGCGAGGCAAATATCACACGCTTGTGTGACAACAAGGGATAGGCACCCCCCGAATGTGGGAATATCATATGATCACTTTGAGGGTCCCCCCCGAACTCAAGGAGATCTCGAATTGGGCGCTTCTGGACTGCTACCGACCGTTTCCGTCCCTTCCCCGATACAAAGTGCAGTTGGGAGCCAGTTGGCATCGTGCTATCAGTGTGGCAAGTGCACGGCCGGCTGCCCACGCAGCGAACGCATGGATGCGCCTTCCACGCGTCTCATACGCTGGCTGCAAATTGGCGAAGAGGCGCGGGCCCTGGCGGCCCAGGCGATTTGGGATTGTGTTTCCTGCCAGACCTGTTCGGCCCGATGTCCCCAGAGCGTAGACTGCGCAGCCATCATGGACGCCCTGCGCCAGGTCGCCTTCACGCATGACACCGTGGCCCCCGCAAAGCGCCGCGTGATTGCCTTCCAGCAAGCTTTCCTCGACAACATCCGGCGCAATGGAAGGCTCAACGAGCTGGAACTTACAGCATCCTTCAAGCTGCGCGCGTTCGCTGCCGACCGCGCCCTCAGGCCTCTGTTCGCGGATGCCTCGCTGGCACCGCAGCTCCGCAAACGCGGCAAGCTTCACCTCAAAGCGGAACGCGTAAGAGACCGCGCCGTCGTCGCGCGCATCTTCGACAAATGCAAAGAGGACCGCGGCGGGAAAATCGAGAACAGAGGGGGCGCAGCGTGAACATTGGCTATTACCCCGGCTGCGCGCTGCATGGCTCCTCCAACGACTATGAGCAATCGTTGCGCGCTTGCCTGGGGCGCCTGGATGTTGACCTGACAGAGATCAAGGACTGGATCTGCTGCGGAGCCACTGCCGCCCATTCTTTGAATCACAAATTGTCGCAGGCGCTGCCCGCCCGCAATCTGGCGCTGGCCGAGCAACAATCCCTGAACGAGTTATTGGCGCCTTGCCCGCTGTGCTCGATGCAACTGCTGAAAGTCACAGCCGACATCAAAGACCCCGAAACGTGCGCCGCACTTAGCTCGATTGTTGAATTGCCCCTCGAAGGCCGCACCCGCGTTCTGAACCTGATCGAGATTTTCCAGAAGGTCGGCCTGGACACTCTCGCGTCCGCGGTCACCAATAAGCAAGAGCATATCCAGGCAGCCTGCTACTACGGATGCCTGCTCACGCGGCCACCGCAAGTCGTCACCTTCGACGATCCCGAACAGCCGCATTCCATGGAAGCCGTGCTGAAGGCGCTGGGCGTCAAGACCATCGACTGGAACTTCAAGACCGAATGTTGCGGCGCGGGCATGACCATGGCGGACGAAGATACCGTGCTGGAGCTTTGCCACCGCATCCTGGAAAACGCCCAGGCCCACGGCGCCAATTGCCTGGTGGTGGCCTGCCCCATGTGCCACGTCAATCTCGACATGAAACAAGCCGCGGTCTTCCGGCGCTACGGGACAGCAGCGATGCCCGTCTACTATCTCTCCGACCTGGCTGGACTGGCGCTGGGTCTGGCGCCCGACGAACTGGGTATCAACCGTCATTTCATGGAGGCGGCGTGGCCCGCATAGGGGTGTTCCTTTGCTGGTGCGGCGAGAACATCGCCCGCACGGTTGACGTGGCCCGCGTGGCGGAACTCTCCGCCCGCATCCCCGGTGTGCGCGTCGCGCTCGACTACAAGTACATGTGCTCCGATCCGGGCCAGTCCCTGTTGCGCGAAAAAATTGCCGGCGAGCGCCTGGACCGTATCGTGGTGGCCTCGTGTTCGCCGCACATGCACCTCAAGACCTTTCGCAAGGCCGCCGAGCGCGCCGGTGTCAATCCTTATCTGGTGGAGATGGCCAATATCCGCGAGCACTGCTCGTGGGTGCATCCCAACCGAGACCAAGCTACAGAGAAGGCCGCCGAACTGGTGCGCATGTCGGTGGAAAAGGTGCGGCACAATGCGCCGCTGGTTGCCATCAAGGTCCCCGTAACCAAGCGCGCTCTGGTGATTGGCGGGGGCGTGGCTGGAATTCAGGCGGCCCTCGACATTGCCGACGGCGGTTACGAAGTTGTCATGGTCGAGCGTGAGCCTTCCATCGGCGGTAAGATGGCCGGCCTCTCCGAGACCTTCCCAACCCTGGACTGCTCGCAGTGCATCCTTACGCCGCGCATGGTTGAGGTAGGCCAGCATCCTCGCATCAAGCTCTACACCTACTCAGAAGTCGAGGCGGTCGACGGCTTCATCGGCAACTTCACCGTCACCATTCGCAACAAAGCGCGCTATGTCGACATCGCAAAATGCACTGGTTGTGGCGAGTGCTGGAACGTCTGCCCGCTGAAGAATATTCCCAGCGAATTCGAACAAGGCATGGGTAAGCGGCGAGCCATCTATGTACCGTTCCCCCAGGCGGTCCCTGCGCGTCCCGTCATCGACAAACAGGTTTGCGCCAAACTGGTCCGCAACGGCTGCGGTCTCTGCCAGAAAAAGTGCCCCACCGGTGCCATCAGCTTCAAGGACGAAGATCGGCTGATCGAAGAGAGGGTTGGCGCCATCGTGGTGGCCACTGGCTACAAGCTTTACAGCATCGGCAAAGAGCAGCCCTCGGACAAGCTGCACGGCTATGGCGAGTACGGTTACGGCAAGTACAAGAACGTCATCGACTCGTTGCAGTTTGAGCGCCTGCTCTCTGCCTCCGGCCCCACCAACGGAGAAGTGCGGCGGCCTTCGGACGGAGCCGTGCCGAAGAACATCGTTTTCATCGCCTGCGTAGGCTCGCGCGACAACGCCAAAGGCATCTCGTACTGCTCCAAGATCTGCTGCATGTACACAGCCAAGCACGCCATGCTTTACAAGCACAAAGTGCATGACGGGCAAGCTCACGTTTTCTACATGGACATCCGCTCTGGCGGCAAGGGCTACGACGAGTTTGTGCGTCGCGCTATCGAGCAGGACGGCGCGCGTTACTACCGCAGCCGGGTGTCGAAGATTACCGAGGAGAACGGCAAGCTGATCGTGCGCGGGGCTGACACGCTCTCCGCCATGCCGGTAACCGTGGAAGCCGATCTGGTAGTGCTGGCCTCGGCCATGCGTCCGGCCGAGGGCGTTCAAGACCTGGCGCGCAAGCTCAACGTCGGTTATGACGAGTTCGGCTTCCTGATGGAGTCCCATCCTAAGTTGCGGCCCGTCGAAACCAACACCGGTGGAGTATTTATTGCCGGCGCCTGTCATAGCCCCAAAGATATCCCCGAGTCGGTGGCCCAGGCCTCGGCAGCGGCTTCCAAAGTTCAGCTCACCTTCGCCAACGAAGCCCTTACCCGCGAACCCGAAATTGCCGGCGTGAACGAGCGCATGTGTGCTGCGTGCTTCCGCTGCATGGGAGCCTGCCCGTACCACGCCATCGAACGTGCTGAGATTCGCGCCCGCAACGGTGATGTCATCAAACGCACCGCCCGCGTTAATCCGGGACTGTGTATGGGTTGCGGAACCTGCGTTGCCGTGTGTCCTTCGAAGAGCATGGACCTGGCGGGCTTCACCGAACAGGAGATCTACTCAATGGTGGAGGCGCTGGCATGAGCGAGGTCTTCGAACCGCGGATTGTTGCCTTCGTCTGCAACTGGTGTACCTATTTGGGCGCGGACCTGGCCGGCACGACCCGCCTGGAGTATCCCGCCAACGTACGGATCGTGCGCCTGCCCTGCTCGGGCCGCATCGACTTCAATCTGCTGATCAAGGCCTTCGAAATTGGAGCAGACGCGATACTGGTTTCCGGGTGTCATCCCGGCGACTGCCACTACAACACCGGCAACTATCATGCCCGCCGGCGCTGGATGGTGTTCCGCCCGCTTCTGGAAGTGCTGGGTTTCGACATGCGCCGGCTGCACTTCACCTGGATCTCGGCAGCCGAGTCGCGCAAGTTCCAGCAGACGGTGAAGCAAGTGGTCGAGGAAACGCGGCAGCTCGGGCCATACCAATATCCCACGCTGCCCACGGCGTCGTCCGGCCCCGGACGGGAGCCGCAGAAGAACCACTTCGATCCGGAAACAGCCCGGCAGCGTGCGCGCGCATTGCTGGAAGCGAAGGAAGTCGATGTCGTCATCGGTTACGGCTCTTCCGGCCCGGTATTTGTCCGCCGTCCGGAAGACGTCGACCGCATCACCTGCGAAGATACGCGGCTGAACCTTGCAACCTATCTGGGACGCAAAGAAGTGCGCGCCATGGGCCGCGTCGCCATCCTGACCAAACCGATGGACGCGGGCGCTTTGGTTGTGCTGGAGCGGGAGTCGCAGATTGAAAGTGGAGCGGTAAAGACCATCCCCATCGGCGAGCCTGGCACAGGGACCTTTGCCGACCTGGACGCGCTGCTGGCGCTGCCTCCAGACGAGCGCATGGCCTGGTGGGCTGGCGAGTTCTCGCGTTGCACTCGCTGCTACGCTTGCCGGCAAGTCTGTCCCATGTGCTATTGCGAGCGCTGCGTGGCCGACAAGAACCGTCCGGTTGTGATCGATACTTCGCCCACACCGGTGGGCAACTTCGCCTGGCATGTTACTCGCGCCTTCCACCTGGCGGGCCGTTGCGTCGGCTGCGGCGCATGTAATCATGCTTGTCCCGTGGGCATCGATCTGCGGCTGCTGAATATGGCGGTGCATCGTGCCGTGGACCAGAATTTTGGCTTCAACGTTGGCGCCGATCCCAAGACCGAATCGCCCATCGGCTCCTGGGCACCAGCCGACCACGAGGAGTTCATCCGGTGAGCGAATTCATCACGTCCGACAACTTGCGTCAGCTCGCCGCGGAATGGATTGCACAAGGTATTCGCGTCGCCGGTCCGCAGCGTGCCGGTGGCCGCGTCCTGTACCTGCCGCTGAACGACGCCGCCAATTTGCTGCTCGACGGCTTCATTCATCCCGCAAACTCAGCCAAGGAATTTCTCCTGCCCAAGACGGAGACGCTCTATGGGTACCGTGTTGAGGGTCATGACATAAAGCTCGTGGAAGAGGCCGAGGCCGAAACTCCGCAGATATTGCTGGCGGTCCGTCCTTGCGACGTGGCAGCGTTTCCCTTTCTCGACCACATCTTCAACTGGGATTACGCCGACGAGCCTTACAATCAGCGGCGGCGCAACACGGCGATTGTCGCCCTGAGCTGCTCAACTCACGACGCCAACTGTTTTTGCACGTCCGTCGGCCTTGGCCCAGCTTCTGAACGCGGAGCTGACGTGTTGCTGGTTCCGCTGACCGGCGATACCCTCGAAGTCCGGTGCGTAACAGAAAAAGGAAGGTCGCTTTTTGCCGGCAAGACGAAAAGCGACAATGTGGCGGCGATGTCAGCAGCCGGACCCGCGCCGCGCTTCGCCGCCGAAGCAGTGCGCAAGTTTTCTGCCGCCAATTTCGAACATCCCCTTTGGGCCGAACATGCTCTGGCCTGCGTGGGATGCGGCGCTTGCGCCCATACTTGCCCGACGTGCCATTGCTTCGACATCGTTGACGAACACAGCGCGCGAGTGCGCAACTGGGATTCCTGCCAGTTCAGCCTGTTCACGCTGCACGCCATTGGGCACAATCCCCGTCCCGATCAGGGCTCCCGCCAGCGTCAGCGTATTTTGCACAAGTTCTCGATTTACCCCGACAAGTTCGGGGAAATCCTTTGCACCGGCTGCGGTAATTGCACGCGGAATTGCCCCGCCGGTCTCGGCGTCTTGCCTCTTTTGATTGCGATTGAACATGAAGAACATCTACCAGCCTGAACTGATGGACGTGGCTTCCGTCCAACGCCACACCGCCGACGTGAAGTCCGTTAAGGTGCGTTTCCGCGACGCCGACTGCGCCCAGCAGTTCCAGTTTCGCGTGGGACAGTTCGGAATCTTTTCCGCCTTCGGCTATGGCGAGTCGGTGTTCAACATCTGCTCCAGTTCCACCTGGAACGATGGCCTGGAGTTCTGCTTCCGCAAGACCGGACGCGTTACCGAGGCGCTGTGGGAGATCGAGGAAGGCGACACCATCGGCTTCCGCGGTCCCTACGGCAACGGCTACCCCGTGGAAGCGTGGAAGGGGAAGAACCTAATCTTCCTCGGCGGCGGCATCGCGATGCCTCCCATCCGCTGCGCTATCTGGTACGCCTTGGAGAACCGCGCCGACTACGGCGACATCACTATTGTCTACGGCGCGCGAACCGTAGCCGATCTGGTCTATGTAAATGAGCTCGACGAATGGGCCAAGCGCGAGCGGGTTCGCGTCATCCGCTGCGTCGATCCCGGCGGCGAGACCCCGGACTGGACCGGGGAAATCGGCTTTGTGCCCACTGTGTTCGAACGCGCGCAGATCGCTGCGGCCGACTCGGTCGCGCTGGTCATCGGCCCGCCCATCATGATCAAGAACACCATGCCGGTGCTGGATCGCATGGGCCTGCCTCGGGCCTCGGTTTACACCAGCCTGGAAAATCGCATGAAGTGCGGTGTCGGCAAATGCGGCCGTTGCAACTGTGGCCCTGTCTATGTTTGCAAGGAAGGTCCAGTCTTCACCATGGAAGAACTGGCTGCGCTACCCCAGGACTACTGACGGAATCGCGGCCCCGATTCGCCTGGCCGCTCGCTTCCCTTTCGGATCGCTACATCAACGAGGGTCTTTGAGCCTGAATAGCCGCAGGGCATTCAGCCGCCCAATCTTCTGCCGGTCTTCCTCACCGATGGCGCAGTTGTCGAACCATGCAACCGCTTCGTCAGTCCGCTCGTACGGATAGTCGATCGCGAACAGGACGCGGTCGGCCCCCATCTCCGCTATGACATTGAGCAGGGTGGGAGTATGGAAGTTGCCGCTGGTGCTGATGTAGAAGTTATCTTTGAGATATTGGGCCAGCGGCTTTTGCAGCTTTTTCCCGAATGACGCGTAGTTGAAACGGTTCTGGGCGCGCCACATCGCCGGCGCCAGCCCTTCCCCCATGTGTCCAAGGACCACGCTCAGCTTAGGAAAGCGATCGAACAAACCGCTGGCAATCAGCCTTAAAGCATGGGTCGCGGTTTCTACTCCAAAGGCCCAAGCCGGGCCAAGAAGTTCTTCGTGGCCTTCATAGATTTTCCTTTGAGACCTCAAAGGACTCCGCGGGTGCAGGTAAAACGGCACGCCAAGATTTTGCACTCGCTCCCAGAATGGCAGGAACTTCGGCAGGTCATAGTATTCGCCTATATCAGCGTCCCCTGCGTTGCTGAAGCCGTTTGCGAGTGCGCCTTTGAATCCAAGTTGCGTGACCGCGCGCTCAAGTTCGTCGGCCGCAGCTTGCGGGTCCTGCAAGGCGACAGCGGCAAGGCAGGCAAACCGCGCAGGGTGCCGGACCAGGAATTGCTCAGCTAGAGCATCGTTGGCAAGCTTGGCGATTTTGACCGCTTTGTCGCGGTCCGGCTCCGACTGCACCCCGTCGGCGGTCAGCGAGACCAGATGCATCTCTACCCCGTGCGCATCCATCTCCGGGAGCCGAAGCTGCTCGATATTGTTTGCGTCCAGCCCGTCGTCGATTCTCTTTTGGACCTGCGGTGACACGCCAAGCTTCGGCAGATATGCTGTGGCGTCTTGCACCACAAAGTGTTCTTCGATCGCAATCTTTCCGATCATCGGGTCGGTTCCTCATTATTGTCGGCCGCAGTGGGGGCAGCGCCTACCGTTCTGCTGCATCCGGGAAGTACCACTTACCGTCCCTCAAGGGCAGAAAGCTGCCGTCGTCAATGCCGACCTCTTCCGCAATTCGGGCATTAACCTTCTCGTTCATGGCCAGGACCAAGTCGGTGTGGGCGCCATTTGCCGCCAGGTTGTTGGTTTCTTCGGGATCTTCCTGGAGATCGTAGAGCTCCAGATCGTTGTTGGCGGCCAGGGCTTCGAAGCTTGTCGGAGTATTAAACGCCAGCGGCGAGAAGTAACGGCTAAAACGATACTGGCCATCGAACACGCTCCGGATGGCGCAGCGGTTATGAAAATCAGGCTCGATCTTCAACAGAGTTTTGACCTTCTCAGAAAAAGAAGATTCTGAATCATCCACGTAGTCGTCCATTTTCTTCGCCCATTTAGCATCCTGAAACGACAACATGTTGTAGCAGAACAATGAGGCTGGCCGCAGCGAGTCGGGTTTTGCCATATTCGGCGCCGACATCAGGCGGGAAAAGTCGCGGCCTTTAAGCCCGGATCCCGCCTTCTGCAACGCCGCCGGGCTGGCGCCCGTCAACGCCATAAGCGTCGGTGTCAGGTCGATCTGCGAGGTCACCGCCGGGCAAAGGAAGCCGCCGGGGTAAGCAGGATGAACAATCATCAGCGGCAAATGGTTCTGCTGGCGATAGGCACAATTGCCTTTGCCGCGCATCTGGTGATGGCCGCCAAGTTCGCCATGATCGGCGGTGAATACGATGATCGTATTCCGGTGCATGCCGTTGGCTTTCAGCGCATCCAACACGCGAACCACTTCCTGGTCGCAATCGCGGATGCAGTTGTAATAATAGTTCCGCAGCAACCGCCAGCGGCGATCTTCGTCGGGCCACGCTCCCACCAGAACGTCCTGTACTTCCTGGTAAATTTTCTGGCCGGGCGGCCTTCCCGGGGCGTTAAACGATTGATCCCGGGTCGCCGGCAAAGGCGTGTCCCACTCCGCCTGGTAGATGGCGTCGGCTGGCGGACGGGCGATGGGCATGGCCGTGCTCTTGCCTTGGATGGTTTCGCCCGGCAGATCGGAGTCGACGTACATGACGTCGTGCGGATTGACGAAATTGACCGCGAGATACCACGGTGTGCCCGCCGTGCGCAGTTCTTCGCCCTTGGTCCGGAGCCAGCGGGTGACGAAGGCTGTGGTGGTGTCGTCGTAGTTGTAACCCCCCAGGGTGGTGTCGTTAATGTCTCCCACGCCGAAGAAGTCCTGGAAGCCATAGCTCTGGATGATCTTGCGATATTGATCGAAGGGCGCATCGATGGCGTGTTTCACCTGGTCCAGATTCGCGCTGAGATGCCATTTGCCCTGATAGCTGACGTAGTATCCCAGTTCAGACAGGCGATGGCCGATGGTCTGGACTTGCGTCGACATGTCGGCCTGCCAAAGCGAATTGGCGTTGTCGAAAATGCCGGTGTGCTGGATGTGCTGACCGGTGTAGATGGTTGAGCGTGCGGGCGAGCAGACACAGGAAGCCGCCTGATGATTGGCGAATGTGATGCCATTCTTTTTTATCCACTCACGTCCGGGAACGGGCATCGGCCAACTCTCGAAGAAGTGCTCCTGATCAACCAGTATGAAGAGGATGTTGTAGCCGGCCGGCGGAGTGTCCGGCGCTGTGACGACAGGCGCAGCATGGATAGCTGGCTCGATCCCGGAGGCTTCTTCGGCCGTCCTGGCATCGGAAAATGGAGCACTCAGCGCTAGCGGAGACGCGACAGCCGAGACACCAACCGCGGCCGCCGCTTTCATCAGTTCCCTTCGCGACAGTCCCGACGATTCCCTTTTCTGTTCGGTGTTTTCCTTGTTCTTCTTCACGCGCTGCTACCTTTCCTCAGAGTCTGGTTCCTGAATGGTTGGTAAGCCTTGCCCAATTGCCCTTTTACGTCCCAGTCGCGACGAATCCAACGGGAGCAAGGACCACGCTCCATTGGCTGCGACCAGGCCGCCTGTTGCCGCAAAGGAGATCATCTGTGTCCCAGAGCACCCAACCGCGCAATGCGCGACAGTCTACACCTTTCCACCCTGGAAGGTATTCGCCGTTTTACGTATGTCGAACCTTCAGCGTGAGCAAACAGGCCGCTCGGTAGCCAATTCCGATGACATGGCCCGCTTGTGCCATGGGTGTCTGTGTCGTAGGCTGCAATTCGCTCTAAGCGGTGGAACACTATCGCCCTTGAGATCGAATCAGCCGCAGCGGCGACATTCGTGTTAGCCGCGGGCGTGAGCCCGCGGTGAAGTGGAAAAATGACTGAGCCGCGAAGCGACGGCACAGCTACGACCTAGACACCAAGGGGATCTCCCCCTATCCGACAACCGAACTTGCAGGGCGCTGGACAAAACTCAAGGAAGCTGTGCCTTACAAAACCTCTGTTTCTAAGCTTTTACACCGTAATGTGAAATTAAGTTGATTTCTTTCCTGCCAGCGCACAACATTGCCGTCCAGATCGTCCTTTGCACACCGAAGGAAATGGAGAAGCATCATGGCGCAAACATGGCAATGTCGTAGCTTGAGTCTCAGGACGAGCCCACGAGCTGTTGCCTTCGCGTTGGCCATCGCACTTGGGGTAGCCGTCACCTCGCCGGCGGCGCACGCGCAGACATACACCGTACTTCACACATTTACAGGCGCGGCGGACGGTGGAACTCCCGCGGCTGGATTGACGATGGATGCGGCGGGAGACCTCTACGGAACCGCGTATTTCGGCGGCTTGACCGCTGACAATTGCTACAGCAGTTGCGGCGTCGTCTTCAGGATGGCGCGTGCGCGTCAGGGCTGGGTTTTGAAGCCGATCTACACCTTCGCCGGAGGCGACGACGGCG
>Ga0182030_10025493_pt1 | contig 10769 bp, 9 predicted proteins | sample 812S3MmetaG_FD_121299 | JGI IMG/M metagenome (GOLD analysis project Ga0182030, IMG submission 121299) | Permafrost microbial communities from Stordalen Mire, Sweden - 812S3M metaG (Illumina Assembly) | ecosystem: Environmental > Terrestrial > Soil > Wetlands > Permafrost | place: Sweden... | reverse complement strand
GCGGCATCTACATAGCGTACAGGCAAAACGAGACTTTCCATTTTGACGACCACTTCGGTTACACGGCGAAGGCACATGAGACGCATCTTGTGCTGGGATTGTTTCGTCTCTCAGGCTTTCGATTTTATTTAAACCTATTCCACAGTGAAGGCGGCCCGCTGAGTATGATCGAAGATTCGCACGCCTTCTACCGCGTCGCCCACTTTAATCAGCCCATTGGCAGCCAGAACAAGCTTTCACAGCGGCTCTCAATTGTCCGACAGCCTATAGAGACCACCCGACCAAGATAGTGTGGAACCTTCCCGGACGGGCACCTCGCCTATGGCGAGAACCGTCCTCCAGCGGATCGGGAACGTGAAGTCGGCCTCTCGGAAGCAATCCGCCTGGGCGGTTCTCGATTGGCAACTACAGGGCAACGCGCTTATCGAGCCGTGAGGCAGAGGTTCTCCGAGTTCCGGGCGGATTGAGGCCAATCCGAACATGATCGCGATGTTCGAGTTACTCCGGGCGAGGCGGTTCAGTTAGCCCTTTGGTGTGAACGCGTCGAGTTGCATCATGAGCCCAAATATATCCATGAGGATGCGCGTGTCCTTGATTCTGCCGTCCTGAAGACGGTCCAGCACCATCCCCCAGACCTTGACTGGCCGTCCTGTAGCAGGCACACCCAGGAAGTTGCTTCGATGCGTACCCGACCACTCAAACCGAGTTAGTACCTTGTCGTGCTCGGTAATCTGCTCTTCGACAGCAAAATGCAAGTCGGGAAACGCCGATCGCATGCCTCGCAGGACATCTTTCAATCCTTCCAGGCCGGGCCCCTGGCCTGGAAACGGGACCTGTTCTACGACGTCCTCCCAGACAAACTGCGCGATCGAGTCAAGCTTTCCCAGGTTGATGCCTTCTTCAATGAAGCGATTGACCACAGCACAATTTGGATTCGTCGGCATGGTTCTCCTTCCTAGGCGGACTTTCCTGTGAATTGTACCGTGCGGAATTCCAGAAGGATTGTGGGCAATTTGGACATTACCCCATTTCCCAGTTCTCTCCGAGTTCCCCGTGCTTCGTCGGAATTCGGTCCATGCAGGAATCCACTTTTCAACCGCGGCAGCAGACAGGGAAGCACCATTATTCCGGTCGTCCCATGCGCATAAGTAACCCGCTTTCGGCATCTCCAGATCAGTGGTAATGTGTCGCGCTTCACGAGTAGTTTTCTCTTGTCTCGAAACGATCCGTACATTCAAATCACATAACCATATCTGCGTTGCGGCCCCTCTGCCCAGAACATATCAACCACCTGTATGCAAGTGAATGTGGCGTGCAGATTTCCCCGAGGAGAAACCCATGGTTATTCGTTTGAATCAATTCGTAGTGCTCTCTGCGTTTTTCGTTTCAGCTGCCGGTTGTGCTTCTTTCGCCCAGACTCAGGTCCCGAGTCCGGCTTCGGTCGCACCTCTCGCGGCCAGCGCGCCGACTGTCGTCCCGGCGCTCGTACCCTACTCTGGATTCGCTGTCGACGGCAACGGCCGTGCCCTCAGCGGCGAGACCGGGATCACCTTTCTCATCTTCAAAGACCAGACCGGCGGCGAGCCAGTCTTCACCGAAACCCAGAGCGTCGTTCCCGACGCGACTGGCCGGTACACGGTTCGTCTCGGAGCGACCATGAGCAGCGGCCTCCCGCTAGAACTGTTCTCAACCGGCGAAGCCCGCTGGCTTGAAGTTCAGACAGCGGGCCAGAAGCCGCAGCCGCGCGCATTGCTATTGAGCGTGCCCTATGCGCTGAAGGCAGCCGATGCATCTACCCTGGGCGGATTGCCCGCTTCGGCCTTCGCCTTGGCCGGACCAACGAAATCACCGGCCTACCCAGGGGGAATCGCTCCGTTAGCGGCCATGCCAGAGACCACCACCACCGTCACCACCACCGGGGGCACCGCCAATAAACTTGCCAAGTTCTCGGGAGCCAGCACCATCGTCAACTCGGTTCTCTTCGACAACGGAACCCAGATTGGCGTCAACACAACGACACCGACCGCGACGCTGACCGTAGGCGGCACGACCACGCTCAATGGCGCGTCGACCCTCAACGGCGCCGTCACGCTGCTCGCGCTGGGCACGGCGACCACCGCGAAAGGCCTCGGCTCACAGTCGATTCAGCTCAATGCTTCCGCCTACAATTCCACGTCCAAGACAGTTGTGGCTCCGAAGTTCCTGCTCAAGAGCGAAGTGACCGGCAATGATACGGCATCGCCCAACGCGACCCTCAACCTGCTGGCGTCGGCCACCTCCAGCACGCCGGCGGAAACCGGGCTCTTTATCAACACCAACGGCACCATCCACTTCGCCACGGGCCAGACCTTTCCCGGCGCGGGTGGGGGTGGCAGTGCTTTCTGCATCGCCGTGAGCGGCGGCTTCGGCGGCGGAGGCACGACGTTCATCGCGCCGAGCTTTGCCGCGCCGGCGGCAAACGGCTGCTCACCGTGGTCGGGATTCACCAAGACCGCCGACACGGTCATCTTGAATACCAACGGCGCCGCATGTCTCTCGACCGACAGCAAAGTGCTGACACTCAGCGCTACCAGCGCCGACCCCGCCTTCCTGGGTACGACCCCCGCCTTTGACTACATCCAGTTGACCCGGACGGGCACAAGCGGATCGTTCACGACGGGCTCAGACCAGGGTCCATTCAGTGGCAGCGCAGACCAGATCACCTGCACATCCAGCCTGCTGCAACTGCCTGCGAGCCACGACTAAACTGCTATCTGAAACCTACCCCTCAAAACTGTCCCCTAAAAACTGTGCCCCGTTCATCGCAGCAGTATCGCGATGAGCGGGTCGTCAGACAAGGCCGGGGGGTTATGATCTCGGCATGCCGTATGGTCTCAATCGGTTTCAGAAAGCCGAAGCTCTCCACTTCATCACCTTCAGCTGCTTTCACCGGCTTCCGTTTCTTCAAACACCCCAGCCCAAGGATACGATCGAGGCGGTCCTGGAACAGACGCGGGCCCGTCATGGGGCGCGGACCTACGCCTACATGCTGATGCCTGAGCACGTCCACGTGCTCATCAACGAACCGCCCTCCAACCTCCCGGCTCGAGTCCTCAAGGCCTTCAAACAGATCACCTCTGGTACGCTGCGACGCGACCGGTCGCAGTTCTGGCAAGCCCGTTATTTTGATGCGAACATCCCGTCATCTATTTTCAAACCGAAATCGCTCAATCGTCTCTAAATTCAGGGTCACACCCAGCCCCGCCCGTTGCGGCACCAGCACGCATCCGTCCTCTTCGACAGGGAAGTGCTCGTTCGTCGTCTGCCACCTCAGCGGCGAGTGGCTCAACGAAAACTCCAGCGGCTCCTCATTCGGCTGCGCCGCCAAAAAGTGCAGATTGGCGGCAATCTCGATATTCGTTTTGTACCCATGCGTGATCACCCGCTTGCCCCGGGCATACGCTGCGCGCGCAATCTGCTGAATCCCGGTAAATCCGCCCACCTGCGAAATGTCCGGCTGGCAAATGCTCGCGCCGCCATGATCCATCATCTCGATGAACTCGCGCACATGTGTCAGCCCAAGATCGCCCACGCCCGTTGAAAGCCCATGACGGCTCATCTCCAGGTGTCCTTCCACATCATCGAGCGGCAGCGGAGCCTCCAAGAACCAGATGCCTACTTCCTTGAAAATGGGAAACAGCTTCAGCCCTTCCGCCGCGGTCCGATACGAAAGCGCCGCGTCGATGATGATCTTGGCGTCGTCGCCGGCCTGCTTCCGCGCCGCCGTCAGCAAGCGACCGGTCAACGCGATGTCGTCCAGCCACCACGGGTCGGCGGCAAACTTGAAGTTGCGCAGCTTCTTCGCCTGCCCTTCCGCAACCTGCGCGCGCACTCTATCAGGCGTCTGCGCCATGGGATAAATCGTTCCGTAAGCCGGCAAGCGGTCGCGTTTCGCCCCGCCCAGCAACTCATGGATTGGCTTGTCCTCAATCTGCCCGCACAGATCCCACAGTGCCAAATCGACGCCGCCGATAGCGTGCATCATCAGCCCGCGCCGGCCAACATAGTCGGTCGACTCATACATGCGATGCCACAGCTCTTCCGGATCAGACGGGTCAGCCCCGACCAGCACCGCCGATAGTGAGCGAGCATGGTTATGCGCCGACGGCCCGCGCACGATGGCCTGGATCGCCGGCGCCATCGACTCTGTCTCGCCAATCCCGGTCAGGCCTTCATCGGTATGCACCACCAGCACACAGTCGTCGTACGAGCCATCAAAAAGTTCGATGAGCGGATCTTCCGCGCGCAAGTGGATCGCTTCAACAGCCGTGATTTTCATGGGGAAAGTCCTCGCCAGCCTTGCTTAGCCAGCCACGCTTCGGCCCGATCATAAAGCTCTCCGCCCGCCCGTCGAAAGACGCAAACAGTCTGAGCGAAAGAATGAACCGCAAAACACGCGTGACCCTCCATTGCTCCTCGCCCATCGGCCCGGTATCCTCGGCCAATATGGACTTCCGCGAAGACCCGAAGAGTGTCGTTTCATCCCCGCCGAACTCCCAGCCTGCCAAGCCTCGGCGCTTTCCGCTGTGGCTGCTGTGGTCGGTCGCGACCATCGTGCTGTGGGGCGCGTGGGGACTGGTCTCCAAGGTCGCCTCGAATGGCGTCGACGCCTACGTCAACCAGCTTCTCTATACCGCAGGCCTTGCCCCGCTCATGGTCTTCGTCGCCTGGACAGTCTGGAAGCGCAGTCCCGGCGAAAGCAAACAGGGCCGACGCAAGGGCGTCTTCTGGGCCTTCCTCACTGGCATCCTGGGAGGTGTTGGCAATCTTGCATTCTTCCAGGCACTGGTCACAGGCGGCAAAGCTTCGGTTGTCGCGCCGGTCACCGCGCTCTTTCCCATGGTCACGGTGATTCTCGCCATGATCTTCCTGAAAGAACGCCTCGGCCGCACCCAATGGGTTGGCCTCGCCCTGGCCTTCGTCGCCATCTACCTGCTCAGCGCCTGAACCATTCGGAAGGAGTTTCAAATGCACATGTGGCTTTGGTTCGCCGTCCTGGCGCTGGTCTTCTGGGGAGTCACCGGCGTCACGCAAAAGCTCTCCACCAACTCCATCTCCAGCGAGCGCTCATTCCTGTGGTTCTGCTGGGCCATGGTCGCGCTGTCGGCAATCGTGTTGATCTGGGCCCGCCCGCACTGGGGACTGGCAACCATCGTCGTGGTCGCTTCGATCGCCGGCGGAGCCCTCAACGGCCTCGGTGCATGGACCAGCTTCCGCGCCCTTGAATCCGGCGGCAAAGCCTCCATCGTCATCTCGCTGATCTCGCTGTATCCTCTGCTCACCGTTGCCCTCGCCGTCCTTCTGCTCGGCGAACGGCTTACCTGGATGCAGATGGCCGGAGCCGGTGTAGCCATCGCCGCCGCCATCCTGCTTTCCCTCGAAAGCTCTCCAAAAGTAGAGGCCTGAATTGCGATGCTACAGATCGGCACCGGGCAAAATCCGCCCCGTCTCATCGAACCCGCCGATCGATGTCAGCCCTTCCTGCGTCACAAACTCCACGGTCGTCTCGAGCGTTTCGCCGGGCCCCAGAACCCGCGCCTGTTCCGTGTCGATCATCTTCTGAATCTGAAACGGAAACCCGGTTGCCGGCTCCAGCACGGCCACATTCAGACTTCGCCAGCCGCCATGCGTGGCAAACAGCCAGCAGCTTGAAAAAACCTCCGGATCGAATCGTAGCGCCGCCGCCAGCCCCGTCGCGCGGTTCGTAATCCCGGCCCACCCCGCCGCCATCTCCGTCCCATAGAAAAAATTTACCGCCCGCGAACTCACATCCGGCACCTGGCGCAGGTCGATCGTGTTTCCCTCGGCCAGGTGCGCGCAGGGCCAGGGAAAATGCAGCGGCGCATCGCCCAGCGTCCCCGGAAACTCCGGCTCCCGCACCACCGTCATCGCCGGAAAATCAATCCGATGCTGTGCGGAAACAGCAAACGCCGGATGCAGCTTCCACAAAAACGGGTACGCGTCCGCCCCTTGATTGGTGAAACGGTACTTCATCTCGAACGAAGAGCTTCCCCCGCGCAGCAACAGCGTCCGCTCCACCAGGAAACAGCTGATCGGCGTCACAAACCGCAGCTTCACCCCAACGGCGTCATCCTGCTCAAACGGCTGCGCATCCCAGCCGCCCGTCCACAACTCGCCATGGTCCGGCACAAAGTCGCCCAGCAGGTTTCCCGCCTCGTCGTTGGGAAACAGCTCGTCCCAGCCGCCGCTCCATACATCGTCGTAGCGCGCATGAATGCTGTGCCGCGCCGGCAAAATCCGCGGATTGTTCCACAGCAGCGCAGCGTCTAGCGGTTTGTATGTGATTTGAAAGATCTTCGCGCCGGCCTCCGGCAATATAACCAGGCGCAGAAGCCGGTTCTCCAGCACCATGGCGCGCAGTCCATGCAGCGTCCAGCCGGTCGAGAGAGTCGCTCTATCCATAGGTCTGGGGGATCTCGTGGTTCGTCCCAAGCTTAGCCCCCACGAGAGCCCCAAGTACAAGACAAATCGTCGGTTTACGGAGGATAGCTGTGATTTTCCCGGCACCCTCGGACGCTTCGTGCATAGCGCCACAATCAATTCTCGCCCAATTCTGGCCGGGGGAGTCACCCATCACCCGCCACCGCGCCCTTGACTCCCAGAATTGGCCGAACGCTTCAGCTTCCTGTATTGCTCTTCGGACAAAGTCAGCCAAACCCCGCCGCGGCCAATGCTCAACCCATGCTCAAACGACTGCCGGTCTTCCAGGCTCGCTGACCCAAAGCGTTGTTGCATAGTTCGGAGTTTTCCCGCATCCCGAAATGTGAGTTTGACCGGCAGCGCAGTCTGGCAATCCGCCTCCAGGAAGGAAACATGCCACGCCTTTACTGCCATGAAGTTCATCAACACTTTTCGCGTCTGCCTTCGTTCGCTGCGCATGACCATAGATGCAGTATAGGCGAATAAAAAGCGAATAAATGCGGAAATTTTTCCGATTGGAAGCTATAGACTGCCTTCCCCCTTGCGCACCATCTCCAGTTCCGCATGACTGAAGCGTTTCCGACCGCGGCCATCCCCATCGAATTCGACGATGATCTGCAAGTCACTGCCGGCGGCGATCACCAGACCCTTCTCGCCGGACTCCTTTACTTCAACAACATCATTTCGCTGAAACATATGCGACCTCAGCTATGTATGATGCACGGAATCGACCCGCAGGCCGATAACTCGGGGTATCCCTGGGCACGGCGTCGATCCGCCACTTTTTTGCGCATTCAGATACCTGCCGGAGAAGAACAGCCTGCGCGTCCCTCACCGCGTCTAACGGCAGAGTATGCTGGTATTCGGGTCTCCCTCTGTATGGCACCAATGGAACAACTATCGCGGAAATCTCCGCTTCGTGTCTTGGTCATCGACGACAACAAGCCCCACGCCGAAGGGCTGGCGGAATTGCTCGAACTTGCAGGATTTGAAGCATCCTACGTTCTGACCGGCGCCCAGGGCATCGAGCAGGCGCAACAGCTCGCCGTCGATGCCGTCCTCCTGGACATGAATTTGCCCGACATGAATGGCTTTGAAGTCTGTCGACGTCTCCGTCGCGACCCCAAAACGGCCTACATCGCCGTGGTCTTCCACACTGCCCAGGGCTCTGTGCCCGGCGCGCGCCACGAGGGCGACGCATTTCTCACCTACCCGGTAGCCATGACCGAGGTCTACTCCGTCATCCGCGCCAGCGTCGAGCGGCGCAGAAACCGCATGGGACGCGTCTTCGAAATGTAACTGCCGTCCGGCAGAACGAACCCGAATCGAATTCTCTTTCCGGTGCAAGCGTCACAATCGGGTATCATTCGGGTCAAGTCTCCGGTGTTCCCCCCAGAACTCCGTCTCGACTTTCTCGACCCCGCAGTCCGTTCCCGGAAAGTCCAGATCCAATCCCCAAGGAGTTCAACCCATGCTCACACGCAGAATCCTGCGTTCCGCTTTCCCCTTGTTTGGTCTCCTTGCGCTGACCTCGATTGCAAACTCGCTCGCCCGCTCAGCCCCAAGCCCGATGACGGACAAACAGCCCGTCCAGCGCGGCTACTACCGCTATCCCGCCATCCACGGCGACACCATCGTCTTCAACTCCGAAGGCGATCTCTGGTCAGTCGACGTCCACGGTGGCCCAGCCCGTCGGCTCACCTCCAACACAGGCTCCGAAATCATGGCGACCATCTCGCCCGATGGCAAGACCGTCGCCTTTTCCGCCGAGTACGAAGGCCCCTCCGAGGTCTACACCATTCCCATCACCGGCGGCGTGCCCACCCGCAAGACCTGGGATGGCGACGCGCTTCCCGAGGGCTGGTCCCCGGACGGCCGTCTCCTCGTCCGCACTGCCCGCTATTCCACCCTGCCCGACCCCAAGCTGGTCCTGGTCGGCGACCAGGGCAAGCGGGAAATCGTCCCCCTCGCGGCCGCGGCCGAGGGCAGCTACTCCACCGACGGTCACACACTCTTCTTCACTCGCTGGGATCGCCAATGGAGCTCCACCAAGCGCTACCAGGGCGGATGGGCCGAGAGTCTCTGGCGCTTCGACGGCCAGGGCGAAGCCGTCCCACTAACCGCGGACTGGAAAGGCACCTCGCACAACCCCATGTTCTGGAATGGCCGCGTCTATTTCCTCTCTGATCGCGACGGCGTCATGAACGTTTTCTCCATGGATGAGCAGGGCCACGACGTCAAGCAGGAAAGCCACCAGCACCTGCTCGACGCGCAGTCCGCTTCCATCTCCGACGGCAAGCTGGTCTACGACTCCGGCGCGGACCTCTGGCTCCTCGATCTCAAGACCGGGCACGAAGAGATCATCCCCATCACACTTGTCTCCGACTTCGACCAACTCCGCGACCACTGGGTCAAGAAGCCATTGGATTACCTCACCGCCGTGCACATCGCTCCCGACGGCAGCGGCGCTGTCTTCACCGCGCGCGGCCAGGTTTTCAGCGTTCCCGCGAAAAGCGGCCGCATCGTCAAAATCGCCGGCGAATCTGCCCAGCGTTATCGCGAAGCACGCTATCTGCCCGACGGCAAAGCCATCATTGCTCTCTCTACCCAAAGCGGAGAAACCGAGTTCTGGAAGTATCCCGTCAATGGCGTTGGCGCGCCAGAACAATGGACCAAAGACTCTACGGTTCAGCGCTGGGAAGGCGTCGCATCGCCTGACGGCCGCTGGCTCGCCCATCGCGACAAAGACCAGCAACTCTGGATCTACGACATCAAGAACAAAACTGAGAAAAAGATCGGCCAGTCAATGGCCGGCGACTTTTACGACCTGAGCTGGTCGCTCGACAGCCGCTGGCTCGCCTACGGTGAAGGAGCTGCCAACCAGTTCGCACAGATCAAGGTGCTCAACATCGCCTCCGGTGCTATCCAGGCCATTACCTCCGACCGCTACAACAGCGTCAACCCGGTGTGGAGTTCGGATGGAAAATGGCTCTACTTCCTCTCCGACCGCATGCTCAAAACCACCGTTATGTCCCCATGGGGATCGCGCCAGCCCGATCCTCATTTTGACCACGCCATGAAAATCTACGAACTGGCCCTCACTCCTGGTCAGCGCTCGCCCTTCCTCGCCTACGACGAACTGCATCCCGAGTCGGAAGCCAAGAAGGAAGAAGAAAAGAAGGACAAGGAGAAGGAAGAGAAGAAGGAAAAGGAAAAGAAAGGAACGACCAGCGACAAGCCCGACTCGGGCAAGGCAGACACAGATAAGTCCGATGCTGACAAGTCCGACAAGAAAACTCCCGAAGTCAAAATCGACTTCACCGACATCGGCTCGCGACTCAGCGAAATACCCGCGCCCTCCGGTAACTACGACAGCCTCCAGGCCACAGAGAAACGCCTATGCTGGCTGAGTTCAAGCGAAGACTCCCAGGGTAAGTCCGCGCTTACTTGTCTTGACATCGCCAACAAAGGCGACGAGCCTGAAACCGTCATGGGAGGCATCAACAGCTACGAAATATCCCTCGATCGGAAGAAGATACTGATCCACAAGGAAGAAACATTCCTCATTCTTGACTCAGATATCAAGGCCGATGGACTCAAGGACGCCAAGGTCGTTGCCAAAGCTACCATGAATCTCTCCAAGTGGACGTTCGCCACCAATCCCCGGGAAGAATTCCGCGGCATCTTTGACGATGCCTGGCGCATGGAGCGCGATTACTTCTACGACCGCCACATGCACGGCGTCGATTGGAAAGTGATGCATGACCGCTACGCTCCGTTAGTCGATCGCGTCGCCGATCGCGATGAACTGAACGACGTAATTGCCCAGATGGTCGGCGAGCTCTCCGCTCTCCACACCTTTGTCTACGGCGGCGATTATCGCAAGCCATCCGACCAGATCGATCTTGCCGGCCTTGGAGCGCAGCTTCGTCTCGATGAAAAAGCCGGCGGCTACGTCGTCGAGCACGTCTACGCCTATGATCCTGACCTGCCCGACCACGCTCCACCGCTCGCCCGGCCTGAATCGCGCGTCAAAGAGGGCGAGATCATCGTCACCATTGACGGCCAGCCTCTTGCCGGCATCACCGACGAACGCGCTCTGCTGCGCGGCAAGGCCGGGACACAGGTCCTGCTCGGCGTCAAGTCCGCCTCCGGCGAAAAACGCGATGTCCTCGTAACTCCCGTCAAGTCCTCCGACGAAGCCAACCTTCGCTACAACGAGTGGGAATACTCCCGCCGCATGAAAGTCGAGTCCGACTCCAGCGGCCATATCGGCTACGTCCACCTGC
>Ga0182030_10025492_pt1 | contig 10769 bp, 4 predicted proteins | sample 812S3MmetaG_FD_121299 | JGI IMG/M metagenome (GOLD analysis project Ga0182030, IMG submission 121299) | Permafrost microbial communities from Stordalen Mire, Sweden - 812S3M metaG (Illumina Assembly) | ecosystem: Environmental > Terrestrial > Soil > Wetlands > Permafrost | place: Sweden... | reverse complement strand
TAACCAAAATGACGGTGTCGGTTGGGGCGGCGGCGGCCCAAATCCTGGCCCAACCATGTCGGGCGCAGCGGTTCTGGGAAAAGTTGGTGACCAGTGGAATGGAATAAATGTCAGCACTGGCAGCGGGGTTTCACTGGTTAATGCGGATGGCAGCGTCTCGCCGGTTAAAATGACCTTCACATCCGGCGGCGGATATGATGTGAACAGTTTTGGCGGTTCTACTCCTTTTGCCCCTACTCCCTACGACGCCCTGATGGAGGACTATCTTTATAATGCGGGCACCAACCGGACGATAACGCTTTCCGGTCTGGCGGCAAATTCCGCCTACGATCTGGTTTTGTACACCGCGGCGAACAGCAATGCCGCTGGCCGCATAACCTATTTTACTGCGAATGGCATTGCCAAAAGCAGTGTCTGGGACGGCTCCAGCAGCACGTTGATTGCAGGTGTGGATTATGTGGAGTTCCAATCCGCCCTGTCCGACGGAACCGGGAATCTGGCCATTACATATAATGGGAACGGCAATGCGGAGGGAGATGTCAACGGGTTTCAAATCCAGGCCGCACCGTTGAAATTAACCGCGTCATACAATGGCTTGAACGTGTCCGTCTCCTTTTGGACCCAGTCAGGATTGAGTTTTCAGGTACAATATAAAACCAACTTGGCTGATGCCAGTTGGGCGCTGCTGGGCGGCCCCGTCTCCGGGAGTGACGGCGTCAGTTCTGTGAACGATGCGAGCAACGGAAGCAGTCGTTTTTACCGCTTACAGGTAACAACGAATTCTGCTGCGGTTCTATCAATGTTGCACACTAGTGGCACAAATATCGTCAACGCCAGCGGTTCTATCATTCAGTTGAGAGGGCTCAATTTGGGCGGCTGGTTTATTATGGAAAAATGGATGTGTCCGTTGGACAGCGGCAGCCTGCCGGATACCTACAGTGCCATCACGAATCTGGATAGGCGGTTTGGCGTCGCCACCGAACAGGCGCTCATCCAAGCCTATCAGACGAACTGGATCACAACCGACGACCTAAACAATATCGCCAACGCAGGCTACAATTGCGTGCGGATGCCCGTCTGGTGGGGCAACTTTTATTCCATCACCAACACCACCAGTTCCGGCTGGCGTGAGGATGCGTTTACCGTCCTTGACTGGCTGGTCACCAATTGCGCTGCCCGGGGTATTTATGTGGTTATAGACATGCACGGAGTGGTTGGCGGGCAAAGTACCTCAGACGATACGGGTTGGCAAAACCAGAACCAATACTGGACCAGCAGCACGGATCAGAGCCAGACCGCTTACATGTGGAGGCAGATTGCCACACACTACAATGGGAACCCCGCCGTGGCCGGCTATGATTTGATCAACGAACCCGATGGAACTTCAAGCATTGCCGACGTCTGGCCAGCCTATACTAATCTTTACACTACCATTCGCGCAGTCGATGCAAACCACATGATCATCGTGGAGGGAACTTTTGGAAGCTGGAATTGGAGCATGCTCCCCAACCCGTCCTTGTATGGCTGGATCAACATTGTCTATTCCATGCATGAGTATCAATATGGTGGTTCTATTGCCCAGATTGAGGCTGGCGCTGACAATCAGATGACCGATTTTCATAATCATCTACCTTGGAATGTTCCAGACTACATTGGCGAATGGAACAATATGGGCATGGGCGCGGCTTGTTACGACTATTCTATCAACGTCTATGATAAGGCCGATATGAGCTGGTCCATGTGGGCTTACAAGGCAACTGCCGGTTTGATCCCAAATGGCTGGGGCTGGTACGACCCAACCTATTGGCCCCCGACACCAAATCTCAACTCAGATTCTGCCGCCACCATTGTTAATGACTGGCAACAATGGAAAACCACAACTTCGTTCGGTTTGAATTCTTCAGTCGGTCTCTAATCGGCAGATGCTGGCGATTATTCGTTAGCGTCTCGCGCGGGAAGCGGTCTGCCATGATTCAGCATAGGCTTCGCTTGACATTGATGTTTGAAGGCTGATGCAAAAATTTTGCGTGCCTAAATTAGTCGAGACAATTTGCCTCGCTGTCGTCACTTTTTGCGTCAAACGGGGTTGACGCACCCGCCGACAGGTGAAACAATTTCGGTGCCAATGGAGATAAGACATCGTTTGCTGCAAATCGGATGCCCGCCTGATTTGAGGCCCGGCATCAGAACAGGGAGCCACGCCGTTGAATTTTTTAATAAACAGATTAGCGTGTTATGCTTGGCTGGCGTCATCAGCTTGCTACCGGTCGCCGCAATCGCGGACGATGAAACCACCATAATCGAAAGCGGCTATTTTGCCGATTTTCCGCCATCCGGCGACGCGCCTTCCGGCCGCCAGTATGCGCCCGACCGAGAGGTGGAGGTGCTGCATCTCGCGCTGGATGTCATACCCGATTTCAAGCAGCGAACCATTGAGGGTCAGGCGACGATCAAGTTCAAGCCGATCCTCAAGCTTGTCCGCGAAATCAAGCTGGATGCGGTTGACCTTAATGTTCATGCCGTCACGTCCACGGAAAAAATCCAGGGCTATCAGGTCACCGCAGACAAGCTCGTGATCACCTTTGCCACCGACATTCCAGTTGGCCAAGAGACGAGCGTGACGGTCAGTTATGATGCGGAGCCGAAAATTGGGATTTATTTCCGGACACCGGAGATGGGCTACAAGGCGGGCGACACGCACCTGTTTTCGCAGGGCGAAGAGATTGATGCGCGGCATTGGTATCCTTGTTTTGATTCGCCGAACGAAAAGTTCACTTCGGAAGTCACCTGTCATGTGCCCGAAGGCATGACCGTGATTTCCAACGGCCGGCTGGTTTCCTCGGAAAACGATTCCGCGACCGGGCTGGTGGCGTTTCATTGGACGCAGGAAAAGCCGCACGCGAACTATCTGATCACGCTGTGCGCGGGTTATTTCGGAAAGCTGGAAGACCGGCACAAGAACGTGCCGCTGGCGTTTCTCACGCCGGCCTCCGAGATCCAGGACGCGACGAACAGCTTTCGCGACACGCGGGACATCATGAACTTTTTCGAGGAAGAAATCGGCGTGCCGTATGCCTGGGCGAAATACGACCAGATTTGCGTCAATGATTTCGTGGAGGGCGGCATGGAAAACACGAGCGCGGCCACGCTCACCGACGACACGCTGTTTCGGGATGACACTGAAAACATCCGCGACAGCGACAGCCTGATCTCGCACGAAATGGCGCATCAATGGTTCGGCGATCTGGTCACCTGCAAGGACTGGAGCCACATCTGGCTCAACGAAGGCTTCGCCACTTATTATGAAACACTCTATAACGGCCACAAAAATGGCCGTGATGCGATGATCTACGAGCTATACGGCCGGACGCGCATGATCACCGGCCTGACAAACGACACCAACCCGATTGTCCGCCGCAATTTTGACGCTCCCCAGGAAATGTTCGACGGTAATATCACTTACAGCAAAGGCAGCTGGGTATTGCACATGCTCCGTTCGCAGCTCGGTGCCGACACTTATCGGCGTTGCATCAAGACGTATCTCGAGCGGTATCAATACGGCAACGTCGTGACGGAAAACCTGCGCAGCGTCATCGAGGAACTGACCGGCCGCTCTTACGACCAGTTCTTTGATCAATGGCTTTATCACGCGCACCATCCCGAACTCGAAGTCAGCTATGATTGGGATGAACAGACGAAGCTCGCGAAAGTTTCCATCCAGCAGGCCCAGGATGTCAGCGAAAATGTCCTGCTGTTCAACTTCCCGCTGACCATCCGCTTCAAAGGCGCGTTTGGAACGAGCGACCACACCATCGAGGTCAAACAGGCGGCGGAAGATTTTTATTTTCCGCTCGAATCCGCGCCGGAAATCGTCCGGGTTGATCCCGATTACACGTTGCTCGCCAAGGTCACCTTCCCGGTGCCCGACGCGATGCTTTATGCGCAACTGGCAGACACGAATGACGTCGCCGGTCGGCTGCTCGCCATCGAACAACTTTCGACCAGCCACGGCAAACCAGCCGTGGCGCATCTGAAAACGGCTCTGAACAACGATCCATTTTACGGAGTCCGCGTTGAAGCTTCCAAAGCGCTGCGTTTGATCCATAGCGACGACGCCTTCGATGCGCTGCTCGCGTCCTCCGCACAACCGGACGCACGCGTTCGCAACCAGGTCATGACCGATCTGGCCGGCTTCTATCGCGACGCAGCCTATAAAGCCGCGCTGGCGACGATTCAACAGGAAAAAAATCCAATCATCCTTGCCGCAGCCATCCGGGCTCTGGGCGCTTATTCAAAACCGGAGACGCGTGAACTCCTGTTGAAATATCTCGACTCCGACTCGTTCCGCAACGGCGTGGCCAGCGCGGCCGTGGAAGCGATGCGGTCACAGGACGATCCAGCCTACATCGCGCCGCTGCTGGCGTCGCTGCCCAAACATGAGACCAATTACACCAGCCGCGGCTACGCCCAGGCGCTCGGCACGCTGGCCTATCTGTCCCGCAACGAGGAGAACAAGGACGCCGTGCGAGAATTTATCACCGGTTATGTGAATTCCAAAAAGAGTAGCCTGCAAATTGCCAGCATCAACGCCTTGGGCACGTTGGGCGACCCGAAGGCCATCGGCATGCTTGAGACCTTCGCCACCGCGTCCAAGGAAAGCCCCGAAAGCACCGCCGCCACACGAGCCATCGCCGACCTCCGTGCAGGCCGCAAACCAGCGGATGATTTCAAAAATCTGCGTCAGGAAGTTCTCGACCTGCAAAAAATCACCCGCGATCTCCGCAAGCAGCTCGACGAGCTGCAAGCCGAATCCAAAAGCGCGGCTTCTCCCAAGGCCGCCGGGCCTGCCGATTCCAAGTCGAAGAAAAAAAAGCCTGAAAAAAGCGGCGGCTAGCCGCTGCCCGGGCGTCGTTCCAAATGCGACAGGGTGTCCAGACAGATTTTTACCTCCTGCATCAGCGTTTCCCGTTCCGGGCCGTTCAATCCGCGCGGGTCGAACCGATGACGATAGTGCAATCGCAATAATTTTTGCAAAGGTTTCCGCAAATCAGCCAGGGGAGGTTCGGCCAGCGCGCGGGCCAGCCAGCCGGCCAACGGTTCGCTGGGCAGACGTGGCACGCCGCGCGCGGCCAGCCGGCGTTCGAGCGCGTAGAACTCGGAGTCAAGCCCCGGCCAGAAAATGACCGCGCCGGGCGAATTGTTCCTAGTTTGGACCCGCCGTTTGCGCCGGTGCCGGAAGACGATTTGAAAGAGCAAAAATGCCAGCACGGGCACCAGCGCCCAAAGGAGGTATTGGCGCAAGTTGATCTGGCCCCAGCGGAATTTAGCGATTTCAAATCGGACCCACGATCCGAAGTCCGAAAGCCACTGTGTGGCTGAGGCACGTTTGCTTTCCGTCGCCACCCAGGACGCGGGCGTCGTGTCGAAGTCCTGCCACGTTTGCGTCCGTTCATCCCAGACCAGGCACCAGGCATGGGCGTCGCGTTCGCGAACGACGTAGCCGTGGCCGGAAGATTCATGAACGGCGTAACCAACGGCATAGCGCGCGGGAATTCCAAGCTGGCGCAACAACAAAACTGTCGCCGTGGCGAAGTATTCACAATGGCCGCTGCGGCTCTGCAACAGGAAACGTGACAGCGCTGTTTCGTTTGTTCGCGCCACCTTGTCCGGCCCAAGCCAGACGCTGTAACTGAATTTGTCCGCAAAAAATTGCCGGACGGCGAGCAGTTTCCGTTCTTCGGTCGCGCCGGAGATTTTCATTTCCGAAATGATTTGGTCCAGCGCCGGAACTTCGTTGGTCGGCACCGACAGGTCCAGACGGTTCGTGCCCGCATCGGGCGGCGAATCAAAGGTCGCGCCGGGGCCGAAGTGCGCGTCGAAAATCATCAGGCCCGGCCCGGCGGCCAGCACCGCGCCGGTTTTGTTCATTTTGATCGCGGCGACCGACACCGGAACATTTTCTAGCCGGCTGCTGCCCGACGGTAACGGCAGCAGTCCCTCCGGCACACCAAGTTCCTGCGACCAGCCTTCAAGGTAACAGGCGATGTTGACGGCCGGCTGGTTGGTTTCGCCGGGCAGCAGCGTCCAGGAAGATTCGTTGCCTGCCGCGTGCGCCATGTCCGTGAAATCGCTGCTCGTCCCGCCGGCATACCAGGTTTGCTTTTGCGAATGGTATCCGCGGTAACTGGCTTCGCGCAGGTAGGCCGGCGGCGCGCCGCCGTTTTGGGGCTCGACCCGGATGACGATTTGCGGGGACAGTTTCAATCTTCCGATCTGGCCGATTGCCGTCATGCTTTGGGAGGCGTCGGTCCGGTGCCGCATAAAACTTGCCATCCATTGCGCGTTGTAGCCTTCGAGCAGCCGCTGCAGTTCGCCGATGCCACGCTGGCCGGAAAACCCCAGCGCGATCACCGCCGCGAGCGCGGCCGTCCAGACGACGACGCCGAAGCGCCGCGAACGCAGCGGCCATATCGCCCACGCAAGCAGGACGGCCTCACCCCAAAAATACGAGTGCGTGCCCTCGTTGCTGTGGATGCCCGCGGAAAAAAGGCACACGATGAAATACGGATACGAGACGTCCACGCTCCGTTCCACCGCGCTGTCTTTTCGCCGCCGGGCGAAGAATGAAATCGCCGTCAGCGGGACCGTTTCCCGCTCGCTGAACTTCTGTGCCGCGATGAACAAGAACAGCGTCGCTGGCAGCCAGCGCAAATACGAGTGGGCGGAAAGGCCGAAGTCGCGCGTCGCCTCGGTGGCGTTGGCCACGCCGTTCGTGGCACCGCCGGTTTCGTTGGTGGTGAACGCATAAACGATCACGCCGAACGACAGGATCGTGCAAAGATTCCAGATGCGGCGAAAATCCTCTCCGCCCAAATCCCAGCGCGCCCGGATGAACCGCGCGCTTTCCAACACGACGCCCAGAATCGCGCCGACCATGATGAAGCCCGACTGCCAGCCCCAGAACACGAGCGCGGCAAAAAGAAGAAAGGGCGGCGTCTTCATTTCAATTTCCCCAGTTCTTCCTCGATGCGCCCGATCTCGATGACGCGGAAATTTTCCGGCTCATCGCGCAGCGGCCCGGCGTCCAGTTTTTTTCCGCCCGGCTGAATCACGACCAACACGAGCAATGGAATGCCGAGCGTGCGCAGTTTTTTGACCAGCTTTTGCCGCGCCTCATCCCACCGTTGCAGCACGCAGATGCAGCCGCTCACAGCGGCGACATGTTTGAGCACAAGCTGTTCAAGGGATTCAAATTTTTTATCGGCGCAGTTTTTCACGGCGGCCAGGATTTCCAGCATCTGGTCTGTGTGGCCCAGCCCGCGCCCCGCGGTGAAGCAATAGGACCGGTTGCCGACGAAGAGCAGATCTAGCAATGATTCCTGCGTGAGCACCATGCAGGCGAATGACGCGGCAACCGATACAGCCTCTTCCAACAGTTCGCTGTTCGGTTCCTCGTTAAACGTGTCTAGTACCAGCGCATGTCGCACAAAGAATTCGTCCTCGAATTCCTTCACGATCGGCTTGCCAACTTTCGCCCAGCTTCGCCAATGGATGTGCCGCAGCGGATCGCCGTGACGATATTCCCGCAGCGCGACAAATTCCTCACTGCGCCCGACGTTTGCCGCGAGCGCCACGCCGCCTTCTTGATAACGCAGCGCGCCCGGCAGGGCGATGGGCGGAATGGGATAACGTCTCGGCAAAATCAAAACCGTCTGCGGCGCGGCAATTTTGCTGAATGCGCGGAAGATTCCCAGCGGATCGGGACGTGCCAAGGTCAAACCGGTGAAGTGAAGGATTCCGCGTCGCAACGGCAGGATTTCCATCTGTGCCTCCGTCTCACCTTTTGCGGCGAGCGACGGAACTTCCGCTTCCTTTAATGTGGCGAGACGAAACGGATTTCTCCGGCGGCGTTGCGCCACCCGGAATGGGCGCACACGTCGCCTCTCGGCCATTTGAAAGACCGACCATTCTTGAAACGTCGGTCGCGGATCGGTCAGTTCATCTATCAATATCAATCCGGCCTGCACTTTCGCCGTCAGGTTTGTTATCTGCACGCGATAACGCAGCGGCTGGCCGGCGGTGCCAAATCGGGGCAAGGAACGGGTCGCGGAGAAGGTTGCGCGGAAGAAAAAACTATTCGCCAGCGCCAGTAATAGCAAAGCCAGCAACAGTGAGAATGACTGGTAGAGAACAGTGTTCTCGATGTCTGCACCCATCGCGCCGGCGACGATGAAACTGCCCACCACGCACAGACCCGCCAGCGTAAATCGCCGTCGCAGCCAATACCACAAGCCGCTGGCCAAGCGATAAATCCAGTAAATTGGCTTGTAGATGAAGTTCACGCCGGCACTTTTAATTTCTTGACGGCCTCCTCGACCACGCCGCGCGCCGTCACGCCCGAGAAGCGTGCCTGAGGCTCCAGCACCAGCCGGTGCGCAATGACCGGCACCGCCAGCGATTGCACCTGTTCCGGTGTGACGAAATCGAAGCCGTCAAACAACGCCAACGCCTGGGAGATTTTCATCAAGGCAATCGACGCGCGCGGGCTGGCTCCCAGTTGAACGCCGCTGGCGGTGCGGGTGGCGGCAACCAGGTCAACCGCGTAGCGTTTCAACTCATCGCTGATGCGGATGTTTTCCACGGCGTGCTTCAGCGCGATCACATCCGCGAGATTGGCGGCGGGCTTCAATTTATCAATCGGATGGTTGTGCTGCTGGGCGGTGAGGATGGCCACTTCCTCGGCGGCTGAAACGTAGCCGAGCGTGAACTGCATCGCGAACCGGTCCATCTGCGCCTCCGGCAGCGGATAGGTGCCGCGAAATTCCACCGGGTTCTGCGTCGCGATCACGAAAAACAGTTCTGAAAGATTCCGGCGTTCGCCTTCCACGCTCACCTGCGCCTCGCCCATCGCCTCCAGCAGCGCCGATTGTGTGCGGGGCGAGGCGCGGTTGATCTCATCGGCCAGCAAAATGTTGGTGAACACCGGGCCTTCGTGAAAATGAAACTGCTGGTCCCGCTGGTCAAAAATGGAGACGCCGAGGATGTCCGACGGCAGCAGGTCGGGCGTAAACTGCAACCGCTTGAACTGTGCGTCAATGGATTTGGCGAGCGCCTTGGCCAGCGTCGTTTTGCCCGTGCCCGGATAATCCTCCAGCAAGACGTGTCCGCCCGCCGCGAGCGCCGCGAGCAAGTGCCGCGTGGCGGCGTCCTGACCGCGCATGATTTTGGAGATGTTCACGGCGATGTTCTGATAAGTCGCGCGAGCCGCATCAAGGTTGGTCGTTGTCATGGCAAGTTTTGGAGATTACAACAACGCGAATGTGAAAAGGTTTCCGCGTCGTTTCAGTCCGCGCAACTTAACAAGGGGCGCATTGCGCCGCGAACAAAATCAAACAAACGGTCAGTCCCGGTTGGTGCGCAGAGTCAGCCGGGATAGTAAGGTGACCATTGTCCAAAGAATCAAAAATGCTCCAACCACAATCAGGCCGCGCACCGGCCAGCTGACGGCCTTGGTGCTGGCGGCGAAGAGACGGATCGTCATCGGCTGGCCGCCTTCGGTTTGCAGGACCTGCGTGAACGTAAAATGCTGGCCGCGCACCGGCAGATTCACGCGCAGCGGCTGGACCTTGGCGATTACGATCTCCTGCGCCTGCTGGAGTTTTTGCCATTGCTCCCCGGCGGCGGCGTTGTCGTAAAGCAGGTTGACGCCGGCGTTCCGCCCGTCCGTATCCGTGCCGACGGACGCCGCGCCGTCATTGCGGACGGTGAAGTCATTCTGCGCGTTGATGAGGTTGCTCGCCTGCGCGGTCTTCAGGTCGCTTTCTAGTTTTTTCACCGCGTCGCCGGTGTCTTTGTCGGCGGAAAAATTCGCCTTCGCACGGTTGAAGCTTTCCGTGGCCACGCGCGTGTTGCCTTCGGCCAGTTGCCGCCTGGCTTCGCTCACGTCCCGGTCCACTTCGACCTTTGCGGACGCCTTCTTGACCTGCTCCATGCGCGAATAATCGAGAATGGAAAAACTCGACGAGGCCGTTTCGACCGTCGGGGCAACTTCCCTCGTCATCGTTCCGGAAAAATCCCGATAGTTGTAATCTGGTGGCAGGTAAACCTCCCAACGTCCGTTCTTCAACGGCACGTCAAATTGTGGCGAAGCAAACCCGATGTTTCCCTGACCGCGTGGAAACGTGTTCGTGCCGGCGTAAGTCAATTCCACGGCCACCACGCCGTCATCTGCGCTGGATTGTTGGATTGGCAAAAGCAGTTTGCCGTCGCGCAAACTGGGCCGCACCGGCTGGCCCGCGACGAACGCCGACCAGACGTTTGCACCGGCGGGCAGCGCGACCTCCAGAAACTGCCGGCCATTGTTACGTACGGAGAGTGACATCTCGGTCATCATCTGGCCGTCGTCGGCCACGACGCTGGTGAACTGCGCGCTGTCCACCAGTGCCTGAAGCACCTCTGCCTCGGCGAACCGCCGCACGTCGAGCGCGAGTTTGTAACCCGGTCGCACATAACGATACGCCATTGCCATCGCGTTGTCCGGATTCCCGGCCCAATCAGGAAAATCGCCGGCGTCCACGCGCTGCAAATCTGTCGCGTTGGATTCGCTGACCTGCAACGGCGCCTTCGCGGAGATCACGAGCAGACCCGTTTCGCGTTCGACACCGTCGGCGGAAATTCCCGTGAGTTCGAGCGGGCGGTTTTTTTTCGCGCCCGGCTCGTCCCACGTCACGGTCAACATATAAGATCCGCGCACCGGACTTTGCAATTCC
>Ga0182030_10025491_pt1 | contig 10769 bp, 7 predicted proteins | sample 812S3MmetaG_FD_121299 | JGI IMG/M metagenome (GOLD analysis project Ga0182030, IMG submission 121299) | Permafrost microbial communities from Stordalen Mire, Sweden - 812S3M metaG (Illumina Assembly) | ecosystem: Environmental > Terrestrial > Soil > Wetlands > Permafrost | place: Sweden... | reverse complement strand
CGCTGGCCGCGCCCCCTGTGCCCGCCACGATCTCCTTCACCGCGCTGTTGCTCTGATCCGCGACGAAGAGGTCGCCGCTCGCGTCCACCGCCACGCCGGTAGGATAGTTGAATCCGCTGCCCAGCGTGCTGACGACCCCGCTGAAATTCGCGGTCTGCGCCAAGGCGGCGGGCGGGGCAGCCGCCCCAGCCAGTAAGGCTGCGAGAAGGGTGGCGAAAACTGCCGAGGCCGCACCTCTTCGCCGCAACGCCATGCCTTGCGTCCGAGTCGCCCTGCCGGCGGCAACGGGTCTGGGGTCAACTGCCGGGTGACGGGTGAAGAAAGCAGAGAGACGAGCGCTGAGCAGACTTTGGAAAATTACCGGGACCACGGATCCTCCAGGGAAATAGCAGAAGCGGAAGGGACGCGATCCAAGAGGGACCCAACGATCGATCGGCGTACATGTGGTTATCGAACGGTCTCCCCGGTGGGGAGACCAAACAGTAGTGCAGCAAAGCTCCAGGAGGCTCGACTTATACGGAAAGAAGTGAAACCTGTCAATGCATGACCATTGTCCAGAAAGGGGGCCCCTTACAAAAGCAACAACTAACGGTAACCAATATTGAAAATCAGATGGTGAAAACCGGGGACAGACGGGATGTTCCCCGCTGCAGCAGGTGAAAAGCCGCTACTGTTCAAAGAATAGTTCGCCCTGCCGCTTCTCTGCAGCCAATTTCGCGGGACGGCCTCCTTTTCGAGGAGCCAGAGGGCGATTTGCTGCTTCTTCCAGTTCATGGACGAACTCGCCGGTCCCCAGCGGACGTCCGGTGTGCGTGCAATCCCGGATAGCGTTGCTGACAGATTCGGATTCGCCGGCAGCCAGAAACTCATTCCAACTTGCGGCATCCCATCGCCCATTCCATTCTTCCATCGCCAGCCATCCTTCTTCCGCTGCCGTTCCGCAGTGAACTGCGGCGCTCGACTAGAGCCATTCTTGCGCCACCGCAACCATTCCCGCCCGCACCGGATTCAGTTCTGTGTAGCGCAAGGCCTCCCAAAGGTGCGGCCGATCAAGTGGGCAAGAGTAATACCTCCCTTGCCAAACATGACCGCTCGACTGATGCTTCGCATTCCAGTAGGCAGCGTATCTGCCATGGGTTTGTTTGAGGGTCGTGGCCAGAGCATCGGCCTGGCGAGGAACAATCACCAGATGAACTTGATTGGACATCAGACAGTAGCCGGCTAAAGAGGCGCGATGTTCTTCCATGCTCTTGCGCAGCAGGCTCACATACACTTCCCGATCGGCGGCGCTGTCCAGGATGAATTGCCGCGCGTTTCCACGCTGGGTCACATGGTGGGCAACTTCAACGGCTATCACTCGGGCAAATCGTGCCATCCCTCTCAGCTCGCTGGACCGGGTTCCCGCCGGAATCCGCATCCCCGCGCCAGTCCCGATCCGCAAAAGTGAAGGCAGATGGATAACGGCATCGATAAGAAGGTTGGTCGGGGAGAGAGGATTCGAACCTCCGACCCCCTGGTCCCGAACCAGGTGCTCTACCAGGCTGAGCCACTCCCCGAACATGCGACAAGCTGCCCCCATCCCGCTTATGCCTGGTAAAAACGCAGGAGGTTGACACTCGTTAGAGTGTACCAGAAAGCCGCCAATCTTGGCCTGCCTGGAGCCCCGTGTGCGCGAAGAGCGTGCTCCATTTTGCCCCCATCGCGGAGCGTCGTAACATGGCTCTATGACTTCCCGGGAAGATGTCGACCTGCAAAATGCGCACGTGCTTGATGGCGGGATGGCTTCCGAATTGGAGTTCCTGGGCGAGGACATAAGCGGGCCGCTGTGGTCGGCTCATGTGCTGGAGGATGATCCGGACAAAATCGTTGCCGTGCATCGAGCCTATTTGGAAGCCGGCGCCGACGTTCTGCTTACGGCGAGCTACCAGGTTTCGCGAAAAGGATATGCGGAATTTGGCCTGGGTGAGGAGCGAGCGGATTGGGCTCTGCATCGAGCGGTGGGCTTGGCGGGGACCGCGCGTTATCTGTTGCAAAGAGAGCAATCGGAGCGGCGAGTGTTGATCGGTGCCTCGCTCGGGCCGTATGGGGCGGCGCTGCATAATGGTGCGGAATACCACGGCAACTACGACTGCTCATTTGAGGAACTGGTGAAGTTTCACCGGGAACGGATCGAGGTGGTCATCGAGAGCGAGGCAGACTTTCTGGCCTTTGAGACGCTGCCTTCATTGGAAGAAGCGAGGGCAATCGGGAAGGCGCTCGAACCTTGGCCTGAACTCGCGGCCTGGTTTACGTTTAATTGCCCGGATGGCCGCGCCGGCAACCTTCAGGTAGTTCATGGTGAAGCGATGCGGGATTGCGCATCGCTGGCAGCGGGCTTTCCGCAGACGGTTGCGGTGGGTATCAACTGCACCCAGCCCGCGTGGATCGCCAGCTTGATCGCGGAATTGCGCACGGCATCTGCCAAGCCTGTCGTAGTCTATCCAAATTCTGGAGAAGGATGGGATGCGGAGGCGCGATGCTGGACCGGATCGAGCGACGCTACGGCTTTTGGCGAGCTGGCTTGTGGATGGTTCAAGCAAGGTGCGCAACTGGTTGGGGGATGCTGCCGGACGCGTCCCGATCACATCCGGCAGGTGGCCGCGGCCTGGAAGGCGGCGAGCGCAAACCTCAGCGATCCTGCAGGCTGACCGGATGGCTCAGTAGCTGCTTGGCAATGGTGGCCAGCTGCATATTCGAGGTGCCCTCGTAGATTTTGCCGATTTTGGCGTCGCGATAGAACTTTTCGGCGGGGTAATCGCGCACATAGCCGTTGCCGCCGAAAATTTCGACGCATTGACTGGCGACCCGTTCGGCAACCTGCGACACAAAGTACTTGGTCATGGCCGCTTCGGTGACGAAGGGCAAGCCGGCGTCCTTGCGCCGCGCCGCGTTGTAGACCATGAGGCGAGCGGCTTCGATCTCCGTTGCCATTTCCGCCAGCGTGAATTGGACCGCTTGAAATTCCGCGATGGGCTTGCCGAACTGTTTGCGTTGCTGGGCATAACGCGCGGCGTGATTCCATGCTCCTTGCGCGAGGCCCAGCATCTGCGCGCCAATGCCGATCCGGCCTTCATTCAAGACTTCGATGGCAATCTTGTAGCCTTTCCCTTCTTCGCCAAAGAGGTTTGCGGTGTGCACGTCGCAGTCTTCGAAAATGACTTCGCAGGTGCTTGAGGCGCGGATGCCCATTTTGTCTTCCTTGCGGCCTACGGTGAGACCGGGAGTGCCTGCCTGGACCAGGAAGGCGGTGATGCCGCGGTAGCCTGCATCCGGGTTGAGGTTGGCAAAGACTAGAAAGACGCCGGCCTCGCGGGCATTGCTGATCCACAACTTGCGGCCATTGAGTCGATATCCAGTTTCGGTGCGCTGGGCGCGTGTTTCCATCGCGAAGGCGTCAGACCCCGAGCCGGCTTCGCTCAGCGCATACGAGCAGATCATGCCTTCCGCCATCTGAGGCAGCCACTGATGCTGTTGAGCTTCCGTACCCCAACGGCGCAGCGAATTCACACATAGCGTGTTTTGAATATCCACCACGAGCGCTACCGATGCATCGACCGCGGAGATCGCTTCCACCGCGAGGATAGAGTCGAAAAAGCTTCCACCTGCTCCGCCCAATTCTTCTGGCACCTCGATGCCCATCAGGCCAAGTTCTGCCATTTTCTGGATCAAGCCGGTAGCATACTTCTGCTCCTCATCCATCTGCCGAACTTGCGGCGCAATCACCTCGGCTGCAAACCTGCGAATGCTCGATTGAAACAGCCGTTCTTCCTCACTTAGTTCCGTCAGGGATCGGCATGACGAGGAAGACTGCGAACTGAAAGAAGCTTTCAAATGGGACAAGGAAACCTCCAAATTGGGTTTCAAAACAGCTAAGGCTAACAGAGAAACCGAGGCTTTCGCCACGCGAGTCATTCCAGGGCTGGCCTCCTGACTTTGTGCCTATCAAATTCCGGGCGGGCCGGGCCTAAGTCGAACATGCAAAAATAGAGGAGGTTCTTTGAAGGAAAAACATGTCCATGTTGTGTTCGCGCCTGCTCCCCCAAGGCCTGTTCGGCGGCTTTGCGCTTTCTCTTCTCAGCCTGACATTCGGCCCAACCCTTCTCCCCGCTCAGCGCCTCCCTAAGACGGTGAAGCCGGAGCATTACTCGCTGGAGTTACAGCCAGATCTGAAGACCGCGACATTCCGCGGACGCGAGACGATCGACGTAATCGTTGAGCAACCGGCCGACTCCATCACGTTGAATTCAGCGGAAATCAAGTTCCAGAGTGTTACTGCCATGGTAGGCGGCAAGGCTCTGACTGCGAAGGTGACGGAGGACGAAGAGAAGCAGCAGGCTACTTTGAACTTTGGCCAACAAATTCCGGCCGGCAAATTGAAGCTTTCCATCGCGTACACCGGCATTCTCAATAATGAATTGCGCGGTTTCTATCTATCGAAAACAGCCAAGCGAAACTACGCAGTGACGCAGTTTGAATCGACGGACGCGCGCCGAGCCTTCCCCAGCTTTGACGAACCGGCCATGAAAGCTACTTTTTCCGTCACGCTGATTGTGGATAAAGGCGACACGGCGATCTCCAACACGAACATCGTTCGCGATGTGCCGGTGAACGCTTCAGGTGCACAGGCAGGCGATAAACATGCCATCAGCTTTGCTGAGACGCCGCGCATGTCCACGTACCTTTTGGCCTTTCTGGTCGGAGATTTTCAGTGTCTTTCCGGATCGAGCGACAACGTTCCGATCCGCGTCTGCGCCACGCCGGATCAGGTGCAGTACGGCAAGTTCGCTCTCAAAGCAACGGAATACGTTCTCCACTATTACGACACCTACTTTGGCATCAAGTACCCCATGCCCAAGCTGGACATGATTGCCATCCCTGATTTCGAAGCGGGCGCGATGGAAAACTTCGGCGCCATCACCTATCGCGAGACGGATCTGCTGCTTGATGACACGCACGCTTCTGTCGGAGCAGAGCGCGAGGTCGGCCTGGTGGTTGCGCATGAGATGGCGCATCAATGGTTCGGCGATATGGTCACTATGGAATGGTGGAATAATGTGTGGCTTAACGAAGGTTTCGCCACGTGGATGGAGAACAAACCCATCGAATCGTGGAAGCCAGAGTGGTCCATGCCGGAAGAAGTTGCGCGCGAGAATCAGGGCACGCTGGACCTGGACGCGCAGCGCACCACGCGCACCATTCGCGCCAATGCCGAGACTCCGTCAGAGATCAACGAGATGTTTGACGGCATCAGCTACGGCAAGGCCGGCGCGGTACTGCTGATGGTTGAGAACTATGTCGGCGAAGAGACATTTCGTCAGGGTGTGCACAAGTATCTCGCAGCACATATGTACGGCAACGCCACGGCGGAAGACTTCTGGTCGGCGCAGACCGAAGTCAGTAAGAAGCCCATCGACAAGATCATGGACAGCTTTGTAGCCCAACCCGGCGAGCCCCTGCTGACTTTTGGTGCGGGTGAGTCCGGCAGTGTCTCGGTGTCACAGCAACGTTTTTTTCTCAGCCCCAAGGGGCACAGCGATAAGCCGGAAACGTGGTCCGTCCCGGTCTGTTTCAAAGCCTCCAGTGAGATGCATTGCGATCTGCTTTCGGAAAGCAGGCAGCAGCTGAATGCGTCGTCCGCTCCGTTCCTGTATGCCAATGCGGCAGGGAAGGGCTACTACCGCAGCGCCTACACCGATGAGGCTTACGCGCAACTGGTGAGTCATGTTGAGTCTGAACTGAAGCCAGCCGAACGTATCAGCCTGCTCGGTGATGAATGGGCTCTGACCCAGGCTGGAAAAGCCTCCATCGGCAGTTATCTTGACCTGGCGGCTGCAGTAAGTCAGGACCCCAGCGCGGGTGTAATCGGATCGGCGGCGTCAAGCCTCAACTACATCGACACTCACATTGCTGGCACTCCTGAAGAGCGTTCAGAGCTGTCGACGTGGATCAGGGCTCACTTTGTTCAGGCTTACAAGAAGCTGGGAGCTCCTCAGGCAGACGACTCGCCAGAAAAGCGCGAATTGCGCGCGCAACTGCTGAATCTGGTTGCCGGACTGGGCAAGGATGCGGACGCGATCGCGCAGGCCAGGTCCATCACCGCGCAGAGCCTCGCCGATCCGAAAAGCGTGGACACGACGCTGGCAGACGCGGCGTTGTTCATGGCGGCGCGGAATGGCGATGCGGCTCTCTTCGATCAACTGCAGAAGTTGAGCACCAATGCGTCGAATCCTCAACTGCGATCGAACGCACTAAGGGCGCTTGCTTCGTTTCGCGATCCTGCGCTCGAAAAACGCACCCTGGAGTACGCCGTCTCAGGACAAGTGCGCAATCAGGATGCGGCAGGATTGCTGGCCGTTGAGTTACGCGGCCGCGACACCCAGGACATCGCGTGGCAGTTCATTCAGGAGAAATGGGACAAAGTCCAGGCCCAGCTTACGACCTTCGGCGGAGCCTACATTGTCGGCGGGACGGGAGGGTTCTGCAGTGCGGAACGTATCGATCAGGTCTCCAGCTTTTTCAGCGCACACAAAGTGATGGCGGCAGAGCGAACACTGGCGCGCGCCAAGGATCAGATCAGCGACTGCATCGACCTGCGTGCCGCACAAGAGCCCAATCTCAAGACGTGGCTCAGCAGGCAGCAGTAAGCTCCGTCCGTAATTCACAGCAAGAGAGCCGTCCAGCTGTGATCGTGGAACGGCTCTTTGCCGTGGGATGCCAGGTTAAAGCGGTTCCACAGTTGCTGTATCCCGAGGGTGGGAAGCCAGGTGGCTTTTTTTCAAGAAAAAGCCACCTTCAATCACAGCTAGAAACGGCTACATGTACTGTGAAACCGCTTTAGCTCTTCATTGCAACCCGCAGGTGCAGCTCGCGCAGTTGCTGCTCCGTGGCAGGCGTGGGCGCATCGACCATGACGTCGACAGCTTTGGCCGTCTTGGGGAAGGCGATCACTTCACGCAGGCTGGGAGCGCCGGCAAGCAGCATCGCGATACGATCAAGGCCGAGGGCAATGCCTCCGTGCGGCGGAGTGCCGTACTCGAGCGCGTCGAGGAAGAAGCCGAAGCGGCTGCGTGCGTCTTCATCCGAAATACCAAGAGACGCGAAGATCTGCTGCTGTACGTCCTTGCGGTGAATTCGAATCGAGCCGGAGCCCATCTCCAGGCCATTCATCGCCAAGTCATAGCAGTTGGCGCGGACGCTGGCCGGGTCGCTGACCAGGTTGGCCATGTCGGCATCGAAGGGCGCGGTGAAGGGATGATGCGCCGGGACCCACTGCCCCGTCGCGCCATCCAATTCGAACATGGGAAAGTCCGTGACCCAGATAGGCTTGAAGGCGTCTGCGCCTTCGACCTGAGTACCGCTGATCGCGTCGGCTTCGTGAACGACTTTGTCCGTGACTTCAAAGGCGCCGTGGCGTGCTGCATACTTCTTGGCTAACTCACTGCGGAAGTTACCCGCCGCGAGATACACATTGATCTCACGCTCCGAGAGGCGGCCAGGGAACTTGGTGTCGCTGGCCTGGATGTGGTGCGCCGGATCGCCGGCCACAATGATGACAAAGTCAGCTTCCTCGGCCCCGGCAAGTTCACGCACTTTCGCTGCGGCTTCGGGAAATCCTTTGGCCAGCCGCCTGAAATCATCGACAAATTTCGCGCCCTTCTTCTGATCGAAGAGCGGGTGGTTATCTTCGCGTTCCTTGCGGCTCAGTTCGCCAACCTTGGGAATGCGGAAGGCAACGACCGGAAGCACCGGATCCACTTGCAGTGTGGCCAACGCTTCGTCGGGGAAGGCAGAACGAACGTCGGTCAATCCGGGCAGGCGCAGGTCGGGCTTGTCGCTGCCGTAGTTGCGCATGGCTTCGTCATAGGTGATGCGCGGGAAGGGAACTGGCAGCGTCACGCCTGCCGCCGCAAATCCCGCCACCATGAATTTTTCGACCACGGCAAAGACCTTGTCCTGCTGGGGAAAGCTCATCTCCAGGTCGACCTGGGTGAATTCCAACTGGCGATCTGCGCGGAGATCCTCATCGCGGAAGCAGCGGGCGATCTGAAAGTAGCGATCGAAGCCCGAGATCATGAGGATCTGCTTGAAGATCTGCGGCGACTGGGGCAGCGCATAAAATTCGCCGGGATGAACGCGGCTGGGCACAAGAAAATCGCGCGCGCCCTCAGGCGTGGACTTGTTCAAAATCGGCGTTTCGATCTCCAGAAAGCCCTGGTCGCTCAAGCTCTGGCGAATCGCCAGCGTGATGCGGTGGCGCACCATGAAATTGCGCTGCATCTCGGCGCGGCGCAGGTCAAGGAAGCGGTATTTCAGGCGCACTTCTTCATTCGCGATAGCTTCCTCAGCCGGCGAGAACGGCGCCAGTTTGGCATCGTTGAGGATGAGGATCTGGCTGGCTTCGATCTCGATTTCGCCGGTGGGCATCTTGGGATTGATGGCCAGCGCATCGCGCAGCCGCACCGTGCCGATGGTGGCGACGACATACTCGGGTCGAATGGCTTCGCCTTTAGCGTGGCCGTCGGGCGTGAGGTCGCGGTCAAGCACGATCTGGGTGATGCCGAAGCGGTCGCGCAGATCGAGAAAGATGAGATTGCCATGATCGCGCCGCCGGTTTACCCAGCCCATGAGGATGACTTGCTTGCCAGCGTCCTGTGCGCGCAACTCGCCACACACATGCGTTCGTTCGAGATTGCCGAGTAAGTCGAGCACTGCGAATATCCTCTTGCTGGGCGCTGCGCTAGATGGTGCGGCGCCGAAACTCTCTATGTTGTTGGGGTGACTGCGGCTAGGGTCGCGGCCAGATCCGCTCGCGCGACCTTGCTCTGTACCCCGCGGGCAAATTCCTTGACAGTCAGAATACCGGATTGCACTTCGTCTTCACCGAGCAGCACAATGGCGCGGGCCACCTTGTCAGCGGTTTCGAATGATTTCTTGAGGCGAAAGCTGCCGTCTCCGAGTTCGACGCGCAAGCCGCTGCGGCGCAGTTCGCGCGCCAGTTCAAGAGCCGCAGGATTTTGCGCCTCGCCCAGCGGAGCGATGTAGGCGTCGGCCAAGTCAGTCTGGGACGCAGCGATCGCCTGCAGCATGAGCACCAGGCGGTCTTCGCCCATGGCAAAACCGATCCCCGGTGCTTTGGGACCGCCGAGGGCCTCGCTCAATCCATCGTAACGGCCGCCGCCGAGCAGCGCATTCTGCGCACCCAGGATCGGTGCGGTTCCCGTTGCGTCCGCGGATGGCTGGCCTCCATGAGTAAATTCGAAGGTGGTGCGGGTGTAGTAGTCCAGCCCGCGCACCATGCGGTGATCTTGCACGTAAGGTACGCCGGCCTTGTCGAGTGCCGCACAGACGGCGGCGAAGTGGGCTTTGGATGCGTCGTCAAGCGAATCGGCGATTCTGGGCAACGTTTCGATGATGGGCTGATCGGCGGGCACTTTGCAGTCCAGCACACGCAGGGGGTTGGTGTCGGCGCGGCGCTGGCAGTCTTCGCACATCTGGCCGACAACCGGCTTGAGCGCCTCGCGCAGTTTGGCGATGTACGCGGGGCGATCGCTGGCCGAACCGACGGAGTTGATCTTCAGCGTCCAGCCCCGGATGGCAAGCTCGTCTAGCAGGGTAGCCAGCATTTCCAGCACTTCGGCGTCGCGGAGCGGGGATTCGCTGCCTGCGGAGGCGGGTCCGATCACTTCGGCGCCGATCTGCGAGAACTGCCGATATCGCCCGCGTTGGGGACGTTCGCGGCGGAACTGCGGCCCGATGTAATAAAGCTTCTGCAACTGGCCGGTTTCGCCTAGCTTATGCTCGATGTAGGCGCGCACAACGCCGGCTGTATTTTCGGGACGCAGGGTCAATGACTGGGTTTTTTCGGATTGCGCCCGCGCCCGATCCTCCCAGGTGTACATTTCCTTGGAAACGATGTCGGTCTCTTCGCCCACGCCGCGGGCAAACAACGCCGTGTCTTCGAAAATCGGGGTGCGAATCTCGCCGAAATTGTAGCGCGCAAATACCGCTCGCGCGGTCGCTTCGATGTGGTTCCAGAGTGCCGTTTCCGGCGGCAACAGGTCTCGCGTGCCGCGGACGGCTTTCAATGTAGACATGGCCTTTATAGTCTAAATGGAAGGCGGCTCGCAAGAGCGACCGCCCAGCGATCAGCCTGGCGGACCTCCGGATCAAATTCACACCCATCGTTGACTTGCGAGCTCAGAAATCGTCCAACAGACGTCTCCCGAAAGCAGGTTCGCATGCGTCACCTTTGCATGGTGTTTTCACTGGCTTGCGCTCTGTTCGCCAATGCCGCAGCGCAGACACCCACATACGTCCAACCCATCAAACAACTGGTACCCAATGGAACTCTAGGAACCTCCGTTTACTCGCCCGCTCCTTCTGAAGTGCCCTTCTTTAAGAGACTGCCCGACGGGGAGCGGTCGACCGGTTCCTTCATGGCTCCCTACAGCATCCATGGCAAGACCGGCCGTTTCGTGAGCTGGTTCGGCGTGGTGCGCGGGATCAAGGTCGCCGATGAGGCCAAAGCAGAAATCACGCTGTTGATGGACCAAAAAGCTTTCGACGGCATGACGGATTCTCACATCATGCTCGTTTCCTACGCTGGAGGTGGAGATTTTCAGGCCACGTTACAGGCGGGTCCCACGGCGATCCCACCTCTATCGCTTGTCCGGGTTTACGGCAAAGTGACCAGCGAGACGGGCAAGGTACCGCAGATTGCAGCCGAATAT
>Ga0182030_10025490_pt1 | contig 10769 bp, 10 predicted proteins | sample 812S3MmetaG_FD_121299 | JGI IMG/M metagenome (GOLD analysis project Ga0182030, IMG submission 121299) | Permafrost microbial communities from Stordalen Mire, Sweden - 812S3M metaG (Illumina Assembly) | ecosystem: Environmental > Terrestrial > Soil > Wetlands > Permafrost | place: Sweden... | reverse complement strand
GCGGGTCCTGGATCAACTCCTCGCGCCCCATCACCTTGCACAGCCGCGCCCAATGCTCGGGGTTGGCGCGGCTGGTCATGATCCAGACGTAGTCGTTCGGGCCGCCGGGCGCGCAGGGATACAGGCCGGACGGGGCATTGCTGCCGCCGCCCGAGTGCGTGCCGTCGCGCTCCACCGCCTTGCCGCTGCGCGCCTGGGTGGAAAAGTTGGTGCGCATGTAGTGCAGCATCGCATCCTGCATCGCCACTTGCAGCCGATGGCCCTCGCCGGTCTTCGCCCGCTTGTGCAGCGCGCCGAGGATGCTGATCGCCATCGTCATCCCGGTGCCGGTGTCGCCGAGCGACAGGCCGGGCTTCACCGGTCCCCTGCCCTTTTCGCCGGTCACGCTGATCGTTCCGCCGGTGGCCTGTGCGATCATGTCGAAGGCCAGGTTCGTCTCGTAGGGGCTGCCGGTGCCGAAGCCCTTCACCTGGCAATAGATGATGCCGGGATTGATGGCGCGCACGTCGTCGTAGCCGAGGCCCAGGCGCTCGATAGTGCCGGGCGCCATGTTTTCCACGCACACATCGGCCTTGCGCAGCAGGTCCTTCACCAGCGCCAGCCCGCGCGGTTCCTTGAGGTTCACCGTGATGGACTTCTTGTTGGCGTTGAACATGTGGAAGTAATACGGGTCGTCGTCCGGCTGGCCGGGACGCAGGCGGCGGCCGGGATCGCCGGTCTTCGGGTTCTCGATCTTCACCACCTCGGCGCCGAGCCAGGCGAGCGCCTCGGTACAGGATGGGCCGGCCTCGAACTGGGTGAAATCGACGACCTTGATGCCGGCGAGAAAATCCAGTTCCACGCTGTTGTCGGGCATAGCTGCGCTCTCCTCCTGATGGGTTCTCGGTCTTGCTTGGGGGCGAGCATGGCACAAAGGCAGGCTGGCGTCATTGTCGGCGCCGGCGCGCCGGCGGGCCGGCGCAGGAATACCCTATGCTCACGCAGCGTTCGGCGGCATCGTAGGGTCCGGTTGCCAACACAGGGGCGTCGTGAACAAGGATCGGCTGACCGCCTTCAGCGATGGCGTGATCGCCATCATCATTACGATCACGGTGCTGGAACTGAAGGTGCCGCAAGGCACCGACTGGGCGGCGCTGGCTGGCGTGCTGCCGCTGTTCCTGAGCTACGTGCTGAGCTTCACCTATGTGGCGATCTATTGGAACAACCATCATCACATGCTGCACACGGTGCGACGGGTGAACGGCATGATCCTGTGGGCCAACACGCACCTGCTGTTCTGGCTGTCCTTGACTCCGCTCGCCACCGAGTGGCTGGGCCATAACTACCATGCGCCAGTGCCGACCGCGGTTTATGGCGTGTTCCTGCTGATGTCCGGGTTCGCTTATTACGTTTTGCAGACCGCCATCATTCGGACCGAAGGACACGATTCCACCCTGGCGACCGCGCTTGGCGCGGACATCAAAGGCAAGCTGTCGCTGGTGCTCTACGCGACCGCGATCGGGTTGGCTTTCATCAGGCCCGCGCTGGCGGACGTGGTGTATGCCGGCGTTGCGCTGATGTGGCTGGTTCCCGATCGGCGCATCGAGCGACGGCTGAACCGGGCATAGGAAACCAGGTGGCGAGGCTATTCCGCCCGGCTGCCCCAGCGGGCTGCTGCCGCCTCATCGGTTTCGCGTGCCTCGACCCAGATGCCGGTGCCGTCGGCGAACTCCTCGCGCTTCCAGAACGGTGCCTTGGTCTTGAGCCAGTCGATCAGGAAGCTGGTGGCCTCCAGCGCCTCGCCGCGATGGGAGGCAGCGGCCAGCACCAGCACGATCTGCGCGCCGGGTTGCAGGCGGCCGACGCGGTGCACCACGGTGCAGCCGAGCAATGACCAGCGTTGCATGGCCTCCTCGGTGATCCGGCCTATGGCGCGCTCGGTCATGGCCGGGTAGTGCTCCAAGGACATCGCGGCGATCGGGCGGCCGGCGGCGGCATCGCGCACCGTGCCGACGAAGCAGCCAATGCCGCCGATGTCGGTGCGCCCGGCGGTCAGGGCCGCCAACTCGGCCGAGACGTCGAAGTCTGCCTCCTGAACGCGTATCGTCGCCATCGCCGCACTCCCTGGATTTCGTCCCACTGGGTTCAAGATAGGCGGCAACCGCGCATATTTCTCCCCTCCCGTCGCGGGCGGCGCGTTACGAGGCCAGGGGCTTCGGCGGGACGCTGGCTGAGCTGAAACCATGCGGACGATGACCGGGCGCTGGTACACAACGATACGTGCGACCGCCGCTCCTCGCGCCTTTGGATGCGCCTACTCGACGAACTCCGTCACGTAGCGCTGGTTGATCTCGGCGAATTTCTCGGGGTTGAACCCGCCGGTGGACTCCATCTCGTGCATGGCGCGGAAGTAGTCGCCGTTCTCGCCGGGGATGGTCCATTCGAGGATGCGGCCCAAGGTGGCGGAGACGTTCTTGAACGTGTGCACCGTGCCACGCGGGACAAAGACCAGCGTGCCGGGGCCAATGGTCGATTCATTGCCGTTCACGCCCAGGGAGTAGGTGCCTTCCAGGACGAAGAAATACTCCTCCCGGTCGCGGTGCAGATGCGGCGGCGGGCCTTCGCCGGGCTTCACCTCGCCGACGATGGCCGAGAATGTGCCGCCGGTGTGTTCGGCACCCAACATCACCTTCATGTCGATGCCGAACGGGCGGATCATTTCGGCCTGGTCCGGCGTCATGATCACCGGCTGCAACGGCTGGCCGACGTTCAATGGAGCAGTGGTCGCGGACTCCGAGGTCATGGCGGTGCCTCCCGTGATTTGTTTTTCGCCGTTGAGCTTAGACCGAGGAACATGCGGGCGGAACACGTTTGTTGCGGATGTCGGAGCCGCTGCGGTCGGCGAAGGGGGAAGAGGGGCGACAGTGTAGGCGGCCGCCCGTAAGGCGGACGCGTTACCAGCGGGGCGCTCGCGGCACCCTCACCCGAAGCTTCGCGGCGCCCCCTTCGCATAGCGGGAGACGATTCTCTCGTCAGCCCCCGGTCACCGGCGGGAAGAACGCCACCTCGTCGCCCGGATGCAACGGGGCCGAAGCCGGCGCGAACTCCTGGTTCACCGCGCAGCGCACCGAGCGGCGGTTGGCGAACGCCGCCGCATAGCCGGGGCCACGCGCGGCCAGATGCTCCACCAGATCGCCAACCGTGCGCACGGCGGGTGGCAGGGAAAACTCTTCCCCCGCCGTGCCGACGCGCTCGCGCAGCCAGGCGAAATACAGGATCGTCAGGGGTGTGTCGGTGTCGGCCATGCGTCCTATTTAGGCGTCGGGATGGTCTCGATCGAGCCGTCCGACTTGATGACGGTACTGGTGCCGTTGCCGTTCGGCACGACGATCGCCGAGCCACCACCCGGCGTGGTCATCGTCTGGTAGCCCTGCGTGCCACCCGTCGTCACCCCGGTGCCCCCGTTCAACGGCACGACCTGGCCGGCGCGGGGCGGCGACGGCAGCGACGGCCCCGGTGGCGCGGTTACCGGCTGCTGCGGTGGCAGCGGCGCCAAACCCGGCTGGTTGGAGCCGGGAGGCGTCGAACTGCCATGCGACATCCGCGGCGGGGGAGACGGCGGCGCCTGCCCTGGCGCCTGCCCTTGGGGCACTGCGCCGCGGCTCAGCGGCGAGCCAGGCACCGCTTGCTCCGTCGCCGGCTCCAGGTTCCCCTGCTGCTCCAGCTCCTGAAGCGTCGGCGTGGGCGGCACCGGACCCGGCCAGACATCGCCCGGCTGCGGCGTGAGCGGCGTGGGGTTCACGGCGACGCCCTTCGTACGCAGCAGGTTTTCCGCATCTCCCGTCGGGGCGTAAGGCTGCGTGCCGGTGGTGAACGGCGGCTCCCACCAGGTGTTGTAACCGCAGTCCGCGAGCAAGAGCAGCAGGCCGAGCGTGGCGAAACGCCGCATGAAGACTATCCCCCTCGGGGGCCGTGGCCGCGGCCCGATCGAAAGCGTGCAGAAAACCCAGGCGGCCCCGGCCGGACCTGCCTCACGTGAATGTGCCCTTATGAAGGCCGCGGCTCAAGCACCAGAAATTGCAGCAGCCATTCCACAATGGCCGTCGGGTCGTTCAGCGGCAGCAACGTCCGGTCGCAGCTGGCCAGCGGCGCGTCGGCCGCCACCGCCACGATCTCCGGTTCGCTGTGCCAGATCGGCGGTTTGCCCAGTGCGGGCCGATACACCTCCAGCTTGGGGAACGGGTGCGTCTTGAAGCCCTCCACCAGCACCAGGTCAACCGGCTGCATCCGCGCCAGCAGTTCCGGCAGCCGGGGCTCCGGCCCGGTGACCTCGTGCAGCAGCGCCCAGCGCTCGCCCGACGCCACCAGGACCTCCCGCGCCCCGGCCTCGCGATGGCGGTAGGTGTCCTTGCCGGGGCGGTCCATGTCGAAGCCATGATGCGTGTGCTTCACGGTGGATACGGTGACGCTGCGCGCCAGCAGCAGCGGCAGCATCGCGGTCAGCAAGGTGGTCTTGCCGCTGCCGGACCAGCCGACGATGCCCAATACTTTCAAAGCGGGACCTTCAAGCCGGGACCTTCACGCGCGGACTTTCACGAGGGCAACTGGGGCTTCCGCAGCGGATCGGTGGGAATGGTGGCGTGGCGCCAGCCGGCGGTAAGGTAGTCCCAGCCGGTCCACAGAGTAAGGGCGGCGGCAACCCACAGCATCGCCTCGCCGATCATCGAGACCGGCAGGAATCCGAGGTGCAGCAAGTGGGCGGTGGTGTCGCCCGCCAGCAGCGTGCCGAGCGCGCCCATCTGGAAGCCGGTCTTCCACTTGGCCAGCGGCGTCACCGGCAGGCCGATGCGGATGCCCGCCAGGTATTCGCGCAGGCCGCTGACCAGGATTTCCCGCAGCATGATGACGATCGCCGGATACAGCGCCGCGGGGGACAGGCGGTTTTGCCCGACCAGCATCATCAGCGCGGCGCCGACCAGCAGCTTGTCGGCGATCGGGTCGAGCATGCGGCCGAGATTGGACTGCTGGCGGCGGCTGCGCGCCAGCTTGCCGTCATAATAGTCGGTGATGGCGGCGGCGCTGAACACCACGCAGGCGACGAGGTCCGCGACCGGCAACCGCAACGCGACCAGCACCACCAGCAGCGGGATCGCCGCGATGCGCGAGAGCGTGAGCAGGTTGGGCAGGTCGGTCGGCATTGGCCGCGATCCTACTCTGTCCCGCTGGCTTGCGGGAGGGGAGAGTTTGGCGAAATCGGCGGAAAAGCGCTGTCATTATAATGTCGTATCCATGCGCCACGGCGGCGATGACGAAAGGGTTCCTTAAGGACTCCCGGGTAAGGTGGACGCCACACTGAACCGGCGCAGCTTGCGGCGCCGGCGCAAGGGGGCCGATCCATGGCACGGTTACCGCGCGTATTCGCGCCCCGTTCGATCACCGCGAAGCTCACGCTGATGGCCGCCGCCGGTGCGCTGTTCATGGTGCTGGTCGCCATCACTGTGCTGTTGATCGCCCGCAGCGAGCTCGTCGCCGAACGCACCGAGAAAGCCCACGCGGTGGTCGATAGCGTCTGGAACATGGCGGACAACTTCCAGCATGCTGTGGAGTCCGGGACACTGAGCGCCGACGAGGCGAAAGCGCGATTCTTCGCTGCCGCCGGCGGCATCTGGTGGGAAGGCCATACCAACTACGCCTTCATCTACGATACCCAAACCGCGCTCAATCTGATGAACACCGGCAACAAGGCGACGGTCGGCAAGGACATGCGCGGGGCCAAGGATTCGAACGGCCTGCCGTTTGCGTCGATGATGTTCGACATCGCGAAGCGTCAGGGCGAGGGCACGATCCGCTATGCCTTCCCCAAGGGAACCAACCCGGTGCCGCAGGCGAAGATCGCCTACTTTCGCGAATTCGTCCCCTGGCACATGCTGATCGTCTCGGCCGAGTACATTGCCGACATCGACGACACGTTCTGGACGATGACGCGGACCGCCGGAGAAGTGATCGGCGTGCTGCTGCTGGTCTCGCTTGGCATCGCCTGGTCGGTCGGGCGCAGTATCGTCAGGCCGCTGTCGATGCTGCGGGCGCGGATGGGAACGCTGCGTGAAGGCGACCTGGAAGCCGCGATTCCCGGCGCCGACCGGCATGACGAGCTGGGCGAGATGGCCCGCGCGGTGCTGGTGTTCAAAGAGCACATGGTGCGGGAGACCCTGCTCGCCGGCGAGCACGAGAGCGTGCGGCAGCAGGCCGAGCAAGCGCAGCGCCACGCAGCGCTGGTCGGCATGGCGAATACGGTCGAAGCGGAAACTGCCACCGCGCTTGAGAGCATCGGGCTTCGCACCACGGCGATGGCGGCCACCGCTGCCGCGATGAGCGCCTCGGCCACCCGCACCGGCGACGCGGCACAGGATGCGGCCGGTGCCGCCGGCCAGGCGCTGGCCAATGCGCAGACCGTCGCCAGTGCGGCGGAGGAACTGGCTGCGTCGATCCGGGAGATCGGCGGCCAGGTGAGCCAGTCCGCCGCGATCGTCGGCCGCGCGGTGACCGCGGGTGCCGACGCGCGCGGCACCATCGAGGCGCTGAACCAAGAGGTCGAGCGCATCGGCGCGGTGGCCGACATGATCGCCGAGATTGCCGCCAAGACGAACCTGCTGGCGCTGAATGCGACCATCGAGGCGGCTCGGGCGGGCGACGCCGGCAAGGGCTTCGCCGTGGTCGCGGCGGAAGTGAAGGCGCTGGCGACGCAGACCGCTCATTCCACCCGGGAGATCGGACGGCATATCGGCCAGGTGCGCACGGCGACCGGCGCGTCCGTCGCAGCGGTGACGCAGATTGAGGACACCATCAGTGAAATCAACGCGATCGCCGGGTCGATCGCCGCGGCGGTGGAGCAGCAGGGAGCGGCGACGGCGGAGATCGCGCGGAATGTGACGGAGACGGCGAATGCGGCGAACGAGATGACCAGCCGCACCAAGGACGTCTCGGCCGAGGCGGTGGATACGGGGCGCCTCGCTACCGACGTGCGCGACAACATCGTGGCGCTGGACCGGGCGGTGGAGGAGCTGCGGCATTCGGTGATCCGGGTGGTGCGGACCTCAACCTCCGACGTCGATCGGCGGCAGACCCAGCGCTACCAGATGGTCATGGCAGCGACACTCGCGGCAGCCGGCCGAAGCGGCGTCGGTGTCCAGGTCATCGATCTGTCTGAAGGCGGGGCGTCGGTGCAGGATGGCCCGGAACTGGCGATGGGTACCCGCTGCACCCTGCGCCTGGAGGGTGTGTCGGCCGCGCTGCCCTGCGCGGTTCGCGCGGCCGATGGAGGTTCGCTGCATTTGGCGTTCACGCTGGACGACCGCGACCGCGCGCAGTTGCGGCCGGTGCTGGAGCGGCTGGGGCAGCGTCTGGCCGCGTGAGGCGGCTGGCGAGGCGATTGCCAGAGGGGGTCGCCGGAGGCGGGTCCCCAAAGGGGACGCCAGGAGGCGGAGGCCGGAAGCGCGGCCCCGTTGCGTAAGGTTTATTAGTTACTAATCCGCATTTTGTAGGGTTTTTCCCGTCAGAAATGATTGAGGTCCCCCGACTTGTGCCCTAGGCTCCGCAAGTGCGGCCCGGTTGGCCGCCAAGCCGAGGCGGGACCGCAACCCGCCCGCGATCCTGACAATCGAAACGTTCGACGGAGGCAGGCGCTTCGGTCGGCATAGCGGGAAGAGAGGGGCAGCGGCGCGGAGAATTGCCTCTCGACGATGCCTGCACGACCACCAGGTAACCGGCCTGGCCTTTGGCTGCTTCGGCGCTCGCTTCCGGATTTTGGCAATCTGGGAGAACGACAAAAATGAGCAGTACTTCGGTGTTCGGCAGATCGGGTTTGCCGGCCAGCCATGTGCTTGGCGAAAAGCTCGACAGCATTCCGTTCAGTGCCTACCACCTGATGATCATCCTGGTGCTGGGCGCGGTCGGCTTCATCGAGGGTTATGACCTGGCGCTGGGCGGCTCGCTGCTGGTGCTGGCGAAGCAGCCGCTGCACCTGACGGGGGAGGATATCCGCTGGCTGGCGGTTGCCCCGACCTTGCTGGTGGTGGCGGGCGGGTTCGCGGCCTCGGCGATGTCGGACCGGATCAGCCGGAAGACCGTGATGCAGGTGGGGGTGATCATCAGCACTGGCATGACGCTGCTGATCCCGCTGGCGCAGACCGGCACACAACTGATCGTCATCCGGGTGCTGACCGGCATTGGGCTGGGGTTTGCGATCTCGGCGCCGTTCCCGATCGCCGCGGAGCTGATGCCGAAACAGCACCGCCGCACCTATGGGGCGATCTTCGAGGTGATGCTCGCGAGCGCCTTCACGCTGCTGCCGTTTGTCGGCTACCTGCTGGCGGGCAATCCGGACGGGTTCCGGCTGATCGCGCTGCCGGGCGGGCTGGCACTGGGGATCGTGCCGGTACTGGTGCATTTCGGGCTGCCGGAGAGCGCCCGGTGGTATCTGCGGCGGGGCGATCCTCAGGCGGCGGTGGATACCGTGAACCGGATGATCGTGCGGTGCGGCAATCGCGTGGCGCCGCTGACGGTGCCGGAACTGGGGCCGAACCTGGAGGACGCGCAGACGGCGCTGCCGCCGTTCAGTGCGCTGTTCGCCCGGGGGCAGTTGCAATGGACGGTGGTGGGGATCGTGCTGTACGCGGCGGCGACGACGGCGTATTATTGCTCGGCGATTTTGCTGCCGAAGGCGCTGGTGGACCAGGGGGCGGCGGTCAGCCTGAGCTTCGGGCTGGGCACGTTGCTGTTCGTGGTGACGATCCCCGGCAAGTTCTTCACCGGGTTCATTATGGAGATCATCGGGCGGCGCTGGACGATCACCTATTGCCTCGGCGGGGCAGTGCCCGGGCTGGTGATGATGGCGATGGCGCATGACGCCGGCGACCTGGCCACCGTGGTGATGACGGCGGGGGCGATCATTACCGGGCTGACGGTGCTGTCGTCGTTCACCGCGGTGCGGGTCTATTTGTCCGAGCAATTCCCCACCGCGCTGCGCGGCCGCGGGCATTTCTTCGGGGAGGCAACGGGGCGGATTTTTTCGGGCGTGCTGACGCCGTTCATCCTGGAGCCGCATACGGGATCCCCGGTGTTCTTCTTCGGCTGGATCGCGGTGGTGGTGGGGATCGGCGCCTGCATTCCGCTGGCGTTCGGGAAAGAGACGGTGGGGCAGTTGGAACTGGTCACCGAGGCGGCAGAAGCCGCGGTCTGACGGGCCGGCGCCGGTGGGCGAGGCCGGCGCTGTCGGACGGTGCCGGCGCTGTCGGGCGGGGGCGGCACCGTTTGACTGTGCGGGCACTGTCGGACGACGCCGGCACGTTTGAACGGTGCCGGCATTGTTAGGCGGTGCCGGCACTGTCGAACGACGCCGGCGCTGTTGGGCGGCGGCACGGGGATCGTGCCGCCCGGGGCGTTGCCCGGGACGCGTCGCCGGGTAGGCGTAGGGATTGCCCGTCTGGCTGGGTCGGGCCAGTGATACCGGCGACGCCGGACGACGTTGGCGGCGCATCCGGCTGCGCGATCCGCGACCGTTATGACGAAATCGAGAAATTTGTCGTGGATGACGTTCGGTTTCGGCTGATCTGGTGGATCGAACAGACTTGCATTGCATTATGCCGGGGGAGGTTTTGTCATGGGTCGATTGGCGCGGATCGGCCTGTCCAACTTAAAGGATTGCACAATCTGTCGTTGCGCTACCGGCCGGCCCGGCTCTTACCGGCATGCGCGGCGCCGGCCTATCCTGCCTGCACTGCGACACGCGCGATCCCGCCATCATACCGAAACGGACCACGACGAATGACCGAATCGATCAGCATCGGCACGTCCGATCAGCCTGCACAGCCTGCACAGCATGGCAACAGCGGCGGCTATTTCCGCTTCCACATGCCGCATACGCATCTGGCCTCGGTGTTCGGCGACGACTGGTTCGCGCTGAAGGCCGAGGCGTTCGCGCGGTTCTTCGGCACGCCGGTGTTCCTCATCGCGCAAACCGTGATCGTGGCGGTGTGGATCCTGGTCAACATCGTCGGATGGTGGATGTTCGACGCCTACCCCTTCATCCTGCTCAATCTCGCGTTCAGCTTGCAGGCGGCCTATGCCGCCCCGCTGATCCTGCTGGCGCAGACGCGGCAGGCGGACCGCGACAAGGTGAGCTCGATTGCCGATGCGCAGCATCGGGAGGAGTTGCACCGCTTCAGCGAGGCGCGCCTGGACACCACCGCGAAACAGACGGCGATGCTACTGCAGATGCTGGAGCAGAATACCGCGCTGACGGAAACGGTGAAGCTGCTGACGGAACGGGTCGAGAAACTGACGGTGGAATTGCACGGACGTTTGTGCTCGACGTGAGTGGGTGGGAATGGGCAGAGTTTTGGGCGTTGCGGCAGATAGTGTCACGCACACTTGCAAGCGACATGCACGTCAACTGACCGCCGGTAGAGAGTTCAGCGTGCAGAGCGAACAGCGTGATTTCAAATGCATCCTGATTGAATTGCAAGCGTGAAAACCTGATGCCCAGAGCGTTTGCACCGTGAGTGGAAACTGTCATTGCGAGGCGCGCAGCGCCGAAGCAATCTCCTGCCTCACGAGCCGAGTTACGCTCGTCAGGCAGGGGATTGCTTCGGCGCTGCGCGCCTCGCAATGACAGGTTGTTCCGGCGATTCCACTCACAGTGGAAACGCTCTAATGGATGTTGGCCGGTGCTCGGCAGAATCATCGGCCTCCGGCACGTGGGTCAGTTCGAGACCGCGATGCGTATAGTGCGT
>Ga0182030_10025489_pt1 | contig 10770 bp, 7 predicted proteins | sample 812S3MmetaG_FD_121299 | JGI IMG/M metagenome (GOLD analysis project Ga0182030, IMG submission 121299) | Permafrost microbial communities from Stordalen Mire, Sweden - 812S3M metaG (Illumina Assembly) | ecosystem: Environmental > Terrestrial > Soil > Wetlands > Permafrost | place: Sweden... | reverse complement strand
CGCCCGGCCACGCCTCGGGGTGCTCTAGGGCCCAGGCGCGCTCGCCGGGGTGTTCCGCCAAAGCGACCAGGCTGTTGCCGATGAGGCTGCTCGTCGTCGAGTTGCCCGCCTCGAAAACCAGGTTGCACATCCCTACCGCTTCGCCCTGCGGGCCCGGTCCGGCGTCGGAGGTGGCCAGGCGGCTGATCAGGTCATCGCCTGGGTGGCGGCGCCGGTCCGCCAATTGACCGGCGAAGTAGTCACGTAGGTTTTTCGCCGCCCCTCGGGCTGAGGCCGACGTGCTGCCGTCTGCCGCGCTGGTCGAAGCCGTTTCGTCCGCCCAGTCCTTCAGCATCCCGGCGTCCGCCTCGGGCAAGCCCATCAGCTCGCAAACAACGAGCACCGGGAGGCGCTTCACGAAGGCCGGCACGATGTCTATCTCGTCGTCGTAGACCAGGTCCGCCAGCAGGGCATTGGCCTTTTTCTCGACTATCGGCTCGAGCCGGGCGATCTCCTGGGGCCCGAACGCAGGCTGGACGATCTGGCGCAGCTCACGGTGGCGAGGAGGGGCCATGGCGATGATCGACGGCCCCTGCATCTCGAGCAGGTCATCGGGGCGGACGCCGGCCGAGCTCGAAAAGCCCTGCCAGTCCCGCAGGTTGGCGGCGACGTCTTGGAAGCGGGCCACGGCATAGAAGTCGCGCTTTTCGTTGCGGTACACCGGCCCCTGGGCAAGTAGCCACTCGTAGACGGGGTACGGGTCATCCTGGGTCTCGGGTGAGAAAATGTCGTACTCGAAGGGAGATCCGAGGCTCGTCTGTGTCATGGCCCCCAATCCACGGCTCACCTGCTACGTGAGGGTTACCCTACTACCTTTTGGTAAAGCGCTTGTTCAACGCCAGCCTGACATCCGTGGCCGCTCTCGTCAAGCGCTCCTGGTGGCACTGGGCGCCAAAAACCTCCTGTCTTGCCGCCTCGGCGGGGCCAACGACCTTCGTTCGATAACCCTGGGCTCTGGTTCGCGCACCCGCTCCAACGCTACGAAGTCTTTACCGTTGATAACCCGGACGAGCAGCTTCGTCGCCGCCTCCCCCAGCTCGAACAGCGGCATCCAGATCGTCGCCAGCGGGGGCGAGAGGTACTCGGCGATCTTGGCGTCATGGAAGGCGATGACCGACAGGTCCGTGGGGACGTCCACTCCGGCGTCGTGGCAAGCGGCCAGGGCGCCGATGGCGGCGGGGAGGCTGCTCACGGCCACCGCCGTTGGCGGTTTGGCCAGGCGCAGTAGCGACATCATCGCCTCGAAGCCTCCGGCTTCGTTGAAGGCGGCCCGCTGTACGTAGCGTTGGCCGATCGGTAGCCCAGCCGCTCGCATCCCGTCTTTGAAACCGGACAGGCGCCTGGTCGCCGTGTCGATGTCGGCCGGCCCGGCGATACAAGCGATCCGTTTGTGGCCCAGCTCGGCCAAGTGGGCCACGCCCGTGCCCATGCCCCGTTCGTCGTCTTCGATGATGCTCGGGATCGGGCCCCGGATGAGCCGGTTGAGCACCACGCAGTTGCCCGTGCGCTCAAAGACCACGTCCGGTAGCGAGTCGTTGAGGTTGCCGCTGCCGATCAGCAGGCCGTCGACGCGCCCTCCCAGGACCAGCTCCCGATAGGCCGTCCCCACCCCTCCGAAATCAGAGGACTCCGTCAGTAGCAGGACGTAACCAGCGGCGCGGGCCGCCGACTCGGCTCCCTTGATGATCTGGTCGTAGACGACGTTCGCCGCGCTCGGGATGATCAATCCGAGCGTCATCGTCCGGCGCAGTACAAGGCTGCGGGCGTTGACGTTGGGGACGTAACCGAGCTTGGCGGCGGCGGCGATGATCCGTTCTCTCGTCGCCGGCCGGATCCGCACGACAGGGTCGTTACGGAGCACCCGGGAGACCGTGGAAGGGTCGACCCCGGCCAGATGGGCCACCGCGCCGAGCGTGTTCGGGCTCATGGACGGCCGGGCGGGGCCGTGGCCGTTGCTTCGAGCGCGATCGGTCAAATCGGATCCTCCCCTTGGGCACCATAACCATACCGGTCCCCCCGTCCAGCCTAAACAGACGCTTGTCCCGCACGGAAATTTTACCTACATTGCAGCTTGTGCTGCGGGGTTACCTTGATCGCGTTTCCGCCGGCGCCGGCTCGAGTGTCCGGGTACGGTTGAGCGCGGGCGGCGAGCCGTCGGCGGTGAGCGTGGTAAAGCTCTCTCACAGCGACCCGAACCCCGCCGGGCCCGGCTTTGTCACCGAAGCCTGCCCGTGGCCGGCGACCCCGCTCCGCCCGGTCACGGAGCAGGCCACGGTGGTGGGGTCGTACGCGGTAGTCGACAACGCCTTCTCCGAGTGCGACGACGCCTTTGCGCTCCTCGCCTGGGTACTGCCGACCCGACTAGAGGGCGAGAACGTCATCTTCTCCTGGTTGACCGACAGCGGCCCGGCCCAATTGGCCTTCAGGGGGCGGCGCCTGGTGCTGGGACCGCCTCGTACCGCCGGCCTTCTCGAAGCGCCTCACGAAATCCACGAACGCCAGTGGTTATTTGTCGGCGTCGGCGTGGGCCGGCAAGTCAGCATCGCCTGGGGTGTGTTGGGGCGGACCGGGGGGCCTTACCAGCTCGTTGGCCCCGCCCACCAGGCGCTGATGCCCAAGCCCGGGAGCCCACTTCTCCTGGGCGCCTCTCCTGAGCGCCCTGACAGGCAAGGCGGCGGCCTGGACGCCAAGATCGCCCGGCCCTTGTTGTTGGACCGTTGCCCTGACGCCGTCGCCCTGATGGACATCATGAACTTCGGCCCCGACCGGGCCGGCGAGGACGGCCATGTGCTGGCCTCCTGGGGCTTCGGAGTGCTCGACGACCCCGAGCGCGTCATCGACCTCTCCGGGCACGGCCGCCACGGCTCGCTCGTGAACGCGCCGAGCCTCGGCGTACTCGGGCCGCCTGACAACGGGGGGGCGCGAGCCGAGCAAGTACCGCTCGGGCCGCCTTTCGACACCGTCCACCTGCACAGCGACGACCTCGAGGACAGCAAGTGGCCTGACACGCACGTCTTGGACGTCCCTGCCGACGCCCAAAGCGGCGTCTACGCGCTGCGCGTTACCCGCGGGGACGACGAGGTCGACCTTGCCTTCGTCGTCCGCCCCCGCCACCAAGTCCCGGTACTGCTGCTGGTCCCCACCTACACCTGGCAGGCTTACGCCAACCTGGGGCGCGACCCGGCCCAGTACCCGGGGCTGTCCCATTACGCCGTGCACCGCGACGGCTCGCCCGTGTATATAACGACCCGGCTCAAGCCTGCTCCGGCCACAGGGCCGCGAGCGCGCGTGGAAGTCGACGGTGTGGACAGCTTTATCAGCGCCGACGAGGCCGCCGCTACGGCGGACGCCTCTCACCTGCTGATGGCTGACCTCTACGCCAACTGGTGGCTCGAACGCACCGGCGTGGAGTTCGGTGCCGTTACCGACGAGGACCTGCACCATGAGGGCACCGCTGTCCTCGACGGGTGCCGGGCCCTGGTGCTGTCAGCCCATCCGGAGTACTGGACCGAAAAGATGCTGCAATCCCTTTCGGATTTCCTGGGCCGGGGAGGCAGCGTCATCTACCTCGGCGGCAACGGTTTGTACTGGGTCACCTCGGTCCACCCGTCGCGCCCGCACCTGCTCGAGGTCCGCCGCCGGGCCGGTTCGCAGACCTCGGCCGCACCGGCAGGCGAAGACGCTCACGTGTTCGAGGCTCAACCCGGAGGCACCTGGCCCGGGCGGGGGCGCCCGCCCGACCACCTCGTCGGTGTCGGTTTCGCCGGCTTCGGATGGGACCGGGCCGTCGGCTACCGCCGGACCGAGGCCTCCTATGGCGAGCATTTCGGTTGGGTCTTTGCCGGCGTCGAGGCCCCCGTCGTCGGCACCGAAGGCCTCAATATGGGCGGCGCCGTGGCCTTCGAGTTCGACCGTTACGACCCTGGTCTCGCTCCTCCCGGCACCCAGGTCCTGGCCACCGCCCAGCCGGCCGGAGGCGGGTTTTTCCGCGCCTACGAAGACGGGCCCGGGCGGGCACCAGACGAACTGGTGCGCTGCGATATGACCATCCTCGAAACGGACCAGGGCGGTATCGTCTTCTCCCTCGGCTCGATCGCGGCCAGCGGCTGCCTGCCTGAGCTGAACGGCCACACGACGGACCTGGCCCGGGTCTGCACCAACGTACTGCGACGCGCCCTCGCTTAGTCGTGCCGCGGCTCCGAGAGGAAGTTGCGAAGGACGTTGGCAGTGATCACGGCCACGTCGTTGTCGTAGTTGTTATAGGCCAGCGACCCCAGCCATGTGATCGCTCCGACCGAAAAAACGGTCCCCCCCGAGGCATAGGGGACCACGACCATGTCGGCGCGGACCAGCGGTTGCTCGGTACCGCCCTGCCCGGGGGCTCCCAGCAGGATGTCCTCCACGGCCAGTTGGTACTCGTCACTGTGGCCCTTCGAAGTGGCCAGCACCACTGTCCCTACCGGCGTACCTCTGGTGTGGTCGGCCCTGTCTACTTCGTTACCAGCCGCCCCGCCGAGAAGAAGACCGAACTCCCCGATCGCACCGGGGTCATCGACCCCCTCGAACACAAAGCCCCACTCGGCCTCCTGGTCCTCGCTGAGCACCTTGCGGTAGCCCGGGGCTCGTTCGTCCGCGCCCTGGGCGCTGAACCCGACGCCGAGCAGGCGGTTGGGCGGGCGACCGCGGTGCCGCCACAACCCGCCCGGTTCGCCGGTGCTCGACAGGTAGGCCTCGCCCGGGGCACTTTCCCACGTGCGCCCGCCCGAGTTGGCCCGTCTGATCTCGATCATGTGCGGCCGCCGCGGGTCGACCGCGGTGACCCAGTAATGCCCGTTGCCACCCAGGTACATAAGCCGGCCGCCCCCCTGGACGTGGCCCTCGAGGGCGTCGAGCATGGCCTTGCTCGCATACTCGGGGTGGGTCCCGGTGATTACGACGCGGTACCCGGCGAGGGCCGCCGCGCCCTCGGCGTGCACCTGATGGTCGGTCAGCACGTCGTAGTCGTAGCCGAGCCGCTCCAACCAGTCGAGGAGGTAGATGTCCTCGCCGAGATGGACGGGGCCGTCGAACAGCCAAAAACGGTAAGTGGGGTCGAAGTTGACGACGGGCCGGCGCATCGAGGAGTAACACACCCCCGTCCCGTCGCCATGGTGGTCGTAAAGGGAAAGGCCGAACTCCCGATGGGCCGCCATTTCCAGGTCCTGGGGCGACGGCGAGGTGCGGACGTGGGCGAACTCCTGCACCTCCTCGCGCACGTGCTCGTTGGCATAGGCCAGATATGTGAAAGTAGAAAAGAGCACGGCGATCTTGGCCCGCCGCCGGGCAGGGCCGGGCACGACGAAAAAGGGCACGTGGCGCGGCCCGGAGGCGTTTGTGACCACCAATGAGTAGACGCCGCTGCGCAGGGTGACCGGTAGCTGTACCTGCGTCACGGGCGCCCAACCGGCGTCTTCGAAGTCGTCGTCGTGGAAGGCCAATGCGTCGTACTGCTCAGGCGCCTTGGTGAAATCCAGGACGGTGCCGTCCCAGTTGTGGCCGGTGACGCCGGCGGTCGGGGCGTTCACCAGCCGGAGCGGCGCCCGTGCGCTGCTCGTGTCATACAGCTCCGAGGCCCTCGTGCCCTGCCCGAGCCGCCAGGCGTAAACAAACGCCTGTCCCGGGCCGGCGGTCCCGGCTGAGACGACCGGCGCCTCGATCTTGCCATTGAAAGCTCCGGCCCGCTCCCCCGGGCCTTCCCAGGCGGCCAGGACCAGGTGGTGAGGGGCACCCGTGCCCTGCAAATGGACCAGCCCGGCAGCGGGCAGCTCAGCGCCCAGCTCAACCTCGTAGCTACCGCTGGGGGCCGGCTCGGCACTTGTGACCGTTAATGAAACAGCCCCCTCCTCGAGGTCCAGTACGGCCCGAGCGCGGTACCAGCGCCCGGCCAGCAGCGGCGCTGCAATTGGTGCCGGCTCCCCGTGAGGCACCTCGCCCAGGCCGGCCTGCCCTGTGCCGACCTGTCCAGTGCCGACCTGGAGCTCGGGGCGACCACCGGGACCGAGACCTATGGCCAAGGCGCACCCGCCGTCCGGGGCCGCCAGTCCCGCCACCAACCGGGCCCCGCGCCCGTCGATCAGGCTTGGGCGGAACATGACCTCGAGAGCGACGCGGGTGGCCCCGGCCAACCGGGCGAGCGGCCCTGACACCGCCCGCGACCCGGGACGGACCGGTTGCACCACCGCCTCGTGAGCGCTGGGGGCGTACCAGTCCTGTGGCTCCTCTTTGCGGCCCGGGCCGAGGGGGCCGTTGTCGGCTTGGACGATGCGCACAACGCGAGCCTCGAAGCCGGACTCGCTGCTTACGTGCAGCGAGATCGTCTCGCCAGGCCGCGCTGTCCAGCGGTCGAGGTAGGCAAAGGCGAGAGCGGACTTGACGGTACCGGCCCCGGGCGCTCCCGCCGGGGTGCTCACGGCTCGTCGAGCAGCATGCGGCGGGCCTCGTCGGAGCGGGCGAAGGTGGCCGTGTGGGCACGCAGGCGCTTGGCCGCGTCCGAGGCGAGCGCTTCGGCCATGCCCTCGGCGCTGGCGAACACGAGCAGGCCGAGCCCGTCGCACCCGGCCGCCTCGGGGTCCACCGATGGGAACTGGCGGGCTTCGACCAGGTGTGGCAGTTCGCCCATGAGCCGGTGGTGCTCACCCAACCAGATCTCGAGGAACTGGTCCCGGGGCACCTCGGCCCGGCGCGACAACAGCACGCAGTAAACGCGGCCCTCAGCCATGGCGCACCCCGACCGGTCCGTAATAGGGATAGAGCGTCCCCTCCAACGGTGAGAAGCCGTCTACGCCCGGGGCCACGGCGTAGGTCTCCATGGGCGCACAGAGCGGGATGTAGGGCAGCTCGGACATGAACACCTCCTGGACGTCGCGGCTCTTTTCCTGTAGCTCGGCGGGCGAACCGGCACGCAGGAAGGCCGCAAAGGCGGCGTCGACGTCCGCCAGGCGCGCCCCCTGCCAGTTGCCGCCGCTGTCAGCCGCGCACGAGGACTGGGAGAAACCCATCACCGCCTCGACGGCGTCGGGCCAAAGCCACTTGGACATGATCGCTTCCGGACGGCGTTCCGCCGCTTGGTAAAAGGCGACAAAGGGCTCGACAAAACGGAAGCGCAGTTCCATGCCGGCCCGGCCCACCTGCCGCCCCAGTTCGGCGGCCAAGCGGCGGAACGTCTCGTTGTCCTGGGTCACGCACTCGACCGACAGGGGCGCCCCGGCCCGTTGGCGCGCGCCGTCAGGGCCGCGCTGCCAGCCCAGCCGGTCCAGGACCGCGCCGGCCTCGTCGGTCGACATCCTCGGGGCCGAGCCGGCGTCGAAGACCGCCGCATGAGGGTGGCCGGCGGGGACCGGCGAGCGCCGGGCGTCGCCGTGACCACCGCAGGCGGCGCCGACGAGGCTGGCCCGGTCTATGTACGCTTCGATAGCTCGGCGCAGCTCCACATCGGCGAAACCGAGGGGGCTGTCGAAGTTGAGGGCAAGGTAGAACTGTGAGATTTCGGGCTGTTCCACAAAACGCCAGGCGCCCCCGCCCAGCCAGTTCCTGTCCACGGCTCTCACCACGTCCACGTCGTTGCCGGCCAGGGCCGCGACCCGCTGCGCCTCGGTGGGCGCCGCCGTCCAGACGATCTCGTCGGGGGCGAACGGTGAGCTGACCGGAGCGGCGCCGGGCGTGGTAGCCCGGCGGGCCACGACCCGTTCGGGCGAATAGGAGACAAATGCGTAGGGGCCGGTCCCGTCGGCCACCGACACCCCGTAGTCCTCGCCTACTTCGGCGCGCAGGCGCTCGTTGCAAATGGCGGTGTGGGTGCCCCACAACAGCGTGGGCAGGCGCAGGTAGGGGTACAGCAGGGTCACCTCGACGGTACGGTCGTCTACCGCCACGACCCGGTCGACGGGGTCCCAGTACCAGAGCTGGCGCTGCAGGCCGTCGCCCCACCGGCAGCGCTCGAGAGCGGCCACCACCGCGGCGGCGTCGCAGGGCGCCCCCGAATGGAACCTGGCGCCCTCGCGTAGCTGGAGGCGCCAGGCCAGGCCGTCCGGGGAGGTGGACCACGATGAGGCCAGGCCGGGCTCGGGTTGCTCGTCGGCGCCCTTTTTGAGCAGGGTCTCGTACACGGCGACGCTCGGCGGGTCGATGTGGTCACCGCCGATCGGGTCCAGCTTGGTGAAGTGGTACTCGAAGATCTCCTGCATCCTGCCTTCCCTGGTAACGGTTTTAGATGGCCAAGTTCAAATGGCAAGTTCAAATGATCGGCAAGCCGGCACTGGCGGCGACCCGGCCCCGGGCCCAGACCGTTGCCGGGCAGAGCAGCAGGTCCGGTTCGGCCCTCAGGTCGCCCTCTAGGAGCATGAAGTCGGCGGACAGCCCGGGGGCGAGGGCGCCGGCGGTGGCGCCGAGGCCAAGCGCGTTAGCGGGGACCGTCGTGGCCGACCAGAGCGCGTCGACCAGGTCCAGCCCGACCTCGCGATGAAGCGACAGCACGGCACGCGCCACGCCACCGTGGGCCACGTTGGTCGCCCCGGCGTCGGTGCCGGCGAGCAGGGGCACTCCGGCGCGGTGCATGGTCTTGAAGACGGGCAGCATTTCCATGCGGACCCTGGCACGCGCCCCCCCGTCGGCGGGAGCGTGATCGGGGCCGCCCAGCATGCCGACGGTGATGGTGGCGTCGACGACCGTGCCCGCCGCTTGCAGGGCGCCCAGCGTCTGGTCGCTTATAGCGATCCCGGCCGACGACTGGCACGTGGCGTGCGAGACGATGCCTACCCCGGCCCGGGCGGCCAGGGCCACGGCCTCTTCGGAGTGGGCGTGGGCGACCAGCCCCCGGCCCAGTCGCCGGGCCTCGGCCCCTAGGGCCAGTACCACCTCGGGTGGGTACTGCAGCATGGCCGGGTTACTGCCCGGGGTGAGGTTGCCCCCCGTCAGCATGACCTTCAAAAAGTCGGCCCCGCCGGCGACCTGGCGGCGCGCCTCTCGGATCACCTCTTCCAGCGAGTCGGCACAGGCGCCGAGCCAGGAACAATGCCCGGCCGTGGTCGTGATCGGGGCCCCGCTGGCCAGCACCCGAGGACCGGCTAGAGCGTCCTTGTTGACCAGCTCCCTGAGCCGGAGGACAACACCACCCCTGGCCCCACAGTCGGCCACCGTCGTCACGCCGCGGGCCAGGTCCACCAGAGAGTTGCGGTACGCGAGGACGGCCAGGTCGACGTCCGAGGCGGCGACGCAGTCGCCCAGGGGGTCGGGCCCGCCGCTAAAGGTCAAATGAACGTGGCTATCGATCAGGCCGGGCAGGAGAGTCGAGCTGGGGGCGTTCACGACCTGGCCGTCAAACTCGGGGGGCAGGGGGCTCCCGGGCCCGAGGACCTGGGTTATGGTCCCGCCGTCGACCAGGACGGTGATGTCTTCCACCAGGCCTCGGCCGGCGAGCAGGGCAAGGCCGGCGCGCACGGCGAACGCGCCTGTCGCCCCGGTAATGCCCGGTAGCTCGTCGCGCTGGGGTATGGCGTCGTCTAGTGATGTCATATGGGTGATGTCATATGGGCTCTGTGCTTTGTACCGTGGCCGAAATCCTTCGTGCTCAAAGGAGGTTCTGCGGCAACCCGATCTTGTTGAACTGGCTGGCCGCGAACTCAACGTGCCTTTTCCCGTTGACCAGAGAAAAGGCCAGGTGCCCGGGCAGCAGGGCGGAGAAGTCGTACTCGAGCAGTTTGTTCATCGATTTGGCGTAGTCCTGGACGCTCGAGTCGCCCACGTTCTGGAGGATGATCTTGCCGCCCCAAAAGACGTGGTCGCCGGTGAAGAGGTAACCGCCGGCGCCCCCGGTCACAAAAAAGCAGATGTGGCCCCGGCAGTGCCCCGGCGTGTCTATGGCGGTCAGGGCGAACCGTCCGGCCTCGAAGCGCTGGCCGCCGGTGAGCTCGATGTCGATGTCGCACGGTTCCAGGTCGAACTCAGAGGGGTAGAAGTTGAAGCTCTTGGCCCAGCGCAGCCCGTTGTCCTCTTCGTCGCCGGCACGCACCTCGTCGGCAACGTCGGTATGGATGGCGATCTGCAGGTCAGGGGACAGGGCCTTGCGCATGTAGGCCAGTGCGCCGGCATGGTCGGCGTGGTAGTGGGTCACGAACAGGCGGCTTATCTCGCGCGGTTCCAGGCCCTCGGCCTTGATATTGGCGACGACCTGTTCGCCCCCGTCGAAGCCGGCATCGATCATCCATAAGCCTTCACCGGTATCGATTATGTAGCTGTTGGAGTCGAGCCGGCCGGACAGGTTGAAGCCGTAATCGCCGCCCCCGACGAGGTACAGGTGGTCATTTATCTTCATTGTGCCAACAGCTCCTTAGGGATCGAGTAGGCGTGGGCGGTGAGGCCACCGTCAACGACCAGGTTGAGGCCGGTAACATAAGCGGCGTCGGGCGACGCCAAATAGGCGAAGGCGGCGGCGATCTCCTCGGGTAGGCCCAGGCGGCCCATGGGTACGAGGGGCCAGTGCTGGCGGGCCCGCTCCATAGCCTCCTCGCTCCCCAGCACGGCCAGCGACTGGGGCGTGTCCAGTGGCCCGGGACTGACGGCGTTGACACGGATCCCGAGGTCGACGAGCTCCAAAGCCATCGTCTTGGCCAGGTTGACGATCCCCGCCTTTGAGGCGCCGTAATGGGCGTAGGACGTCGAAGCCCCCAGAGAGGAGACCGAGGCGGTGTAAAGGAT
>Ga0182030_10025487_pt1 | contig 10770 bp, 8 predicted proteins | sample 812S3MmetaG_FD_121299 | JGI IMG/M metagenome (GOLD analysis project Ga0182030, IMG submission 121299) | Permafrost microbial communities from Stordalen Mire, Sweden - 812S3M metaG (Illumina Assembly) | ecosystem: Environmental > Terrestrial > Soil > Wetlands > Permafrost | place: Sweden... | reverse complement strand
CGGTGGACGATTCGGCCAGCCTCCGGCAGAGGGTCGGCGTGGTGCTGCGCGGCGGCGGCTACGAGGTGGTCTAAGCCGTGGACGGTTTGGACGCTTTGTCCAAACTCAAGGGCCAGGAGTTGCACCTCTTTCTGACAGATATCAACATGCCGCAGATGGACGGGCTGGAGTTCACCCGCCAGATCCGGGCGATGCCTCAATACAAGTTCGTCCCCATCGTGCTGCTGACCACGGAATCGCATCCGGAAAAGAAACAGCAGGGCAAGGCGGCCGGCGCCACCGCCTGGATCGTAAAACCGTTCAATCCGGACCAGTTGCTGGCAGTGGTGAAGAAGGTCGTGCGCTGATGCGTGGCGGAAGGGTTCGAAACGGGTAGATGACCATGGCAACCGACGTGATGGAGCAAATGCGGGCCACCTTCAGGGCCGAGGCCCTGGACCTGCTGATCGAGCTGGATTCCGCCCTCCTGGCGCTGGAGGCGGACGCGGGCGATTCCACCTTGGTGCACCGCGTGTTCCGCGCCATTCACACCATCAAGGGTTCGGGGGCCACGGCGGGCTTCGCGCACCTCGCCCGCTTCGCCCACAAGATGGAAGAGGCCTTCGACATGGCGCGCGAGGGACGCCTGGCCGTCACCGCGGATCTCATCGATTGCGGATTGAAGGCCTGCGACGTCATCCGCCTGATTCTCGAGGAGACCGCCGAAAGCGCCTTCGTCGGCGGAGAGGCCGACCTCACCGGCGCCTTCGTCCGCCTGCTGCCGGCGGACGAAAATCCGTCCGCGGAGGGCGGCCAGGAAGCCAAACCGGCCGCCGAAGTTCGCGCCGCATTCGAGATCGTCTTCAAGCCGAACCGGGAAATGTTTTATTCCGGCGCCGACCCGGTTACGCTGCTCGACGACTTGCGGGAACTGGGACAGGCGCACATTACCGCCCATGCCGACCAGGTGCCTCCCTTGCCTTCGCTGGAGGCGGAACACTGCTATCTCTGGTGGGAGATCCTGCTCGTAACGGATCGCGATCAGGCCGCCATCCGGGACGCGTTCGTTTTCGTCGAGGACGAATGCGAACTGCGCATCCGCCTGCTGGACGATCAATCCTCCACCGTGGCCCTGCTCGGCTCCGTGCCCGCCGATGCGTTCGAACTGTTCGTGCTGGAGTGCGAAGAGCACCTCGAGACAATCGAAAGAGACGCGTTGGTGCTCGAAAGCGATCCGGCGGCGGGCGACAGGCTGGACGCTCTCTTTCGCGGTGTTCACAGCATCAAAGGCAACGCCGGCCTGCTGCTGGCAGACGTCAAGGGCGCGGCCCTTACCGCCATGCACCCCCTGCAAATGCTGCTTCGCGTGGCCCACGGCCTGGAGTCGATTCTCGATCCGTTTCGCGGCGCGGCCGCGGCGGCACTGCCCGACGAAACCATCCAGACGGCGCTCGAAAGCTGCGATGCCATCCGCACCCTCTTGGGCAGCCTTACGCACAACGGCGCGGGTGGGCCGGTGTCGCCGGAACTCCTCGGCCGTTTGGGCGTCCGCGCCCTCGCCGTGCCCGCCGCCCAGCCCGTGGATGGGCGGCAAGCCGCGTTCTTCAACACGGCCTCCCAGTGCGTGGAGATGATCGCCGGCTGTTTCGAGCGCATGGAGGATAGCGGCGAGTCCGCCGGACCCGTCCTCGAAACCTATTTGCGGGGTATCAAGACCCTGTCGGCGGCCGTCCAGTACCGGAATTGTCCGGAACTGGAAGAGCCCGTGGCGCAACAACTCCGCATTCTGGACGCGGCGGTCCGATCCGGCGCGGCCTTGGACCTGGAACAGCGCGCCGCCCTGGGCAGCGCCTTCCAGGCGGCCCGCTCCGTTCTGGAAGATCTGTCGCCGGGCGGCGGCGACCGCCATCCCCCCGAACCCGCCGCCGCCCCATCCCAGGCCGCGGCTGCGGCGGGGCGGCCGGTGGCTTCCGCCTCGCCTTCGACCATTCGCATCGACCAAAACAAACTGGACCGCCTCATGCGGGTGGTCGGCGAACTGCTGGTGGCCCGCGGAGCATTCCCGCTGCTCGTCCAGAAACTCAACGACGGCGCCGAGGGCGCGGCCGTGGCCAAGGACCTCAAAGAGGCTGGTTCCAACATCTCCCGCATCGCCGACGAACTCCAGACCAGCGTCATGTCCATCCGCATGCTGCCGGTCAAAACCGTTTTCCAGAGATTCCCGCGCCTGGTGCGCGACCTCGCGCGGTCTCTGGGAAAGGAGGTCCGCCTGGTCATCGAAGGCGAGGGAATCGAGCTCGACAAAACCATCCTCGAACAGATCGGCGACCCGCTGGTTCACGTCATCCGCAATGCCGTCGATCACGGCATTGAGCCGCCGGAGGAGCGCCGGGCAAAGGGCAAGGACGCTGCCGGACAATTGACCCTGCGCGCGTTCAGCGAAGCCGGCGGCGTGTCGATTGAGGTGATCGACGATGGCAAGGGGCTCGACGCCCCCGCTCTCAAGCGCAAAGCCGTCGAGAAGGGCCTCATCGCCCCGGATGCCGCCGACGCCATGAGCGAGGAGGCGGCCTTCCAGTTGGTGTTCCTCCCCGGCTTGACCACCGCCGCCAAGGTCACCGACGTTTCCGGCCGCGGTGTCGGCATGGATGTCGTCCGCAGCAACGTCCGCAACCTGCGGGGCGTCGTCGAAATCCGCTCCAAGCCGGGCCGCGGCACCACGTTCCTCATCAAACTGCCCACCAGCCTGATGATCTCCAAGGGCATCTTGCTGGAAGCCGGAGGCCAGGAGTATATCCTGCCGCTGGGCAACATTCGCGACATGGTCAAACTGCCGCCTCACGAGACCCACCAGTACCGCGGCCTGACGCTGGCCGAGGTTCGGGGAACGATTTACTCCATATTCAGCCTTGCCGGGATGCTGGGCCTGACGCCCGCCGACACGCCGGAACTTTCCGTCGCCATTGTCGAAGCCGGAGCGGTGAAATACGGCCTTGTGGTCGACCGGTTTCTTACCGAGGTGGAGGTGCTGGTGAAGCCCTTGACGGGCGGTCTCGAGCAGTGCCGGGAGTTTCAAGGCGCCGCCATCATGGGAGACGGACGGGTCGTGCTTGTCCTGAATGCGCTGGAGTGCCACAGCCTGGAGCGAACCGCATGCAGTTAGATACTCCGCCGGACGCCCCCGCGGAAAGGCCGCCCTCCGCTGCACCAGCCCCCGGCTGTCCCGCGGCCGGGAATTGGCAAGCGGCCGCGGATATTTCGCCCGGAAACGCCCTGGCCTCCACTCTCGAGCAGGTGATCGCCGGTCTGGACCATCTGAATCGCCACACGGAACAGGATTTCTTGAAGATTGGCGGCAAGTTGTTCGAGTTCATCGAGGCGGTCAACCTGATTTCGTCCGAGCTGAACGATTTGGCGAACTTGGAGCACGCCCTGCACGCCCCGCGGGCGCTCGCGGGCGCCCTCGATAGCGCCCGCGAGATGATGCGGCGCACCGGGGAAAGCAGCGGCCTGCTGGGCAGCATCCGCCAGGAGGCATACCGGCTGAAGCGCACTCTGGCGGGGTTCGACGAAACCGTCTCCACCTTCCGCACCCTCGGCGTGCTGACGCGCATTGAAACCACCCGCCTGGGCGGTGCCAGCACCGACTTCGGCAATCTGGCCGGCGATGTGAAGGATCTGGCCGGGAAGGTGAAGGCCAGGGTCGAAAGCGGCCTGGCTGCCGCAGCTCTGCTGATTCCGCCCATCGAAAACGCCCTGCGCAGCGTCGGCGCCCTCGAAGAAGGGCAAGCCAAGGACCTGCCGTCGTTGATCTCCGGCGTGGAGCGAAACCTCGCCGCATTTGGCGGCATACAAAAACAGGCGCTCGATTCCTCGGTTCGATTGGCGGCCCGGTACGCGGTGATATCGGATGCGTTCAAGAAGCTGATCGTATCCATCCAGTTCCACGACCTGACGCGCCAGCAGGTGGAGCATGTGATCGAAGCCCTGCGGCGCCTCTCCGCCGAATCCGTGGAAGAAAACGGTATTTCCCGCTCCCGCTGCGATCCCGCGGCCGTTCTGCCGCTGCAATCGATGCAACTCGCCGACGCCGGCGCGAAGTTTGCCGCCTCGGCCGCCTCCCTGGTACAAACCATGGATGACATTGCCGCCCATGTCCTGGAGATGGCCGGCGAAAGCCGGACCTTGTCCGGTCTCTCCGAGGAGGATGGAAAGTCGTTCTTCCTCCAAATGGAACGGGGATGCGCGGCCATTCTGGCCAGTCTCAGCCACTGTGCCGCCGCCGAAGCCGCCACCCGGGCCACCAGCGGCGCCCTGGCTGCCACCATCGCCCGCATGCGCGGGCCCGTGGCGGAGATTCGCACCATCGAACTGCAAGTGCACTTCATGGCGCTCAACGCCCGCATCAGCGCCGACCAGCTTGGCGCCTCCGGCAACGTCCTGGCCGTGCTCGCCGCCTCCATGCAGCAACTGGCCTCCGATTGCAGAAAGCGTTCCGCCTCCCTCGTCGAAGTGCTCGATTCCGTGAACGAAACGGCCACCCGCTTGTGCGGCCAGGGCGAATCGGCGCCTGCCGGCGAAAATGGCAACCGGGACGGCGTATTGGAAGGGATGCGCGCCGCGGTCGCGGAGCTGCACTCGTCCAGCCAGCACAGCGCCGGCCAGGCCGCCCGGACCACCGCCTCCGGCGCCCGCCTCCACGAAGACCTTTGCGCCCTGCGGCAGAGCTTCTCCGTTGGCCCCGTCTTCGCCGAAGCCGTTAGCCAGGCGCGGGGAATGCTCCAGGAACTCGGCGGGAAATATCCCTCCGCCCCGCCGCCCGATGGCGCCGGGTGGTTAGATCGCGATCTGGCTGATTTCGCCACGCATTACACCATGCAGGCGGAGCGCGATGTGCACGAAGGTGTCGCCAAGGCAATGGCCGGAGCCTCGAACGCGGCCGCGCCGGCCCCGCCATCGGCATTCCCGTCCGCGGAAGCCGCGGAACTCGGCGAGAACGTGGAGTTCTTTTAGCATCGGCCGCGTACCCCCGCGCGCCCCCCGCGCGTACCCACCCGCGCGCGCCCTCCCCAAGGCCCCGCGGGCTGCCACCTGTCCAGGTGATGTATCATGCGACTTGGCCCAACAGAACCCACTTTCCCCCGTCCCCAGCGGCGGTGCGCGCCGTCATTTGCCCCTGCTCCTCGTGCTGTTCGCCGGCAGCGGCTGCTCCGCCCTGATCTATGAAATCGTCTGGTACCAGTTGCTGCAACTGGTCATCGGGTCGAGCGCGGTGTCGCTCGGCGTGCTGCTCGCCACTTTCATGGGCGGACTCTGCCTGGGGAGTCTCCTGCTGCCGCGCCTGAAACTCGGCCAACAGCACCCGCTGCGCGTGTACGGCAAGCTGGAACTCGGCATCGCCGCCTGCGGGATTCTGGTGCTGTTCCTCATGCCCCTGGTGGATTCGGTCTACACCTCCGCCGTGGGCCACGGCATGCCGGCCATTCTGCTGCGCGCCCTGGTGAGCGGTCTCTGCCTCCTGCCGCCCACCTTCCTCATGGGAGCGTCCCTGCCCGCGGCCGCGCGCTGGGTCAAGGCGTCCCCCGAAGGCGTCGGCATGCTTGGCCTGCTCTATGGCGCCAACACCGTGGGCGCGGTGATCGGCTGCCTGCTGGCCGGCTTCTACCTGCTGCGCGTGTTCGATATGGCTACCGCCACTTTCGTGGCCGCGGCGATTAATGTGACCGTGGGGCTGGTGAGCTTCTCCCTCGCCAAACGGGCGCCGCAACATACCCCGTCCGACGACGTCAAACCGGCCATCGCCGCCGGAGCCTGGCCCGTCTACCTGACCATCGCCCTCTCCGGCGCCACCGCGCTCGGCGCCGAAGTCGTCTGGACCCGCCTCCTCGGCCTCATGCTCGGCGCCACCGTCTACACCTTCTCCATCATCCTGGCCGTTTTCCTGGTGGGCATCGGGATTGGCAGCGCGGGCGGCTCCATGCTGGCCCGCGACGCGCGCCATCCCAAGGCGCTGCTCGGCTGGAGCCAGATGCTGCTCGCCGCGGCCGTCGCCTGGACGGCGCTCCAGTTGTCCCAGTCGCTCCCCTACTGGCCCATCAATCCGCTGCTTTCCACCAGCCATTGGTACACCTTCCAGATCGATTTGGTGCGCTGCTTGTGGGCGGTGCTGCCGGCGGCGCTTTTGTGGGGCGTCAGCTTTCCCCTGGCCCTGGCGGCCGCCGCCAGCGTGGAGGGCGACCCCGGCCGCCTCGTCGGCGGTATCTACGCCGCCAACACCGGCGGCGCCATCGTCGGCGCGCTCTCTGCCAGCATGATCCTGATCCCCTGGATCGGCACCGGCCCCACCCAGTCCGTGCTGATCGCCGCCCTGGCTGTCTCCGGCTTGCTGATGCTGGTTCCGCTTCTGCGCCCGTTCCGTCTGCCCGCCGCGCTCGCCACGGCCGCCGCCGCGGCCATCGCGCTCCTCCTCGCCCATACCGTCTCGCCCGCGCCGGGCATGCTGATCGCCTACGGGCGCCGCATGATGACCTCGCTCGGCCGCTCCGAGGTGCTCTTCACCGGCGAAGGCATCAACTCCTCCATCGCCATCACCCGCTGGGACGATGGCGCCATCCAATTCCATGTCAGCGGCAAGGTCGAGGCATCCACCGAGTCCTACGACATGCGCCTGCAACGCATGCTGGGGCACCTGCCGGCGCTCGTCCACAAAGACCCGAAATCCGTGCTCGTCGTCGGCTTCGGCGCCGGCGTCACCGCCGGATCGTTCGTCGTCTATCCCGGAATTCAGCACATTGTCATCTGCGAGATGGAGCCCCTGATTCCGCCCACCGCCACCAAATATTTCGGCCCCCAGAACTACTTCGTGGTCAACGATCCGCGCACCCGCATGATCTATGACGATGCGCGCCATTTCGTGCTCACCACCACGGAGAAGTTCGACATCATCACCAGCGACCCCATACACCCCTGGGTGAAGGGCAGCGCCACCCTTTATTCCAAGGAATATTTCGAGCTGGTGAAGCAGCACCTCAATCCCGGCGGCGTCATCACCCAGTGGGTGCCGCTCTACGAGAGCGATCCCGAAACCGTGAAGAGTGAGATCGCCACTTTCTTCGACGCCTTCCCCAACGGCACCATCTGGGGCAACGATATTTCCGGCGGCGGCTACGACCTCGTCTTAATGGGACAGGTGGATCCGGCCCGCATCGATGTGGACGCCATGCAGGCGCGCCTGGACCGTCCCGAAGGCGCGCGCATCGCCGCCAGCCTGCGCGAGGTGGGCTTCGCCGACGCCGTGCAGTTGCTCGCCACCTACGCCGGCCAGGAACCCGACCTGCGCCCCTGGCTGGTGGGCGCGGAGATCAATCGCGATGGCAATTTGCGGCTGCAATACATGGCGGGCCTGGCCCTCAACGTGAGTCAGGAAGGCGCAATCTACAGCCAGATGCTGACCTACCGCAAGTTCCCCGACAATCTCTTCGCCGGCTCCGAAGAGCGCATCCGGGCCCTGCGCTACGCCCTCAATCCCGGCCAGTAGGACGGACCGCGAAATTTCATGAAAAATGGTGGGACAGGCAAGGTGGGGCGGACCCCCTGGTCCGCGCGGGTCCCCCCGGACCCGCTCTTCGCTCAAAGGAATGAAGCGCTTGCATCAGCGCAAGAGGCCGACGAGGGCGTCGGCCGCGGTCCAGGGGGACCGCCCCACCATTGATGCAGATGACGCCGTCAAGCTTGTTTGAGTGGCATTGGCCGCTTTCGCCTGCCCCACCGTCAACGCGATGTCCGCACGTCGATCCGCTCCAGCATGAAAATGGAACGCGATCCCGTCTTCTCGCCCGGGATGACGAGCCGCAGCGGACCCTTTCCGGCGGGCAGCGGCTGGTCGTCCATACGGTCGGCGATCAGCGCGCCGGCAGCCGTGAATGCCGGATCGAATTCCGGCAGGGCGAACAGCGCGCGGTAGCCATCGTGCGCGCTGCACACGGCGTATTTCATCAGTTGCTCCTTGCGCATCTGGTCGCCGAAGGGCTGTCCCGCCTTTTTCAGCACCTCGTACACCAACACACCTTCGGCCGCGTGTGGCTTGCCCTCCAAGGTCAGTTGCACGCTGGTCCGCGGCATGGCGGCGAGATCGGCGAGGCGCAGTTCCAGCGCCGGCCTGGCGATCCCATCGCGCCCGCTGACCCCGTCGACGGTCAGCGCGATGTCCGCCCCCTGCGCGAGCGACGCCAGGGAAAAAACGGCAAGCATAGTCCAACCCATACTCCCGATTCTACCGGATGGTTGTACAACATTCTGTATGGTGGCTCCCCAATCCCTTGACTCCCATATCTCGCGGGGATATCAAAGGCGCAGCCGTTGTTGTCCTCCGATCCACTCCCTGTCGCAAGTTCAACTCTCGTCTTTGGTGAAAGGAGTTGGCTGGGCGATACGTCTATGACCCCATCATGATCTGCTCCAGTTCCTGGAGCAGTTTGAAATGCTCTTCCGTTTGAAACGGGGCCTGAGAAAAGTACCGACGCTCGGCAAAGGCTTTGCCAGCCTGACGTTCCAATGTGAAGAGTCTGTGTTTACCGGCCTCGTTTGGTTCTGACCAGAATTGAAGACCAGCGATTCGGACCTGGGGTTTGGGATCTTCGGAGAATGCTTCACTGATCCGCGTTGCAAATGCGGCGAGTCGGGCATTGACGAGGTCCAAGGAAATGTCTGAACGCACTACGAGTTCACTCAGGTAGATGCATTTGCGGACGGTTTCCTCGTCGTAGGTGAGTGAAAACTCCCGGGCCGCCGACTCTAGCAGATCTTGTGCGAAGCGATCCCCCTCTGTCGTTGACGACGGTGTGTCGATGACTATGCCATCATTGAACAGCGTCAACTTGCTTATTTCTATAAATGCTTCTTCCCGCGTCCGAAAATGGCCTTTCTCGAATACTGCACCAGCCGACAGAGTCTGAGCGTCGGTGCCTGTAGGATTGTTTCTAGCTACTGGCAATAATGTGCGAAGGTCCGGAGATACGGAAAAACCGTATGCCTCCTTGATCCAGTCGAAAAGGTCCTCAGCGATATCCTTACCGCTTGGGTTCAGGTCCTGCAAATCGAATAGCCATATGGAGCGCGCCTTTACACTCTTGATCTTCATGTAAGCCTCGCTGCTTCGCGTGCGCTGTTGGGAAATGTCCACTGTACCGCAGTAGTCTGATGTGGCTGTGCGTGCCCGTAGATTTCTGAGCGGTCAGTGCCTCTCCATGGAATTCCTACAAGGTTGAATCCTGAGGCCATCCTACATTCGATCTCCTGCAAATGCGCTGTTACTGCGTCGAGCTTACTATTAACCTGCTCTCCCATCGCACTAGCCGAAAGTAAATGAACAATGTACTGATTTAAGCTGGCCCCGTTGATACCCGCTCTGTCTGCGAGAGTCGCATGTAGTGAGGCGGGTAAACGCACTAGAATGCGTCCACTGTAGTCTCGGGCCTTTGAAGGTTTCGGGACCGGCAACCCTCGCTCCAATGTCACTCGAAGCCATTCGCCCTTTGCCCTCTGCGCGCCCTCGTAGGCTTCGGTAACTGTGGAGCCCGGCGCGGAACATCCCGGCAGATCCGGAAACTCGGCCACGAAAAGAGCGTCTTCATCGTCATACTCGATTTTCACCGGGTAGTGCAAGGCCTTGAGATCGTCAAGGGAATCTGTATTCATCGATAACCTCCCCCGCTTTTTTGCGAACCGCTGAGAACTCCTCGTAATGCTTCAGTCATCTGCTTTGCCTGGCTCTGGTCATGTCTCGAAAGGCGGTCAGAACCGCGCCGTGAACCGTGGGGGCGATAGAGATTTCGCGGATAACGGAACTACGGATCTCCCTTAAGCAGCGGATGGTAATACATCCAGTGATTAGGGTCTCCTGTCTGTACGAACACGAAGCCGAGCACTTCCAGGGCAGCCTTGACCTCATCGAAATCGCCTTGGCGGACGACCTCAATTGCGGTGTCGAAGGACTGTCTCCACTTCTGCTCGTCTGCCAAACCCGTCGCCTCAGCTTTCCATCAGAGCCCCAGCCCGCTATTCGGATGGTATCATATATGATACTGCCAGGCAAGAGACTTCGGTTTCGCTTGGGGGGAAGCTTGATTCCATGGTCTTTTCTCTCGGGCCTGCCACCAATGACGGCCCTTTCCGGACTACTATGATATCATATACGATACTATTGTCATATGCGTACCGAGACTGCGGCCTAACCTCAGACCAAGCTTGACGAAGCGCTCAGGCCCCCCGTCCTCCGCGGCGCAGCGGTGCCCGCTGCGGCTGTAAGCTTTAATGGCCGTACCGCCCCCTGTCTCAAATTCGCACACCGGACCGTGACATTATGGCAACAGGCGCGTCCAATTTCACAGACAGGTTGATTGGAGCAGGCGGCAAAAAACGACGTACGTGAGTTATGGCTCAGGATGCAGCCGGTGCGGTAGGCGCCCGAGTGAGTCCCCAAGTTGATTCATTAATCCGGGCGGCCCAGGCCGGCGACCAGGACGCTTTCGAGCAGTTGGTTCGCACCTACGATCAAAGTGTCCTCAGGCTGGCCATGAACCTCCTCCGCTCGCCGGAGGACGCGCGCGACGTCTACCAGGAAGCGTTCCTCAGGGTCTATCGCAACCTGCACGCCTTCCGGTTCGATTGCTCCTTCCATACCTGGTTGTACCGTATCGTGACCAATATTTGTCTGGATCAGTTGCGCCGAAGGAAGGTCCGGAAGGAGGAGTCCCCGACCATCGAAACCCGCGAGGGTCCCCTCGACCGCAT
>Ga0182030_10025486_pt1 | contig 10770 bp, 7 predicted proteins | sample 812S3MmetaG_FD_121299 | JGI IMG/M metagenome (GOLD analysis project Ga0182030, IMG submission 121299) | Permafrost microbial communities from Stordalen Mire, Sweden - 812S3M metaG (Illumina Assembly) | ecosystem: Environmental > Terrestrial > Soil > Wetlands > Permafrost | place: Sweden... | reverse complement strand
TAGCAAAGGTTCAAGATATTTTAAATAATCGTCCAAGAAAAAAATTAAATTTCTTAACACCAAATGAATATTTTTTCCTAAATTTGTTAAATCAAAAAGTTGCATTTGCGGCTTGAATTCAGCCATCATTAAATGACAGATTCTAAATAAAGACTATGTGTGGAATAACAGGTTATGTTTCGTTAAAGAAGTTCGATGGGATTGCTATGTCAAAATCAATGATTCATCGTGGTCCTGATGATTTCGGAGAATATACGGATGTTATATCGGGGAAAAATATTTATTTTGCTCATAACAGACTGAGTATTATTGATTTGTCTGTTGCCGGTCACCAGCCTATGGTTACTGATGACAAGCAAATCGCTATCTTATATAATGGGGAAGTATATAATTTTAAACAATTAAGAGATAAATATATACAGGAAATTAAATTAAAATCACGTTCTGATACGGAAGTCATTCTTTACCTCTATCAAAAATACGGAATTGAATTTGTCAAAGAGATGAATGGTGACTTTGCTATTGCTATTCTGGATAAAAGAATAAATAAAATTTATCTGATTCGTGATCGTTTTGGTGTAAAGCCTCTATACTATACGATCCGGGATAATTATTTTATCTTTGCTTCTGAAATAAAGGCCATTTTAGCTTCCGGGGAATCCTTTCCTTTACAGACAGACAATTTGCAGAATTATTTTGTATTCAAATATTCACCTTTGAATGAAACCTTATTCACGGATATTTCCAGATTAGAACCTGCACACTACCTGGAATATGATATTCCATCGGGAAAAGCGACCATCCATTGTTACTGGGAACTGCAAAAAAATGTTGATTTCCAGAAATTATCTTATCATGATGCAAGGTTTGAATTATATAATTTATTGGAAGATGCTATAAATATAAGACTTATGGCAGATGTACCTGTTGGTACTTTTTTTTCAGGAGGAATAGATTCATCCATTATAGCGTCATTTCTGAGAGATATGCCTCAAATAACCCATTATACTGCTAAAAAATCATTAACAGACATTAAAAATGAAGGTACAACAGCAGACTATTCTTATGCTTTAGATCTGGCAAGAAAATGGAATTTAAACCTGAAGTCAATAGATATCGGAAGTCAGGAAGCAAATAGTCAATTGATCGGAACAACATTGTATTATTCTGATGATCTGATAGCCGATGGATCACAGATACCGTCCTATCTTATTACACAGGAATCAAAAAAGACATCAACAGTAATGCTTTCCGGGATGGGCGCTGATGAATTATTCTTCGGGTATAAAAGTCACCAGTTAATCGCGTTATCCAATCTGTTCGATGTTTTTCCGCAGTTCATGACACATCCATTTGCAAAGTTCTTCAGCAGGCTTGATCAGGGGAGAGGAATGTTTAAACCCTATCGAAGACATTTGCATCAGTTCGGGAAATATTATTATTCTTATCCTGCCTTGAAATGTGGATTATTCGGAATAGTGGGAGATTATGAAAATGCTATTTCAGTTTTAAATAACAATAATGATACTTCTTTTAATATTATAAAAAAATATTTTAATAATACGAATGATGTTTTTGATAATAATAGTTTGTTTGAAAAGGATAATTTTCTTGTAAAAAATCTTCATTATGTTGACCGGATGTGTATGGCTAATTCAGTGGAGGGGCGTGTTCCATTTTTAGACCATCGTGTTGCAGAATTTGCCTTTAGCATACCCCGGCATTATAAAATATCGGAGATAGGAAAAACTAAATTAATATTAAAAGATACTTTTAAAAATATTCTGCCTCAAACTATAATCCAACGTCGAAAAGCAGGATTTGGTATGCCTTTGCGCAGTATTTTCAGTTCAAGGGATAAAGTGTATCAATTGCTGAACAGGGATTTTTTCTCATCATTCCATTTTTTCTCTGTCAATCAAATTGATAAACTTATTGATAATCATATTACGGGAAAAGAGGATAATTCAGCTATCATCTATGCTTTGATTTCTTTTCAGGAATGGTATAAATTATTTTTTTAAAATGTAGATTTATAAGTATGCAGCAAATCACACAGGAACTTAAATCAGGTCATATGGAAATACTTGAAGTACCATTCCCGGCTTTAGGGAAGGGGCAGGTGTTGGTTCGTAATCATTATTCTGTTATCAGTGCAGGAACAGAAGGAAAGACAGTTACGGATGCCCACAAAGGTTATATTGCCAAAGCCCGCAGCCGGCAAAAAGAGGTGAATCAGGTTATTGAGATGATTAAGGCGCAGGGCTTTAAGCAAGCATATCAGACTGTGATGAACAAATTGGAGATACCCTCGTCATTGGGTTATAGTTGTGCCGGGGTAGTGATTGCCGTGGGAGAAGGAGTAGAAAATTTTAAAATTGGAGACAAAGTAGCATGCGGGGGTGCAACGGCTGTTCATGCTGATGTTGTTGCTGTACCGGTTAATTTATGCGTGAAAGTACCTGAAAATATAAAATTAAAACAGGCTGCATTTTCAACCATTGCAGCCATAGCTATTCAGGGAATACGTCAGGCTGATTTGAGAGTAGGAGAGAGTTGTGTAATAACCGGGCTTGGGTTAATAGGTCAGATCACGCTGCAGGTTCTGAATGCTGCAGGCATTAAAACGATAGGGATTGATATTAGCGATATTCAGGTTCAGGCAGCATTGAAAAATGGCGCCGTTATAGCTTTAAACCGGAATCAAGAGGGTCTGGAAAAAATAATTTATGAGGCTACCAGGGGTTTCGGTGCAGATGCCATGATTATTACAGCGGCCACATCTTCACTTGATCCCGTGGATCTGGCAGGTGAATTATTGCGAAAAAAAGGAAAAGTTGTCATCGTAGGAGCTGTCCCGACGGGATTCTCAAGAGAAAAATATTACAGGAAAGAATTAGATCTCAGAATGTCTTCTTCATACGGTCCCGGTCGTTATGATCCCAATTATGAGGAGAAAGGAATTGATTATCCCATTGGTTATGTGAGATGGACTGAAAACAGAAATATGCAATCCTTTATTGATTTATTGGAAACGAAAAAAATAAATATTGAAAATCTGATTACTCACATTTTCCCTTTGGAAGAAGCTGCTAAGGCATACCAGATGATAGTTGACAAAACCGAACCATTCTCAGGTATATTGATTCAATATGAAACGGACAAAGAGATAAAAGAAAAAATACAGCTGAAGGAATCAAAAATTGATCCTGCTGTGCCTTGTGTTGGATTTATCGGAGCAGGTTCTTTTGCTCAAAACATGCTGTTGCCGAAACTAAAAGGTCTTTGTAATTTGGTTGGTGTGACCACAGCCCGTGGAAATACGTCCCGGTATGTAGCGGATAAATATAAATTCAGTTATTGCACAAATAAACCTGAAGATTTACTGAGTGACAAAGACATAAACACCTTATTCATTGCTACCCGGCATGATTCGCATGCTGATTATGTAATAAAATCAATCCGGGCCGGGAAAAATGTATTTGTGGAGAAGCCTCTTGCCATGACAAAAGATCAGCTTGAACTGATACGACAGGTATATGATGAAATGTATTCAACTTCTGTCGTTAATCGTCAGTCACCCGTTCATTTGATGGTAGGTTTCAATCGTCGTTTCTCTCCTTTTATTCAGCGGGTAAAGAAACTATTTTTAGATACTCAGCCTAAGGCTCTGCAGTTTCGGATCAATGCAGGAAGTGTACCCAAAGAGCACTGGATTAATGATCCGCAGTCAGGAGGAGGAAGAATCATTGGCGAAGCCTGTCATTTTATTGATTTGGCGATGTACCTTGCCGGTAGCCGGATTACATCTGTTTATGCTTCTTCAAAATTGGACTCTGATTATATAAACGATACGGTTGCCATGAACCTCACTTTTGAAAATGGAAGTACGGCTTCCATCTCTTACTTTTCAAATGGGAACAAAAAATTACCAAAAGAGATTCTCGAGATATTCTGCGATGGAACAGTTGCCATTATTGATGATTTCAGGAAACTAACTATTTATGGGAAGAAAAATAGTGTCATCAAAGGACGGCAGGACAAGGGGCATCAGGAAGAATTGATTTCGTTTCTTGGTGCGATAAAAGAAGGGAAAGTTACTCCAATCGGATTTGATGAGCTTTATATGTCAACATTGGCTGCATTTTATGTGTTGGATTCAATTAAAGAGAGAAGAATAATAACTCTGTAAGTTTTTCACTAACCTTCCAAATGAATAATTTCCGAAGGAACATTTCGTTTTAAAACTACCAATGAAGGCATTGTATCCATAGATTTTCCTTTTGCTTTAAAAGAATTGCGAAAAGTTTCAACAGCTTTTTCAGGGGTATTGTTTTCTTTGCTGAGGTGAGCCAGACAAATATGACTTAATTCATCATGAATATTGGCAGCTAAAAAATCGGATGTATGACGATTGTCTAAATGACCGTTGTTTCCCCGTATTCTGTTTTTTAAAAAGGGGGGATATTTGCCCTGTAACAACATCTGCTCATCATAATTTGATTCGATAACCAAGAAGTTAGCGGCATTAATAAACATCGCTGCAGTTTTACAGATATAACCCAGATCGGTTACAATAGTGATCCGTTTGGAACCTTCACAAATATGAAATCCTAAGGTTTCAGGCGTATCGTGTGAAACAGGGAAAGCTTCAATGTCAAACCCGGCCAGTTGAAATTTCTCCAGTACGGATATTTTTCTTATACAATCACCGGATATTTTTTTAAGAGTTGATTGGCTCAGGATATTTTTCCATACGGTATCGGTTGTAAATACAGGGATGTGATATTTTTTTGTTAGAGACCGCAGTCCCGACACGTGATCGCTGTGATTATGAGTGATTAAAATACCAATGATCTTTTCTATGGACAGACCGGTTTCTTTCAGATAGCTGCAAATGCGGCGTGCACTGATTCCTGCGTCAATTATTATACCCTGTTTTTCATTGCCAAGGTAATAGCAATTGCCACTGCTGCCACTGCTCAAACTGCAAAATGCGATGTTCATTTTTTCATTTTATTCAAAGGCAAAGGTAACTGTTTTAGAGATGCCATAAAACAACATATTTGTAGTTTTTAATAATTTCATTTATTTTTGCAGGGCTTACTATTGAATCAGAACCTATGCAAAATAAAAAACTGATAGATTTGAATGGGATCAGGAATATTATCTTTGATCTGGGAGGGGTGGTTGTCAACATCAATTATAATCTGACATTAGATGCATTCAGGGTTTTGGGATTTTATCATTTTGATTCTATTTATACACAGTTAAAACAAACACCTTTATTTGATTTGTTTGAGACAGGAAAGATTTCATCTGCTTCATTCAGGGAGGAAATCCGAAAACAATTTCCTATGACTGATACTGAATTTGATAAAGCATGGTGTGCTATGTTGTTGGATACTCCGGAAGAGAGAATCAAGTTATTAAAAAAATTAAAAGAAAAATATCGTGTCTTTTTATTAAGCAATACGAATGATATACACATCAATTATTATTTACCGGAATTGAATAAAAAATATGGATATGATGTTTTTTCTACTCTTTTTGAACACACCTATTATTCTCATGAAATAGGTTTAAGAAAGCCGGATAAAGAGATATTTGAATTTATTGTCAACAAAGAGAGTCTTCATGTTAAAGAAACGTTATTTATTGACGATCTGAAGGCGAATGTCAATGGCGCTATCCAGGCAGGTTTAGCAGGTTATTGTCTGGAACAGGGGACAATCCTTGATTTATTTCCAATCCCCGTTATCTTTGATTAATTTGATCAGCTCTTCTACAGCATCTGAAGCGGGAATATTATTTTTTACAAGATTTTGTCTTTTATAAAGGCTGACTTTATCTTTACCGGTTCCAACGTACCCATAATCTGCATCGGTCATTTCCCCGGGTCCGTTAACAATACAACCCATCACGGCAATTTTTAATCCTTTCAGGTGGACTGTTTTTTCTTTGATCCGGGTCAGCGCTTTTTGAATATCAAAGAGTGTTCTGCCACAAGACGGACAAGCAATGTAGTCGGTTTTAGAAATTCTGGAACGGGTGGTCTGCAATATTCCAAAGCTAATGGAAATCGTATCTTCCATTGATATTGCTTCTTTATTACTCAGCCAGATACCCTCTGCCAGGCCATCAAGGAATAATGCGCTGCAATCAGAAGCGGATTTTAAAAGAAGAGACTCTTTAATTTCTTCTTTATAAATTCTATGAATGATCACGGGATTATGACAATCGTTTTTTTGCATGGCATTAATTATACTTAGCTGACTTTGATGATCCGACCATTCAAGTTTATTTTCGGCAATCACTACCAATGTCGGATCATTTCTCAACGTGGAATATAATTCAGCGTGAAGATCATCTTCCGATACGGAAATAAAATTTAAAGAAGTTGATTTTTCAACAGAATTCAGGTATTCCTGTAAATTAAATAACGGAACTGTTTTTTTTCTCCTGTTTACATCTGCAGCCTGCCATTTTTGATAGGGAATGATTCCGGGACAATCCTCAGGAAGAAAGTCAGAATTGTTTTCGGTATAAAAAAAATCAGGTTTCTGACCGGTGCTCTGAACAGAAAAGTTAAAAGCTTTAAATGAATTATCGTTGCTTACATCACAGATAACAACCGGTACGTGATTACTTCCTATTTGTTGAACGGAGGTGGTTTCGCGTTTTTTATAAGAATAAGGATTAAATAGATTTGACTCTAACGGTTTGTAATTAACAACCGGTTTTGTGTGATGCTCTAACAAGGCTTTCGCGAAAGGTATTTCCACTTCAGGGTCTTCAGTAAGAGAAACCCTGATCGTATCACCTAAGCCTTCTGACAGAAGTGTTCCAATGCCTGCTGCTGATTTGATCCGACCGTCATCGCCATCGCCGGCTTCTGTTACACCCAGGTGCAAAGGAAAATTCATATTTTCATGAACCATTTTACTTACCAGCAAACGCGTTGCCTGTACCATCACCAGGGTATTGCTGGCTTTTATGGAAACTACAATTTCATGAAAATCCAATTCTTCACAAATCCTTAAAAATTCCATTGCCGATTCTGCCATTCCTTCAGGGGTATTGCCATACCGGTTGATAATCCTGTTAGACAATGAACCTTGATTGGTACCGATCCTAACGGCAGTGTTGTATTGTCTGCAAATATTAAATAATGGATTTAATTTTTCTTTTATTTTAGAAAGTTCATTTTTGTAATCCGATTCGGAATATTCTTTCTTGACTTTATTTTTTCTGTCAACAAAATTTCCGGGGTTAATTCTAATTTTTTCAACGTATTTGGCTGCTATTTCTGCCACTTTGGGGTTGAAATGAATATCTGCAATGATGGGATTGAGATATCCTTTCTGATTTAAAAGTTTTTTAATATGGACAAGGTTTTCTGCTTCTTTTATTGATGGTGTTGTGATTCGGACATAGTCGGCGCCCCTATTGAAAATCCTTATAGCCTGGTCAACGGTTGCTTCAGTATCCAATGTGTTGGTGTTCGTCATAGACTGTAGGCGAACAGGATAATACCCACCCAGAGGAACCGTTCCTATATGCACAATTCGTGTCTTAAAACGCAGGTATCCGGGTGTATTGTTAGACTTTTCGTTGTTGAGCATTTTCTGAGTGTTAAATTATTTTCCATTCAAACCCAATCTTTGTATCTTTTACTTCAACTCCAAGTTTATTTAATTCATTTCTTATGGCATCAGATGTTTGAAAATCTTTGTTGGCTTTGGCTTTAATCCGGAGTTGTAATAAAAAATCAATCAAAGAATCTGTAAGCTGATTGTTACCCGAAGAAGTTTCTGCTTTCAATCCAAGAATATTTTCAATAAATAGTTCAAATATTTTCTTAAGGTAATCCAGATTTTCCTGATTTATAAATTCATTTCCATCATTCACTGAGTTGATGATCCTTACCCCTTCAAAAAGATGCGAGATAAGAACAGGACTATTAAAATCATCACACAGGGCTTCATAGCAGTTTTTTTCAAGTGATGAGAGGTCAACTGTATTCTTTGATGAGACTTTCAAACTCTGAATTTTTTTGCTGGCATTGAGTAGTTTTTCCAAACCTTTATCAGCGGCTTTAAGTGCTTCATTGGAAAAATCAAGTGTGCTCCGGTAATGAGCGAGAAGAATAAAAAAACGTATTGTCATCGGGCGATAGGCTTGTTCCAGATGTATATGATTGCCCGTAAAGAATTCTTCAAGAGTTATAAAGTTACCTAATGATTTCCCCATCTTCTGACCATTGATGGTAATCATATTGTTGTGAATCCAGTATTTGACAGCATCATGTCCTGTAGCAGCTACTGTTTGGGCTATTTCACATTCGTGATGGGGAAACAGAAGATCCATTCCACCGCCGTGAATATCAAAACGGTCACCAAGATATCTGGCACTCATTACCGAACATTCAAGGTGCCAGCCTGGAAAGCCGACACTCCAGTCAGAAGGCCATTTCATAATATGTTCGGGGCTTGCTTTTTTCCACAAGGCAAAGTCATAGCTTTTTCTCTTTTCTGACTGTCCTTCCAGTTCGCGCGTATAACTTAGCAGGTCATCCAGAACCCTCCCGGAAAGTTTGCCATAATGATATTGATTGTTATATTTTTCGACATCAAAATAAACCGACCCGTTTTTTTCATAGGCAAAGCCATTTTCAATAATCTTTTTGATCATCAATTGTTGTTCAATAATATGGCCTGAAGCAAGAGGTTCGATGCTAGGCGGCAACACGTTAAGCAAGTCCATACTTTTATGGTAACGGTTTATATAATATTGAACCACTTCCATGGGTTCCAGTTCGTCTAACCTGGCTTTTTTCTCCACCTTATCTTCACCTGCGTCTGCATCATTCTCAAGATGGCCGACATCGGTGATATTACGGACATAGCGGACTTTGTATCCAAGATGTTTCAAAGTCCGGAATACAAGGTCGAAAGTGATCGCGGGTCGTGCATGTCCCAGATGAGCATCGCCATAAACAGTCGGCCCGCATACATACATACCTACATGAGGTGCATTTACCGGCACAAATAATTCTTTTTTCTTAGATAGCGTGTTGTAAACGAATAATGATCTTTGCATCATGTAAGCACATTTTTTTTGGGTAAAGATACATCGTCTTACGCGATATTGATCTATGGTTTTCAACAATTTGTGGTTAATATCTTTACAACAAAAAAGTAGGAGGGAGAAAAAACCTTTTCTACTTTTACGTTACCATATAAAAAGGCCGTTTTTAGAGATTTCCAATAATTTAAATTTCAGTACTGTGAAAAAAATAAAAGATCCGGATTTGCTAAGGAAAAACCCGTTTTTATTAAGATTCAATAATCTTGAATTGAAAGCCATTAATACCTATTGTAAGAAATACAAAGTGGAAGTCAAATCACAATTTATGCGGGAATCAATCATAACGGCTATTCTCAAAAAAAATGAAATGGATCATCCCACTTTATTTACTATTCAACCTTTAGAATGTCTGAAGCAGAAACCTTCCATAGAAAAGAAAGTACTAAAGGAAGTTGAAAAGAAGCCGATATTTTTCGAAAATCAGCTTTCCTTGTTTTCAAATTACGTGTAGTCCGTCCGTTATATTTATTCATAATATTTTGTCAGATACAAAATTTAGCTTAATTTTGAAATATTTGTAATTAATATTTTAAGATGGGTCATAATTTCCCAGCTATTTAGGATTCTATATGACAACAAAACTAATTTGAAAAATTGAAAAAAAATATTTTCATCATTATTTTTTCAGTATTAACATCACTGTCGGGTTTTTCTTTTGATAATGGAATCCGATTTCTTTCAATTAATACAAGCAATGGATTGTCTCAGAATACGGTTAATTGTATTTTGAAAGATAAAGAAGGATTCATGTGGTTCGGTACATGGAACGGTCTGAATAAATATGACGGTTATACTTTTACTACTTACAAACCCACTCCCGGAGATACTGAGAGTCTATCCAACAATATTGTTCAGGCGATTTGTGAGGACAGTTATGGTTTTATCTGGATCGGTACCGATGACGGATTAAACCGTTATAATCCTTCAACCAATAAATTTAAGCAATATCTCAATGATCCAAAAAGACCAAACAGTATCAGTCACGATCATATTTTTAAAATTTATGAAAGCAGTAATAAAGAGTTGTGGATTCTTACGAGGGGAGGCGGATTAAATTTATACAACAGGGAAAAAGATTGTTTTAAAAGAATAAGTCCGAATAACCTTATAGTAAATAATATCATTTTTAATTATACGTATTCGATCGTAGAAGGTAGAAAAAAGTTTGCAGGAAAATTTATACTTGGTACTGAATTTGGTTTATTCCTTTTTGATCCTGTAACGTTGAATTTTACAAAAATTTTTAATGAACCGTCCTTAAATAAAGCTGCCATATATCAATTATTTTTTGATCAGGATGAAAACTTATGGATTGGTACCTGGTCATTTGGCTTATATATGTATAATATGAAAACGGACAAACTTGAAAATTTCGAATCTGTTTTCAAAAATAAAAGCTTTAACAGGCGTATTATTTTATCTATCACTGAAGATAATGACAATAACCTGTGGGTAGGAACCCGTGAAGGATTATTGAAAAAGCATCATGACTCAAATATTTTTGAAGAATTTACCAGAGATCCGAATAATCCGTATACGATATCGGATAATATTATTAATTCCATTTATGCGGACAAATCCGGCATACTCTGGATTGGAACTGAATTTGGCGGTTTAAGT
>Ga0182030_10025484_pt1 | contig 10770 bp, 6 predicted proteins | sample 812S3MmetaG_FD_121299 | JGI IMG/M metagenome (GOLD analysis project Ga0182030, IMG submission 121299) | Permafrost microbial communities from Stordalen Mire, Sweden - 812S3M metaG (Illumina Assembly) | ecosystem: Environmental > Terrestrial > Soil > Wetlands > Permafrost | place: Sweden... | reverse complement strand
TTGTAACCGAGGATCGAGGCCTGATTGCCCAAGCTGTCAGTGCCGAGGTTGACGGGCGGGGTCCACGTCAGCGACACACCCGAACCAGTGATCGTCGGAGTGAGTGGCGTCGGCGGATCAGCTGCGCTGGGGTCAGCTGCCGCCGCCGTACCGACGCCAGCGACGAGCGTCGAGGTGACCAAGAAGACGATGGCGCCCAGCAACTGAAACCGCTTGCGACGCACTATTGCTAAGCGACGCGACAACATCGTGGCAAGATTCCTCCGGGACAAAATCACAGCAAAAAGGTATTTAAAAGGTCGAGCATAGAAGGCCGGTTTGACCTCCGCGAGGGGAATTATTTCCGAGAAGTGTCTCGCGAGGTCAGCGCGTCAAAAACCCATCACCCCGAGGCCCTTCTCGCCAGGCCGAGCGTGAGGTAGATCCACGGAGTCGGCATCGCCACGTAGGCCTGTTCACTGCACTCCGGGACAAAGTAAGCGGCGCTGACCAGTTCCAGGGGATCCAGAACAAGTTGGCAACCACCCTCGAGTCGTTGTTCCCAACCATTGGGTCGACGCTGCCACCGTTGCATTCGATGGTCGGGTGAGAGTCCGTGCTCGAGGAAGTGCAACGCCGCTCCTGGCTTCAAGACCCGATGGATTTCGGCGAGCACCGACGCGGGTCGTGGCACGCTACACAGAGTGAACGCGCACAGTGCACCATCCATCGACTCATCAGCGAATGGCAGCGAATCTCCTCGTGCGTCGATGACGCTGACGTCGATCGCGCCACTCGAGATCGTCGCGGCGGCGAGCTCGCGCGGCGCCCGACGGCTCAACCCCGTGCACGTGTCGCACCGCCCATGGGAGATGATGCACATTACTGCCCGATCCGAAGCCGATCTCGACGATGTCGCCACTGAGCCCTTGGCACACGTTGTCGCGCCACGGGTCCAGAAACTTGGAGCCGCACATGGCGGCGGTCACGCGTGGCACGATCCGCTCGTCGCAGAAGTTCAGGTCACGACTTTAGGGATTGTCGCCTCCTGGAGTCAGCGCTCGTCTGGCGCGCGCGTCTGTCAGAATGATGACGCCATCTCGATACCATTGCTGTCGTTTCAATACCACAACGCCGACATGAGACGGCACCAGTCGTCAGGAGGCCGCATGACCACACGCATCGCTTGGTGGAATAAGGCGGCCGAATCCTCGTCGGTGTGGAAGTGGGCCCAGTCGGTCGACGCAGCGGTGAAGCGAATCACCGGTCAACTCCGGTCGAGAAGTTCGATAGCCAGTCGCTGGAGAACCCCGTGGCTGGGAACTCACCATCTGCGCCACCAAGAACACCGTGTCGGTACCGTGTCATGATGGCGTTCCCCCCATACCCCGCAGAGCGCGTCCGCAACGGATCGCTCCCACCACGATGATGCGAATGTCGCGCGCTCGCACGGCTTCGGCCCGGCGCCTGGCGCTCGTTCTCACGATCGTCGCGCTCGCCGCAGTTCTCATTACCGGCATCTTCGTGGCTCGCGCGCATTCGAGCGCCGCGTCATCCACCACCCCACCATTTCCAATCGGGACGCTCGATGCGGCCGACGTTTCAGGCTTCGCGCTGCCGTCCACCGGCGCCATGGCGGGATACCACCAGAGCTACGCGACGACTTTCACCGGTGAGACCTTGCCGGCTAACTGGAGTACCTACAGTGGCGCGCCGGGCGGTGACCCTGGTGGCATGTTCTCACCGAGCGCGGTGTCGGTCGCCAATGACCTTCTCTCCCTCACGGCGTCGCAAAATGCGACGGCCAATCCCAGTACCGCTGGCGGGAATTGGATATCCGGCGGCCTCTGCCTGTGCGGCATCCCCGGGCAGGTGTACGGCGCCTTCTTCTACCGTTCTCGCGTCACCGGTGCCGGCCCTTCCACCGTGGGACTGCTCTGGCCCGACTCGAACGCGTGGCCGCCCGAGATCGACTTCAACGAAACGCCCTCAGGTGGAGTGGCGCAGTCGACGGGATCGGTCCACTTCGGTGCCAACAACCAGATCCTGCTCAACCAGATCTCCATCGATATGACACAGTGGCACACCTGGGGAGTCGTGTGGACCCCCACCCAGATCGCCTTCACCGTCGACGGCGAAGTATGGGCCGTTGACAACGACCCGGCCACTATTCCCGATATACCCATGCACATCTCGATCCAGCAGCAGACCTTTTGCGGAGCGTCCCCGGCTCACGCGTGCCCCACATCCGATCAGTCCACACAAGTGGACTGGGTCGCGGAGTACTCGCCGGACTCTTCAACGAACACCACGACCAGCACCACGTCAAGTACCACCACCAGCACCACGACCACGCTTCCCGTCGTGGAGCCAACGACCTGGACCAGCACCTCAGTCGGCTCATCGATGAACAACACGGCTTCCACCAACGTGTCGTTCCCCAACCTCACGGCATCGAGCGCGGGCGAACTCTACGCCGGTTACGGCTACTCGAGCACGAACGCCACCGACATGACAAGTGCCTCGACGACGCTCACCAGGACGGCCTCCGGGAAAGACATCTTTGCTATCAACCCTGATACGTCGGGGACTCTCGCGCCGACTGGCACCCAGTCGTCCGCCGGTACTTCGTCGTCGGTCGCAGCGATGATCGAAGCATCCGGTGGATCCGGCGACGTGATCACCCCGATCGCAAACTTGCAACAAGCCGGTGGGATCGGCGGTTCCGATGCGCTCGAAGTCACTCCCGCATTCGCGGGTGACGCCTACGTCATCGCCGTGCGAGTCGCGTCGTCGAGTGATTACGTCGCGTCGGTGACGGGCGGGGACGCCGACTGGAGCTTCCTCAACCGATACACCGACACGACGGACGGTCAGGATATCGAACTCTGGCTGGGCGTCATCAACGCCACCGACCCTGCACCAATCATGGTGACTTTGAGGACACCCAACATCTCCGCATCCATCGTCGCCCAAGAATTCCATGACGCCACTCCGACCTCGAGCACCACCGTGGTTCCCAGCACGACGACGAGCACCAGCGTTTCATCGGCTCCGAGCACGACGACGAGCACCAGTACGAGCACCACCGTTTCATCGGTTTCGTCCTTGCGGCGTGTCCGATTCACACTTTCGTCACCCATCATCAATGGGCGACAGGCTCGCGTCACGTGGCATGATGCCGCAGTCCCCGTCAGCAAGATTTGGGCCACGATCTACACGACGCCGGGCTGCACGAAAGTCGCCTACACCCAAACGGTGCCCAACGCCGTCGATGGCATCGCGGACGGCCAGATTCATTTCTCTGGCAAGCGCGGTGGTTCTCCAAGAAACGATTCATTCTCGCCATCGACGACCTATTACGCGCGTGTCAACGCGGCGATCAGTCCCGGACGGTTGTTGATCGCTGGTTCGTGTCTAAAGGTCGGACGGGGATAGTCGGGGCTGATGTCCCCTCGACCCTCCCGCGTCACGGTGCTGGCCGGAGGGCTTCAATTGGCAGTTGCAAAGCGTCGCCCGAGCAACACTGTTTTAGGTGAAGGGAGGGCACCGGTCGGCGTATTCAGCCCTTCGCGCACTTTAGAAATCTGAAGATTCCGCGAACCTTTCCACGACGTCCGGAGTCTCTATATTCGTGCTGAGGATCTGGTCACATCAACTCCGGGAAGTGGTCGACTGAATGAATGACGCTTCGGACGTTCATGACCTCGAATCATGGCTGAAAGAGGGCTATCCCCAGTGCGTCCGCACGGCCTATCTGATACTCGGCAATCGACTCGACGCCGAAGACGCCGTACAAGAAGCATTCCTTCGCGCGTGGAAGTTTCGCGATTCGCTCTCGATGGAATCGAGCGTGAAGCCCTGGCTTTACCGCGTGGTGGTCAACACCTGTAACTCGAGACTTCGCCAGGAGATTCCTCATCGAGATCACCGCGGTACAGAACAGCAACTGAGTTCAATCATCACCTCAGAGGATGTCGCCGGTCGCGTGGAGCTGGCGAGCGACATCATGCGCGCGCTTGACGACCTGCCCGACCACTTGAGAGTCGTGACGGTACTTCGCTACTTCGCCGATCTGAGTGAACGCGAGATCGCGATCGCCATCGGACGAAAGACCGGCACGGTGAAGTCTCGCCTGCACGAGGCCCGACGTCGCCTGGCTGCGCACCCGGCATTACAGGTCGAGTCGCCCCAGCAGATTCCCACGAACGAGGAGGCCAACGGATGACCATGATCGACGAGACGACGTTGAGTAGTTCACTACACGCGGCGGCGAACGACTTCCTGGTATCGCGCGACGCTATCGATCGAATACTGTCAGAGGCCGGTGAATCGCAGGATACTGATCGGCGATATCGAGTGCCCGACTTCGTACGCCAGGCGGGTCGCGGACGAAATTTTTGGGTCGCGGCGGCCCTGGTGCTGGCGGTGGGTGCCATCGCGCTGCCCCTCTCGCGTGGCGTGAACAATGGCGTGAGTGCCATCGGGCCTCGAACCTTGGCGCCGAACCTCGGGGCAGCGGGACTGAGCATTGTCACCAACCAAGGTTCGGCGTACGTGCAGACGTCGTCGCCTGACCTCAGCGCCACTGGCCAGTCCTCCGCGAAGTCGCGTCAATCGTTGAAGATCGAATCCAGCGGGACGATGGCGATGACGGTGCCCAACGGGAGCGTGCAAACTGCGCTCACGTCGCTGGGTGCGCTGGCCGCCAAAGACGGGGGCTTCGTTGACAGCACGCAGGCCACCGCATCGTCGCGGAGTTCCGCCACCTACTCCAATGCGACCATTGTTCTCCAGGTTCCCCAGCGCCTCTTCGCCACCCTGGTCGCCCAGATTCAGCACGTTGGACACGCCACCTCGATCAACGTGCAATCCAATGACGTCACGTCACAGTACGTGGGACTGCAGTCACGCATCACCGCTCTCGAGGCCAGTCGACACCAGTACCTCTCTATCATGACTCGCGCGACGACGATCGGCGACATCCTCGCCGTGCAGACCCAACTCAACACCCTGCAGAGTCAGATCGAGCAATTGCAAGGTCAGATGAACCTGCTTGATAACGAAATCGACTACGGATCGCTGAGCGTGCAGTTGAGCGACGTGAGCCACGCTCCCACGACGGCCCCCTCATCAGGCATCGACAAGGCGGCGCGAGCGAGCGTCGCCGGTTTCGTCGCGGGCTGCGAGTGGCTGGTCAAGATCGCGGGACCCGTCCTCTTCGCCACGCTATTGCTCGGCGCACTCTTCATTGCGGGCAAGTTCACTCGACGCGCACTTCGGCGCCGTCGGATTTAACGACTGCGTCGACGAGGAGAGCGAGTCGCGTGGCTGCGCGCACATCATCGCACTGACGGCGACGGCGTGAGCGACCACGGCAGCCCTTTGCACCATCGGGCGCTCTTGGTGATCCATCTAAGAAATTGATCGGTGCCATCTCCTTGATACGCGGTGCACCAGCGAACTTCTCTTCACCGAGTCGTGGGTTTCTACTTGCAACTTCGCAGCGTTTCGTGTCGTCCCAGTCCATCTCATTGACCGATGTGACAAAGGACTCTTATCTCTTTCTTATGACGAAGTGCCCTATGGCCACTGGAGAAAGTAGGTCCATACTCGTCATAGAGGCGCGAAAAACAATCGAAGGGTGTACTCATGAATCAAGTTCGTAAAGCAAGTCTGCTGGGAGCCGCCAGTTTGGTCGGCATTCTCGGCGTAGGAGCCACCGCCGCTGGCGCAGCGCCGGTTCACGGCGTCCACGCGTTGTCGGTGAGTGCCCACGCGGCCACTTCGAAGAAGCTCAGTTTCACTGGCACCTACAACGGCAAGGTCAAGATCCTCTGGGGCACCACCGGCGTGACCGGCTCCATGGCCGGCACCGGCAAGGGAACGACGTTGGGAACAGGTACCTTGAGCGCGAGTGGCGCCACGAAGTCCTTCTCCACCTCGAGTTCGACCGATCCGCTCAGCGGCACCGCGGTTCTCAAGGGTGCGGGTGGATCCTTGACCGTCTCGGCAGTGAACGTCACCGCGTCGACCACCTCCTCCGCGGCTCCCACGAGTGCCGCTCCGGACCCCGTCACCATCTCGGGGACCGTCAAGGTCACGAAGGGAACCGGCAAGTTCGCCGGGGCCACGGGCACGCTCAGCGTCCACGCCACCTTCACGGTCAACGCGACTACGGGTACCGAATCACAGAGTTTTAATGCGACGCTCAAGGGTTCCTTGAGCCTCAAGGCCTAGAGAGAAACAGGAGAAATTGCAATGAGAAAGTTAATGACACACGCGGCAGTCGGAGCGATGGTGTTGGGCAGCGTGGCCCTCTTTGGAGCCACGGGAGCAAGCGCCTCGACCACCACGACGACAGTCGCCACGGCCACACCCTTCTTGTCGGGTAACCGCTTCATGGCGGTCAACGTCGACACGGTCATGGGAGCCGGCAGTCCCGGTGTCACCGGAGCTGGTTGCTTCCTCGCCAACACATTCAACCAGGGCCAGACAGTGGTCTTTCGCATGTGGGGCATTGACAACAACACCGGCAGCCCGCTGACCGGCGCTCCCCTGACCACGGCGAACGTCTCGAACGTCGTCATCTCCGACCTGCCGGGTGTTAGCCCGGATCCCGTGATGACTTTCAGCACGCGTGACGGCTACTTCACCTACGGGTGGAAGACGACGACCGCGACGCCCACCGGGGTCGTGCCCTTCAAGGTCACGGTGACGTTGGCTCGGACCAAGGCGACCTACAAGGTCGTTCGCGTCAAGATCGGCGGCAAGATGACCCGCGTGAAGGTCGTCGCTCGGGCGGCTCACGGTCCCGTCAACTTCACTTACTCAGAGACGGCAATCGTGGGCGGCACCGGTTCATTGCCCGCACCGTCGCAGTTGACGATTAACGCAGTGGCGTAGTTACCGCCGTACGAAGTAGCAGTTCGCAGTCGCATCAAACGCAGTTCCTTCACAAGCCCGAACAACGTCGCATCGACCGAGTTCGGGCTTGTGAAGTAGAACGCGGAGGAAAGGTCTTCTAACGCGATCAGATCCACGCCGTGAGGCGTGAAAGGAGTTCTTCCATGTTCCAGGTAACAACCCGGCGTCACGGCCGACGACTGATGGGGCTCTTCGCCGCCACGGTCTTACCCGTGGCGTTACTGGTGAGTCCGAGTGGAGCGGCTACGGCCCCCACGACGCCGACCATCAACCCCATCACCCTCGTGGCACCCAGCAATCTGCCCAACGTGCCCGCACTCCCCGGTCCGACGAGTCCTACTTTCACCGTGGGCAACACCCTCGGGGTGGTCAACGTCAGCCCCGTGCAGGGAGTCCAGAACACTCCCATCACCTTGAGCGGCACTGGACTGGCGCCCAACGCCCAAGTGTCGATTGAGTGGTCCACGTCCTCTGCGACGTGGGTCGCCGACGTCGAGCCCAATACCGTCAACTACCTGGGGCGCGCCTCGTCGTCGTTCAACGTGACCTTGAGCACTGTCACGACAGACGCGAACGGTGCCTTCACCTATTCGTTCAACGCCCCGGCCGACTTCGGTGGTCTGCACACCATCTACGCCGTGGTCAATGGCGTTGAAGTGGCCCAAGGTGGCTTCACCCTGTTGCGCACCCTCACCGTCACGCCGCGTTCGGGCCCGATCGGCACCCCCATCACCATCACGTACACCGGCATGGGCGCGAGCTTCTACACCGGTGGCGCGTCGGTGCTCTACGACAACCACTACACCGGCGAGATGATGGCCAACTGGACGCGCGGTACCGCCAGCATCACCATCCGCGCGGCGGGTACGGTCGGCACGCACTACATCCAGGTCGGTAACGCCATTAGCTACCTCTACCTCAACGTCGTCCAGTCCCCTATCCCGTACACCAACGGTGGCACCGTGAACTTCAAAGTGACCAAGGACAACGGTCCGCCCGCCTCGGTCATCGACTGGCCGGCCAACGTCACCGCGACGGTGAATCAAGTGACCACCCTCACCACGGCGGGCCTCGACCCGAATTCCAAGGCCGTGGCAACTTTGTCCCAGTCAATCGGACCCGTCCTGAGCAAGGTCAACTTGAACGTGACCGGACTGCCCACGACCGGCACGCAGCAATTGGTCTGGTCCACCGTGGTCGGTAACCGCGTTAACTGCGACAGCACGTGCTGGGCATTCAACTCGGTCCCCCTCGGCTCTGCGACCGTGACCAACGGTGATCTCAGTGCCTCCCTCACCGTCCCCGACGGTCTCGGAGGATGGCACGTCGTCCAGGTGCTGAACGGCACGACCATCGAGGCCCAGGTGCCCTTCTACGTGAAGGAGAGCATCGTGCCCTTCTACAACGCCAGTGGCAAGGTCATCTCCAAGGGTGTCGCCGCCGCTGAGGACACGACGGCCGGACTGGCCACTGGCCAGGCGGGTGTCGGTACCCACGTGTTCAAGCAGGGTCAGGAGTTCACCATCAGCATCAAGGGTGTGGGCTGGACCCAACTCGACAACGTCTTGGGTGTCGACTACGACAACAGCTACATGGGTTACGGATGTGGATTCAACTCCAACGGTTACATGGTGATCCACCTGCGCGCCACCGGCGGCGTGGGTACCCACCTGATCGACTTGTACCCCATGCTGTATTCACTGTCACCGTCGTTCGCCAATACGCCCTACGGCATGGTGCCCGTGCTCTCCTACGCTCGTGACTACCCCGGCCTCGCGCTGGGATACCACGTGCCGGCGATCCGTCTGGCCATCAAGGTGGTCAAGTAGTCGCATCACGCACGACGCAACTAGCGCGAAGGCCCCGTCACTCTTGCAGTGACGGGGCCTTCGCCATTGGCCAGGCCCGATCGCCCAACAGCGCGAGGCACGCCGGGAGAATCAAACCTCGTACCAGCGTCGCGTCAACCACGACGCCGACCGATAAGCCCACGCCGAGTTCTTGCAGCGCCGCCACGTGGCCAAACACCAGGCCACTGAGCGCCCCCACCATGATCAGGGCAGCCGCGCTCACCACGCCGCCGGTCTGGGCGAGTCCGCTCACGAGCGCCGCTTCCCACGCCAGGCCCGCGTCGCGCGCCTCACGCATACGTGCGACGATGAAGACCTCGTAGTCCATGGAGAGTCCGAAGAGCATCGCGAAGACGAACACCGGCACCCACCCCTCGATCTGGTCCACCCGATACGTGCCCAGCCACGACCCCGCAATACCGAAGCGAAAGACGGCCACCATGACGCCGTACGCCGCGACGACGCTCAAGAGATCCATAAGTATCGCTAGGACCGCGAGTACGAACGAGCGAAACGCCCGCCAGAGGATCACCAGGGCCGAGGCCATCGCCAGAGCCACGATCCAGGGGAACGGTCCGTAAAGATGGTCGAGGTAGTCGACCCCTTGGGCCGGCGCGCCGCCGACGTAGACCTGGACGCCGCTGGGCAGGTGGGCCGCGGCCACGTCATGGTCGCGGATTCGAGCCACGAGAGCCTGTGATGACGCAGCGCCGAACTGGGCGTCGGCCACTACGAAGAGTTGGGCGTAGCGGCCCGAAGCGTCGACGTAGGGAGCCCGATTGCCAATCGCCACGTCGTTCACTGCTGGCTCGGCCAATATCAGGGTGCCCAGGCGCATCTCGACGTTCTGCCAGGTTACGCTGCGCCAACTCTGCCCTGGCGGTGCCACCAGCACGACCTGGTCGGGGGTGATGACCCCGGGCCCGACGTGGCGACTCATGAAACTGGTGGCCTGGGCCGACGGCAGTGACCCCGGAATCGCGCTCAACGACCCCGGGGTCAACTGCAACCACCAGACACTCATGGCGCACAGCGCCACCACGCACAACGCCGAGACCAGCACGGTGCGAGGACGACGAAGCACCAAGCGAGCGGTCGACGTCCACCCCGTCGACATACGGTCGCGCTCCCCCATCACCCCGACGACGCCCCACGATTGCAGCCCGCGACTCCCCAGGAACGCCAACAACACGGGCTGCAGCGTCACGGCCGCCGCCATGGACACGAGGGCCACCACGATGCCCGCCACACCTAAGGAGCGTAGGAAGGGCACGGGTACGAGCAGCATGGTGGCGAGGCCGACGCTCACCGCGACGCCGGAAATCACGACGGTGCGCCCCGCACGGGCCACCGTCGCCACCACGGCCTCGACCGGCGATGTCGCGTCACGCATTTCGGTTCGAAAACGATGCACCATCAACAAGGAGTAGTCAATGGCAAGACCGAGACCAATGAGCTCGATGACGTTCGGCACGTAGAGGACCATGAGTAGCACGTGCGCGAACAGGTAGACCACGAGCAACGACGTAGCGATCGTGGTGCCCGCGACCACAAACGGCACCACCACGGCGCCACACAATCCCAGTAGGACGATCAGGAGCACGAGGGCGATCACTAGAGCGATCAACTCACCGCGCGCCAGGTCGTTTTTCAAGATCGGCGTGATGTCGCTCTGCAACGCCGCCGGTCCCGTCACCATGGCCCGGCCCAACCCTTGCGACTTCAGAGCCTGACGTAGTCGAGGCGTCACCGCCGCCGCGCGCGCTAAGTCCAAATTGGTGTCCGCCTCGACGTAACTGATGCCGCTGATCTCCTTGGCTTGGAGAATCTGACCCGTGGGAATCGTCTGCACCGCCGCCGTCACCCTTTGGATGATTGCGGCGCTGGATTCGCCGTCACCGACCACCACGATGGTGAAGGATCCCTCGACGTTCTCGTGGAACTTCGACGCAAGAATCGCGTTCGCACGCGCGGAGGCCGAGTGGGGGACGCCCAGTGACGTCGACAACCGAGC
>Ga0182030_10025482_pt1 | contig 10771 bp, 8 predicted proteins | sample 812S3MmetaG_FD_121299 | JGI IMG/M metagenome (GOLD analysis project Ga0182030, IMG submission 121299) | Permafrost microbial communities from Stordalen Mire, Sweden - 812S3M metaG (Illumina Assembly) | ecosystem: Environmental > Terrestrial > Soil > Wetlands > Permafrost | place: Sweden... | reverse complement strand
TAGCCCGGAGGGCAGCCGGAGAGATCAACGGGCACAGTTCCGATCACGATCGGCCCCTGAGGCTGACCTTCGGGCACTCAATCGGTACATGCAGACCGTTAAACGACTCACCACGCGCCCTCTTTCTGACCAAGCCACCAGACCAGGCCGACTCCGAGGGTCGGCTGCGATTCCTGTAGATCGTCAAGCACGTGTCCCAGAAAGTAGCGCCTGTTTGACTGGTCGCGGCGGAACTCACCACGTACCAGAAAGCCGTCCGATGGACGGTAGTCGAGTGTCAGGGTTGCTTCTTTGAGGTATTGCGTGGTGCCACTGAACAGCCCGCCAATATCGGCCAGATATTCAACGCGTGCGGCGAACGCAAATGCCGATGAAAGCTGGTAGCCGACATAGAATGCACCGCCTTCGACGCGGTCCGGCGAGGAGTAAGAATACAGGCGCTGCTGCACATAGTCCGCTTCTGCCGCCAGCGTGAGAACCTTCGATACCTGCCAGTTGAGGTAGCTGTCGGTGATCTGCAGTTTGCCGTCAGGTGGGTTTGTAATCGGAAGAATGTAGGTGCCCTGTTCGTTCGGCAGGCTCTGTTGTTGTGCCGTCGTTGGGTTCTGCAGGTACAGCACATCCGGGTGCTCCTGGCCCTGATAGTAGTTGAATGTCCAGCTCACCGTTGAGCTCGGCGTCAGCAACAGGCCGAGCAGCCAGTCCTTGTAGTTGTTGAAGGGTTCGGATTGCTCTGTGCCGTTCGTAATCCATGCGTTCAGCGCCACCTGGTCGGTCACTGCAAGCTTTGCGCGTAGCCCCGTGTGATAAAAGGGAAGGTAGTTGAACCAGTAGGATCGCGAATAGTTGAGCTGATCCTTTGTATAGTTGCCCTCCAGCCCGAGCGAACTGGCCCACTTGCCGAAGTCCACCGTGAGTCCTTTCTCGACAGGGAAGACGTATGTTCCATAGGCTTGGAATATGTTGCGGTACACGTCCGGGCGCAATTCATTAGCCGGATTACCCTGCAGAGTCGACGTGGCCTGTCCGTACTGCAGGTCGAGTCGCATTCCGAGGCGCTTGCCGGCAGCCGGATCCGCTGCGCTCTCTACAACCAGATCCGCTTGGTTCAAACTGAAGCTGTTACTGCTCACGTCATACGCTCGCAGGTAATTCACCCGTCCGACCGGCGAATTGAAGTTGTATTCGTAATAGGTATCGAGCATCGCGTTGATGGTCATGCCACGAAGCAGATCCGCAGCAACCTTGGGCGATGCAGCCGCCGGAGTCTCCGCGACTCCAGCGGCCGGCGGCTGCGATTCGGCAGCTACGGTGCTCGGAGCAAGCTGCGCAGCGGGAGCCCCCTTTGCGATCTGATCCTGCAGCTGATGGACGAGATTCTTCAGCTCTTCCACTTCACGGCGCAGATCCGAGATTCCCTGATCGGCAGATTTCGTGACGCCGACTTCTGGGGTCGATTGCGCCAACGGCCCCGAAGGGGCCGCCGCGTCTGGTGTCTGCGCTGGTGCGACCGATGTGAACAAAGCGAATGATGCCGCGAGTGATGCCGCAAGGCCCGCGGTCCACGGACGAAACAGCAAGGACCCTGGCATGGAGATACTCCTGGAAGACACCATCCCGCCTGACGCTCAATCAGCGCACTCTCAACGTAGCCCGTCGAGCGCAAGATTGAGCTCCAGTACGTTGACGCGCCGCTCACTGATTAAGCCCAGCAGTCGATCCTGCACGTGTGCGGAGATCAGCGAGTCAACCTTCGCGGGCTCAATACCGCGGGCCCGCGCTACGCGCGCGACTTGATAGCGCGCACCCGCTGGGCTGATGTCCGGATCAAGCCCGCTGGCCGATGCCGTCACGAGCTCGACCGGAATCGGTCGCGAGTTGCCTGGGTCAGCGTCGCGCAGGGCCTTGGCGTTCGCATTCACCTGGTCCAGCAGCGCCGGGTTGAGCGGCCCTAGATTCGATCCCGACGACGATATGCCGTTGTAGGGTTGCGGCGTCGTGGCGGAAGGTCGGCCCCAGAAATACTTCGGATCCGAATAGCTCTGGCCGATCAGCCTCGATCCGATCAGCTGGCCATCCTTGTAGACCAGGCTTCCCTCGGCTTGGCGTGGGAAAGTCACCCTCGCCACACCCGTAATAACAAGCGGGTATGCGATCCCAAGCAATCCGGTCATGACGAGGAGGAGAGACACCGCCGGTCTTAAGAGTCGCGCAAACATCTTTCCTTCTCCTCAGGCCCAGCCGGCCGACGACAAGATCATGTCGATCAGCTTGATTCCGGGGAACGGCAGGATGACCCCGCCGAGTCCGTAGATAAGCAAATTGCGCCGCAGCAGCAGGCCAGCGCCCAACGGTCGGTACTTCACGCCCTTGATGGCCAGCGGAATCAACGCGACGATGATCAGGGCGTTGAATATCACCGCCGAAAGGATCGCGGAGTTGGGTGTCGCCAGGTGCATGATGTTGAGGGCTCCGAGTTCCGGATAGGTCACGGCAAACGCGGCCGGAATGATCGCGAAGTACTTGGCAACATCATTGGCGATCGAAAATGTCGTCAGTGCCCCGCGAGTCATCAGCATCTGCTTGCCGGTTTCGACGATTTCGATGAGCTTGGTCGGATTTGAGTCCAGATCAACCATATTCCCGGCTTCTTTGGCCGCCTGCGTACCGGTATTCATTGCGACCGCTACGTCTGACTGCGCAAGCGCCGGCGCGTCATTGGTGCCATCGCCGGTCATGGCAACGAGGCGCCCCTGTGCCTGGTGCTCGCGAATCAGCTTGAGCTTCGCTTCTGGCGTCGCCTCGGCCAGGAAGTCATCCACGCCCGCATCAGCGGCGATCGCCGCCGCAGTGAGCGCGTTGTCCCCGGTAATCATGATGGTCCTGATTCCCATCTGCCGCAGATCGACGAACCGCTCCTTGATGCCGCCCTTGACGATGTCCTTCAGCTCCACTACGCCCAGGACACGGGCACTGTCAGCAACCACAAGCGGTGTACTGCCCTTTCGGGCAACGCGCTGCACTTCATCGGTGGCCTGCTGTGGAAAGGAGCCGCCAAGTTTCTCGACATGTTTGACGATCGCATCGGGGGCGCCCTTGCGTATCTGTCGATCGCCGATATTCACGCCGCTCATGCGTGTATGGGCTGAGAACGCCACGAAAGTCGCGCCAAGCGCCTGCAGATCCCGCTCGCGCATATTGAATCGCTTCTTTGCAAGCACGACGATGCTGCGTCCTTCGGGCGTCTCATCGGCGAGCGAGGCGAGCTGGGCGGCATCGGCCAGCTCCTGCTCGCTGACCCCAGGTGCTGGCAGAAACGCCACCGCCTGACGGTTACCCAGCGTGATGGTCCCGGTCTTGTCGAGCAACAGCACGTCGACATCGCCGGCCGCCTCGACCGCACGACCCGAAGTGGCGATGACATTCGCCTGGAGCATCCGGCCCATTCCGGCGACGCCGATCGCCGACAGGAGTCCGCCGATGGTCGTTGGGATCAGACAGACCAGGAGCGCGACGAGCGCCGTGAGGGTTACCGGGCTGCCAAGCTTGCTCACCTCGACGCTGAACATGGAGTACGGCAGCAACGTGACAATGACGGCCAGAAACACCAGGGTCAACGCCACGAGCAGGATATTGAGCGCGATCTCGTTGGGCGTCTTCTGCCGCTTGGCCGATTCGACCATGCTGATCATGCGATCGAGGAAGGTCTCCCCCGGGTTGACCGAGACCCGCACCACGATCCAGTCGGACAGCACCTTGGTGCCGCCGGTTACGGAGGTGAAGTCACCGCCCGACTCACGGATGACGGGCGCCGACTCGCCGGTAATGGCGCTCTCATCCACCGAGGCTGCGCCCTCGATGACCTCGCCGTCGGCCGGGATATCGTCGTACGCCTCCACCAACACGACGTCGCCCTTGCGCAGTTCTTCCGCCTGCACACGCGTCGTCTCGCGACGGTTAAGAGTCGGGTCAAGAAGCTTCTTGGCAAAGACCGTCTTGCGCATGCCCCGCAATGAGGCTGCCTGCGCGCGACTGCGGCCCTCGGCGAGCGCCTCGGCAAAGTTTGCGAACAGCACCGTGAACAGCAGCCAGATCGTGATCGCAAGGATGAAGCCGGGCGGCGCTTCGCCGTGGCCCGCGAGTGCCTGCGAATACAGAACCGCTGTAAGGATCGTTCCGAGATACACCACGAACATCACCGGATTGCGCCACTGCACGCGCGGGTCGAGCTTGCGTACGGAATCAAGCAGCGCGGGTCCGATCAGCTTGCGGTCAAAGAGGGATAGTTGTTGTCTTGACATGCGAGTCTCACTAATGGGCTTCGGCAAGCATGAAGTGCTCGACCACGGGTCCCAGCGCCAGCGCAGGAACGTAGGTCAGTACGCCGATCAAGAGGATTGATCCGATCAGCAGCGCGACAAACAGCGGTCCATGTGTCGGCATGGTGCCCATCGTCACAGGCACACGCTTCTTCGCGGCGAGCGAGCCGGCGATGGCGAGCGCGGCAACGATTGGCCAGAAACGCCCGATGTACATCGCAAGGCCGAGTGCCACGTTGTAGAAGACGGTATTGGCCGACAGGCCCGCAAATGCACTGCCGTTGTTATTCGCTGCCGAACTGAAGGCGTAAAGAATCTCACTGAAACCATGGGCCCCGGGATTGCTCACCCCGGCCTTGCCGGCGCTGGTCATAACGGCGACCGCCGTGCCGAAAAGCACTACTAACGGCGTCGTCAGGATGAAGACCGATGCCATCTTCATCTGGAACGCTTCGATTTTCTTGCCCAAATACTCTGGAGTTCGACCGATCATCAGTCCGGCGATAAACACTCCCAGAATGGCGAAGATCAGCATCGTGTACATGCCGGTCCCGACCCCGCCCGGCGCGAGCTCCCCGAGCTGTATTAAGAACAGCGGTACGAGGCCCCCCAGGGGCATCATCGAATCGTGCATCGTATTCACCGCACCAGTGGACGTCCCCGTCGCGACCGCCGCAAAGAGCGCAGAGGCGGCGATGCCGAAGCGGGTCTCCTTGCCCTCCATGTTGCCGCCCGGCTGCGTGGCGCTCGCAACCTGGTCAATGCCCTGTTCTGCAATCCGCGGATTGCCGCGCTGCTCGGCGTGGAAGGCCAGCAACGCCAGCGGCACAAATAGAATCAGCATTGCGGCCATTACCGCCCAGCCCTGGCGCGTATCGCCAACCATCTTGCCAAACGTATAGGTGAGGGCCAGCGGAATGACGAAGATCGCCAGCATCTCCAGCAGGTTCGTCAGCGGATTCGGGTTCTCGTATGGATGAGCTGAGTTCCCATTGAAGAATCCGCCCCCATTGGTTCCGAGCTCCTTAATTGCTTCTTGAGAGGCCACCGGCCCCATCGGCAGGGTCTGGGTTTGGGTTGTCGCGGTCTCGGTGACGGCATTGCCCGCGGCATCCTTGACGGGATTACCTGCCGTGTCGGTCTTCGGGTTCTGAAAGGTGAGCTTCTCGAGCGTGGTAGCGTCCTTGTAGGCGTGAAAGTTCTGAATCACCCCCTGACTGGCCAGCGCGAGTGCCAGAACCACTGCCAGCGGCAGCAACACGTAGAGGCTCGCTCGAGTGAGGTCGACCCAGAAGTTGCCTATGCTCTGCACACTGTGTCGCGCAAATCCGCGGATCACGGCAATAGCCACGCAGATGCCCGTTGCCGCGGACAGGAAGTTCTGCACCGCCAGGCCGGCCATCTGCACCAGATAGCCCATGGTCGACTCGCCCGAGTAGCCCTGCCAGTTGGTGTTGGTGATGAAACTGATGGCCGTGTTGAAAGCGGAGTCCGGGCTGACCGCGGCAAAGTGTTGCGGATTGAAAGGCAGCCAGAATTGCAGCCGCTGCAGCGTATAGACCACGACGGCGCCCAGCAGGTTGAATAGCAGCAGCGCGATCGCGTATTGCGGCCATGCCATCTGTTCGCGGGCATCCACACCACAAATGCGGTAAAGGAAGCTTTCGGCACGTCCACCAAGACGTAGCACAAAACTGGACCTGCCTTCCATGACATCGGCGATATAGCCGCCCAACGGCTTCGCGCACAGCAGGCCGATGCCGAGAAAGACGATCATCAGTGACCAAAACAACGCGTACGGCTCCATCAGAATCGCTCCGGCTTGACAAGCGCATACACCAGGTAGCCGAACAGCAGCAGGGCAAGCGCTCCTGAGAGCCAATACATGCCGCTCATGCCGTTTCCCCTAGTCGTCGCAGGGCCCACACCAATCCGTGTGTCAGGACATATAGTCCTGCAAGAATCAGTACGAAGACGATGTCCACGATTCATGCTCCCTTGTTCCGGGCGCGATCGTATGCACGGACGTATGGAATTGCTGTAGATATTGTGCCTTATGGAATTCGTGCCTCCCTTAGGAGTAGCCTAGATAGGGGGTTGTATCGCCGCGTCACTGACGACGGCGGTAACCGCTCACTCATGAATGCACACCCACCTGATCCAGATGCCGTTCTTGCGCGATTGCGTGAAGAGATCTCTCGCTGGGCGCGCGGTCGACTGAAAGCCCTCTTTGGCACCCCCGCTGGTGCCGGCCCAACCGACGCTAAGAAGCCTCGATGGCGTCGATATCTTCCTGGCGTGCTGATCACCGTAGCTTGTACCGGCGTGGCCGCAATCATGTCGGTGTGGTTCGCGGCGACGAACCTGGCCATGGTCTATTTACTGGGGGTCGTGTTAGCGGCGACTCGATTCGGACGCGACGCATCGGTGGTGGCCGCTGTCCTCGGGGTTCTCGCGTTCGACTTCTTCTTCATTCCCCCGTTCTATTCGTTTGCCATCAGCGACACGCAGTACCTGCTCGCAGCCATCGTGCTCCTGACAGTGGGGTTGGTAATCAGCTCGCTGGCCGCCGGGTTGCAACGCCAGACGCTCATGGCGATGCAGCGGGAGCGCCGCACCGCCGCGCTTTATGCCATGACTCGCGAACTCGCCGTCGCCTCATCGCCTGATGCAATCGCAAGCTCCGCGGCGTCGCACCTGGATCACGTGTTCGACGCCGAGGGGACAATCCTGCTAAAGAGCTGCGACGGGACGATGCGGGGGGCGATTACTGAGGCGGATGCGAAACCATTTGCAATGACAGACTCCTCGATTGCAGATTGGGTATTTACACAACACCAGGCCGCCGGCTTTGGTACAAACACGTTGTCGGCGGCCAAAGCCATGTATCTGCCTCTCAGCGGGACACTGGGCATAGTTGGTGTGCTGGTGGTGCGTTTTAAACATCCCCAGGACCTCGTCATTCCGGAGCAACGGCAACTGCTCGAGGCATTTGCGAATCAGATAGCGGTCGCTGTGGAGCGCGATCAACTATGGTGCCAGGCCCGGGATTCTGCCTTCGCCGCGAAGGAAGAGCGCTTGCGCAATTCGCTTCTAAGCTCAATCTCTCATGACTTCCGGACTCCCTTGGCTGTGATAGGCGGTAGTGCCAGCAGCCTGTTGCAAGGCGAAACCCAACTGCCGGCGGGCGCCCCGCGCAAAATTGCTGAAACGATCAATGATGAGGCGCAGCGAATGACGCGCGTTGTCAACAACATTCTTGATATGACGCGGCTCGAATCAGGTCCGGTGCAGCTCGACATGCAATGGTATCCATTGGAGGAGATTGTGGGCGCGGTGCTTGGACCGCTGAAGGGTCAGCTCGGGAAACGCTCAGTGGACATCGATATTCCGCAGGATCTGCCGATGCTGCATGTCGATGGCGCGTTGTTCGAAAAAGTATTGATCAACTTGTTGGAAAACGCGTCGAAATATACGCCCGGTGACGCACACATCAGTGTGTGCGCCTCGCTTCAGCACGGTGAGGTCCTGGTGCAGGTAATCGACGACGGCCCGGGGATCCCGGAAGGTTCGGAACGACAGCTGTTCGAAAAGTTCTATCGAGGCCAATCGGAGGGGGCAATCTCCGGCACGGGGCTCGGACTTTCGATTTGCCGCGCCATTATCGAGGCGCACGGCGGACGCATATGGGTCGAGAGCCCGCGCACCGGTGGGGTGATCTTCTCGATCGTCCTGCCTCTCCTGGCGGCTCCCGATGAGCATTCGGCCGACCCCACATGACCGCCGAGCGTCCGGCCGTCATCGTGGTCGAGGATGAACCACAGATTCGAGGCGTCTTACGTGTGATGCTTGAAGGCAATGGCTTTCGCTGCATCGAGGCGGAATCGGCGCGGCGGGGATTGCTCGATGCAGCGACGCATCGCCCCGATCTGATGTTGGTGGATTTGGGGCTTCCGGATCGCGACGGCATCGAAGTGATCCGTGGTGTGCGCGAATGGTCTGCGGTGCCGATCATCGTACTATCGGCACGCTCGCAGGAGGCTGCCAAGATCGCCGCGCTCGACGCTGGGGCGGACGACTATGTGACCAAGCCCTTCACGGTCGGGGAACTACTGGCGCGCCTGCGCGTGGCTCTACGGCACGGTGCCACTCACGGGCGCCCCAACCGGATCTTCAACATTGGTGCCGTGCGCGTAGATCTACTGCGTCGACAGGTATTCGTCGGAGGACAGGAAGTCCACCTGACGCCGATCGAGTATCGCTTGCTGACCGTGCTTATTCAAAACGCTGGTCAAGTGGTCACCTACAACCACCTGCTGCGCGATGTCTGGGGTCCAGGCAAAGTCGATCAGAATCACTATGTTCGTACCTATGTCCGCGATCTCAGGCGCAAGCTCGAGGCTGACCCCGCACGACCGATCCATCTCCTCACCGAAGTGGGAATTGGCTATCGCCTGGCGGCTGACTAGCGTCCGGAGATCTCCTGCGGGCTCGTGCCGGCGCTCTGTCAGCGAAGGCGCGTGTCACAGGCGCGTAAGGGCTTCCAGCCCTCGCGGCGCTAACCCCTGAGTTCCTCGAAGTCAGGGTGTTAAAGGCATTAAAAGTGGGGACGGGATGGACCGCGGGCTTCATCGGTCATCGCACAACTGCTTATTTTATAGCGCTTTCTCGCGCGTTTCTCTCGGCCTGTGTAACAGACGCGGAAAGCAATTGGCCTGGAGAAGGTTCCCGCCAAACCATCTCGGTGCCTGCTCGAACGCTCGGTTCCCGTGTCTCACCCCGCGCCCTGCGAGCCGAGATAATCGTCGTAGCTGCCCCGGAAGTCGGCGATGCCGCCATCGGCGCGCAGCTCCAGGATCCGGGTGGCCAGTCCACCCACGAACTCGCGGTCGTGCGAGACGAAGACCAGGGTCCCAACATACTTCTCCATGGCAATCTGCAGCGATTCGATGGTCTCCATGTCCATATGGTTGGTAGGCTCATCCATCAACAACACGTTGGGTTTGGTGAGTATCAGCTTGCCGTAAATCATGCGACCTTTCTCCCCGCCCGAGAGCACTTTGACCGACTTCTTCGTCTCATCGCCGGAGAACAGCAGGCGGCCCAAGGTCGCACGCACGAGTTGATCGTCATCCGCCTTGCCCGTGAATCGCGACATCCACGCGAATAGATCCATCTTGGTGTCGAATTCCGCCTGCGGATCCTGCGGCATGTAGCCGGGCTGGGCATTTTCCACCCACTGGATATGCCCAGCCGTGGCCTTAAGCTCGCCGGCCAGACAGCGCATGAGCGTGGTCTTGCCGATGCCATTGGCGCCGATGATGGCGATGCGCTCACCGGCCTCGACACTGAAGGTGACATCATGCAGTACATCCACGTCCGAGCCCGGGTACCTGAAGCGCAGCTTTTCTACCGAGACGACCGACCGATACAGCTTCTTGCCCTGTTCGAAGCGGATGAATGGATTCTGGCGCGATGACGGTTTGATCTCCTCGAGCTTGATCTTCTCGAGTTCCCTGCGGCGCGAGGTCGCCTGCCGTGCCTTCGAGGCGTTGGCTGAAAAGCGGCGCACGAATTCCTGCAGATCCGAGATTCGGTCCTGCGCTTTGGCATTCGCGGCCTCGACCCGCTGGCGCGCCTGCATGGAAGCCAGCATGAAATCGTCGTAGTTGCCGGGATAGATCCTGAGCTTTTGGAAATCCAGGTCCGCGACGTGCGTACAGACCTGATTCAGGAAGTGTCGATCGTGACTGATGATGATCATGGTGGCGTTGTAGCCGTTGAGCACACCTTCCAGCCACCGAATCGAGTGGATGTCGAGATTGTTGGTGGGCTCATCCAGCAGCAGCACATCGGGCTGTGAAAACAACGCCTGGGCCAGCAGCACGCGCAGTTTCAGGCCGGGCGCGACCTCGCGCATCGGCCCATTGTGGAGCGCCTCGGGAATACCGGCGTCGGACAGGATGTTGCCGGCGCGTGCCTCGGCGGTATAGCCGCCGTGCTCCGCGAATTGACCCTCCAGCTCTGCTGCGCGGATAAAGTCCTCGTCGGTGGACTCAGGGTCGGAATAGATGCGGTCGCGTTCGCTCATCGCCTGCCACATTTCCGCGTGACCCTGCATCACCACGTCGAGCACGCGCTGATCCTCGTAGGCGAACTGGTTCTGATTGAGCCTGCCGAGGCGCATGCCCGTCTGCAGCATGACGTCGCCGGCACTCTGTTCGAGTTCGCCGCCGAGTATTTTCATCAGGGTCGACTTGCCACAACCGTTCGCGCCGATCAGTCCGTAGCGGTTGCCATCGGAGAACTTGACCGTGACCTGTTCGAAAAGCGGCTTGGCGCCGAACTGAATCGTGACGTTTGAAGTCGAAAGCATTGTTGTCCATTTGGGGGCGAGCAGCGCCGCCGCGCTCGCGGAATGACATCAGAAGATGGGGTGGACGACGGGACTC
>Ga0182030_10025481_pt1 | contig 10771 bp, 11 predicted proteins | sample 812S3MmetaG_FD_121299 | JGI IMG/M metagenome (GOLD analysis project Ga0182030, IMG submission 121299) | Permafrost microbial communities from Stordalen Mire, Sweden - 812S3M metaG (Illumina Assembly) | ecosystem: Environmental > Terrestrial > Soil > Wetlands > Permafrost | place: Sweden... | reverse complement strand
GGCTGAGCGGGCCGCTGACGCTGGCGCTCGGCGCGCTCGGCGTCTATCTCGCCCGCCGCCGCGCCCCGCCCCCGCCCCCGCCCCTGAGCGCGGAGGAAGAGAAACGACTCAAGGAGATCGCGGCGGACTAGGACGCTCCCTCTCGCCGCGAGCGGCGAGAAGGGACGCGCAAGCGCCTGTAGCCGCGGTCGTTGACCGCGGCCGGACGCGGCCAGCGGCCGCGTCTACAATGCGAGCGAGGAGCCGGGGGCGAAGCGCCTGTGGCGGTGCGCGTCGTCGGCATCTACAAAGACGCCGAAGGGAGGCCACCCATGTTGCAAGTCGTTCCCGCCTTCTCGCGCATCGGCGACGAGAACGCGTTTGCGGTTCTCGCCCGCGCGACCGAACTGCAGCGGCAGGGCCGCGACGTCGTCAACCTCGGCATCGGCCAGCCGGATTTCAAAACCGCGCCGCATATCGTCGAGGCGGCGGTCAAGGCGTTGCGCGACGGCGAGCACGGCTACACGCCGGCGGTGGGGATCGCGCCGCTGCGCGAGGCGGTCGCCGCCGATCTCCATCGTCGCTATGGCGTCGAAGTCTCGCCCGATCTCGTGCTGATCGTCCCCGGCGGCAAGGTGACGATGCATATGGCGATCCTGATGTTCGGCGCGCCGGGCGTCGACATCCTCTATCCCGATCCCGGCTTCCCGATCTATCGCTCGATGATCGAGTTCGCCGGCGCGCGCCCCGTGCCGATCCCGATGCGCGAAGAGAACGACTTCGCCTTTTCGGCCGAGGAGACGCTGTCGCTGCTGACGCCGCAGACGCGGCTGATCATCCTCAACTCGCCCGCCAATCCGACCGGCGGCGTCACGCCGCGCGAGGAGATCGACAGGCTCGTCGCCGGCCTCGCGCGCTTTCCCGACGTCGCCATCCTGTCCGACGAGATCTACGGGCAGATGACCTACGATAATCATCGCCATCAGACGCTGCTCGCCTATCCGGAAATCCGCGACCGGCTGATCCTGCTCGACGGCTGGTCGAAGACCTACGCGATGACCGGCTGGCGGCTCGGCTTTTCGGTCTGGCCGCAGCCGCTCTATGACGCGGCGCGCAAGCTGGCGGTCAATTCCTATTCCTGCGTCAATGCGGCGGCGCAATTCGCCGGCCTGGCGGCGCTGACCGGGCCGCAGGACGCGGTTCAGGCGATGGTGGCCGAATTCGACGCGCGCCGCCGCATCGTCGTCGACGGACTCAACGCGCTGCCGGGCGTCAACGCCGCGACGCCGAAGGGCGCCTTCTACGCGTTTCCCAACATCGCCAAGACGGGTTGGAAGGCGAAGGCGCTCGCCGGCGCGCTGCTCGAGGAAGCGGGCGTGGCGACGATCGGCGGGCCCGACTTCGGCGTCTTCGGCGAGGGCTACGTCCGCCTCTCCTACGCCAATTCGCGCCAGAACATCTTGCGCGCCTTAGAGCGGATCGAGAGCTTCCTTCGAGCCCACGCGCCGGCGGCGTGATCGCCGTAAGACGTCCGGTCCCTCCGCCGCTTTTCGGTCGTCGTACCGTAAGCCACGGCGTCCGCGCCCGAAGCGCGTCGGCTGCAACGAAACGGGTCGCCGATGAAGGGAATCGTCCTCGCAATTCTCGTCACGCTGGCCGCGCCGCCGGCCTGGGCCGCCAACGCGCCGCCGACGCTGCGCAAGACGCCGAACCTCGCCAAGGACGCCGAAGCCTATCCGACGCTCGTCGGCGCGACGCAGGCGATCGCCAGGATCAATCGCGCCTTGCGGGCGGTCAACGCGAGGCATCGCAAAGACATGAAGGACTGCCTGCGCGATGCGCCGCAAGACGGCTATTGGTGGGAGCAAAGCGTCGACGCGCCGCTGCTCGGCGCGCATTTCGTCAGCTTCTGGGCGCACGGCAACATGTCGTGCGGCGGCGCGCATCCCGATTTTATCGACGAGGCGTTCGTTTTCGATCTGAACTCGGGCGAGCCGGTCGATTGGCGCAAGCTGCTTCCCGCGAAATTGCGCGGCGATCCGGGCGGCGCTTCGGACGGAACGGCGCCGTCGCCCGACGAGATCGCCTCCCCGGCGTTGACCGCGCTGTTCATCGCCGAATCGGACAAGGAAGGCGTCGGCGCCGATTGCAAAGAGGCGTTCGCCGAGCAGGATATGAATTTCGAGTTCTGGCCCGACGCCAAGGCGAAGGGGCTCGCCATGCGCGCCGCCAACCTGCTGCATTGGGCCGAGGGGCCCTGCAGCGGGCCGGTGACGATTCCGGTGGAGACGCTGAAGCGCCTCGGATTCGATGCGCTGCTGATTCAGGACATCGAGACGGGCCGCTATCAAGTCGCCGACCCGTGACGCGCTTTTTTCGCCCGGTCGTCGCCGCCATGAGACAAGCGATCGAGACCGCTGTCTTCGCCGCGGCTCGTTCAAAGACCGACGAGAATCAGGATCGCCCGGGCGAGTATCAACAGTCCGATAATCCCCGCCGCCACCTTGACGTGGAGGCTCGCCCGCGCGCCGCCGAAAAGCAACGCGGCGCCGGCCCCGATCAGAATCGCGCACACGGGCCCATAGACGAAGACCGCCGCCATCCCTTTGGCGCCGTCGTTGTCGGCGACATGGGCATAGTCGGCATAGGCGATCCAGCCGAATACGATGGCGAGATACGCCAAGAGGGTTGCGATGATAAACACGATGGCGGTTCTCATATGCGTGTTCCTCGCCAAGGCGAACGCCATCTCCGAGCGCTACCCGCGAAAGCTGTTCGAGGACGTCGGCGCGAGCTTCTCGGACTTCTTGCCCGAGCGGCGGCTCGAACTGGCGCATCGGATACTCGCCAACCCGCTCTATCGCAACCGCCGCATTTCCGAACTCGCCTTCGAGGCGGGGTTCTCCGACTTGTCGCATTTCAGCCGCCGCTTTCGCGCGCGCTTCGGCGAAACGCCTTCGGCGGCGCGCGCCGCGATGAAGCGAGAATGAGCAATCGGTCTCTAGCCGAATGCCGCCTCGAGGCGCGGCGATAGCCCGCTTCAATCGCTGTCCAGACGAGCAGGAAAAAAGACGAGCGCGCTGTCGCCGCAGCGCTAAACTCCAGCCGTTTCTGACTCAGGTCTCGAAAGGCGTCATTTGCGAGTCGGCGGCCTAGAACTTCCAATTCAACCCGGCGCGAACGACGTTTAAGCTCGCCGCGCCGAAGTTCGCCGTAAATGAGGACGGCGCGGGAGCGCCGCCGGCGGTGGCGACAGAGTCCACGCCATTGGCGCGGCCGAGATTGACGTACAAATACTCGGCCTTGAAAGTGATGTTGTTCGTAATCGCATATTCGCCGCCGGCGCCGAGCGTCCATCCCACGCGCGTTTTCGATGAGGAGCCGGCAAAGCAACTGACGCCAGTATCGTAAGAACAATCATATCCGAACCCGCCGCCTGAGTCTCCGCCCCCTCCGGGTTCCCCGGGCATCAACGGCGCCGTGCTGGCGTGTTCGCTGACTGTGCCGTAAGCCAATCCTCCCGTGGCGTAGATCAGCAGCGGGCTCGTGGGTATGAAGCCCAAACGCCCTCTGAGAGTGCCGAACGATGCGATCGATTCTTTGGCGACGAAAGTCGAGTTCCCCACGCTGCCTAGGAAAAAGTTCGAATTTCCTGTTCCGCGAGCGCCGGACCAATCGTAATCGGCCTCCGCGCCAACCAACCAATTCGAATTCAATTGATAATTGTATCCAACCTGCCCGCCGGCAAGGCCGCCGCCGACGTTGAAGGACGCGGGAGGTGCGCAGGTGGCTTCGTTGAGCAGGCTGCAGGTGCCGTAGAACGCGTTGGGATCGTTGGGCGTATAACCAACGGACGAACCATTCCATCCGTATCCGCCGTTCACGCCGAGATAAAAACCAGTCCAGGTGAAGACCGGCGCCGGCGCCGGCGCCGACGCGCCAAGATCGGCCGCGAAAGCGGACCCCGAGGCTACGATCGCCGCCATGCTGGTCGTCCAGAGCCAACGTCTCACGTCGATCTCCATGCCATCGAACGGCGCGTGGGCGCCGCGCAGCTATCGCAGCCTCATGCGTCGAATCGACATTGCCCTCATTCGGTTTTTCCCGCTTGGCTGTGGCGGCGCGACGGCTTGTCCCAGGCGGCGATTTGGCTTTTCCAATTGAAGTGTTGCCCGATCGTCACAGTTCGGACTCCTGCAATTGTCTGAGGCGGAACTCGGGCTGGGACGGGGCGGCGATCGATCCGCCGCGCTCGCTTCTCTTAGCCTCCAACGTATTGACAGTGCGCCGCGATCGGCGACAGTTTGGGCGCGAGCGTTGCGCAATTTGGTTGTATTACCAGGCGTTTCGGGGGTGACGCCGAGCGCAGGGCTGACGATGTCGGTCGCGTTTGGCGTCGCCGCGACGCCGCGGCGGACCGTAAATTCCTATCCGATCCATACCGTTTGCGAAACGAGGCTCGACGAAATGTCCGACCCGCCCCCTCACCTTAGCGCGTTTTCGACCGACATGTTGCCCGAGCGGGAACGGTTCGACGCCTTCCTCGAGGGTATGGCCCGCAAGCTTGTCCGGATCGACGTGGTGCGTCGCGGCGACGCGCCGTTCTGTGCGCATTTTCGCTCGGCTCGCCTGGGGGCGGTGAGTTTCCTCGAGATGAGATATTCGCCCGCGAGCTACGGCCGGTCGAGCGCGTTGCTTGGCGATGGAAACGACGACTTCCTGTTTCAAATCGGCGCGACTTCGGCCTTCCATGTCGATCAAACGGACCGAACGCTTCGGCACGGCGAGGGCGCGCTCGCCGACAATGCGCGACCCGGCTATGCGTCGTGCGCCTCGGCGGGAGCGGCCCTGATCGTATCGCTGCCACGCAAGACATTCATGAGCCTCATCCCCGGCGCGGAGGACGTGGCTCGGTTGGCGACAGTGGCCGGCGACCGCCCGGAGATGATCTTGCTGCGAAACTATCTGGCGACGCTGCTCGACTCGGCCTCTGTCGGCGAGGCGACATTGCAAGTGGCCGGCGCGCATGTGCTCGATCTCGTGTCTCTGGCGCTAGGGGCGACCGGCGATGTCGCGCATCACGCAACCGCCTGCGGCCTGCGCGCCGCGCGCGCCCTCGCGGTGCGCCAGAGCGTGTCGGCGCAACTGCGCAACCCCGCCCTGTCGGCGGCGGACGTCGCCAAGGCGAACGCTATCTCCGAGCGCTACCTCAGGCAACTCTTCGCCGACATCGGCACGAGCTTTTCGGATTTCCTGATCGAGCGGCGGCTCGAACTGGCGCATCGGCTGCTCGCCAACCCGCTCTATCGGAACCGCCGCATCGCCGAAATCGCTTTCGAGGCGGGCTTCTCCGACCTGTCGCATTTCAATCGCCGCTTTCGCGCCCGCTTCGGCGAGACGCCGTCGGCCGCGCGAGAGAGCGCGAGGCCAACGTTGAACCATGAGCGATAGAAGCCTAGTCGAATTCTGGCTTTGTCGTTATGGGGTAATCTTCGCCGTGGATTATGCGAACATGCGAAATCTTCTCATCGCCGCCGTCCTCGCCGCTTCCGCCCCCGCCCCCGCCCCCGCCGCCGCGGACTCGCTTCGCGCCTCGCAAACGGCCTGCGACGCCACCAAGATCGGCGCGCGCGACCTCGCCGATTGCCTGCGCACGGCCGCCGACCGCGCCGACAAAGAGCTCACCGCCGCAGTCGACGCATCGCTGAAGAGCGTCGACGCGCGCGCCGGCGTGCTCAACGCACAGAAGTCGCGCTGGAAGCGCTCGCTCAACGAGGCCGAGGACCAGTGGGTGAGCTGGCGCGACGTCGAATGCCAGGACGTGGCGCCGTTCGAGTCCGGCATGAGCGCCAAGGGCGGCGATCCGCGCCTCGCCTGCATCATCGACCGCGACGCCGAGCGCGTCGCCGACCTCAAGGCGCGTTACCCGTAGGGGGAGCCGCTTCCGCCGCGACGGCGCGGGGCGCGCGCTGCGGCTTGCGCGTCGGCGGCTTGCGCCGCGGGTTTTCGATATAGGCGGCGAGGCGGCGCTCGAAGGCGGACGGCCGCTCGGCGAACAGGCGGGCGTAGAGCTGCGCGGCGCGTCGCGCCAGCGGCCGGCGCCGCTTGGCGATCAGCACGGCGACGGCGACCTTCTGCTCCGGGGTCAGCTCGGGGCGCGCGGCGGCGAATTCGGCGAGCACGGAGAGATCGTTGTGATCGCCAAGCGCCGTGCGCAGCCGCTGCAGCTCGCGCATCGTCGCCCGCAACATCGCCGGCCAGGCCGGCTCGAACACGCCGAGCTGATAGACGAGGTCGACGACCCGCACCCTCAGCCCATGCAATTCGCGCGGAGGGCCGCTCGGCAAAGCCGCCGCGCCGCGCCGCCGCGCCGATCGGTAGGCGCCCCTGACCGCCGCGATCAGCGGCGTCGCGCCCGCCACCTCGACGTCCCACGCCTCGACCGAGTCGGCGAGCGCGCGCAGCTCGGCGGCGAGGCCGCCGACGTCGAGGTCGTGATGAGCGCGTCGCTCCGCTTCGCGCTGCTCGGCGATCGCGGCGATCAGCGCGTCGCGGGTCTCTGGCGGCGGATCGAGCGCCGCGAGCACGCCGGGCAGGATGTCGAGATCGCGCGCCCGCCCGACCTTGCGCCGCGCCGCGTTGATCGCGGCGAGCGTCGCCTCGGCCGGCGCGCCGACGAGATCGGCGAACAGGCGGGCGAGCGCCGCCGCGCCTTTCAGCGTCTTGCGCAGGTCGTGGATGCGCGTCGCTTCGTCCTCGCCGGCGCGCGGGAACTGGCGCGAAGCGAGCCGCAGCGCGCGCGCCAGCGCGGCGCGGCAGTGCGGCGGCCAGCCCGATTTTCGACTGGCGGTCACGACGACGCGGCCACACGCGCCCGCGCACGCAAGGCGAACTTCTGCACCTTGCCGGTCGAGGTCTTGGGGATCTCGGCGAACACGACGCGGCGCGGGCATTTGTAATGGGCGAGCCGCGCGCGGCACCAGCCGATCAGCTCGTCCTCGCTGGCGCTATGGCCCGGCTTCAGCTCGACGAAGGCGCAGGGCGTCTCGCCCCATTTGTCGTCGGGCGCCGCCACCACTGCGGCGAGCTGGACGCTCGGGTGCTGGAACAAGGCGTCCTCGACTTCGATCGACGAAATGTTCTCGCCGCCCGAGATGATGATGTCCTTGGAGCGGTCCCTGAGTTGGAGGTAGCCGTCGGGATGCTTGACGCCGAGGTCGCCGGAATGGAACCAGCCGCCGGCGAACGCCTTGTCGGTCGAGGCCTTGTTCTTGAGGTAGCCCTTCATCACCACATTGCCGCGGAACATCACCTCGCCCATCGTCTCGCCGTCGGCGGGCACGCTTCGCATCGTCTCGGGATCGATGACGTCGAGCGCCTCGAGGGCGTGGTAGCGCACGCCCTGGCGCGACTTCATCGCCGCCTGGGTCGGCGCGTCGAGCGTGTTCCACTCGTCCTTCCAGTCGTTGACCACCGCCGGGCCGTAGGTCTCGGTGAGCCCGTAGAGATGGGTGACCTCGAAGCCGGCTTCGCGCATCGCCGCCAGCACCGCGGCGGGCGGCGGCGCAGCGGCGGTGAAGAAGCGCACCACATGCGGCAGCGGCCGCTTCTCTTCGGGGCGCGCGTTGAGCAGAACCGACATGACGATCGGCGCGCCGCAGAGGTGGGTGACGCGGTGCTCGGCGATCAGGTCGTACATCGCCTTGGCGCGCACCTGGCGCAGGCAGATGTGGACGCCCGCCTTGACGCTGATCGACCACGGAAAGCACCAGCCGTTGCAATGGAACATCGGCAGCGTCCACAGATAGACCGGGTGGCGGCCCATGTCGGCGGTGACGACGTTGCCGACCGCGAGCAGGTTGGCGCCGCGATGGTGGTAGACGACCCCCTTGGGGTCGCCGGTGGTGCCTGAAGTGTAGTTGAGCGAAATCGCGTCCCACTCGTCGCGCGGCCTGACCCAAGCGTATTCCGGGTCGCCCTCGGCGAGCAGCGCCTCGTAGTCGAGCCCGCCGAGCGCCGCGCCGTCGCCGTCGTATTCGGGATCGTCGTAGTCGACGATCAGCGGCCTGGCCTTGCAGAGCTTCAGCGCCGCGGCGATCACGCCCGAGAATTCGCGGTCGACGATGAGCGCCTTGGCCTCGCCATGGTCGAGCATGAAGGCGATCGCCGCCGCGTCGAGGCGGGTGTTGAGCGTGTTGAGCACCGCCCCGCACATCGGCGCGCCGTAGTGGCATTCGAGCATCGCCGGCGTGTTGGCGAGCATGACGGCGACCGTGTCGCCGCGCGTGAAGCCGCGCTTGGCGAGCGCCGAGCCGAGCCGGCGCGCGCGGGCGTAGAAGTCGCGATAATTGCGCCGCAGCGGACCGTGGACGATCGCCAATTGGTCGGGGAAGACCTGGGCCGCGCGCTCGAGCAGCGTCAGCGGCGTCAACGGCTGGAAATTGGCGGGGTTGCGATCGAGGTCCAGGTCGTAAGGCGAAGTCGTCATGCCGGCGCTCCCCGAGGGTCCGCACCATCATAACGCGCCGGCGCGCCGATGCGAGGGGGCGACGGCTTCCGCCGGCCTGGGTCGGTCGGACTTGACCTACTTGCCCCCGACGAGTGGGTGCAGGAGATCCTGGGTCGGAGCGAGGTTTTCGTAACCGGAGAGGAGCGCATCCTCCGACTTCGCCCTGTCCGCGGAATCCGGGTCGCCCTTGGCTGCAGTCCAGACGGCGAGACGCTCGACATAGGCTGCGAACGCGTCCTGCTCGTTCTGCTCGATCGCCTTGACCCGCGGATCGGCGTCGAGAAAGGCCTGGCTCGTCTTGCGGATCGTTTCGTCTTTGGCGGCGAGCGCGGCGAGCGCCCAATATGCGGAGGAGAGCGTCATGACGCGCGAGAACGGCGAAAGATCGCGCCTGCACTGATACTTGCCGCAGAGGACGCGCGCCAGCCGCTGGTAGCCGCCGCGTCGATCGTTCTCGCCGAAGCGCGCTTGCATCAGGGCGACGCGCACGGCGTCGCGGATCTGGTCATCTTCAGCGGCGGAGAAATTGCCGAGGATCGCCTTGATGTAGGTCGGATCGCCGGTCGACATGAACGCCCCGATCAACAGGTCGTTGTCGGCGGCGGCGGACCTCGGCTTGACCTCGTCGAGCCGCGGCGGCCGCTCGCTTTCGAGCCCGGCCAACGCCGCTTGCAGATGCTCGGTTTGGGCGAAGTTGCGCGCCGCTTCGTCCCGACCGGCGCGCTGGAGCGCCATGAGAATGGTCCTCTTCATCGCCGGCGGCCCGACGGCGGCGAGAATCTTCGCCTCCATCGACGGCGTCGATGTGATCACGCCGGCGAAGAAGCCGACCATCGCGGCGTTGACCTCCGGCTTGACCGACGAGGCGTCGCGCAGGGCGGCGAGCGTCTCATTGAGGCAGGCCTCGCTCTTGTCGCGATAAAAGGTCGAGGCGCAGTCGTCGGAAGGGGTTTGCGCCATGCCCGTCGACGCGCAGAGTGCGACGGCGAAGGCGAGTCCTCGAACGAGCCGCTTCATGACCATCTCTCCGCTCGACCGATGCCCGGCGCCGCGAGGCCGGCAAGCAAATGCGACGAAACTCGCCGCGCTAAGGCCGGAACGCGAACCAGCGGAAGCCGACGAAAGTGACGACCATCGCCACGCCGCTGCCGGCGGCGACGAACAGCGGCAGGACGCCCGGCGTCGCCGTCAGGCCGATGAGCGGCCAGAAGACGACGCAGAGCGAATAGACGGCGTAATTGACCGCCAGCCCTCCCGCCGCCACCAGGCAATAGCGCAGGAAGGCGCGCGCCAGCGGCGCCTTGGCGTGGCGGAAGGTGATCGCGCGGTTGAGGGCGAAATTGACGATCGTCGCGATGACAAAGCCTGGCGGACGGGCGATTTCGGGCGACAGGCCGAGATACTTCGCGCCGAGATAGGTGATGCCGGCGTCGACGACGTAGCCGGTCAGACCGATCGCGGCGAAGGAGGGGATCTGCCGGCTGAGGCGGGCGCCCGCCTCGACCGCGTCGTCGCCGCCTGCGCTCATCCCGCATTCCCCTCGAACCTTCAACGCCGCATCCTGCCGCGTCGGCGGTTAAATTCGCGCTACCCCCACAGGCCCCAGGCGCCGTCCCAGATCAGCTTGACGCCGACGAGGAAGGTCAGCGCCAGCACCGCGACATAGAACCGTTCGGCCGACACGCGCCTCACCAGCCAGACGCCGGCGAAGGTCGACGCCACCGCCACCGGCAGCAGCGACGCGGAAGCCGAGAGGTTGTCGCGGCTGAACTGGCCGAGGGCGAAATAGGGTCCCACTTTCAGCAGGTTGACGATGGCGAAGAGGATCGCCGAGGTGCCGGCGAAAATCCGCGGCGTCAGCCTCTGCGGCAGCAAGTAGACCATCGTCGGCGGCGCGCCGGTATGGCTGACGAAGCTGGTGAAGCCGGCGACGGCGCCCCAGAACAGGCCGGGCGCGACCGTCGCCTCGGTCGCCGCGGCGGAGGCGAGCCGATCGCGCAGCAACATGAAGGCGACGAAGCCGACCGAGATCAGCCCGACCGCGAGCCGCACCGCCTGTTCGTCGACCCGCGCCGCCATCAGCCAGCCGGCCGCGACGCCGATTGCGCCTGCCGGCGCGAGGATCGCGAGGTTGCGCAGGTCCCAGTCGCGGCGGAAGGCCCAGACGCTGACCCAGTCCTGGACGATCAGGATCGGCAGCACGATCGCCGCCGCCTTGACCGGCGAGATCGCCAGCGCGACCAGCGGCATGGCGAGCGAACTCAAGCCGGAGAAGCCCCCCTT
>Ga0182030_10025480_pt1 | contig 10772 bp, 10 predicted proteins | sample 812S3MmetaG_FD_121299 | JGI IMG/M metagenome (GOLD analysis project Ga0182030, IMG submission 121299) | Permafrost microbial communities from Stordalen Mire, Sweden - 812S3M metaG (Illumina Assembly) | ecosystem: Environmental > Terrestrial > Soil > Wetlands > Permafrost | place: Sweden... | reverse complement strand
TTTCCGCAGCCCACGTCGCCTTGCACCAGGCGCAGCATGGGCGTGGGCCTTTCGAGATCGCGTTCGATCTCGAGCAGCGCTCGCTGCTGCGCCTGGGTCAATCGAAACGGCAATGCGGCCAGCAGGCTCGCTTTGAGCGTTCCGGCGCAAGCGAGCGGCCATCCGGGATCGCTCTGAATACGCCGGCGCAATAACTTGAGCGACAGCTGATGCGCGAGCAATTCCTCGAAGGCGAGCCGGCGCTGCGCGGGGTGGCGGCCGCTCAGCAATAATTCCACGGGCGCGTCGGCCGGCGGCCGGTGCACGTAGTTCAAGGCATCGCGCAATGAGGGCAGCTTCGAATCGGACAGCAGCGAAGCGGGCAGCCAGTCCTCGATATCGCCGCTGCCGGTCTGATCGAGCGCCAGGCCGACCAGCATGCGCAACCGCCCCTGGGTTACGCCCTCGGTGCCCGGATAGATGGGGGTGAGATGCTCCTCGGGCGCCGCGGGAGCCTGCGGATCGACCCGCCGATATTCCGGGTGAACGATTTCAAGGCCGGCCGGACCGCGGCGCGCCTCGCCGAAGCAGCGGATGCGCGCGCCGCGCGCCAGGCCATTTTGCTGCTGGGCGGTGAAATGGAAAAAACGCAACGTCAGGAAACCCGAGCCGTCCGCGATTCTGCACAGCATCTGGCGCCGGCCGCGGAAAACGACCTCGGTGAGCAGCACCTCGCCTTCGACCGCCGCGCGCTGTCCCGCGCGCAGCTCGCCGAGCGGCACCACCCTCGTCCGGTCCTCGTAGCGCAACGGCAGAAGAAACAGCAGGTCTTGGGTGGTTTGGACTCCCAGCGCCCGCAGCCGCTGCGCAAGCGCATCGCCGACGCCGCGCAGGGCCGTGACCGGCTTCGGAGCGGGCACGGAGTGCGCGGTCACAGGGCGACTATGCACTCCACTTCGACCTGCGCTCCGCGCGGCAGAGCCGCGACGCCGACCGCCGCGCGTGCGGGATACGGTTCGCGGAAGTACTCGGCCATGACCTTGTTCACCAGCGCGAAGTGAGACAGGTCGACCAGGAACACCGTCGCCTTGACCACGTCGTCGAAGCTCGCGCCGGCGGCCGCGACGATGGCCTTCAAGTTCTCGAACACCTGGCGCACTTGCGCCTCCATATCGCCTTTCACCAATTCCTTGGTTGCCGGATCGAGAGGAATCTGGCCGGACACCCAGATGGTATTGCCCACCCTGACGGCCTGCGAATAGATGCCGATGGCGGCCGGTGCGAGCGGAGTCGAAATGATTTGTTTATTGCTCATGGTTCAGGCCAGGGTGCGGAAGACACGCTGCACGTCGGGCATCCGCCGGATGGTTTTGATGACCTGCGCCAGGTGCTTGCGGCCCCGCACCTGGAGCTGGAATTTCAGAGAGGAGCTGCTCACGTCGCGTTCTTCCAGTGACACTTGGTCGATGTTGGTTTCGGTTCCCGCGATGGCGGAAGCCACTGCCGCCAGCACGCCCACGCGGTTGTTGATTTCGAGCTGGATCTCGCAGCCGAACAGGCGGCCCTCGGTCCCTTCCCAGGCAACCGACAGCCACTTCTCCGGCTGCTTGCGGTACTCGGCGAGGTTACCGCAATTCTGCCGGTGAATCATCACGCCGCGTCCCGTGCTGAGGTAGGCCATGATGGGGTCGTTGGGGATGGGGAAGCAACAGCGCGCGTAGGTGACGAGCAGACCTTCGGTGCCCGCGATCATCAGCGGGCCGCTGACGCCGGCGGCGTGTTCCCCGCCGTCCTGCGCGGGTTGCAGCCGGCGCGCGACCAACGGCGCCATGCGCTCGCCCAGGCCGATTTTCTCGTACAGCTCCGCGGCGTCCTTCAAGTTGAGCTCTTTGACGACCGCATCGATGTTCGCGGCGGGAATCTTTTTGAGGTTGAGCGAGAATTCCTCGAGCGCTAGCCCCAGCAGGCGCCGGCCGAGTTCCAAGGCCTCGCCGCGCTTGAGGTTCTTCAGGTACGTCCGGATCGCGGCGCGCGCCTTCGCGGTCACCAGGAAGCTCGACCATGACGGGTTCGGGGTCGCGCCCTTCGCCGTGATGATTTCCACCGTCTGTCCGTTGCGCAAAGGCGTGCGCAGCGGAACCAGGCGCCGGTCGACCTTCGCGGCCACGCAGCGATTGCCGACGTCGGTGTGGATGGCATACGCAAAGTCCACCGCGGTGGCGCCGCTGGGCAGCCGCAGTATCTTGCCCTTCGGCGTGAACACGTAAACCTTGTCCGGGAACAGGTCGACCTTGACGCTCTCGAGGAACTCCTCCGAGCTGCCGCCTTCCTGAATCTGCACCAGGCTCGCCAGCCACTCGCGCGCACGGTCGTGCTCGACGCCGCCGAAGGTGTCGCCGCCGGATTTGTACTTCCAATGGGCGGCGATCCCCGATTCGGCGACCCGGTGCATCTGCTCGGAACGGATCTGCACCTCGATGGGTATGCCGTTCGGCCCGAACAGGGTGGTATGCAGCGACTGATAGCCGTTGACGCGCGGTATCGCGATGTAATCCTTGAAGCGTCCCGGCATCGGCTTGTAGACGCTGTGGACCAGCCCGAGGGTGCGGTAGCAGGTGTCGGCGCTGTCGACGATGATGCGAAAGCCGTACACGTCGACCATCTCGTTGATGGAGATTTTCTTGTTCTGCATCTTCTTGTAGATGCTGTAGAGATGCTTTTCGCGGCCCTCGACGCCGGCGGCGATCTCGGCTTTCTTCAGCGTCGCCCTGAAGGTCTCGGCGATCTTGCCGATGAATTCCTTTTGATTGCCTCGCGCCCGCTTCAATTCCCGCTCGAGAACCTTGTAGCGGTAGGGGTACAGCGCGCGGAAGCCCAGGTCCTCGAGTTCGAGCTTGACCGCGTACAACCCCAGCCGTTCGGCGATCGGCGCGTAGATTTCCAGGGTTTCGCGCGCGCTGCGCCGGCGCTTCACCGGCGGCATCACGCCGAGGGTGCGCATGTTGTGCATGCGGTCCGCGAGCTTGACCATGATGACGCGGATGTCGCGCACCATCGCCAGCAGCATTTTCCGGAAGCTCTCGGCCTGCGCCTCCTGGCGGTTCTTGAACTGGATCTGATCCAGTTTGCTGACGCCGTCGACCAACTCGGCGACCACCTGGCCGAAGATCGAGGCGATTTCCGCCTTGGCGGTGGGCGTGTCTTCGATGACGTCGTGCAGAATCGCCGCCACCAGCGTGTCGGCGTCCAGGCGCAGATCGGCCAGGATATCCGCCACCGCCACCGGGTGGGTTATGTAGGGTTCGCCCGAAACGCGCTTCTGGCCGCGGTGCTTCTCCGCGCCGAACTCATAGGCTTCGCGCACCCGCTCCACCTGGGCGGGCGACAAATAGGCTTCGAGCTTGTCCAAGAGCTGGCTGATCCCGGTGGAGCGTCTTCCACCGGGTAGGAAACCGAGAATGGAAGACGCATAGTCCATCGGCGCTCTTGAGTGGGGCCGGTCTTGACTAGTCCCCTAGGCCGAGTTGCGGGGCGCGGAAATCCGAAGGCATGTCCAACTCGCTCACCGGCGGTTGAGCGGGCTCTTCGGGCTCTTCCAACATTTCGAGCGTGATATTTCCGGCGGCAATCTCGCGGAGCGCAACTACGGTCGGCTTGTCGTTTTCCCATTCCACCGTGGCTTCCGCGCCGTTGGCGAGGCGCCTGGCGCGCTTCGCGGCCAGAAGCACCAGGTTGAATAGATTGGGTTCGTTCTGCAGGCAGTCTTCGACGGTAATGCGCGCCATACTCTAAGGTTCCGTTAAATGGATTGTCAGGATAGCAGAAATAACGGTGCGGCAGCCAGAGATGGCGCTCCGCCCAAGCTAGCCCGATTGCATCAATTCGGCCGCGAAACGCGCCAATTCGGGCCTTTGCGACGACAAATGGCCGCCGCGGTCCTCGACGATGGCTTGCAGGTCGGCGAGCGCCTGCTCGAAGCGGTCGTTGATCACCGCGTAATCGAACTCTCCCCAGTGCGCGAGATCCTGCGCCGCATCCCGCAGGCGCCGCTGAATGACCGCCTCGGAATCGGTGCTGCGGGCCTTCAGCCTCTGCTCCAGGGCGCCGCGCGAGGGCGGCAGGATGAAAATGCTGCGCGCCTCCGGCAGCCTGGCGCGCACCTGGCGGGCGCCCTGCCAATCGATCTCCAATAAGAGCTGCTCGCCGATGGCGAGTGCTTCTTGCACCGCATGCACGCCGGTTCCGTAGCAGTTGTCGAACACCTGGGCGTGCTCGAGGAACTCCTCGCCCGCGACCATCTCCTGGAATTTTTCCATGGACACGAAGTGGTAGTCGCGCCCGGGAATCTCGTTCGGCCGCGGCTTGCGGGTGGTATAGGACACCGAAAAGCGGATGCGCGGCTCGCGCTCCATCAGCGCGTTGACCAGACTGGTCTTGCCGGCACCCGAGGGGGCCGAAACCACATAGAGGCGGCCGCGTTCCATCGATGGCTACTCGATGTTCTGCACTTGCTCGCGCATCTGCTCTATGAGCACTTTCATGTCGACGGCGGCGCGCGTGGTTTCGATATCCTGGGACTTCGAGGACAGCGTGTTGGCCTCGCGATTCAATTCCTGCATCAAAAAGTCCAGGCGCCGGCCCGCGGCCTCCTGGCCGCCGAAGGTCTTGCGGACTTCGGCGACATGGCCGCGCAGGCGGTCGATCTCCTCGTCGACGTCGAGCCGCTGCGCCAGAATCGCGAGCTCCTGCTCGAGCCGTTCGTGATCGACGTCGCTGACCAGTGTTGCGATCCGCTCCAGCAGTTTCGTGCGCATGCGCGCCCGCACCTCCGGCAGCCGCTCCGCCACGCGTGCGGCGAATTCGACCAGTCCCGCGCAGCGCTGCTCCAGCGCGTCGCAAAGGCGGGCTCCCTCGCTGTCGCGAAAGCGCGAAAGCTCCGCGAGCGCGTCGGCGAGCAATCCGTGCGCGGCGGCAAGCATGGGGGCATTGTCGCGGCCTGCGTCCCGCAGCACGCCGGGCCAGCGCAGCAAATCCAGCGCGTCGATTCGCGCCGCGGGTCCCGCTTGCTCCGCAACCTGCCGTGCCCGCAGCGTGAGGCTCCCGAGCAGTTCGGCGTCGACCTCGATTGCGCCCGCGATCACGGCGGGGCGGAAATGCAGGGAGCATTCGACTTTGCCGCGTCGTACGGACGCGGCCACGGCCTGGCGGAACTGCGCTTCGCCGGCCTTGAATTCCTCGGGGAGCCGGAAGCCCATTTCGAGAAAACGATGATTGACCGTCTTCACTTCCCACGCCAGCAAACCCCAGGGAAACTGGCGTTCGCGCCGCGCAAAGCCGGTCATGCTACGAATCATAGGGGTCTGAAGCTAAAATCGGCCATAATCCTTGGGTCGAAGTTTATCAGATGCCGGGGAGCAGACATTGCAGATCGAGACCGCGGATGTCAGCCTCATCGGCCATCGCGAAGAAAATCAGGATCGGGTTGCCGTGGCGTCGGCGGAGCACGCCGTGCTGTTGGTGGTCATCGACGGCATGGGCGGCCATGCCGAGGGAGCGCGCGCCGCTGAAACGGCATTGGCGACCTTGCTCGAGGCGTTCTGGCAGACGCCGCATCCCATATTCGATCCGCTCGGATTTTTGCATCTGTCGCTGGGCCGCGCGCACGAAGAGGTCGTGAAGCTGGGAGTGGGCTTGAGCGTGGAAGCCCGGCCGCGCGCGACCTGCGCACTGTGCCTGGTGCAGGAGTCGGCGGCCTATTGGGCGCATGTGGGCGACAGCCGCATCTATCAATTGCGCCAGACCCAGGTGTTGGACCGCACCCGCGATCACAGCCACGTCGAGGTGCTGCTGCGCGAAGGACTGATCACCGAAGCCGAGGTTCAGGGTCACCCGATGCGCAATTACGTCGAGTGCTGCCTCGGCGGAGACGCGGCGCTGCCGGAGATGAGCATATCCACGCGGCGCAAGCTCAAGGCGGGCGACGTGCTGCTGCTGTGCACCGACGGTCTGTGGGCAAATCTGCGCGATGAGGATTTCGTCCGCTTCGCACAGGCCGCGGGCAAACCGCTGCGCGACACGCTGACCGATCTGGGCACGCAGGCGGTGGAGGCCTCCGCTCCCTACAGCGACAACACCAGCGCGGCGGCGCTGCGATGGCGGGCGGCATGAGCGTGCGCCCGAGCGGCCGCGCGGCCGACGAATTGCGGGAATTGAGTTTCGAGCGCGGCTACACCAAGCATGCCGAGGGCTCCGTGCTGGTGGGATTCGGAGCCACGCGGGTGCTTTGCACCGCGAGCATCGAAGACAGCGTGCCGTCGTTCCTGCGCGGCCAGGCGCAGGGCTGGGTGACGGCGGAGTACGGCATGTTGCCGCGCGCGACCCACACGCGTTCGTCGCGCGAGGCGGCCCGCGGCAAGCAATCGGGCCGCACCCAGGAAATTCAGCGCCTCATCGGCCGCGCACTGCGGGCCGTGGTCGATCTGAAGGCCTTGGGCGAGCGCACCGTGACCATCGACTGCGACGTGCTGCAGGCGGACGGCGGCACTCGAACGGCGGCCATCACCGGCGGATTCGTCGCGCTCGCCGATGCCATCGATACTCTGCTCAAACGCCGCGCCATCGCCGCGAACCCGCTGCATGGGCAGGTGGCGGCCGTGTCCGTGGGAATTTACCGCGGCATCCCGGTGCTCGACTTGGATTATGCCGAGGACTCGAACGCGGAGACGGACATGAACGTGGTCATGAACAGCGGCGGCGCCTTCGTCGAGGTCCAGGGCACCGCCGAAGGCCATGCGTTTCGCCGGCACGAACTCGATCAAATGCTGGATCTCGCGGCCTCCGGCATCTCTCGCCTGCATGCCGCCCAACTCAGTGCGCGCGCTGCGTAGGCCGCTGGTCGTCGCCACCGGTAATGCGGGCAAGCTGCGGGAGTTTCGTGCCCTGCTGGCGGAACTGCCCTTTGAGCTCTTCGCCTTGAGTGAACTCGGCATAGCCTCTCCCGAGGAAACGGGGTCGAGCTTCCTGGACAACGCGATGCTGAAGGCGAGGCACGCCGCGGGCGCCGCCCTCGCGGCCGGCGTCCCGGGCGCCGAAGGGGGCGCGGTTGCGGCAATCGCCGACGATTCGGGGCTGGAAGTCGACGCCCTCGGCGGCGCGCCGGGCATTCTCTCGGCCCGCTATGCCGGCGTGGCCGCGGACGACGCCGCCAACAATGCAAAGCTTCTGCAGGCTTTGGCGGGAATGTGCGCCGAACAGCGGCGGGCGCGCTACCGGTGTGCGTTGGTGTTCGTGTCGGGGGCCGACGATGCGGCGCCGCTGACCGCCGAAGCTGCGTGGGAAGGCGTCATCATCGACGAGCCGCAGGGCTCCGGCGGTTTCGGCTACGACCCGTATTTCTGGCTGCCGGAGTTGGGTCTGACGGCGGCGCAGCTGCCGCTCGCGGACAAGAGTCGGCTGAGCCATCGGGGCAGAGCGCTCGGCGCGCTGCGCGATCGGTTGGCGGCGCGAGAACAGATATCGGCGCGCACCCCGCCGGCGGCGCGGCTGTGACGGCGCGATCCACGGCTCTCTATGTGCACATGCCGTGGTGCGTGCGCAAATGTCCGTATTGCGATTTCAATTCGCATCAATTGAAGTCGGCGGCACCGGACCCTGCATACATCGATGCGCTGATCGCCGACTTCGACGCCGAACTGCCGCGGCTGGCGAACCGCACGATCGATACGGTGTTCTTCGGCGGCGGCACGCCCAGCCTGTTTCAGCCCCAAGACTTCGCGCGTCTGCTTGGCGCCCTGCGGCAGCGGATCGAATTCGCCGGCGATGCCGAGATCACCCTGGAGGCGAATCCGGGAACCATCGAGCGCGGCCGCTTCGCGGGCTATCGGGATGCAGGCATCAATCGAGTGTCGCTGGGAGCGCAGACATTCACCCCGCGCGCGCTCGAAGTTCTGGGCCGCATCCATTCGGCCGAGGACACGCACCGCGCGGTCGAGGAATTGCGCGCGGCGAATCTCGCCAATTTCAATCTGGACCTGATGTATGCCCTGCCGGGACAGACGTTCGAGGAAGCGCGCGAGGACGTTCGCGCCGCGTGCGCATTGGAGCCTGCGCACATTTCCTATTATCAGCTCACTCTCGAGCCGGGGACGGTGTTTCATACGCGGCCGCCGCAGCTGCCCGACGAGGAGGCGGCCTGGCGAATCCAATGCGCCGGGCAGGACCTGCTGGCCGGCGCGGGCTACGTGCAATACGAAGTCTCCGCCTACGCCAGGGCCGGCGCGCGCTGCCGGCACAACGTGAATTATTGGTCGTTCGGCGACTATGTGGGAATCGGCGCGGGCGCGCACGGCAAGCTCAGTCTCGAACTTCCGCAGCGAATCCTGCGAACGGCCAAACCCAAACAGCCGCGCGACTACCTCGCACAAACACAATCGCTCGCCGCCGCGCGCGAAGCTCGGCTCGCCGCCGCGGACGAGTCTGCGGGGATCGGCGAGAGTTCCTTCATCCGCCCGGCCGATCTGCCGTTCGAGTTCATGCTGAACGCGCTGCGGCTCAATGAAGGCTTTAGCATGGCGGATTATCATGAGCGCACCGGCCTCGGGGCGGATTCGGTCGAGGTCAAAATCGCCGCAGGGCTGGGACGCGGGCTATTGGAGAGCCGGACCGGCGGATGGCGCCCCACCGAACTCGGCCGCCGCTTCCTAAATGATCTGCAGGCAAGTTTTCTCGCCTAAGCTTATGCACATAGGGGTTCGGGGCCCGCACAAAGGGGCACCTACAGCACATTGCACCTAAGGTAGGTCAGATGCACCGCGCAAGCCTTTGAAATTAATGAGAAAAGAGACTTGTCTATTTTTTGACCAAGTTAACAATTACTCGAATTTGCGCCGTTGCCATCAAGCGGCCGGGCAGCCGTCCACAGACTTATCCACGGATATTGTGGACAAGGTTGTAAGCGGTTGTCTGACAAGCGCTTATGTCAAAGACCTTGCGGTAATTACCGCTCTGGCATAGCATGTTCGGCCCGCTTTTTGGCTTTGGACCAGCAAGGTCCTCGAAGGTCGAACGGCGCGGGAACATCCAAGGCGTGGCGATGCGCACCTGATCTTAAAAGGGCTCGTCGATTCTGCCGCAACAGATACATCGAGGTTCCTATGAAAGCCGGCATCCATCCTGAATATAAACTCATCGCGGTCACCTGCACCTGCGGCAACAAATTCGAGACGCGCTCGACCATCGGCCAAGATCTGCAGGTCGAAGTGTGCTCCAGTTGCCACCCGTTCTATACCGGCAAGCAGAAAATTGTGGACACCGGCGGCCGCGTCGACAAGTTCCGCAAGAAATACGCGGTAGCCGCGAAGGCCTGATTTTTTCCCGTTCGATTCGCGGGTGCGCGGACCAGCAGGTCCGCGCACCCGCGTCCGTGCGCGCTTGAGAGTGGCTCCCTTGATTCCGATGTACGGCCGTGCAAGGCTGCGGGGCATTCAGATACAAACTTAACTCCCCGCGGAAAAGCGCATGAGCACGAAATACGAACTCAAGAACCTCGAGAGCGGCAAGACCAGCCAGCTGAACGCCATCTCGGGAACGATCGGTCCCGATGTACTCGACATTTCCAAGCTCACCAAGGAGCAGGGAGTATTCACCTTCGATCCGGGGTTCATGGCCACCGCGAGCACGGAAAGCAAAATCACCTACATCGACGGCGACGCCGGCATGCTGCTTTACCGCGGCTACCCGGTCGAACAGCTCGCCGAGAAATCGAGCTTCCTCGAAGTCGCGAATCTGCTCATCAACGGTGCGCTGCCGACGAAGCGGGAATTGTGCGCATTCCAGAATTCGATCATGCGGCACACCATGGTCAACGAACAATTGCTGCGTTTTTTCCAGGGATTCCATCACGACGCGCATCCCATGGCCATGGTGTCCGCGGTGGTCGCTTCGATGGCCGCGTTTTATCACGACACCACCGACATCGAGGACCCGCGGCATCGCGAGATTTTCGCGCATCGGATCATCGCGAAACTGCCGACTATCGCGGCCGCGGCCTACAAGCACACCCTGGGCCAGCCTTTCATCTATCCGCGCAACGATCTGCGCTACTGCGCGAACATGCTCAATATGTTCTTCGCGGTTCCATGCGAGCCTTATGCGATCGATCCGGTCGCCGCCGAGGCATTGGATCTGCTCTTCATCCTGCATGCGGATCATGAGCAGAACGCCAGCACCTCGACCGTGCGCCTGGCCGGCAGCACCGGGGCGAATCCCTACGCCGCCATTTCAGCCGGCGTGTCCGCGCTGTGGGGACCGGCGCACGGCGGAGCGAATGAAGCCGTGCTCGACATGCTCGACGGGATCGGGTCGGTCGCCAATATCGACAAATTCCTCGCCCGGGTGAAGGACAAGAGCGACCACGTGCGGTTGATGGGTTTCGGCCACCGCGTCTACAAGAACTTCGACCCGCGCGCCAAGATCATCCGCGGCATGTGCTACCGCGTGCTCGAGAAGATGGGCAAGACCAATAATCCGCTGTTCGAGTTGTCGCTGAAATTGGAGGAAATCGCACTCAAGGACGACTATTTCGTGTCGCGCAAGCTGTATCCGAACGTGGATTTTTATTCGGGCATCATCTACAGCGCGCTCGGGATTCCCCGCTCCATGTTCACCGTGATGTTCGCGATCGCGAGGACCGCGGGCTGGGTGGCGCATTGGCAGGAGATGGTGTCGGACCCCAATATGAGAATAGGCCGGCCCCGCCAGCTCTATACCGGGCCCACGCAGAGGGATTACCTGCC